>BNJU01002877.1_pt1 | contig 345207 bp, 325 predicted proteins | sample 8539281 | NCBI WGS metagenome assembly BNJU01 (sample SAMD00202456, study PRJDB9452) | human saliva metagenome | isolation source: human saliva | place: Japan
TTTATTTTAAGTTGTTAAATGAATTGTTTTTCTTTTTGGGTAGAGATGGTAAGGGGTGGCTCGGTTTTATCGTATGACTGATATTGGTTGATTGTTTTACTTTTGAGTCACCCCTCGATCACTTTACAATATGAACAAAAAAACAATAGTCTTACAGATAGTATGACAGTGGACGATCGGCTTCTTCCGATGCATCGCTATTCTCTTGTGCAGAATCAGACTCGGGAGATATTGTTTCTTCGTTCGTCATTTCTGCTTCTTCTGCTTTACGGATGGCAGCAAGAAGTTTTTGATGGTCTTTCTCCTGCTTGAGCGTTGCCTCTTTGATATAGTCCATAAGCTGTGTGCCCTGTATGCTTTTGCAGAGTATCCAGCACTTCGGCTTCGTTTTTCCTCATCAAGCGTGTCGTCATTTTTTTGTGCCAGCCGGTAATACGGACTACTTCCCGTGCAAGAATAGCGGACGGTGAAATTTCTGGCATCACTGCATCGGCGATTTGCAGTTCCTCACGGATGATAGTGTCTTCGTCAGATTCGTCCATTGTATAGTCAACCTGCATTTCATTGTCCTCTTCTGTACCTTCCGCTTCTTTTGTTTCTTCGGGTACAGGTGAGTTTTTTTCTCTGCAAAAGTATTAGGTTTTTTTCATCTGGATTTTCAGAGGAGGAAACAGCGGGAACTTTGGAGATAGAGTGGGAATGAAAAGGCTTGCTCCTACCCACCAAAACGTGACGTGCATTGTCAATCTGCTCTTGGGAAACGGATGTATTGAGACTTGTGCCGTGCCCGTTTCCTTTCTGCTTTGGTGTATTCTTCCCTGATTGGGCTGCCAAATCTTGAAATAACCTCCAAAGTATGCGATGCCGAGAGCTATCCACGCTATACCCAGCAAAAGCAATACGCCTAACAATAAATTGATTATCATAAGTCTATGGTTTTATCGCGCCTGCGTTGTGAGGCGGTATGGTTCAACAAATCCTGATACGTTTTCAAATGATCGAGAAGGATATTCTCAATATACCCCGTGATGGAAGCCTCCGATCTGATGTCGCTCAGCACATCACGCAGTATCTGGAGTATCTCAGTATGGATACTGAAGCCCGACTTATTGCGCCCATTGCGGACACCCGTCAGAAATCGCTGTTCGTATTCAGGAAAGTCCATTGCTGGGGAAGAATCCTTCGCTCTGGCGTTTCTCTTTCGCTTCTCGGGCCGAGCAGTATGGGCGGTGCAGTCATCAAGCGGTATGTCTTTTGATATTTTATCTTCTTGTCCATAATACCCTTGAAGAGAAACACTTTTATCTTCTTCCACAGAGTCTGAATCATCATCCAAATCAATGGGAACGTCAAAGTCAGGTGTGTTCTCTTTTCTGTGCGCTTCTTGACACCAATATCCGCCATCTCTGCCAATTTCTCCTGAAACAGCTTCTCACGTTGTTCTTTCAGTGACTTCATACGCTATCCTCTGTTTTCAAGTTGAGTTTCTCCATGACCTCCCTTACCCACTCGTCCACACCCGTCTGCGGACGGAGAGTCGTTGCTGGGGGTAGGTAGGAGCATCGGAAAACACCTTTGACACCGCCTTGTGCCAACTCCCTGCTGAATCGTACGGAATTGTAGATACGGGCATCGAAGATCGGCAGTCCCTGCTCCCTCGCATTTTGGCTGAACAGGTCGATGACCATGGTACTGGCACTGCGGTTGATTTTGTTCCAAAGCAGGAAGAAGTCCTGAATGCGTGAGCCTTCAAACCCGACACCCAAGTCCCTGATTGTCTTGGCGTATGCAAAACTCGATGCCAGCGACTGTGGGTCGGCTTCTATAGGTGAGATGATGTAGTCCATCGTAATGGACAAATCCATCATGGCACTGGTAAGGGCATGACCAGGAAAGTCAAAGATAATCAGTTGCGGCGCCGTCTTCATTTTACGAAAGTATTTCATGACATCGGAAACGGCTCTTTCTGGTTTGCTTCTGATGATATGATACGATTTCTTGCCGTAGCGCGACAGGCGTTCATGAAGTTCCTTGCCCAGTTCGGGTGAGGACTCGATGAGATCTCTGTCGCGTTCGCGGAGTTTATAGAAAGATTCCTGCGTACCGTCGCAATCCACGACGGCAAGGGAGATGTTCTTCTCGTAATATAGTATGGAAGCTAGCACTTCGGCAAGGCTGCTTTTTGCCAACTCCGCCTTTCTGTGAGGCGAAGCCCAGATAGATGGGATTGTTTTTTTCTTCTTTTCCATATTCATAGTCGGTTGTTACTTATGTTATAAGTTAATGTATATCTTGACTGACAAGTCATGTCATATTTGTTGTTGAAACCATATTTTTGACTCGACCTAAAAAGTCTGGTTTTGACCCAGCTCAATTTTTGACTCAGCTCAAAAACATAAAACTATCCGCAGTTCAAACCTTTCTTGATTGAGATTTTTGAAGTTGAAATCATTATTTTGGACTCTTCATCCATATAGGTTTCAAGCTGTCTTTCAACTGAATCTGGTTGCAAAATAACAAGGTTTTATCCTAAGTTTCAACTACCTGTGAAGTACAGGGAAATGCAAGGAAAAAGAGTGAATATCATTGATAATGAGATATTTGAAAACTCGCCGTAACTTTGCAGGCGAGAATAATACATGGAGGTAATATCCCGAAGCAGACACCCCAAAAGGGTGGATACTTCAATCGTATCAACTCTTGATATTGGCAAGGTGTGTCTTTGTAACACAAACCGCCGTTTGTACCACAAAGACCCTTGCCCCGAAGGGGAGATGAATTACTCCAAAGTCGTAATTAAGAAAACAGAACAGATATGAAAAAGGAAACGGAACACGGTTCAAAACGAAAACAAGCGGAAAAGCCACGTTGGGACAACTGGCATGTACGGTTGCCTAACCCCAAAGACCAGCAACGGGCGATTGATTTGTTTCAGCGTTCAGGTGCGGAGACCAAGTCGGATTTCGTGCGTGGACGTATTCTTGGTGAGAGTTTCAAGGTGATTACGGTGGATAGATCTGCCGTAGAATATTACCGAAAGCTCTCGGAACTGACGGCACAAATCCATAAGATTGGCGTGCTATATAACCAAGCTGTGCGTGCCATCAACAGCTATCACAGCGTAAAGACTGCACAGATTATGCTTGAGAAGTTGGAGAATTTGTCAACTCAAATCATTGTCTTGCAGGAGCAAGCAATCCATTTAACCATTGACTACCGCAAAAGATGATTGCCAAGATTTCAGCAACGGAGAACCTTGGAGGGGCGCTGGGGTATAACTTCAAAAAGGTGGAGAAAGGGGAAGCAAGCATTCTTCTTGCTCAAGGCTTGTATCAAAACAAAGAGGGAACTTATACGATGGCAGAAGTCTTTCCCGATATGCAAGCACTTATCCCAGAGAAATGCCGAACAAAAAAGATGGTGTTCCATTGCTCGCTCAATCCGCACCCGGATGATAAAATCTCCGATGAGCAACTCGTGCAGGTAGCCAGGGAGTATATGGAGGCACTCGGCTACGGCAATCAACCTTATATCGTGTTCAAGCACAGCGACATCGCCCGTGAGCATATACACATCGTATCACTTCGAGTGGACAGCCGTGGACAAAAGATTAACGACAAGTTTGAAAAGCGAAGGAGCAAGCAGATTACCGATGCCTTGGAAAGAAAATTTGGTCTCATTCCAAGTTCAAAGCTTACTGAGAAGGCAGTAGCAGAAACGCCCAAGGTAGATATTGGTAAAGGGAATATCAAGGAGCAGGTGGCAAACGTTGTCCGCATGATGCTGAAGCATTATTGTTTCTGTTCCTTGGGTGAACTGAATGCCATACTGAGTAAATATAATCTTGCCGTAGAGGAAATCAAAACAGAGTTTCGGGGAAAGAAATATGACGGGCTGGTCTATGTTCCGACTGATGATAAGGGAAATAAAACAAGCACACCCATTAACGCCTCGGACATCGGGCGTGGCGTAGGTTATACTGCCGTACAGAATAAGATACAGAAGTCGAAACAAACTGTCAAACCGCTGATATCTGTCATCAGGAATAAGGTGTTACAAGCTATGCGCACTTCTCCCCAGACAGAGAAAGACCTGCAACGTAAGCTGGCGGAAAAAGGCTTGCGTGTGGTAATCCGAAAGAATGATAATGGAAGAATTTACGGTATTACCTTTATTGATGACGAGCAGGGTGTTGCACTCAATGGTTCCAGATTGGGCAAGGGATATGCCGCCAATGTATTCAATGGCTATTTTTCCAATCCTGCTCATAATCCGTTCTTGGACGAAACGCTGTATGGCAGTCCGTCTGTCCGTTTGGAACAATCGGCAACCGTCCAACCGTTACAATCCAATGCAGAAGAAGGGGATAACCTTGTCGATGAACTAATCGAGAACATGGTGGGTGACTCTTTCACATCTACGGGCAATGATGATTGGGAAGGAAGCGGCTTGGCAGCGTAAACTTCGCAGGCAAAACAAAGTCAATCTCAGGCGGAGGAAAAGATAGGTAAGGTATTTCAAACGTTGTTTGAACAACATTCAAACGCAATTCAAATAACGATAATACAACAAATATAAAGGCAATATAACTATGGCACAAGAAGATGATTTAAGAGCATTAGGTAAAGTCATGGACTTTATGAGGGGCATATCAGTGATATTCCTCCTCGTTAACTGTTATTGGTTTTGTTACGAGGCATTTCATGTCTGGGGTTTTACGCTTGGAATCATTGATAAGATACTGATGAATTTCCAGCGTACCACAGGGTTATTTTCGTCTATCCTTTGGACAAAACTCTTTTGTGTGGTATTCCTTGCTCTTTCCTGCCTGGGCACAAAGGGCGTGAAAGAGGAGAAAATCACGTGGCCAAAGATTTGGACGGTGCTTTTCTCAGGCTTTGTCTTTTACTTTCTCAATTGGTGGCTGCTGGTATTACCCATCGGCAAGGTAGGTGCCGCTTCGCTCTATATCTTCACGCTCTCCATTGGCTATATCTGCCTGTTGATGGGAGGTGTATGGATGAGCCGCTTGCTTAAAAACAACCTGATGGACGATGTGTTTAATACGGAGAACGAGAGTTTCATGCAGGAAACGCGCTTGATGGAAAATGAATACTCCGTCAATCTCCCTACACGCTTCTACTATAAGAAGAAATGGAACAATGGTTGGATTAACGTGGTCAATCCGTTCCGTGCCTCAATGGTGCTCGGCACACCGGGTTCTGGTAAGTCGTATGCTATCGTGAACAATTACATCAAGCAGCAGATTGAAAAGGGCTTTGCGATGTATATCTATGATTATAAGTTCCCTGACCTTTCAGAGATAGCCTATAATCACCTGCTCCATCATTTGGATGCCTATAAGGTAAAGCCGCAGTTCTATGTGATAAACTTCGACGACCCACGCAAGTCGCACCGTTGCAATCCCATCAATCCAGCCTTTATGACGGATATATCGGATGCCTATGAGAGTGCCTATACCATCATGCTCAACCTTAACCGCTCGTGGATTCAGAAACAGGGAGACTTCTTCGTGGAGTCACCGATTATCTTGCTGGCTGCCATCATCTGGTTTCTGAAAATCTATGAGGACGGGAAGTATTGCACCTTTCCCCATGCCATCGAATTTCTCAACCGTCCCTACGCACAGATATTCCCGATACTTACTTCCTACGATGAACTTGCCAACTACCTTTCTCCTTTTATGGACGCATGGGAGGGTGGAGCACAGGACCAGTTGCAGGGACAGATCGCCAGTGCCAAGATACCGCTATCACGTATGATCTCGCCAGCTCTTTATTGGGTGATGACGGGTGATGATTTCTCGCTCGACATCAATAACCCTAATGAGCCGAAAGTCCTTGTTGTGGGTAACAACCCCGACCGTCAGAATATCTACTCAGCTGCTCTTGGACTCTATAATAGTCGTATTGTGAAACTCATTAACAAGAAGAAGCAACTCAAATCATCGGTGATTATCGATGAGTTGCCGACTATCTACTTTCGTGGACTTGATAACCTCATAGCTACTGCGCGAAGTAATAAAGTTGCCGTATGTTTGGGCTTTCAGGACTTCTCACAACTTACCCGTGATTATGGAGACAAGGAGAGCAAGGTGATACAAAACACGGTTGGTAATGTGTTCAGTGGCCAGGTTGTTGGAGAAACAGCTAAGACCCTTTCAGAGCGTTTTGGTAAAGTACTTCAACAACGGCAGTCTATGACCATCAACCGCAATGACAAGTCTACGTCTATCTCCACACAAATGGACAGCCTTATCCCGGCTTCTAAAATCAGTAACCTTACTCAGGGTATGTTTGTGGGTGCAGTATCCGATAACTTCGATGAACGTATCGACCAAAAGATTTTTCATGCAGAGATTGTGGTGGACAGTGCCAAGGTATCAGCAGAAATGAAAGCATATCAGCCTATACCAGTGATAGTGGACTTCAAAAATGAAGATGGCCTCAATAAACAAAAGGAGAGCATCGAAGCTAACTATCGCAAGGTCAAGGAAGAAATTCTCTCGTTAGTTGATTCAGAGATTATGCGTATTAAGAATGATCCGAAGCTTGCTCATTTAATCAAAATGTAATCCTTTCATCTATACATTATTAATTATGGATTTGATTATTCCCAATAAGAATCAAAGGTATGATCTCTGTAAATCTCACAACGATTTCGTTCAAAATTGAGTATATTAATATTATAGCATATTTTCTCATAATGCATTAAATACGGAAACAAGTGCTTCCAACCTCAGAGGATATAGCCAAAAAGTTGGAAGTGCTTATCAAAGAATGAATGAAGGGAGATATTACAGAGTCGGAATATCTCCCTTTTGATTTACTACTTCTTGAACTTGCCGCCTTTCAGGTCGCTCCCCACCATCCGCTTATTGATTTTTTCACGGAGTTCGTCAAGAAAATAAGTGCGACTGTCATCTTTGCGATGCTTTATATTCATATATACGTTGTAGCAGTTCTTTATCTCCACTCCGAAGATTTCAGAGAGTGTGTGCCAATTCCTCCATACCAATTTCTCCATTACTGATACAATTGCAGGTGTCGAGAGCATACAAGAGTTCGACTAAATAATAAACAGAAATACCAGAAGACAATGATAAAATTGTTACTCCGGCAAAAAAATGAAACTTAAATGTCGTTATTTTTCATTGCCTGATGTTTTTTTGCAGGCTAAGTTTGAAAAGATTGTTTAGGCAAAAATAACCCTCAAAAATGCAAGTAATATTTATGTAAAACTTATAATGAATCAAGATATTGCTTAGGTTTCATCCTGTGATATTTGCAGAAAGCCTCTGTGAAATGACTGAGGTTAGTATATCCAACTTTATAGCCTACTTCTGACACTGAGTAGAGGCGAGTGGAAAGCAGTCGTTTTGCCCATTCCATCTTTTCGGATAGGGCATATTCTGCGATGGCTTTTCCAATAACCTGCTTGAAGCACTTTTGTAATTTGGAACTGCTCATATTGGCTTCACGCGCCAATTCGGGAATACTCGGTACATTACTGAGACTTTGAAGAATCTGGCGACGAACACGGAATACTGATTCAACATCATTCAAGTTTAGGTTGGCAAGAGATTTTACTTCCGAACGTTTTTTTCGAGCTTTTTCAAGGAACATTGTCAGTAATTCCATAGTTTTTTTCCATGCAAATGAAGCGTTGAAAAAGGATTGTCGATTTCAGTTATAGACTTAATGTTATCCAAGACCTGTTGCATTGCAGGTGTAATGGTCTCAAACAAATAAAAAGCCTTGTCCGATTGGAGAAGCCGACCGATATAGGTTTCATGTGCTGCATCAATCTTTTCAATCCAATCCTTATTGAAAGTCAGTGTAATATTTTCGTATCGTTTCTTTGGAGGAAAACTCCACTCAGTCGGGATGCTACTTGAAGGCATGAAAATGCCATCGAGCGTGTCCACTCCGACCGTTTTTGTACTTGTTCCAATTATCTGCTCGTGTTTATGCTCATTGATATAGAACATGACAGGAATCCATTTCGAGTTTTCTACCGAGCGACGTATCATAGTTATCGGCTCGTATGTTACGAAACTGATATAAGTCAATGTTAGCCATGGCAGAGGATAATATTGTTTGAAGAATCCACTACCAATATAAGAAGGAATGGTAAATCCATCATTTATTACTGATGTGCCAAATTGTTCGGCAACCATCTCCATCCAATCTTCAGGCTTATTAATTGCACAAAATTCTATGGTCATTTTATCATGTCTTTTTGCAAAGTTACAAACAAACACGGATAAAAACTTGAATTATTGCAAGTTTTTATCCGTATTACTCTCAAAAAAGAACCAATAGCTCCATGAGAAATGTTTTTAATGAGAGTTTACTCAAATGCGACTAAACTTGAAGGAACTCCTACGGCAGTAACAATTGGCTTTTGCGAGCATTCGCCTGTCTTGGTATTGTAGGTGTAATACCCCGTACCATTGTTACATATCATTCCAAAGACGATGAAGTCCTTGTAGCGAGTTATAGCAAAAGAGCCATTGCTATCGGTCATTGGCAAATCAAGTTTTTCGATGGTTTTGTTCCAAATGTCGATTTTCACAGGTTGGAAGTCTTTCTTGAGTATTCCAAATTCTGTATCCGTTACTTTCACGCAACTATACACAATACCATTACCTGCATAGAAAGACTTAATCATATACTGCCCTATTTTACCTATTCCTTTTATGGTTGTCTTCGATAGGTTGAACAGATAATCGCTATCCCATTTGTCGCTTCCTTTGCGGATACGCAGGAAACCTTCCTTATCGGCAACATTGAAGTTGTTGCCCGCACTGTAAAAGTAGATGTCACCTCGCTCGTCTATGAATGCGTCAGAATGGCGGAACAATCCTACAACACTTGTGCGGTTATCTTTGATAACTTCAGTCTTTTTCGTCTTGAGGTCAATGATAGCTACCTCTGCTCCAGTACCCGGTACGGAGGTATGAGGCGAATTGAGCTGATTGAGGGCAACATACATCTTTCCATCACGGATGACATTACAGCCGGGATCAGGATTGTTATCTTGAACCGCATAAGACGAGAGATCAATTTCATCTTCCTTTTGCAATGTTGAAGTATTGATTAACGCAATTTCCACGTCCGTGCAAAGCAACGTATGCCCGCTGTTCATCAACGAAGTTAATTTCTCCGGGTTGAGCCATCTGTTCAAATGTCATAGTACCTGCTTCTATCAGTTCTCCATGGGCACCTCTTGTAAACTTATGTATCTTATCCCCGAATTTCCCTTCGGGTACAAGCACTGTATTACCCTTAGCAAAGAGGTAGCAACCGAACCCGAATTCAAATGCTTTCTTATTGTCGGTCGCTTGAGGAGTCAAATCACTGAATGTCCCTACATAAGCACTTTTGTCCACATAATGCACAAAGGTGAAATGTTGCTGAACCTCTTGAGGAGTAGGCGTAGGTTCATCATTTTTGTTACAAGATGTCAGCCCTATGAAGCCGACCAGCATAGCAGAAAAAGCTATACGATTGAAAATCGTTGTATTCATCTTTTTATATTTGTTAAATTAGAAAATTCCTTTTGAGAAGACATATCTGAATTTGAGGTGAAGTGTCCGTCCTGCCAATGGTTGGCGGAATTGGTCCCAAACTTCTTTGTTCATTATATTATGGCATTCCAAGGCTATGGAATATTTGCTTTTGTAGGTCAACAATAGTCCTATGTCATTGACGAAACTGCGGGGAATACGTCGTTTCTGTAATTCGGTAAGTTCCCAGAAGTAGAAGAACTCCTCAGTAAATTTGCCGTCCCAGAAAGCCTTGACATACCAATTCTTGAATAATCGGTTGCTGTGATACTCCGCCCCGAAGTTGGCGAACAAATAGGGAATGTTCGGTAGTCGCAATCCTTTTGTCGGATTGGGGGCTTGGGTACCGGGTAAATAGTTCAAGACATCACGCACATCCTGATAAGTTAGATTTCCGTAGGCATAGACCGTTGGCGATATGTCCAATTTTATTTCGGTTTCTATACCTTTAATATGTACCTTTTCTGCGTTTACATATCCGGCTGCCATGTGTTGTTTCATCAGTTTTATCATATCGCTTACCTGCATATAAAAGCTGTTCACTTCAAACTGCAATCGCGATAAGCCGAGGACATCATTTTTGTCTATTAAGAACCCCAGATTGAAGTTGTGGCTTTTCTCTGGTCTCAATCCGGCTGCAGGAAAGGTGATGATACCATCACCGAATAGTTCTTGTGAATTGGGAAGGCGTATTGCCCGCTGGTAAGATGCTTTCAAGTGAAAACCTCTGAAGGGCTCGTATTTTATAGCCTCTATCCAGCCTATTTGTGAGGTCGTATTGTTCTTTTTCTTCGGAGCCTCAATCATCTCGTATGAAGTCAAATCTTCTATCTCGGAATGGAGGTGGAAATACTTTGCGGAGAGCATATTCGTCAGTTTCTTATCAAAGAGTTTTGACTCCCAAGTCAACCCCGAAATGAAACTGGTCTTTTTACTGGGAAATCCTCCGATAACAAAACCTGCATGCTGACTTGCAATGTTGTCGCTCGGTTGTCTTCTGGCGTAGTTAATAAGTGTGTTCAGATTCAAACTGTGATTGGCGGACAACTTGTAATCAAAATTGATACGTTCATTGATTTCCAATCCTTTGTCATTCGAGTTGTGAGGAACATCCCCTGTTTCTCCCTGTCCATTCGGACTCGGATATATGTTTCCTTCGAAATCGTGATTAACTCGTGCCGTATCCACAAAATTGTTTGTTGTATGTGAAAGGGAGAAATGGGACTCAAGATTAAGGCGGTCGTTCAGCATTCCGCTTTTTATCAGTTTGTTTTCCAACATAAACATTCCAGATTGGTTTTCGGCATGTTGTATGTTTTTTAAGATACCTTGGATTTCATTGAAACGATTGTAATACCCGAACTCGGTACTAATCTCATCGAGCCAAAGTTTCGTGAAAGCAATTTTTCCCTTCAACATATACGAACGAAAACGGTCGTGGTCACGTCTTACTAACAGATTTTCTCTCTCGGGAACTCTGAAAGAGTAGTCATTCTTTGCAGATGTATAATAACCTCCCGCACCGAGTAGAATGCCACTCTTTGGAAAATTCTTGCGAGAGAAGACACTTCCTTTGTGTGTTTGGTAAGATCCGAATTCATACGAGGCATCTAAATAATCCGTACTAAACTCTTTAGTAACGATATTGACGGCTCCCCCCAATCCATCACATCCGAAACGGGCGGGTATGATACTCTTATAGACTTCTATTCTTTCTATAATGTCTATCGGAATTTCATCAAGAGAAAAAGCCCCGTCAGAAGTACTCATTGGTATTCCGTCCCATAAGATTTGAATGCGGTTTCCTTCCAATCCATGAACGATAATTCTCGAACTGCTTCCCAAACCGCCGGTCTGCCCAACTTTCAAACCTATGGTTTTATTCAAAACGGTTTCTAACGAAATAGATCTGCCTTGAAGTTCTTTCGCATTTATTACAGAAACTGCTTCAGGCGACTCTCTGAGTATTTGTGCTCTTGTTTTTCCTACTACGACTACATCTGCCAGCTCTGTTGATTCCGGGAGTAGTCTTATGGTATAACGCATCCCATTTGCAGTAATCGTATCGGTAATGGTCTGATAACCGACATAACTTACCATAAGCATAAGTTTTTGATTACTTGATGCACTTAGTTTTGCAATACCTTTCCTGTTTGTAGTCGTACCATTCGTGTACGTTGGAGCATTCAAACCTTTCCATTGTACGGCGGCAAATTCTATACTGTTCCCATTTTCTGCATCAATAACTTTTATTTCTGTTGGTTGCAGTTGTGCAAACATAGGAAAAGACCACAACGATAGAAAGCCGACAATGAGCATTCTTTTGTATAAATGGACTATTGAGCTGATTGGCATATCATATTTGTTTGTGAGATTCTGTGCAAAGGTACTTACCTTCCGAGCAAATAAATAACCCTATTATACACGCTTATACCCCTGTTGTGTTTATATGCGAGCAAATTGTTGTTTTGGGGCAGTGTAATGCTTATCGGGGTTATTTTATCCCTGTTTGTTGCCGTACTTTTGCAACAGAAAAAATCAAAACGACACATATATGGATAAACAAAAAGTCAGACCTCTTGATGAGGAACGGGAGAGCCGTAGCCTGCTCTCCAATGCTGTGGTTATATTGCACCTTATTTTAGGCACACTCCCTATACTGCTTGTAGTGTGGGCTGTGGACAAGTTGATAAATGGCACGCTCCCTCCCATAATAGTTTGGGGTATTGGAGGAATAATGATACTATTCGCAATGCTTCGAGGCGTATTCTATGGAACCTCGATTTGGCGCGCACACCGGTCGGCTTACAATGCCCTTACACGATTGAGGTTGCGTATCATAAGTCATTTGCAACGCTTGCCGCTCGGTTTCTTTCAAGAACGGAAAGTTGGCGACTTGGTGAATATTATTAACCACGATGTGGAACAAATTGAAATTTATTTAGCACATGGATTACCCGAAATCCTTTCGGCTACTCTTTTTCCAGCCTTACTCTGGGTAATCATTATGGTGTTAGACTGGCGTTTGGGGCTGTCGCTCATTTCTCTTTTACCTGTGGCATTTCTTCTGCAAATGGCTGTCAAAACACTTTGGGGAAAGAGCTTTCAACACTTTATGGAAAGTACGCAAAAAATGTCGGAAGACCTTTTGGAATATGTGGCTACCATATCGGTAATCAAAGCCTTCAGTAACGAGGAAAACAGAACGGAACGGGTACTTGGTGGTATGCGCGACTACATCCGTTGGGTAAAGCGGAGCATGTTTAGCGTTACCGTTCCCATGACATTGATAACGATGTTCTTGGAAGGTGGTATCGTGGTAATGACCCTTATTGGACTATGGATGATGAGTTCGGGCGAATTAACTGTAGCCCGTTTTATTCTTGCCCTGATATTGGGTGGATTGTTCTCGTCCTCTTTTGCTAAGTTGGCAACATTCCAACATTTCCGAATCGTCTATGGTCAGTCGTTGGCAAAAGTACAGTCCATTACAGAGGTACAGACAAAGGAAACTGCTGACAAGAAAACGGATACGACACAAACGGATGTTTGTTTCGAGCATGTTACATTTTCCTATCCAAACAAGGAAGACAATGCGCTGAAAGATGTATGTCTTCAATTTCCGAAAGGAAGTCATACAGCTATCGTCGGCGAATCCGGATCGGGAAAAACCACACTGGCAAGTCTGATGATGGGGTTCTGGCAACCTCAAACAGGTACTATCCGACTAGGAGGAGAGAATATTACGGAACTCTCCGAACGTAATATCGCAGATTATTTTTCGATGGTACAGCAGGAGGTTTTTCTCTTTAACACAACTATTCGGGACAATATCCGTATAGGAAAACCTACCGCCACACAAAAGGAAGTGGAAATGGCAGCAGAGCGTGCTCGTATTCATGATTTTATCATGGGCTTGCCGAATGGTTATGATACGCTGGCAGGCGAAGCCGGCGTAAAATTTTCTGGCGGAGAAAAACAGCGTATTTCCATCGCCCGAATGTTGCTCAAAGACTCTCCAATAATTATTCTCGATGAAGCCACTGCCGCATTGGACGGAGAGAATGAGAAACTAATCCAAGAAGCTCTTGATGAATTGCAGCGCAACAAGACCGTCATTACCATTGCTCACCGTCTCAATACTATTCAGGATATGGAGCGTATTGTTGTGATGGACAAAGGGCAGGTTGTGTCAAAAGGAACACACCAAGAACTGATGAAAGACTGTTCTCTGTACCGCAATATGACGGAAACGCAAGAACAAGTAAGTAAATGGCAATTAAAAGAAGAGGAGGAATAAGAATGGTACGCAATATACTGAATGAATTGACCGCTAGCGGAGTTCGGCATCTAATTATCTCCGCACTGTTTTTCGTGGTTTATGCCCTTTGTGGCACGGCGGTAATGCTCACAGTCTTGTTTCTTATCGACCGTCATATACATGGAGAAAGCATCTCTTTCATTTCGGCAGCATGGGTACTCGGTAGTCTGCTGGTCTTGAAAACCATATCCAATGCCATTGCCGATATGAGTAAGCATTTTGCCGGATTTGATCTTGTGGAACGTATCCGCGAGAAAATCATACTGAAACTGAAAATGTTCTCACTCGGCTTCTATACCAATGAGCGTCTGGGAGAGATAAGTACAATCATTCACAAAGACGTTGATAATATGGAAATGGTAGTAGGACATCTATGGACACGGATGTCTGCCGACTTCATTGTAGCTCTAATACTCGGTATTGGACTATTTTGTGTGGATTGGCGCATGGGATTGACAATGGTAGCCATTCTCCCCATTGCCCTATTTTCTCTGTATCGGGGTATTCGCTCGGGAATGAAAGCACAGGAGGAATCACAGGATAATCTGGCAGATATGGTCAGCCTCTTTGTTGAATATGTCAAGGGCATCCCAGTTTTGAAAGTATTTGGAGGAAAAGGAATGTTCCGTGACAGACTCGACCACTCTGTTAGTGAATTTGGTGAAAGCAGTAAGAATATTTCTCGTTTGGCAGCTGTAAGTGTGGGCAGATACACTTTTCTGATAGAATTGGCTTTCGCTCTGATGGCTACAATCGGTCTTTGGTGGACACAGCAGGGGGAACTTTCTCTTTTCGCTTATTTAATGTTTATCATCGTCTCAAAAGAATTCTACAAACCTTTTGTCAATATGGAGAATCATTGGTTGAATTATATCAAGGTAAAAGATAGTTACGGACGCATTTCCCATTTATTGAATGCTCCTGTTATCACCAATCCTGAACAGCCGAAAACAGCAACCCATTTCAATCTTTCCTTTGACAAAGTGGATTTCCATTATGAGAAGGAAGGTTTTGAGATGAAAAATCTCACGTTCCATGTTCCCGAAGGAACAGTAACGGCACTTGTTGGCTCGTCAGGTTCAGGTAAAACAACCATTACCAACCTGTTACTCCGTTTCTGGGAACCGCAGACCGGCAGTATCCGTATCGGTGGTTTAGACATTCGAGAAATGGACTATGATTATTTACTCGGTAAAATCAGTGTGGTGATGCAGAATGTTATTCTCTTTTCAGATACCATTGCCAATAATATCAAAGTAGGCAATCAACATGCTACGCAGGAAGAAATCGAAGACGCAGCACGTAGGGCGATGATACACGACTTTATCATCAATCTGCCAGAAGGTTATGAAACAAAAATCGGAGAAAACGGTTTGGGATTATCCGGAGGTCAGAAACAAAGGCTTTCAATCGCCCGTGCGTTCCTCAAAGATGCTCCCATCATTCTTTTGGACGAGATAACAAGCAATGTTGACCCTGTCAATGAATATAAGATACAACAGGCAATGTCTTCCCTTATCCGAAATCGCACAGTCTTGGTCATTGCCCATCATTTGCAAACCATCCGTAATGCTAATCAAATTATTGTGATGGACAAGGGACACCTTGTAGAGTACGGGACGCATGCAGAACTTGCAGCAAAAAACGGAATGTACTGCAAATTGCTGTCTATGCAATAACCTAATCAATGAAAAATATGGAGGTATGGAGTTTGATCCATACCTCTCTTTTTGCCACTTTCATCCATATCAACGCCACAAGTACGCAGTTATTTCCAACTGCTAACATGCACAGTTTCTTTGATTTACCTTTGCCCATACACCGCTATTGGTGTCATTAAATACATTGTAAGATGGACGAAAAAATCAAAGATCAAGAAGCTCTTTTGATGAAAGACTCCAAGGATGAGAATCTCAAAGCCCTCTCAGGGACAGATGAGAAAGGCGGACTGAAGACAGTATCGCCCACCGCCGAGCATGAACAGAACTTCCTCTCCAACTTCATACGGCAGTTCAAGCCCCCCCACACAATTCCACTTCCTCAAAGTCCTCTTCGAGGGTGTTGTTGCCAGTGCACGAGTGTTCACCGAGATGCTCAAAGCACCGGATGCTCCCTCCAATAATGCCAGTTCGGGATAAGTAAATTCCCTAAAAAGTTGGTAATTTCGCCATTATTTTGCAACCTTATGATTGAAAATCAACAACTTACAAACATATATAGCGATGATTACCACTGACAAAGTTACATAAATATTCTGTGTGTTGGATGACTTCTGCAAGAATTTAGATACCGAATTAACTAAAAATCTCCAAATCGCCCCATGGACGAGGGATATAAGCGAATGGGAAACTGCAAAGGGCAAATGTCCAAAAGCGAAATCATGACCATCCTGCTGTGCTACCATTTTGGCTCATTCCGCAACTTCAAGCACTATTACCTCTTTTTCATCGAGGAACATTTGGCAAGCTACTTCCTCTATGCCGTGTCCTACACGTGTTTCGTGGAACTCATGCCCTGCGTATTTTTCGACCTGATGGCCTTCATGCGCATCCAAGGTTTTGGAAAGTGCACGGGCATTAGTTTCGTCGACAGTACGATGATTTCGGTATGCCACAACATGAGAAGGAAATTCAACAAGGTGTTTGATGGACTTGCCAGGAACGGAAAGGGAACGATGGGTTGGTGTCATGGCTTCAAGCTGCATCTGCTGTGCAATGAGATGGGCGACGTACTGACCTTCTGCCTGACCTCCCGCAAACGTAGACGACAGAGATCCTATGGTGTGGAAGGTCTTCACCAAAGTGCTCTACGGCAAAGTATTTGCCGACAGGGGGTACATCAAGCAAGAATTCTTTGAGAACCTCTTCAGCCAAGGCATCCATCTCGTTCACGGGCTCAAGTCGAACATGAAAAACAAGCTTATGACCTTGTGGGACAAGATGATGCTGCGCAAGCGATATATAATAGAATGCATCAACGAACTGCTCAAGAACAAGGCCAACCTTGTCCACTCACGCCATCGCTCCGTACATAACTTCATTATGAATCTCTGTGTGGCATTGACTGCATACTGTTTCTTCGAGAATAAGCCCGAGGCACTGCCAGTGCGCATTGAAAAGAGTAGGCAATTGGAACTATTCTAAGCAAAACCTTATCCCGAACTGGCGTAGAAACTATATTCTAATAAAGTGATATTTTAGGCTTTACCATAAACTAAACATAATAGATTGTTTCCCATAAATTCCTTTTATTTCCTACTTTACCCGAAAACTTTTTCATCTCTTCATATACCTATAATTTAGCTGCTTGATAAGAGTATTCACCATTAAAATTATCAAGCAATGGAATCAAACAGCAATGACAATTACGTGCTGGTCTTGGAAGACCGCACGGAGGTAAAGAACGAAAAGGAAGCAGGAAAACTCTCCGTAGTTTCTGGTATTGACGACAAGGGAAACCTTAAAACAACAGAGGCTGTCGCTGCCAACCAAGCGGCATTCTTGAAGTTCAGCAACAAGGACGGACTTCTCAAACTTCATGACTAACTTCCTCAAACAGTTCAATAACCCGACTCACTTCGGGTTGTACAAGGTATTGGCAGACAATGTGGAGCAGGGCGTGGACAATCTCCGCACTATGCTGCAAAGCCGTGAAAAGTCCGAAAGCAAACAGCAACTGGCAGAGATGGGTGTTCCCTTTGAGGACTATCTGCCCCGACAGAAGAATGCTACTGCCATCGATGAGTCGAAGATTGATTGGAAGCAACTCGACGATCTCGGTCTTTCCCGTGAGCGATTGGAACAGAGCGGAGAATTGGAAAAGATGCTTAACTGGCAAAAGAGTAACCTCTTGACGATTGCCGTACCTATTGGAGACACTACCATCTACACCGAAGCCCGCCTAGCGTTTCGCACGGACGATAGCGGCAATATCGGCTTGGCAATTCATCCTTTGAGAAAAGAACCACAGCTTGACTTTCCCTATATGGGCTACAAGCTCTCTCCCGAAGAAAAGGAGGCACTTCTCACTACGGGCAATCTCGGTAAAACCATTGAGGTAACACCTAAGAACGGAGAGCCTTTCTCTGCCTACGTATCTATCGATCCGCAGACGAATGAAATCATAGCCCTGCGTGCTGACCGTGTAAATATCCCCAAGGAAATCAAGGGCGTGACTCTTTCTGACGCTCAGTATAAAGACCTTGTGGAAGGCAAAGCCGTGAAAGTGGAAGGTATGACTGCCAAGAGCGGCAAGTCTTTTAATGCCATGCTTCAGGTCAATGCCGAGAAGAAAGGCATTGAGTTCATCTTTGGCGACAACAAAAGTTTAAGAGAACGACAGGAAAACAGACAGACACAGCAGCAAGGTGTCCCACATAAGCTTTGCGGCTTAGAGTTATCAGATAAACAGCGTGAAGCATTGGATAGCGGTCGTACACTATACCTAAAAAAAATGGTGGACAAACAGGGGCAACCATTCAACGCCTATGTCCGCATGGACAAGGAACAGAATAGACCACGCTTTTATAAATGGAATCCCGACAAGAAGCAGGAAACCGGTAAAGAAAAGGTCGTAGCTGTGGCGGAAGAACACAAAACACAGATAGCTGTCAATAACCACGGTAAGACCAATGAAGCCACCAAAAATGTGAAAGAGCCTCTCAAAACGGGACAGACACAGCCTACTGCGGAGCAAAAGCAGGACGAGAACAAACAGAAGAAGTCCCGTGGACGTAAGATGTAACCCTTAATTCTATTATCGACTATGACAACTTGTATTATTGCCGAGAAACCCTCAGTAGCAAGAGATATTGCCCGCATCGTAGGAGCAACGAGCAAGCAAGACGGATATATGGAAGGCTGCGGCTATGTCGTTACATGGGCAATGGGACACCTCATCGCTCTTGCCATGCCCGAAACCTACGGCTTTTTTTCTGCCTACAAAGCCGAGGACCTGCCCATCCGTCCCAATCCCTTTCAGTTAGTGGTACGACAAAGTGCGTAAGGATAAGGAGTATGTATCAGATCCCAGCAGCACTCAAACAGCTCAAGGTGATACGTTCCTGCTTTGACAAGGCAGACCGCATCATCGTTGCCACCGATGCAGGGCGTGAAGGGTGAGCTCATCTTTCCGCTATATCTACCATCATCTTGATTGTAGAAAAGCCTTTTCGATCGTCTTTGGATAAGTTCACTTACAGACAAGGCTATTCGTGAGGGACTTTCTAATCTCAAGCCAGGAAGCCATTACGACAATCTCTATCATTCTGCCAAGGCAAGAAGCGAAGCCGACTGGCTCGTGGGTATCAATGCAAGCCGTGCGCTGTCCATTGCCCGCAGGGGAGGCTATTCTTTGGGACGGGTACAGACCCCAACACTTGCTATGGTTTGCCGTCGGTACATTGTAAATCGTGATTTTTCTTCCGTACCGTTTTGGAAACTCTCCGTTCTCACAGAAAAAGAGGGTTTGTCGCTGAAAGCCATTGGCAGTAGAAACTATGAGAATGAAGCATCGGCACAGACCGCTCTCGCTGCGCTCCGCAGTCAGAGCCGGCTTAAAGTGGAGTTGGTCGCAAGAAAGGTGGGCGGTACACCGCCACCACTCTTGTACGACCTTACTGCCTTGCAGAAGGATGCCAACAAACGCCACGGCTTTTCTGCGGACAAGACCCTCTCGATAGCCCAGAGTCTCTATGAGAAGAAAATCACGACCTATCCCCGTACAGGCAGCCGATATATCAGCGAGGATGTCTTCGAGGAAATACCCACCCTGCTGCGTAAGACAGGCATACCACTATCAAATCCACTTAACCGCCATTCTGTGGACAACGCAAAGATTACTGACCACCACGCCATCATCCCGACTGGTGAAACGCCATCAGGATTGTCGGCAGATGAAGCGACCGTCTACCAGATGGTGGTCAATCGCTTTGTCGAAGCCTTTTCCCCCAATTCAGAGGAAGAGCGTATGCTGGTGCGATTCACTGACTGCACCAATACCTTTACTTGGAAGGCGTGTAGGCAGATTTCCTTGGGATGGAAAGCCGTGCAGAAAGAGCTGATTACTGATGCAGAAGCAGATAAGAAACGAAGATACGACGATGAACATAGTTTTTACCTTCATTGCCTGATTTGACGGAGGGAGAGGTTTTGTCACTTGTTTCTGCTGAAATCACCGAGCATAAGACCAAACCTAAACCCCTCTACACAGAAGCAACACTACTTTCTGCTATGGAGAACGCCGGAAAAGAGGTTGAAGATGCAGAAAGCAAGAAAGCAATGGCAGCGTGTGGTATCGGAACACCTGCCACCCGTGCCAACATCATTGAGACGCTTATTCTTCGTGATTATATCCGAAGGGACAAGAAAGCCATCATACCTACCGAAAAGGGCCTGGCAGTCTATGAGATTGTCAAAGATAAGAAGATTGCCAATGCGGAGATGACAGGTGCATGGGAACTTGCCCTTGCCGCTATTGAAGCAGGAAAGATGCCATCTGATAAGTTCTCACAAGGCATCAACTCATACGTGGGGACTATTTGCGAGGAACTCCTCTCACTTTCTTCAGAGCAGAAGTCCTATCCTGTCTACCGCTGCCCAAAATGCGGACAGCAGAGTGTCGGCATATATGCCAAGGTAGCCAAGTGCAGGCATGAAACCTGTGGTTTTCATGTGTTTCGTGATGTTTGCGGCATACATCTCTCTGAAGATCATATCCGTGACTTGATAAGCTCCGGTCGTACGCCTATCCTTAAAGGACTGACCAGCAAGGCAGGAAAGAAATTCAATGTCCGACTTGTTCTGGGCGAAGATTACATCACTTCCTTTGAGTTTGAGAACAAGAAAGGAAAACAAAGAGGGAGATAATCCCGACAGAAACAACGAGGAACAGATATAGGTTGGGAGATACAAGTATTGCCTCCCGACCTTTTTACCTCCACTTATTAAAAGAAAACACTATGGCATACAATAAGAAAGAAGTCCTGCAAGCCAACACGGAGGCTATCCGTGTCGTGCTGCGTTTGGAAAAAGAACGCCGTGAAGCCACCGAAGCTGAGAAAGGCATATTGCGCATCTATCAGGGCTTCGGTGGCTTGAAATGTGTACTCAACCGTACGGATAACCCCGATGACATACGCTATTGGAGCAAGTCAGAGCAGAATCTCTTTGAACCGACACAGCAGCTCAAACAGATGATTTATCGTGAATCCGTAGATGCCAATACCGCCAAACGGTACTGGGAGAGCATCAAGGCAAGCGTGCTAACCTCCTTCTATACCGATACCCGTATCGTGTCTGCTATATCGGACGCACTTGCCTCCACAAACCTGCAGATAAGACGATGTTTAGACCCTTCTATGGGTATGGGTGCCTTTGCCGAGACCTTTGCAAAGCAAGCGGGTGTTGTAGATGCAATGGAAAAGGACCTGCTCACTGCCCGTATCAGCCAAGCCCTGCACCCTTATGGCAAAGGCAACATTTTCGTTAGAAACGAGCCTTTTGAAGCTATTGGAGAACTGGAAGGCAAGGACAAATACGACCTTGTTACAAGCAACATTCCTTTCGGGGACTTCATGGTCTATGACCGAGAGTACAGTAGAGGTAAGGATACACTAAAGCGTGAGTCCACACGTGCCATTCACAATTACTTCTTCGTGAAAGGTCTATACTGCATCAAGGAAGGTGGCTTACTGGCATTCATCACCTCACAGGGTGTTTTGGACAGTCCCCGCAATGAAGCCATACGCCGTTACCTCATGCAGAACAGCCGCCTTATCTCCGCTCTCCGACTACCATCAAGTCTGTTTTCAGACAATGCAGGTACGGACGTAGGCAGTGACCTCATCGTCCTGCAGAAGCAGACGGGTGGAAAAGCCACACTAATTTGACCCACCCTGTCAAAGTATTTTAGACCCAGTAAAACGATTTATTATTGACCCACTAAATGCCCTGGTCGGGTGGGTCATTTTATTTCGCTATTACTTGGTAATATTCTTTGCTTTTATCTTTCTAAGACTCTCTCCAGTTAGTTCTATTTGATATGAGGTATGCACAATTCTATCTAGTACAGCATCTGCCACGGTAGGGTCGCCTATTGCATCATACCAGTTGTCTACAGGAAGTTGAGAAGATATGATAATCGACTTCCTTTCATGCCTATCTTCTATAATATCAAGTAATATAGGACGCTCTTTTGCATCTACAGGTACAAGGAAGGCATCATCGAGGATTAACAAGCGACATCGCTCTATCTTCTTTAGCTCTGTTTCTAACGTTCCTTTATTCTTGGCAACCTTAAGTGTCCCCAGCAGCTTTGACATGTTAGCATACATCGTTCTAATACCATTTTTTTACAAGCATGATAGCCTATAGCTGTAGCGATAAAACTTTTACCAGTTCCTGATGAACCAGTAATAAATATATTGCGTCCTTGCTTGATAAAATCAAGTGAGAGTATTCTCTCCATTTTGTTTTGGCTAAGGTTGCGATTGATATTATAATCTATTTGCTCAGGATAGGCTTTATATCTAAACCCTGCTGATTTTATGAGTCTTTCAATGGCTGCTGCAGAACGATAGTCCCATTCTCGAGATAAGAGCCAAGATAAAAAGGCATCTGGTGTCATCGTATCTGCAATTGTAGTTGTTAGACTTTCTTCAAAGGCAGTTGCCATACCCGTAAGCCTCATTCTATGCATTAAATCAAGAGATAACTGATTCTTATCCATTTCTTGCACAATAGGTGCTGTCTTATTATTATTTAGTTCCATAGTTGTTTACTTTAATTGTTTGCTATTATTGTTATTATTGGATAATTGCTTTGAGAAATAATCCTTGCCTCGTATGTTCTTATGAGTTTTTGGTTTATATTCAGGAGATAGCTCCATATTATCTTCATCCATAGATATATAGGAAGCATCATCACCCTTCTGTAGTATATCCTTTATCTCATTATAGCCATAGCGTCGTCCTTCCGAGGCACAGTTACAAGCTGCTACTAGACGAGCCATGCCATACTTCTTCTCCAGCGACATGATACCACGGCAAGAGCGGAAGGCTTTTGGTGGATATTTCATCTGCGTAGCGACTTCCTTGAGATAAAGCAGAAGGATGTTGTCTATTTGCCCTGCCCGTTGATATATTTCCTCCAAATCCTTTTCAAAGCTACCATGATGACCAGGAAGATTATGTGCATCTTTCTGTGAGTAGGTATAGGGAGTATCATCTCGCTGATGGATGGTAACTAACTTTAACCCATAGTAGATTTGAACATTGTCATTATCGTAAATAAGCTCCATACGTTTGCCGATATACTCTGTTGGAACACTATAACTATGCTTTCTTAGCATAACGAAGCTGTTAGCCATGACAGTAGCAGACTTTCTAGACTTCATCTGATAGCGAGCGGTAGGAAGAGGACGAAGAAAATCTTTTTCCATTTCCTCAAATAGTTCTTGACGGGATTCCTTACGCCCACTCAATCTACGGCTGTTAAATGCTTCTAAAGATGTGCGTATAGCAACATTAAGTGATTCTAGATTATGGAAAATTTGCCCTTCAATATCTACATATACCGACCGATACATTAGCTTTACAGCATTCTCAACCAGTGCCTTGTCCTTGGGACGGCGCACCCTAGCTGGATAAACAGCCATGTCATAAAATTCAGCCATAGCAGCGAAGTCGTCATTGATAACAGGCTCATTACGATCACTGCGGATAACGGCTGATTTTAAGTTGTCAGGCACAACAGCCTTGGGTACACCACCAAAGAAATGAAGAGCATTCTCGCAAGCAACGATAAGGTCTTCCTTCTTCTGCGACCACACTGCCTCGCAATAGGTGTAATGACTGCATGGAAGGGTAGCCACAAAAACCTCTACCTTCCGCACCTCACCCGTCTGTTCTTCGACTATCTCTAGCTTATCACCTGCATAATCAATATACATCTGATCGCCAGCAAGGTGCTCTACATGTCCTACGGCTCGTGTTTGACATCTGTAGGCATGGATTGCGTGTTTGAAAAGTAGAATACTGGTAACCATTAGGATGAGTTTTGAGATACTCCGTGTGAAGAGATAAGATAGAAACACCCTTCTTGCTAAGCCGTTTCACATAATCAGGAACAAGTGCCTCTAACTCCAACTTGCGAGCAGAAGGCGGACGGTTACGAGAATGCCCATCTGAAAAACAAGTCCGCCAGCTTATCATCTGAAAGCGACAGAATTTGCTCCATGGACAAGCCACTTTCTTGGAATTTACGGACATACTTGCGGAGGGTGTTACGAGATATATGGAAAGTACTAGAAATACTTCTTATTCCCATACCAGATGCGTAACAGCGCAATAAATTCTTTAATTTTGTCATATAAATAATAGTTTTATGTTTTTAATGCCGGCCAGGGCAGTAACACAAAACTACAAAATGACCCTAAAAAACTAGCGTTTCAAAGGGTCATTCTTATTTTGGTGAGGTGGGTCTCATTATTTTAACCTTACTGGGTCTAAAATACTTGCCAGGGTGGGTCAAATTAGTGTGGCTTTTCCAACGGGTAAAGAAATTGGCGAAGGAATTGAACAGCAGTTCGTAGAAACCGTTTCCGTTCCCAAGGAAGAAGGCTCTACTGTCGTCTTCAAGCATAACTCACTTTTTGTAGGAGATTGGAAAGACATATCTCATCGCACCATTGCCACAGAGCGCATAATGGGTACAGACCCTTATGGAAGACCTGCATGGGAGTATCGGTTCACGGGAGGGGTTGAGGAAATGGCAGAAAGTCTCCGAACACAACTCTCTCTTGAAATGGGACAACGTATCGACCGTAAACTATATGAAACAGGTATACCAATGACAGAGGCAGAGCGAGAGGCAGAAGCGGAGAAACAGCTTCGCAAGTTGGGTATTACCATAAGTCGGGAAGAAGAAACAGAGAAGACAAAGACTGAAGACAAGGGTATAAACGATGCCTATAACCTCATGCCCGACAGTATCAGGAAACAGTTACCTAAACTCTATTCGACAGAAAAGGAACTCATAGGCGATAAGGTTGCCTATGCACGCTATTTCTTCCCGATGGGAGCATACACAGCCTACCTTTTGGAATATGACCCTAAGAGCCGCATTGGTTTCGGTGCTGTCACGATGGGTTATGGCTGGGAGCTTGGCAATATGTCCCTCGATGAGATGGAAGGCGTAAAAGTAAGAGGACTGGGCATTGAACGTGACCTGTACTTCTCTCCTAAGAAATTGCACGAGATAGCCGAACTGGAAGAAATCGTCAGGGGACAATATACAAAAGAAAAAGTGGTGGCAGAGGAAATCAAGGAAGAAGTGGTAACAAAGGCAGAAGACACTGTTAAGGAGATTGTGAACGGTATTTCTGAAATCGAAACATCCAACGAGGAATTAGAAACTGAAACAGGAATTAATGTCGGGCAAGTCATAGAACCGGACGATTTTACCATTACCAAGGCACAGGCAAAAGAAAATACCGTTTCCAACAGAGAGACCACTCCATTGCAACCACCATCATCGGAGTCTGCACCACAGCAATCTGTGTCAGAGCAATCGTCCATAAACGTTGAACCTGCGCCCGAAGGCGTACCCGCCCTGACGCTTCATCGTCAATACGAGCAGGAACAACGGGAAATCCGTACGGATATTGAAGCTCCGAGAGAAATGAACGGGCAGACAATATTCTTTGACGACGATCATCATCCAGTGGTGGACAATAACATGGAAGACATCGGACAACCGGAGCAGCTGTCACTGTTTGCCCCGGAGGAATACAGCCTTTGGACAAGAGAAGTTACCCGTGTGAACCATGAAATCAAGGATAATTCAGGAACTTCACAGGTGCGCCATCCTATAACTCAAACTGCTCCCCAGAAATCATCGGACAGCAAGGTACAAAAGGCAGCAATCATTCCTCAACGCCGTACCCGTAGTAGTAGGAAAAAGGCTTCTTCCTCTTCACGTGAGCCGTCACTTTTCGACTTCATGAACGAAGCCGAGGAGCGCAAGCCAAAACCTATAGCGGAAGTCAGAAAGGAGTTTGACGCTTCCCCACGCCCTTTTCTCTCTTCGCCGGACTCTCACCTGAGAGACGGCTCCATCGTCGTGCAGAAGGGACAGATAGGCTTTCTTTCTGACTTAAAGCGACATCCAACCTTTAACCCGATGGACTTGCCGTATGCGCAGCTTTCACGTCTCAAAGCCTATATCGAGATACGGGAGTGCTATCACCGTCTCTATGACTACGAGGCAGAGAACCATGCAGAAGACAGGGAAGACCGCAGCAGGCTCAACCACCTGTATGATGATTATGTATCCTGTTGGGGCTACTTTAACCAAAAGGCGAACACCGACATCATCAAGATGGATGCTACAGGCGTGGAAATGCTGTTCTTGGAACGCTCTGAGAACGGCAGGTACGTCAAGGCGGATATCTTTGACCATCCTACGGCATTTTCCACCACCGAACTGTCCGTTGCCGCAGACCCGATGGAGGCACTGGGTGCATCGCTCAACAAGTACGGCACGGTGGAACTTGACTACATGAGTTCGCTTTTACCTGATATGGAAGAGAACGACATTATTTCTTCCTTGGAAGGTCGTATCTATTTCAATCCCGAAGAGAATGCCTACGAGGTAGCGGACAAGTTCATTTCGGGCAATGTAATAGAGAAGGCTGAGCGTATCGAGTCGTGGCTCTTGAATCATCCCAACCACGAAGAGGCAAAACAGAGCCTTGCTGCCTTGCGTGCAGCCACGCCAACACCCATTCCATTTGCAGACCTTGACTTTAATCTCGGTGAACGCTGGATACCTGCCAAAGTCTATGGCAGGTTCGCTTCGGAGTTCTTCGGGACGGACATTAGCGTGTCCTACCATTCCAATATGGACGAGTATTCCATTGTCTGCGACCGAAAGAATGCTAATATCTGGCACAAGTATGCCGTACAGGGCGAGTTCCGCCGCTATGACGGTATCAATCTCTTAAAGCATGCCCTACACAATACCATTCCCGACATCAACAAGAGCAAGGAGGTGACGGACAAGGTTACGGGAGAGACCAAAACTATCAAAGTAAGGGACGGACATGCCATCCAGATGGCAAATGCCAAGATTGAGGAAATCAGGCAGGGCTTTGTTGATTGGCTCGGACGCACACCTGACACGTTCAAGCAACAACTCTCTGACCGTTATAATCGTCTTTTCAATTGTTTTGTGCGACCCAACTTTGACGGCACGCACCAGACGTTTCCCGACCTTGACCTCAGACGATTGGGCATTGCCGACCTCTACAAAAGCCAGAAGGATGCCGTGTGGATGCTCAAAACCAACGGTGGCGGCATCTGCGACCACGAGGTGGGAGCGGGAAAGACACTCATCATGTGTACGGCTGCTTACGAGATGAAACGCTTGGGACTGGCAAACAAACCGATGATTATCGGGCTGAAAGCAAACGTCTTCGATATTGCCGATACCTTTAGGAAAGCTTATCCCAATGCTAAGGTACTCTATCCAGGCAAGAATGATTTCAACAAGCAGAACCGCCAACGTATCTTCAACGACATCAAGAACAACGACTGGGACTGTATTATCTTGACGCATGAACAGTTCGGCATGATACCGCAGGCCTTGGAGATACAGGAGGCTATTTTGCAAAAGGAACTGGACTCCGTGGAAGAAAATCTCGAAGTGTTGCGGCAACAAGGAAGAGACATCTCCCGTGGTATGCTCAAAGGCTTGGAGAAGCGCAAGCAGACACTTGAAGCCAAGTTACAGAACATACAGGATAGCATCGCTGAGCGCAAGGATGATTCCGTAGATTTCAAGATGATGGGTATTGACCATTTGTTCGTGGATGAGAGCCACCAATTCAAGAACCTAATGTTCAACACTCGCCATGACCGTGTGTCGGGCTTGGGCAATCCCGATGGCTCACAGCGTGCCTTAAACATGCTCTTTGCTATTCGTACCATACAAGAACGGTCCGGAAAGGACTTGGGAGCCACTTTCCTTTCGGGAACGACTATTTCCAATAGCTTAACGGAGTTGTATCTTCTGTTCAAGTATCTGCGTCCGCAAGCTTTGGAGAGGCAGGGTATCAACAGCTTTGACGCATGGGCAGCGGTCTTTGCCAAGAAATCAACTGACTACGAGTTCTCCATCACAAACGACATCATTCAGAAGGAACGTTTTAGGACGTTCATCAAGGTGCCGGAGCTGGCTGCGTTTTATGCGGAAGTATGGGAGTAGAAAGCAGAATATGGCATAAAATTCATATCTGACTGAAATACAGCGGATATTGCTTGTTTCTTCTTAGGGTTGCATCATAGAAAACAGGCAGAAAAGGGAGCGAAAAGGAGGGAGTTCAGTTACCAAATCGTTCGAAACGATGAAAGGAAAAGGACGGCTGAAAGTGGTAACTAAAACGGCGTTTTCTCTTTCATTATCAATGTTTTGCACCACTCAAAGTTCCTCAAAGAAGTGTAATTTTGCAAGTAAAAAACAATGGAAAAAGAAAAATTCAAGCTGCTTTTCTACCTCAAGAGAGGTACGCAGGACAAAAACGGAAAAAGTCCCATCATGGGACGCATCAGCGCAGGAAGCTCTATGGTACAGTTCAGTTGCAAATGCTCGTGTACTCCTCGTTTGTGGGACAGTCGCAAGAACCGACTGCTGGGCAAGAGTGCCGAAGCCGTATCGGTAAACAAGGAACTTGACCGCCTTCAGGTGAGTATACACAAGGTTTATGAGTCTCTTTCGGGTAAATCCGATGCTCCCATCACGGCAGAGCGAGTACGGGAGCTTGTATTCGGACTGAACAGTGAGTCACAAGGACTGCTTTATCATACGGACGAGTATATCGACCGCTTCCGTGAGCGTGTGGGCATAGACCGCAGCGAACGCAGACTAAAATGCCTGCTGCTTTTCCGCAAGCATCTGGCAAACTTCGTCAGGTATCGTTATCATGTGGAGGATATTCCCGTACAGAAAGTGGACACAGTCCTCATCAAAGACTTGGAGGACTACTTCGCCAAAGAAAAGGGATTCAAGCTCAACACTTCGGCTGGTTATCTCTCCATGCTGGCTTCCTTGCTCAAAGACCTGCATAAACGGCACATCATTGACACCTATCCCTTCATCAACCATTCCATTCGTTGGGAAGTGGGCACTCCACGTTACATCACAAGGGAAGAGGTAGGTCGTATCGCAGCCTTGGGAGAAGATAAATTGCAAGGCTATGAAAGTGTCGAGGGATATGTTCCTTTTCTCCTGCCTGACGGGGCTTTCCTATACCGACGTGTATCACTTGACGGAGCAGCACGTCTTTCACGAAGCGGGAATGACTTGGATATGCAAGCCGAGAGTGAAGACGGGCAACGTGTGCCACATCCCCCTACTTCCCGAAGCCGCTGCCATTATCGAGCGTTATCGGGGCATTCACACGAGGGCTTTCCGACACGAACCGCCCAAGGGGTATCTGCTGCCCATACCCGGATGCGACACGGTGAACATACACCTCAAAAAGATAGCACGGCTTTGCGGTATTCAGAAAACGCTGACCTATCACATGGCACGGCATACCTTCGCATCGCAGATGACACTGTCGGAAGGCGTGTCCATTGAGAGCGTTTCCAAAATGCTCGGACACAGTCAAATCAAAACCACGCAAGTGTATGCGGAGACTTCTCCCGAGCGTGTCTTTCTAGACATAGAGAAAATACTTCCACAACTCGCACATTATCAACTGACCAACTAAAACCGCAGCACAATGAAAAGTACATTTTCCATATTATTCTACACGGACAGAAGCAAGACCAATGAACACGGAGTATGCGTAATCCGTTGCCGTATCACCTGCAACGGCACGTCCTCATCGTTTTCCACGCAGTTGCAAACTTCCCCCGATGAGTGGCTTGCCCGAAAAGGGCGCATCAAGGCGACAGCAGGTAATTCAAGCGGCATCAATCTGCAACTGAACTCAATCGAAGAGTGCTTGCATTCACTCTATGAACGTACATTAAGGGAAGAAAACTATATTACGGCGGAATACCTCAAGGAGCGTTATATGCAGCAAAGTCGCCCTATGCCAACACTTACGGAGTTATACCAAACCGTCTGTAAAGAAAAGGAGGATTTGCAGGGCAGAACCTTAAGCAAGGCAACTGTCAGGGCTTTTAAGGACAGCTACAAGAGTTTTGTTCATTTCCTGCAAGTAAGGGACAGGGCAGACTGTATGCCCACAGAGGTGGACAAGACTTTCCTTGAGGACTATCGCCTTTTCATGCTTCGGGACTTGGGAAACAAGGAAAGCAGTGTCGGCAACCGCTTACGCCACTTGCATCAGGTCATTCGCAAGGCATTGCAGGAGCGATACGTTCGTGAAGACCCTTTTGAACTCATAGACATAGAAACGCCTACCTACGAGCGCAATGCACTTACGGCGGACGACCTGCAAAAACTCTTGGCTTACCGTCCGCACCGCTCGACAGATAACCATTGCAGACTTATTTTCCTCTTGGGATGTTTCACGGGGCTGGCATTCTCAGACTTAAAGAAACTCCGAATGGACGATGTTTATACGCTCAGTGATGGACGCAGATATATCTCCCTCTGCCGAACAAAGACACAGAACAGAAGTATTGTCCCGTTGCTGCCCGTTGCCGAGAAAATACTCGCCATTGTGAGCCACGAACGAAGGGAGGGGCTTTTCTTTCGAGAGTTTCCCAGCAACAGTAATTTCAATAGAACTATTCAGGAGATATGTATTAAGGCAGGACTGCCACCGCATACCCAAGCGACCTCACACACCGCACGGCACACCTTTGCCACGACCATCTGTCTGGAGAACGGACTTCCGATAGAGACGGTGAGCAAGATGCTGGGGCATCGCTTTATCTCCACGACCGAGATTTATGCACGGGTGACCAAGAGCAAGATTGCCAAGGAAATGCAACCCCTGATGGGTAGTGAGCATACAAGGGTACTGCGTAAAGCCTTACGGCTGTGTCCGTCAAGAACACCGAAAAAGTCAAGTCCCATAATTGGGCTGTAACAGCCGTAATGAATGAATCAAAAAAGAAGTCTAACTTTTTAACAAGAAGAACAATGAAACAGAAGAACAAAAAGGAAGTTTCCTTCTTCCGATTGAAGTTGGAAAGCTATATGAGTGAACATCACCCCGAGCGATTGGGAGACAAGGAGTTTATCACGGCAAGAGCCGATATGGCACTGACCGCCTACTGCGATGCCGTGGCGCAAGGTTTTAATCATTTAGAAGCAGAAAGAATAGCAAGTGAAGTGCTTTCAGTGGACTGCATTTCTCAAAGTACGATACCCTTGTTTCTGTCTTGGAGGACGAGTTTGAGAGGGAACTTCCTGCACCGCTCCCCGAGAGGCTTTCGCTTTTATTGTTGGCGAACAAGGCTGTTCAAGCCACATTCGCTGGGTATGAACTGACGGACGCATTTGCCGCAAGCGGACAATACGACCGTCTTTACACCGAACTCACAGGCACGATAGTGCTGCTCATCGAGAGCAACAATCTGCCAACGGTCAAACAGACGGAGGAAGCAAGCCCGAAGGCGTTGTAGGCAAAGGCGCACGCAAAGTTCCTGATGCCGTTTCTTATCGTGCAAAGGTACAACGGCAGCCTGTCTGCCCTGAAAGGTCGAGTCCTGCGGATGGAGAGAAGAATCTCCACCGCAGGATTTTTCTGTTTCAAGGTGGTATTGCCATTTTCTATATCCATGCGGTCGTATTCATCTCTCCCAACCTTGCAAGGCTGGGCTGCCGTAGAGAGATAGGCACGACAAGAATACGGCATACTCAGGCTCTTTGGACGCAAGGCGTAACAACTAACAACAGATAGGACTGACGATAATACGGACTATCTATTGTTTGTACAATTTGTTGTCATGACTATCTGTTGTCAAAACTATATATCGTCAAAATAATCTATCGATAAAACTATCTATCGACACTTCGATATCTCGATTTGTCGAACTATCGAATTATCGATAAAACAACAAAATAATAAAAGGAACGAACCGGCACCTCATCTCATTACCGCAATAACACAGACGGATTTCCTTTGTTTTTCTATTGCTTTCCTCTCTATTTCCCTGCTTATCCTCATTTCTTGCAGCGGTGCTTCCGAGGGTTTACTTTTGCACCCGAGAAGTACGGCAATGGACTGCATAACAGTTTGTTTGCTGAGTAACAATAAAGTAATCAAAACAAAATTAAGGCAATGAAACTCATTATCATCGACCGCAAAGCGTGGGGGCAACATCGCTCCGAATTTGCAGACTTTATCCATCGTGTGGAGAAACTCATCGGTAATCCTCCTGAGACCGAGCAATGGCTCGACAACGAAGCCGTGTGCAAGCGTTTAGGCATCAGCAAGCGTACCCTACAATCATACCGAGATACGGGCAAAATCCCTTTCTCCATGATTGGACACAAGTGTTATTACAAACAGACCGACATCTGTGAAATGCTGAATGCAGTCAAGGATTGAAATCAAAGAATGAATGAATTATGGCAGAGAATGAAATCATTACGCGGGAAGACCCTCAGATGCAGATGTTTGCACAACTGATGGAAGGCACTTTGAAGAAGTTGGAGCGGTATTGTGCCACAGCTCGTCCGATGTTAGATGGCGAGGTTTACCTTTCGAGCGAGGAAGTGTGCAGGCAATTACGGCTCAGCACACGCACGCTCCAAGAGTACAGAAACTCAGGAACGCTTCCTTTCTACAAAATCGGAGGGAAGATACTCTACAAGCAGAGCGACATACAAGCCATGCTTGAAAAACACTATAACCCGATACCCAAGAAATTATGGCAAGAATAGATGAAAAAAGGAAACAACGCTTGGAACAAGCCATTAGAGATATGGGAAATTATGGCGTTAAGCTCCGCAAGCCCGAAGAGTTACCCGATTTTGACCAGCCCTCCGATTATGAAGAGGAAAAGAGAAGGTTTGAGCCTGTTGATAAAGTTGAGGAACAAAATGACAAGGAGAGTAACAAGGATTTTTCTCAACCGTCCTATCAAGAAACAGCGTTGTCGCCAACAGAAAGGGCTACTTCTACCGAAGAAATTCATCAACGAATGGGAAAAACAAAGGACAGGAAGCAATTATCCGAGTTTCAGGGGAAATATCTCCAGCCCTTTCGCAACAGCCACCGCAAAGCCGTGTATGTATCAGAGGAAATCCAACGAAAGTTAGACTTCGTGGTGCGGAGAATCGGTGAGCATGGAGCGAGCGTTTCGGGATATGTCGAACAGGTACTGCGGGAACACCTCGACCAATACAAGGAAGATGTGGAAAGATGGAGGAAACTCTGAATTACTGCATTCCTCGAATGCAAGCCTACGCCGAGTTACTGTATTCAATGAATGCAGTAACACAGCAGGGGCTTATAATCCCATTTTCTACATCAGCAAGGTGTGTCTTTGTACCACAAACTATCGTTTGTACCACAAAGACCCTTGCCCCAAAGGGGGATTAAATCACTCCAAAGTCGTAATTAGAAAGCAATGAAAAAGCAGAAACAAAAGAAGCCAGACGGCAGATGTGCCACCTGCCCAAGATGGGACAGATGGCATATCAGGATACCTAATTCTGAAGACCAGCAGAAACTTATCAGACTCTATCGCAAGTCGGGAGCAAAGACAAAAAGCGATTTTGTCCGAGCAAGGATTTTGGGTGAAGCCTTTAAGGTCATCACGGAAGACCCTTCAAAGAAGCCTTACTTGGAGAAACTCTCAGAAATCGTCGTCATGACTCATAAGATAGGCGTGCTATACAACGAAGCCGTGAAAGTCCTCAATGCTTATCATTCTGTCGCCACTGCTCAACGAATGCTCGGCAGACTCGAAACCTATTCCCAACTTCTTATTAGACTGCAACAACAAGCAGTACAACTGACAAAATTTCTTGAGAGTAGACATGAATAAATACTGATAAATCTAATACCCAGCATTCGTTCCGTACTGCGGAAGCCCAATCCCTCTTTGGGTAGTTGAGTGATTTTAGAATCAGTGTTAGGAAGATATGCTTTGTATGTGTAGTCAGTAATAAAATGCTTCTGGCAAAGTTTGCATCGGTAGCGTTGTTTACCTGTACTTTACCTCTTTTGAGAATATTGTTTGAGTGGCGATGCGGCATTGAAACTCAACTCCCAATCTGGAGCATAAAGTTCCGAAGAATTCTCGTATATTCAATTTTTTTGGGGGGTACAAATATAGCAAAAGGCAGAGAATCTTTCCCTGCCTTTTACGCCTAATCTTTTAAAATCACATTGATACTCAAATGACTATTTTGACAACTCCCGTTTTGGAGCATTACTATCTATTCCCTATTCGTTGTATTACTCTATCTTTAAAGGTATAATAACTAAACAATCTACCGTCCTCATAACGTATTATTTTTTTGAAATATTAGCTTTTGTTAGTTACGATTCTAAAAAGACTCGAAAAGGGCATCTTATTATCTCCCAGTTTCCAAGGCCATCGGTCTCATAGATTATAAAGAGCATAGAAGCCCCATATGTGGAACCCTTTACATACATTTCTATAGCATATACTTTTATTATTAGGTTCGAAATAATATGATTTTAAGGAGATTTTTTTCCATCTTTAAAATCAATATTCCCCGCACCTGATATAGTTCCGATTTCGAAAAAGTTTTTTTACCATAATATCTAATCGTTTTGAACATCACATAATTATTAATAGTATCCTGATAGACATTTAAAAAGGAGGCTTTTATTTTTCTCCCAAAGGGAATTTTTTGTACACATTGAAGTGAGTTGTCCTTTAAAGAACTAATTGATTCCCTTTGAGCATGGGTAACGGTTATATTAAATGACATAATTAATAACCACATACACTTTTAAAAATATTCATTTTATTTGACCTTTCTTTTTTTCGATTCTTTGTAAGTATACATCTTAATATATGATGGTCTAACTCCAGCTACGTATATTTCCTTTAACTTGTTAAAGTCCCATTTAGGGATGGTAGGATTACCATTCTTATCCCTTGACATCGATCTTGGACTATAATATAACAAAGCCGATTTACTGATTCCCCGTTCACTTCCTTTATATACCTTGATAGCATTAGATAAACTTCTAACCCACGCATTATGATTCAGTTTGTCTAACTCGCCTTTATGCTTCCCACTTTGAATCTTAAGTGTCTCGCTAGGATTGGTATAGAAAATCCGATTATTGTCATTCTTATTTAATGAAGAGAACTGCCATGGTTGTTTTATAACACCCTCTATAGTATTTGGAAATTTATCAGACTCAACTCTGTTCATTACTATATCCATTCCTACTAGTTGCTCCGTAGAATTTCCCCCTCTAAATTCGGCATAACCAATTCTAGCTAATTGCCCAATGTTGCTATTTAAATTAATTTCAGATATTGAAGTTTTTTTATCAATTTTCCCATTGAGATAATCATTCATATTAAAATTACCTGTAACAGAATAAGCTTTACCATCGTTTATTTTATCATATCCCAAATAAATCCCAGAATTAGTGAAATAATCTCCTTTGCCATCTGGATCGTATAAAATTATAGGGTTATTATGGCAATATCCATAAGCTGATAGGTTAGGATAATCTTCTTCCAAGGGATCCGCACTCATCCATAGACTCAACCTTGGCTCGTAGTACCTTGCACCATAATAGTACATACCTGTCTCCTCGTCAAACTCCTTAGCATTGAAAGATAAGGCGTGTTCCACGTGTTGTTTCTCTCCTCTATGAACACTTCTCCAAATGGAACGTATTCGATGTGCTGAGCCACCTCGCCATCAAGGTTGGTGATGTAGCTACTGCTGCCCAAGTGGTCAGGGTGGTAGTAGAACTGTAACTTTTCATAATTGTCCTTATCGTGGAAATTATCGTTTGCAGTTCTTGTGCGTGCCATAGCACGGGCTTGTGCTGCTTCGGGCGTACCGTCGTTGCAGCAGAAGCCTTGACCGTTTACGTAGTCGTCATTGTCCTTACCGTTATAAGGTTGGTCAAACGCCTTGTAATTGTCTTTAATGGATTGTAACTGCTGGTTGTACTTATCCTTGTAGTTAATGGTAAGACCATCAGCTTCTTTGCCTGCATACGGGATACGTCTTGGGTCTGCCCCATAAGAAGCCAAGTCGCCGAGTTTGCTGACAATACGCTGGCTACCCACATAGATGTGCTTGGTGTACTTGCCACCTTGCCCAGCAACTAAGTATGGGCTGACATAAAGGCTGAAGCGTGCCGTACTGGTGTTACCACCCGAGAACTCGGAGTTCACATAAATAGCTTCATTTTCGCCTGATGTCTTTACTGTGCGCTCACCATCGGCATCATACCAATAGTTGCTCACAAAACCGTTCTCATCGGCTGCCAATAAGCGGTTCTCCTCGTCCCAACGATACTTCTGCTCACTTGCCTTTTCATCTTCCTTACCGTCTTTCTTTACACGAGAGGTATTGATGTAGACAAGGTTTCCGTTGACATCATAGGTGTACTTGTGTCCGTTGTTGATATTCGTACTCTCCGTAGGAGTTTCTTCCGTTCGGTAGTTAATATCACGAACATTGTCAAGCTGGAACTTTCTGCCCGCATCCTTGCCGTAAGTATAAGCGAGTTCGTAGCCTGCGTTGAGCGTGCCGTCAAACTGCACACTTGTCTGTGAGAGGTGTTGCTTCTTACTTGTTATGCGGTGCATATTGTCGTAGCCCATTGCAAGGCTATAAGATGCCGTCTTGTTGTCCGCTCCTGCGTGGCGATACTGCAAACGCTTGTTGTATTCCCGCACGATATTATCCCAGGGCAGGTTGTCGCCAAGTTTAACCCAGCGATTGGACTTGCAAAATCGTGAGAGTAGCTCCTGAAGATCAAACAAATCATGATTACGATATTGAGAGTAGTACTTCATCTTGCTTCTTGTTGTTTTTAACATCCAAAGGTAATCATTTTTTACAAATTAACCAGACATTAAGAAGTATAAATAATTAATGATTAACGAGTTATATTTAATTAGCAAGACCCTACGTATCTCTTTTTCCATTCATAAATATATTCATCTTTTTCTATCATCATAGGATGATAATGATTCTATTACTATCTTAATTGAATTATGTTTATAATTAAAAAAAGATATTGAGAATATTCCCTTCCAAAATATAACTTATTTTTTTGAGAGCCTTCCGAATTTAATATATAGCTTTTATGTCTTTTTATTGTATTGTAGGACAAATAAGATTGTAATATTACAGGACTAAATAAAACATTGAAACGACAATTCAGATTACGAAATGTTACATGGGTGCTATTTTTTTGTTTATAGAAATCGATATATGATTTGAAACTTCATCACCATTCGGAAGAATGGATTCATAAATGTTTTTGCAAATCAGAAATATACTCCTCTAATAGGAATGCATGTTTAACATAAGGAGACAAAAAAAGTCTCCTTATGCAGTTTAAATTTAGAATAGAAATTTATGACACGAAAATTAGAGTTCTTGTACACTTTTTGTTTTTTTGCAAAAGAATAAACATAAATATTCTTTTTTTATAAATTACAGAATCGACCTTATTCCCATCGTCATCGCTTTGCACAAGATGTCTCAACTGTCCTTTAGATGTATAACTCCTAATCTGGACTTCTTTTGTATTGTAATAAAGTTTCCAGACATTTTGAGCTTTATTATCTAGCAGACAAGAACAAAGTAAAATGCAAAAAAACGCTCTTCGAAGCCATAAATTTGAAAATAAAATCATTTTATAGTCCTCCAAAAAATAGTTAATCCATATTGTGCAGTGGAAGTAAGCCTAATTCTTCCCTTATTCTTCATACCTCCATAATTGTATCCTGCAGTTTTTTTCTGCGGAACATTAAATGATCCATTACCAAATTTTTTATTTACAGCATTTTTCCACGATGCATACTCCTTATCACGCATACTCCACCCCATGACGTTCATTTTATACATAAAAGTACCATTTGATGGCTTATTCTGAAACTCCTTAGGAATCATTGCTTGTTCTGCACCATCCCATTGATCTGCTCCATTGCTATAATCTATAGAACCTGGTGTAAATGCATTTATAACAGCGGCATTGGCTGTTTGCATTGCATTTGTTTGTTTGCTTAACGTTGTTCTTCTAAATGCTTTTGCACTCGGAGAGTCTTTACCATACGCTACTTTATTCTTGTTCACATGAACAGAAGCTATTGCAAACATTTCTTCTTTGCTAAATATACCATACCCTATAGAACTTTCTGCATATACAGTTGATGCCAAAGTATTAAGCTCTTTCTGACCAATAGACAATTTAACAGGGTGTTCGAATACATTCACTAGAGAGCCATTCTTGTTTTTTTCTTTACGTACACCAGTTGCTGTATATGCCATATTATCCTGTTTCCCATCACTACCAAGCCATTTACCAGCATCTGTATAATAATCTCCTTGACCATCAGGATCAAATAGATTTATTGGATTATTATGACAATAAGTGTATGCACTTATGTCAATATATTCCTCAGCAAGCGGATCCACACTCATCCACAAACTCAACCTCGGCTCATAGTATCTCGCACCATAGTAGTACATACCTGTTTCCTCATCAAATTCTTTTGCGTTGAAGAGGTAAGGGGTATTCCATGTGTTGTTGCGTTCCTCTATGAACACCTCACCGAACGGCACATACTCGATGTGTTGCGATACTTCGCCATCAAGGTTGGTGATGTAGCTACTGCTGCCCAAATGGTCAGGATGGTAGTAGAACTGCATCTTTTCGTAGTCATCATTCGGCTTGAAGTTGCCATTTGCAGCCCTTGTGCGTGCCATAGCCCTTGCCTGTGCTGCCTCCGGCGTACCATCATTGCAGCAGAAGCCTTGACCGTTTACGTAGTCATCGTTGTCCTTACCATTATATGGCAAGTCAAACGTTTTGTAATTGTCTTTAATGGATTGTAACTGCTGGTTGTACTTATCCTTGTAGTTAATGGTAAGACCATCAGCTTCATTGCCTGCATAAGGTATTCGTCTTGGGTCTGCGCCATAGCTGGCGAGGTCGCCAAGCTTGCTGACTATTCTCTGACTGCCCACATAGATATGCTTGGTGTACTTGCCACCTTGCCCTGCTACGAGGTATGGGCTGACATAGAGACTGAACCTTGCTGTACCCGTATTGCCGCCCGAGAACTCGGAGTTCACATAGATAGCTTCGTTTTCGCCTGAGGTCTTTACTGTGCGCTCGCCATCGGCATCATACCAATAGTTGCTCACAAAGCCGTTCTCATCAGCTGCCAACAAGCGATTCTCCTCGTCCCAACGGTACTTCTGCTCACTTGCCTTTTCATCTTCCTTGCCGTCTTTCTTTACACGAGAGGTGTTGATGTAGACAAGGTTTCCGTTGGCATCGTAAGTGTACTTGTGTCCGTTGTTGATATTGGTACTCTCCGTAGGAGTTTCTTCCGTTCGGTAGTTAATATCACGAACATTGTCGAGTTGGAACTTCCCTACCCGTATCCTTGCCGTAAGTATAAGCGAGTTCGTAGCCTGCGTTGAGCGTGCCCTCGAACTGTACACCTGTCTGCGAGAGATGTTGCTTCTTGCTCGTGATGCGGTGCATATTGTCGTAGCCCATAGCAAGGGTGTAAGAAGCCGTCTTATTGTCCGTTCCCTTATAAGTTCCCGTTGCGCTTGCCAAACGATATAGTGGGTCATAAGTATAACTATGGCTCATTTGTCCGCCTGCCTTGCCACTCTGTGGGAGCGGAGCATTGTTCTTAATACCAAGCACGTTGCTCACTGCGTCGTAGCTGTAGGCGTTGTCCATGATAGTACCTGCCTTAGCATTCACCACGAGGTTCTGCAAACGTCTGCGTGCAGGGTCGTAACTGTAGAACGTTTCCGCTCCGTTGCAATACTTCAGGTAGGTGCGCTGCTCAAACTTATCATAGCCAATCTTGTTCACATAGTCGTAGCCATAGGACTTGTAACCACGGACGTGGTCTACCCTGTCCACCGAGGTTATAGCCGTAGGTGACCTTTTTCCTCATCGGGGTAAATCATTTCCAATAGGCGGTTATGGCTGTCGTACTTCCACTGTGTTACGTAGGTTGCCACCGCCTGATTAGGCACAATCAGCGTGCGCACGGTCTTCAAGACCTCACCCATCTTACCATAGTAATACTCGATAGCGCCACTGCCGTCCTCACGAAGCATCAATCTGCCGATACGGTTGTAAGAAGAGTTGATACCACCATAATGGTACTTCACGTTATTTCCGGATGGTCGGGATAGTTGATAGCCGCCAGACGACCGTAGTCGTACTCGTAATTGATGGTCTTGCCCTCTTTTTTGAGGTTGGCTGTCTGCTTGGTGAGCACATTACCCAAGGCATCATAGGTAAAGGTGGTGATACCGCTTGCAGGGTGGTTTACCTCAGTGCGACGGTCGCCCATATCATAGACGGATGTCGTTACGTTGCCCTCGGTGTCTGTTACCTTGACCAATCGGTCGATGCCATCATATTCGAAAGAAGTGGTAATGATACCATCGGGTCCGCTGAGTTGCTCGGTCTTCACCGTCTTGCCACTACCATCGGTATAGGTAGCCTGACGATTACCCAACGCATCAGTTACAGTCGTTACGAGTGCATTGCTACCTGCGTCCGTAGAGTATTCCGTCTTGGTCTCAGCATTGTCCGGAAGCGTTACTTTCATGGCACGATCAAGCACGTCATAAACCGTTACGGTTGGCGACACGTTATCAAAGCCTTGTTGAAAGCTGTCTTGCTGCCCAGTGCCTCCGTTGTTGGATAGTAAGCCTTTGCCACACGTCCGAATGCGTCATAGACGTTGCGTCCGCTGACAATCATCACGGTCTCGTCTTTCGGAGCACTACCCTTGGCAGCTTTCGTTACCACACCGTCTTTCTTCACCTGAACGGGACGCCCGAAGCCGTCCACGAAGGTTACGGTCTCCATATCATCGCTTGGGTGCTGTATGTCGTAATGCTTGGTCACTGCGTAAGCAGGCACTGTAATACCATTGGTGCCGAAAGTAGCCTTAGGCTGATAGTCAAAGGCAATGATGTACGGCACACCTGTTGCCAACTCATTAGGACCGCGCACAGCTTTCACACGTCCGAGGTTGTCTATTTCCGTTTCATAATAGAAGTGGTTGAGATCCATACGGCGGAGTGCCATACCATAGCGGTAGTCGAAGTTGGCTGCCTCGCTACGGTAGCCAAATGCATCGTCTATGCGCTCCACATACATATTCATCACCGGCTCATAGCGGTAGGTATACCACATGCGTTGTCCCTTGCTGTTAGCAGGAAGCATGGTCTTGATGATGTTGCCGTAAGCATCATAGGTGTAGTCAGAGACGGCTTCGCCGCTTCCGAGTTGTTGCTTAATCTGTGTAATATGGTCGGCATAGTTCAAATCGTAAGTCGCAGAAACTTGATGATAAATCTTACCATCACCGCCCGTTACGGTTACGTTGGTAGGTAGCCCGAAGATATGTTTGTTATCATTGTGAGCATATTGTATTGCGGTTTGGTAGTCGAACTTACCCGAACCGTCAGCACCCAACTTACCCTTATCACTGAACTTGTAGGACTTCAGTTCTCCGTGATAGCCAGTGAGGTAATACTCATTCCAAGCCTCTGAGGTAGTGATGCCGGTTGCCTGTCCCTCATACTGTTTATTGGCGGTATAGCGGAGCGGTACAAAGGCAGAGGCGCGGTCGCTACAGAGTTTCTTCTGTTTGTTGAAAGTATAGCTGTCACCGTTGGCTGTGATATAATAGCCATCATATTCATTGCGTGTCTCGGTGTACTTGTTGCCTTTGGCATCCTCTACAGACGCTCCAAGCTCATTGCCCTGTGCATAGTAGGTGGACACATCATAGAGCTGCACAGCCTGACGATAGACTGCGGATTCACCCTGTTCGGTGTCGATATTCTTGGTTACGACCTTTCCAAAACCGAGGAACTCACGCTCGTGGCGATCTTTCTGTCCATCTGAATAGGCAAACATCGTCTTCATCATCGGTCCATCATCACGGATACCATCGTCAATGGTTACGGACGACATTACCCATTTACCACCGGGCAGGCCGTAGGTAGGCGTGCTGTGTTCGTAGTCCAGTGTAAAGGTTCCGCCAAGGGAATTGGTCACGCTCTTGAGCATATTCGTTCTGCCGATAGCAGAGCGGGTTACTTTCAGTTCACTTTCCTTATCGGATTCCACAATGTCGAGGTAGCCGTCGCCATCTACGTCCTGCAAAGCATAGTTGTTACGATTTATACTATGACTGACAGAAACAACTGGATTTATGGAAATTTTGACAGGAATTAACTTTGGAGTGAAATTGACAGTAAATGCAACCTCAGCACCCTCTGAGGTTGAGGCAGATTCGCTAAGAGAAGAAAGCCCTTTCCACTGAATGGCATCCATAAAACCATTACCGATATTAAATGCCACCATGATAGTCTTGTCATTGCGCCATACCTTATCTGGTAATCCGTCAGAATTTACATCAGAGAGATTATACTCTTCTCCATTCTTAGAGGTTACAACATTGTATCCCCCGGCGAAGCTTGATGACCCCTTATTGAAGCCACCACCTATATTGGCGTTATAAGTAATTCCCTTACCACCTTGTATTCGTTCAATTCCCCAATCAATCGGTTCTGTGAAGTTGTACCCTAAATTAAGTCGAACTTTATTTCCCTTAATAATTTTATCAGGTAGACCGTCTCCATTCACATCCATGAATGTTTCTGTGCTCCAATCCTTGTTAGAGGGAGGAATACTGACAGATCCAGACATACTAGCTTTTGCCTTGTTGCTGGAGCCTTGGTTGCTGGAATGATCCTTTCCTTTTGCTATATGAGCAATCGTAGAACTTATCGAAATAATGGGATCACTTCCCAATGCCCATCCTTCAGACTTGTTCTCGCTGCCGATGGTTCCAATTCCACTATACTTTTCGCCACTGATACCTCCTTGCGAATTTGTATATTGTATGACTCCCTTTTGAAAAATATCCGGGAAACCATCCCCATTGAAATCCATCATAGTGGAGCGAGTTACACTCTTACCACTTGCATCATTGTATGTAAAAGCAATGCCTGTCTGATTGACATCACTTGTTGCAACCATTTCCTGTGTTATAGCTACAGCACCGGTTCCTTGTAGACACGTACCGGAAACTCCTGTTATATCATCAATATGTTCGAAAGGGTTAGTTAATATTACATTTTGTTCAGTTAGTCTTGAAGCCCCAGCCTCTTTAGCTGTAAGGTACAATTCTGCTCGTTGTCCTATCCATCTATCAAATGAACTTTGGTCTGTTCCTATTGGTACAAATGCCATTGTCAAAGGATCCATCTTGGCATCCTTGCTATCGGGGAGCTTCAGCAGTGATTCATCAATAGGTTTGCCATACCTACCTTCGGAAGCATTATAAACAAAGCCACCCCAACCACGATACATTGTGCCGAAGCCTTTGTTCTCTGTCTGGGCATAGAAGCCTGCCTGTGCTGTTCCTATGCCACTGACAGTAGCTGCAGAAGTTACTGTCTGACCTGAGATGTTACCTGAATAGAAGTAATCTATCCATATCTTGCCTGCACTGATACCGGTGATTATCAGTGGATCTCCTGAAAGACTGCCACCACTGAAAGTGTAAGTCTTTTTACCCAACAGTTTGTCTACAGTCTTGACAGTCATCGTTACCATTCCGTTTACCGTTGGTGGTAGCATCGTGATACTCGGAGTAACTGTCAGGGTTGAAACATTGGAAGCAAGTACTACAGGTTTACCTTCACTAACCATGTCGGCAAAGAGAATATAATGGGTTGCCCCTGCCGTACGCTGCCTGCTACCATTCTTGCCTATGGTCTCTATTTGTGGTGTCCACTTTATTTTCGACCAGTCCACATTAGAAGAAGAACTGATTTCAAAGTTTAGATTTGTCAAGCCATCCGGATTAGGAATCGTCTGTTTAATTTCTCCGTCAAACGCTTCATTCCATGCTAAGGTACGGGTATAGATTTCTCTTTTTTTATAATTCGGATTATTATTACCCAAGCTGTCTTTTAACTCATTAGATGCGACAATTCTGAGCGTAACGTCATCTGTTGTGACGGGTTTGGTGAACTTACCTGACAGGTTCAAAGAAGTGCTCTCTGCCACATTGGTCAGTGTATTGGCACCATAAATGGCACCCTCCTGAGGTTGATAAACAGTGGTAGATAATCCGCCGGGGAGTGTTTCTGCCGCACCTGTATAGGTAATGACAGGCGCCCATTTCACGTTGTCAAAGGCACCGTTGCTTGTTTCCTCCGTACCAGACTGGACACGGAAATAAATGCGGTCGCCTTTCTTGACAGTGATATTCTGTGCCGTAGCATTATAAGCTGTTGCATCTCCCTTGGCAATTTTCTTACTCCAGAGTTCTGTACTGCCTTTCTGAATGGCTACGCGCACACCGTCAGCATGAGCATACTCATCGGTATCGTATTCGCCTGTTGGAGTAATCAAACTAACTGTACCCGAGATGCTGATGATTCCATCTTTAGGTGCCTGCCATACACGTACCATATCTTCCATCGGAGAGGATTTAATCAGTTCTGCCTGCTCGGTAGGATCAACCTCTCCAATAGTTTTATCTATTTTCTTGGCATCATAGATGATGGGGCTTGGTGTATCGGCGCTGCTAAGCGTAAAATGAGGAATGGCATGACCTTGCGCATCAAATTCTATATGATTAAAATAAACCTTACCATTAGAAACTATATCTACAAGCCCATCACCATTAACATCACTGAAATATACAGAGGTTTTAGTAGTTGTGCGGGAGGTACTTGTAGCAACAGTAGCCATAATATACTGCCACCCAGCCTTGATGGCAGGTCCTCCAGAGAAAGTATTACTGGATGAAGCAGAAAATTTAGAGATACCAATAACTTTGATAGGTTCTCCATAGGTTATTTTCTTTTCGTCTGTGCATATTTGCGGACGATAGTACACAGAACCTCCATCCTGATATATCTTGTCGGGTAATCCATCTCCGTTAAGGTCTGCAAAAGTCAATAATCCCTTAGAATTATCATGAGAGTAATTAAAAGAACCACCAATAGTGCCACTTGTTGAAGAACTTTGATCATCAACTCCTGCTCCAGCATAGAAAGAGCCACCATAAGAAAGGCTTGTTGTTCCTCCTAAGGCAGTAGGTTTATCGCTGAATATGCCACCAACTTCTTTGAGAGGACTTATAAATCCTGCGTCAAGTCCGTCATTGTGTGTATTCCATGTTTCCTGTTTTTCCTTAAAAGGCACATACCCCTTAGCAGCCTGTACATCATCATAATAGTCAAATTTCTGATAAGACACTTCTGCACCTTTGTCGTCAAGTTGCCTCACACCCGTGAGCACATCTTTGTTGAACGCACCCTCGCTATAGGTAAAGGCATAACTGCGGAGCGTACTTCCTTGGAAGTGCACCGTTAGCTTCTCTAACAAACGATTCGATGAGGTTAGGAAGCCATATCTTGCATTGTTGTTTTTGAGTCGTTTCTGTTTACTGCCTTCTAAGACAACCACTGTGTGGGGTGATTGTCCGCTATTACCAGCACGTACTTCCTTAAGATAAATGGCTTTTGCCACAAGTCCACCACGAACAGGTTCGTCGGCTGTCTCATAGACGTATTCGATATAATCACCGTGTGTTTCTTCCACACGTTTGAGCTTCCATTCGGTAATCACCTCACGGCTTTGACCGCTTGCATCGGTGATGGTACCTTTGAGAACGGCACCTTCTCCACCATAAATATATTTGATTCCTTGTTTGTCGGTTACTTCCCAAGTATAGTCGGCAGGAGAATTACCCTTTCGGATAATACGGCTGAAGTCTCCTCCCTGCCGAGTGTAGAACTGTCTGTCCGCTTTTCGGTTCATCTTCTCACCACGGTGAGCCACACCCATCTTGCCATCGTCACCCATCGTGGAAAGCATAGAACCCGACATCAAATAAGTCTCGGTTTCTTTACTTGTATCGTATCTTGGAACACCCCAGCGAGTATCCAACGTAATAGAAGGAACAGAGAGATTCCAACCCTCTCCAAGCCATCCACTACCGCCTTCACTACTGTACTGTATGCCCAAAGAAGGAGCCATACCATTGCGGGCAGGGGGCATCTCGAAGCCATACTGTAGATTAGCTGAGCCGCGGTTGTTAGCCGTAGGAGGAGTAATAAGATTGATTTTTGCCGTTGGGTCTGCCGCCTTGATGTCGTTCATCATCGTCGGCGTAAATCCGTCGGTCTGTGGAGATTCCGGTGCCTTGATTACACCATTGATCATATCGGTGAAGTGCGTCGTTTTCGATACCACGCAGGCTGTAGCCTTATCCACCTTCACACGTTCCAAAGCCACCCAGTGCCTGGTGTCTTGGTCGAAGTAATAGGTATTGATGTCGTCTTCTGTAAAACCGCTCGGGATTCGCATGCGGTCGTATTTATCTTCACCGTTGCACCCTTGCCCTCGAAGTGGTTGCCGTGGGGCAGAAAGCGGTAGCCGTCTCCCTTGGCGGTGACGTTGGTCATGCCGTAGTCAAGGGCAGGAATGTCCGTCTCGCGGAGTGCCGTGATGGAGTATCTGCCATCCCTTGCGATGTCCGCAGCCTTCACGGAAAGGACGTTGCCGCCGATGGCGATGCTGTCCGCCCTGTGTGCGAGGAACTGCTTCTCCGCCTTTCCACCGACGGACACGAGGGCACGGGCATAGTCCGCCCTGCCTCCTTGTATGGGTGTTATTTTCCTACTGATGTTCCTGCCATCAATGACTGCCGTGAGCTTGAGCTGTCTGCCCGTCGATGGCACGATGCCCTCGAATTCTCCGTCATGGACGGTGATGGTTGTGCCGTTCACTGAGATACGGCTTGCCTTCCCTCGTACGAAGCCGTGGAGGTAGGTCTGACCGTCATAGGCTATGGGGGCGGAGGAAAGGATTATTTCTTCCTGCTTATTGGTATTAGTCTTTGTCTTAGCATCCGCTACGGTTTCGATATGTACGTTCCTGACCGAATAGGCGTAGGAAGCATCCGTCGGAATGGTGAAGAGGACGGTGTTCCTGCCGTCCTTCAGCCACTCGGGGCTTATTTCCTCCCTGACGGTCTTCCAGTCCTTGGAAAGAACCGTAAGGTAGCCGCCGACAGCCGTGCGATCGTTGATGCTCCTGCTGATGCCCTGACCAGAACTTACGCCCTTGAGGTCATAGACCAGCCATGCGCGCATATTTGGAGAAACTTTCTCGACTGTTATCTCGAAGATGTTGTCCTCGGGGTTGTCCGAAACCCGTCCGTCGGGCTGTCCTATGATGCCCGAGGCATGGTCTGCCGTGTAGGTGGTCGCCATAACGGAAGAAGTTGCTGCTGCTGTCGTCTTTGACTTATCCTCCTTCCTTGCCGTCCGTGATATTCCCTGCGTAGCTTTTTCTGCGTTATGGACGTTCTTCGTGAATGTCTCGGTCTGTGCTGCCATGGATTGTGATATACTCGTGCCGTTGTTTTCACGTGCACCGTCCTGTCCCTTGTATATATGCGTCGCAGCGATGGCTGCGGTGATGGCTGTCAGTAATGCCGCCGATATGAGGTAATGCTTTGTCTTCATAGCCGTTGGGGTTTAGTAGTTTGCCATTATCTTCCTTGTAAATTCCTCTTCTAAGGTGAGTGCTTTGACGACGTACACGCCCGTCTGCGGTACGGTGAAGTCGGCACGCTTGATGGTGCCTCCCGCCATGTCCGTCCGGCTCAGCAGCCTTCCTGATGTGTCATAGACGAGCAGTTCGGCATCGGTCTCCTTGGCAAGTCTCAGCTCGGCACTGAACGCCATACCAGTCCCATCCTTCCTTGTCACGGTGAGGGCAGAATGGGCCTGTCTCTCGATGGAGGAGGTGTTTTCTGCCGACCTTGCCTGTGCCTTGGGCACGTTCGGGCTGCACTCGCTGCCGATAATTACCGCCATGCTGTCCTCGACAGCCTTCTTCGTCTCGTAGGCCACGCCCCTCGAAACGCTCGTCAGGGCGAAGTCTCCACCGTCGATGCTCAGCCCGTCGATGGTCGAGAGTCCCTTGTTGAAGCCCATGCCGAAGAGCCAGCCGAGACCGGCTTTCTTGGCCGCACGGTGGACGACGATGCCGTTTACCGTATAGCTTACCGTGTCGGGGGTGAAGATGATGCCGAGTGCGTCACCTCCATTCAGGGTGACGGCAGCACCCATGGGCTTACCCTCGACCACGACTTGTGCCGTGGCATTCTTCACGTCGAAGCCGTGGAGGATGTTCTTTCCCAGTCCGAGCGTGGTGCAGAGTCCCGCCCTGTAGTCGGAGGTGAGCGAGGGAATAGTCCATGTGACCTCTCCCTGCTTTCGGCGACCGACCGCATGGGCATACTCGACGCCTCCCGTGCTCTCCGCCGTGATGTCGATGCCCGCGTTCTGCTTAATGAGCAGACTGTAGTTTCCCGGGAGCAGGTTCTTCACCGTGTATGTCTTCGTGGTGAAGTTTCCCCGTGAAGCTACGGCACCTTTCTCCATATTCTCCACGGAATCCGCCAGCAAGCTGTATGAAAAACTCGGCAGGCCGACCACCATGCTGATGTCAAGGCTGCCGTCCTTTCGCGGCTTTCCGCCCGTGCAGCTCGCATCGTGCGGTGTCAGCCGTGCCAGTATGCCGTCGAAGCTGGCGAAGGTGAACGTGTCGAATCCACTGCCGTCGGTGTCCATGAAGATGTTGTCGAAGATGAGTTTTTCACGGCTCGCGTCCTTGCGCGAGCATCTGATGATGATGTTTTCATGTATGTCGGTCTTGTCGCCTGCGTTTCTGTCTATGAGCATGAAGACGTTGCGGTAGTCCGCACCTGCGAACTTGTTGCCTTTGGCGAGGACTCCGTATCCGAGCTCAACCATGTTGCCGCTGTCTCCAAAGCCGTTCCTGCGCAGCTTGGGGATATTTAATGCTGTCTCGCCGCTTGCGATCTCGAAAATCATGCAGGCTGCCTTTGCCGTGCTTTCAACGGGTATGGTTATCTGCAGCTCCTTGCTGCCCCGGCCGTCTATGAGCAGAGTTACGCTGTTTCCTTTTCTGCGTACCATGAAACTCTTTCCGCCCGTGTTTCTTTCTACTATTCTGCTCTGCACAGTTCCGTTCTCTACGATTCGGATCTCACCCCGTGCGCTGACGTTGAAGCCGTAGGCGCACTTCGTGCCCGATGCCTCGGTGAAGCCCACGTTATAGGCGGGATGGAGCCTCGGGTTGGTGTATTCCATCGTGCCGTTTCCCGTGTCGAGCGGGGAGCTGACGATGTATGCGCCCTCCTTGGGATCATTCTGCGACACTGCATCCATAAAACCGTAGGAGGTGACGGTGATGCCGTTCTGCGTCCAGATGTCCTTCCTGTACTCGGTGGAGTCGATGTTCGTCCTGACGAGCCACCTGCGGTTCATGACGTGCCACGGTGTTTTTCCTTCCGTCTCGACGGTGGTCGTGGCGGCATTGTCGTCGCCCCATATCATAAAGCCGCCGTCGGGCATGGGAGAGCCATCCTCGCGTCCCATGACGAGAAGGCGTTGGCTCGTCGGCAGGCCGTATGGGTCTGCGTCTCTGAAGCTGTCGTATGTCTTTTCAGTAGAGTATCTTGGTGCTTCCTCGTAGCTCGTCGTGGAGAGAGGCTGGAAGAGGTCGCCCGCGTCGTCACGCCCGATGCCCGTCACCCTGTGGTGGTAGGCGGCGCTTTCGTCCCTGTCCCATGAAAGGTTGCCAGTCCCCGTATAGTATGAGCCGTTGAGCGTGATGCCGTATCTGATGGCGAGATAGGTCTCCACCTGCCTGCGCTCCAGCGGCGTGAGCGTCCTGCCGTATGCGATGAGCTCGGGCGTGTAGCCATTGAGCGCACCGCCCCCCGAATAGGGACTTGTCAAAGGCTGTCGTGAAATTGACGTCTCCGTCCCTGTATGTTCCCGTGGTGATGGTCGCACGTCTGCCTTCTCCCCACACGGAATGCACGGGGGCGTATGCCCTGATGTATGAGACGATGCGGGGACTCGTGGACTTGAATTCCTCTGCGGTCTGCCTCTCGCTCCCCGAATAAAGAAGGTCCTCGCCGGCCGTGCTTCCGTAGTTGAGCGGTTCTATGCCCTGCTGCCCGACCGCCTTGTCCCTGCTCACGAGGCTTCCCGCACCCTTGCGTCCGCTGACGGCATATAGCACCTCGTCCTTGTTATAGGCGGTGGTCGTCGGGGCAAACACCCCGATGACGGTCATCTGCGCGAGGTTGGAGTATTTCAGTAGACTCTCCTTCGGCTGATTCCCCTCGGAGAAGTTCAGGGCGGGGTTGAAGTTGAAAGTCCGTATCCATGTGTGCCGCTGCGTGAACTCACCACCGTAGGCTGCGCCCTTGGCATCGTAGAGGTTGGTTCTAACGGAGTCGCCCGAGAAGTCGCGCCAATGATAGTACCCCTGCAGATCCGTCGTCAGGGGGACGGTCTTCAGCCATGCCTCCGCACCGCTGACCTGACCGGGTGACTGCGCACGGGACTGCACGGGAATGAATAAGGCTGTAACTATTAGAAATGCTGTTTCGTGTAAATGTCGTCCCATAAGTTAATACTGTCTATGTTCTTTTTTCAGTCTGATAAGATACCCGCAATAAAAAAACGGTAAAGAGAAAATCCGTAAAATAAAAAGTGGGATGGATTGTATCGTGTGTGTGAAAAATTGATTAATGCAAAAGCCTTTTTCGTAGAGTCCTGCATATCTCCCTTGACTGCCGAAAGTGGCGTTCTTTATGTCAAGGGGGCTGAAATTGGTAAAATCAACGTTGTCTTCATAAGCATGAACGTTTAAGTTGTTTTTTTCTAAACGCAAATATAGATTATTCTTCTTTAATTTGCAAGGAATTGCATGGATTTTTTCTGTTTTTGATATACAAAAGGGCGACAAGAACAATAAAAAGGAAGTTTTTAACAGCAAATTCACGATGAGATGGGCTTTGGGCATAAAACGGCAATTCAAGTGCGGAAAAATGAAACGGACTGATAAAAAAGTGTGGCTTTCTCTTGTTTTCATCGAAAATAAAGACTACCTTTGCAACGTTAGATAAGTGGTCTTTGAGGCATTGCAGAATAAAGAGAGGAAAAGAAACACGCTCGTTTCCAAATCGTTCACCTTTTATTATTCTATATTATGTTTTCCTTTTGTAATCAGCCGATTACATTCGCTACTATTACTTTTATATGGAGATTTGCGATTTTCGCACTGCCAAAGACATCGGTATCGACCGCCCCGAGAAAAATGAGATACTGCATAACATACCTCCTACACCCGAGCAGGAAGTCTTTATCGGCAAGCTGATGGAGTTTGCTAAGAGTGGCGATGCCACAATCTTGGGACGAGCACCTCTGAGTGAGAGCGAGGAAAAGGCAAAGATGCTTATTGCAACAGACTACGCGCGCAAGATGAGCTTAGATTTACGCATGATTGATGAAAATGCTTACTCAGATCATATAGATAACAAGGCAAGTCACTGTGCCAAGATGCTCAATGACTATTACCAAAAGTACGATGCACAGAAAGGGACGCAGTTCGTTTTCTCTGATTTAGGTACTTATAAGCCCGGTGGAGACTTTAATGTCTATTCGGAAATCAAGCGTAAGCTGGTAGAAGACTATCATATCCCGTCCTACGAGATACGCTTTATTCAGGAATGTAAAAACGAGAAGGCAAAGAAAGCGATGGTAGATGCGATGAATCGTGGTGACATTCGCATTATCTTCGGTTCTACCTCTATGTTGGGAACAGGCGTAAACGCACAGCAGCGTGCCGTTGCGGTCCATCATTTGGACACGCCTTGGCGACCTTCGGACTTGGAGCAGCGCAACGGACGAGCTGTGCGCAAGGGAAACCTTATAGCTAAGGAATTTGCGAACAACAAGGTCGATGTGATTATCTATGCCGTGGAACGTTCCTTGGATAGCTACAAGTTTAACCTGCTGCATAATAAGCAGCTTTTCATCAATCAACTGAAGACGAACACGCTTGGCAGTCGTACCATCGATGAGGGTTCGATGGATGAGGACAGCGGCATGAACTTCTCAGAATACGTAGCAGTGCTTTCAGGTAATACTGACCTTTTAGAGAAAGCAAGATTGGATAAGAAGATTACCACCTTGGAATCAGAACGCAAGAACTTTCTCCGTGAGCGTGATGCCGCAACGGGCAAGTTGGCAGAGATTGAAAGTTCTGTATCCTTCCATACGGATAAAATCAAGGAGGCACAGTCTGACTTAGCTCTCTTTGAGAAGCGTGTGGAGTGTGATGATGAAGGTACACCTATAAATAAACTGACAATCAAAGGTGTGGAAGACAGCACCGATATCAAGGCTATTGCTGCACGTCTGCAGGAGATAGACGAAAAAGCTCGCACCAAAGGAGAGTATAATAAAATCGGTGAAGTTTATGGTTTTTCCATAATGGTCAAGACGGAGAGCACTTCAAAGGATTTGTTTGATTGTTCGGTGAACCGCTTTTTTGTGAAAGGGCAGGAGTCTATCTACTATACTTATAATAACGGTAAGTTGGCAACAGACCCGAAACTTGCGTGTCAGAACTTCGTTAATGCCTTGGAGCGTATTCCAAAGGTGATAGAGTCGCATGAGAAGGAAATGGCAAAGGTTGTAGCCAATAAAGACGTTTACACCAACATTGCCAACAGTTCTTGGAAAAAAGAGGACGAGCTTCGTTCACTTAAAAGTGAAGCTGCTGAATTGGACAGAAAGATTGCGCTTACCCTTGCTCCACCAGAGGGGGAAAAAGAGGAAACAGAAGAAATGAAGCAAGGAGAGGGTTTATCCGACCATTATCATTCTGGAGGAGTAAAGAACGAAAGCTATCTTGTCCAAGACAAAGAAGATAATAGCCGTTTACAGAGTTTTAGACCCAAATGGAGGCACTAAACACATGCCGAGGGGCTAAATAAAAGTCAGACATCCGTATTGAATGTCTGACTTTTATCATTATACCTGCAAATAACCTTTTAGCTTATCTATTCCTTCTTTGTGCTTATCGGGAGTCTGTTTCTTAAGTTTACCTATATTCAGTAGTTTCCATTGTACAGATGGATATAGGCTTAAATCACCTGCGCAACATTTATCCCACTGTGGTGTTCCATCCTCAAAGGAAACGAGGAAATCCTTGTCTGTATTTGTAAGGCAGTCATTTACCTTTAATAATGGATTCACGAGCCTGCTCATAGTCTGTATAGGTAAATGGAATATCTGACATTCCCTTGAATTGGTTTTCAAGTGCCTCCTCTTGGTTTATGTTATTAGGAGACAAGGATTCCACGATAGGCTTGTCGCTTCCCAATAAACATAAGATGAGCCCGTCTTTTACACTTTCAAGCCTTTGGTCTTTCATGTATTTGCAGTCAAACATGTCACGTGGGTGCTGTCGGCTGAGGGCGGCTGCAATCTTTCCCCCATAAAGTTGAGCATAAGGAACTATACGTGCCTTACAGCTGGCTTGAAACTCTTCCATCGCTTTCGAACAGAGTTCCATAATTTCAACCTCTCCAAGTATGCCCCGCTTTGTACCATTTACCTCTATTTTCACCGTAGCACCATCATGCGTGCACTGCAATTTCCATACTTCGGATTTATGTACCACATGTATTCCGGGAATGGCACGTTCTATACTTGTTTTCAGTTCTCCAAGATGTTGATTTATCTTTTCCAAACTTGCTGTGCGTGGCTCTATCGGAATATAGGTAAGGTCAATATCAACCGAATAACGCGGCATATTCTGGTGGAACAGGTTAATGGCCGTACCTCCATGAACTGCAAAGTCCGTTATCTTGTAAACCAAAGGCATAATGCGTAGTAACAATGCCACCTGCTTTTTATATTGTTGATCATTCATAGTCGTTTAATTCTTTTGGGATAATCATCTTATACTTGCTGATATATATACCGGATTTGACGAGTTGGAGTTTATGTGTCCCCAAATCTATTTTTGTAAGGTCTAAGTCTTCATACCAATAATGCCCCGCTTTCTCAGCCATATATAGAAACAGCCTCTTCATTTTGTAATGTTTTGTGGTTTCCAATAACGATTGGACGACATTCGGACGCAGAGTTGTCAACTGTTCCATTATATAAAATAGATCCATATAGTTATATTGGCGTGGTGTTAGCAGCAGACATTCCATAAAAGCCTGCTCAGGGGAGGATATAAGCAGCCTCCAGTCCAAGTATGTTAAAGTTGTTATCTGTGCACTGATAAACACCTCTGTCTTGAAAAACTTAAATTCACGGTCGAAAATGTCATGCTTCATCCATTGTGGCATTTTATCACTTGCCGTTGATACCATTAACAGGGGTTTACCCATAGGAACATAATGGTTGAAGCCCCAAAGCTCCAAAGCAGAATGCGCTGCAACACGAAAACTCTTTCCTACTTGTTCGTTGAAGGACTGCAAAGCACCAAAAGCGGACAGTGTGTCGCCTGTGCGGTACATGACTCCCTTACATAGAGAGGATAACCAACCGGAAGAACGATATCTGCTCAACAACTGCCTGGAATAGCCATGCTCTACGAGCCATGTCGCAAACAGCAATCCGTTCTTTTGCCCGGATTGAAGCATTTGGTTTATTTTTTTTCCTTTTAGTACACTCATAGTTTACTTGCTGTAATTAAAACCAACCGCAAAGGTACAAAAGACTTTACTAATTACAGTCGATTGGTTGAATTATTTTCCCGAAAGTAAACTAATAGTTGACTTGCAGGATAATATTTCAACCATAGTGAGGAAAAAGAGTATGAAATAAAACATGAACATTTCCAACATACTTGTATAGAACTAACTTCTACCAACCTTCTCGCTTCCGTACCATTTCATCTATCTCTTCCCGAAGGAAAAGTAACCTGCCATTGGCTTTGAGATAGGGAATTTTTCCTGCCCACACCCAATTATAGATGGTCTTTTGTTCTACTTTTGAGCATCTTGGATACATCTATGATATCCAGATATTCCGGTTTCAGGGGTGGATGGACAGTTGTATCAACAGATTGCTCTTGCAGAATCAGCAGGCGGTCGAGTTTGTCCTCGACGCTTATCAGCTTGTCAAACAGGCGTTTTTGCCAAGTGTCTTCGGTTTCATAATCTATGTACGGCATAGTTCTCCTTTTTGATAGTTACCATTGGTATCTTGTGCCAAGATACGTTGTTCTTTCATATAGGCGATGTATTTCTTTGCAGTTCTGTCCTTGATTTCCATTTCGCGCATCAGAACCTCACAAAGTTCTTGGTAAGTGAGCTTGAAAAGAATTTCGGAAGGCTTCTTTGACAACGGCAATGAGTTCATCAGTCTTGCGCTTTTTCCTTGTCCTCTTTAGATTTCTCGCCACGATAGACGTGCATGTCCTCAGCCTTATCCCAGCCGAAAAGCATCATCGGTACGTCCAACGGACTTCCGTCACGGACTTTCAATGCTTTTACCACTGAGTATTCGGGATTATCGTCTTTCTCTATGGAAAGAATTCCTGCTGCTTTGCGCTGCAATTCTGAGCCGATATGCCCACGGAGTTTGATTCCATTCGGTACGAAGTGTAGCACGCAGATGATACAGGTATTATAAATCCCCGCCAAGCGATAAAGCTCGTCCACAATGGCAATACTTTCCGTTTCATCGTTGGCAGAACGTATCAAGTCGGCTATTCCGTCAATCACCACGAGATGGATACCTCCATGCCTGTGATGAAACAAATCCATACTCTCACGGATAAGTTTCAGCCTGTCCTTGCGGGACAGAGAGGCAAGATACAGAGAATGGCAAAACTCCGGTACTGCCGTCAAAGAAGCCCTACGCAGTGTCTTACCCAAGTTCTTGTGCAGTTGTGCCTCGGACTGTTCCGTGTCATAGTGCAGGACTGCTAAGCCTTTTGGGATTGGCGGTAATCTCCAATCCCAAGGTCTTTTCTATCGGCAATCGTTTTTCTCCCAACGCTCCGGCAAGGATGGCACCCACATAGTTGCTCTTGCCCGTACCCTCACCTCCGGTAATGCAGAACAGGTTATCCTGTGTGCCGAGTGGCACACCGTTTACTGCTACTACTGATTTGGAAATGTCCGGTGGATTCTCATAATCAATCTCACAGGAACGTAACATCATCATGGTTTGGCTATATAGATCTGAGAACATCTTGGCAAGCAGCTCTTTCAGTTCCTTTGCCCCGTTGCCTAAGGCAAAGAAATCTGAAATGTCTTTTTCAGACTTCGTACCACTTAGCGGAAGTGAAAGGTTCAAGACCTTGTATTCCACCAGATGTTCAGACTGTTTATGTGCCTCCCGTACACCTGTTTCATCCGCATCATATAAGAGTATTATATGCCTAAAACGAAGCTGAAGGCTCTCAATGATACTTGTCGGTATCTGTGCCGTTTCACTGTTAAAGCAAATCGCATTGAAGCCGTGTGCATACAATGAGAGTACATCCTTTTCTCCACCTGTAATGAAAAGCATATCTCCTTTGGCAGGAATCTGCTCCATTCCGAAGCAATACGTGGCAGGCATCAGTCCACCATAAAGAAAGCGGATTTTTGGACTGTGAGGTCGGTATATCTTTACATAGCCATTTCCGATATAGGCAAACATAGGTTCCGTAGGTGATCCATAAAGTTCAAACTTCCTGCCTTCAGCAGATACACTTTCATAGCGCTTAAGACTCCGTACACGAAAGCGACGGAGTGTATCCTCATGGATGCCATAATGTGCCCAATAGTTCAGCAGACCATCGTCAAATGGCTGTATCTCGAAACCATATGGACGTTCTTCCGTACACTTGGTTATATCAGCCTTAGGAGTGGGAACAATAGTTTCTTTATATGCTGACGTGATATGGCTGCTATGCTTTTCACCATTACATAAAGAGTACAATCCAAGTTCTTGTACAATCGTTTCCAATACTTCGGGAAAACTTGTTTTCAGGTTCAAATTACGGAGGGTTGCCACAAACCAGAAGCAATCCCCAGAATAGGTGGTATCTCCATGATCATAGAATTTGTAAGAAGAAGTTTTCCTGTCGTAGTAGATATGGCAGGAAGCTCGCCTGTCGTCATAGAAAGGACTTCGGAAGTTGCGATGAAGGTTCACCTCAAAGCCAAGGAAATGTGAAAACACATTCAAACCTCCTTGTGTAAGCAAAAGAATCTGTTCCTTTTCTATCATAATTGTCGGTTTTTAGGGTTAAGACATGAACTCATGATGAGATTGTCCTTGAAACGGTTGAGCCGCCCAAGAACTTCATCGTTTCTCATACCTGATACGCGGAGTCGGTTACACTTCGTGGCTATCACGATAGACTTGAAGAAGTAGCGTACATCGCCACCCTCCGTGTAGCGATACCGTACCAACTGCTTCTTGCGCCAGCGGTAAAGGGTGGACTCTGAAACATTCAGAGTCCCGATAAGGTCTTTCGTGGTCATCTCCAGCTCGTCGTCAATATCTTGAATAAGACGGGAGGTGCGCTCAACATACTGCTCAATACGATTGAGCTTGTCTATCAGTTCTTGATAGGCTTGGCTTTCTACTGCGATTATTTCCATCTTTTCAACTTGGTGCTTTTAATTGTTATATCCATCCCAGAATTCGCAAGGTATTGCATAAGAGAGTTGTAGGCTTCTTTTGTATACACCTCAACGTGTACTTCTGCAATAGGTATGGGAAGATCTTGTCCATTGCTTGCGAGATATGCAAACATCTCGTAAACATTTATCTCCAAAACAGTCGCATAGTTTACTATTTGGAGAAAATCCATTGTAATCTGACCAGACTCCCATCGGGATATTGTGCTTTCATCAACTCCCAACCTCTCAGCTAGATACGCCTGTTTTAGATGTTTGTTCAATCTCTCATTTCGAAGAAATTCCAGTAACTCTTTCATAAACATAAAGTTATAGAAACATCTTGGCACGAGCAACCCGTCACACGCAAGTTTATGTACCCTCTGCAAGTCGTCATGCACCAGATGCATTTTTTTGTTTGGTGGCGGATGCAAAGGGTTTCTATATCACTCATAAGATAAATATAGTAAACTTATATAGAAATAAATAATAACATAATTCACCTTTTATTAGTGATAAAGCTATAAAAGGTCAACCGATATCAGACAATCATACACTAGTCCTCCAGTGCAAGGTGCAAGCCCCTTTATATATAAGGGCTTGCACCTTGCACTGGAATGTGTAGCAGTAAAATCTCTAAATATTTATGGTACAAAGATTTGGAGGTCAGTACAATTTTATATACCTTTGTACCCAAGAAAAGAGAGCGGTTGAGCTTTCAATAGGTAGTCAGAATGGTAGTCATTAAGCAGTCAGAATACTGCTACAAAAATGCTACACTGATGATTTGTCAAAACATATAGAAAGTTTATATACAACGAGATACGAGAGTTTGGTTCACAAACCTCTCTCTCCGCTTTACACAAGCAAATGAGTCCCTAAGTTACAATAACTTAGGGACTTTTTCTTTGTCGCCATTTTTCCTTTGATCCACTTTTTGACCCATTTCTTGACCCACTTTTTGACCCGCTTTTTACTCCGAAGATGCAAATAAGACGTTGAGAATATGTTTTTCGTGTAAATATTTTTGTACTAACAAAATGGTATTCACGAATAGAAGGTGCGAGAGTTACAAGCTATTTTCTAATAATAAATAGGTAATTATACTACCCTTTAATGGAGTTTAAGAAGTAAGTATTTAGCTTTTAAATGTTAAACTTATGTTATTTTATGTCTTTAATTTGCTTTTACAGAATTATATCTTTACTTTTGACACTGTAAGACAACAGATTGCAAATCTTCCTCTTCTTCCAAGAGCAAGACTGTTTAACAGCCGTACAGAGGGGACTTCAAGAAGTTGTTGAGGTTTTCTCTTTTTTGTTTTCTTGTAAAGGAGATGATAAGGGTGCCTCGTTTATCATTTTTTTCTAACAACTTAAAAAATTATCAATTATGAGTTCATTTAGAGCAACTTTGGAATTGGGTGGTAAGGAGTATGACGTACTCTACTCTAACTACGAGTTCAGCCGTACAACTGACAAGAAGGGTCAGCCTGCATCAAGCATCTCTGGCGGTCGTATCAGTGTAACTATCGAGTCAACTGATGACACTTCTACTATCGAGGCTATGCTTAACAGCCAGTTCAAGCCAGTTGAGGGTAAGATTGTTTACAAGAAGAGTGAGGAGGATGCTAAGATGAAGGAGATTTCTTTCAAGAATGCTTACATCGTTCACTACAAGGAGACACTCGACGTTAACAACGAGGCTCCTATGACCATCGCAATGACTTTCTCTGCTGAGAATATCACCGTTGGCAATGCTGAGCTTGACAACCGTTGGCTCGTTCATAAGTTTAGGAAACATCAGGACTATGCAGAGCTTTCGTACTCGGCATAGTCCTTTTCGCTTTCAATGCTCAAAGGGGATTTAAATCAGCTTTATATTGCAGTTATAGTCTGTCTTCTAAGACTAAAGATATAATACCCCAGCACGCCTATTAGCTTTATTTTATCTCAAAACAAACAACCAATGTCAATTCCTTTCAACCCCATTACTATCAGCGTAGGAAAGAGGTCTCTTTCTTCTTTTATCTCTCTACAAATCGAACAAAACATAGGGTAAGCACCACCGTTTCCAAATGTCTGTTGAGTTGGAAACGGGTAGCAATAGATATGTACATAATATCAACAGCAGCAAGGACTGGCTCGGAGAAAGTATCGTTGTTAAGGCTGCAAACACTCCTATCTTCGTTGGTGTGGTGACAAATGTACAGTTACACAGAGAAGGAAGTGACTTTGGATGTATTATCGTTTCTGGCTACTCTGCTACTTACAGAATGGAAACGGCACACAGCTGCTTCTCATGGAATGATACAACCATTGGGGATGTGGTTAAGAAACTATGCGCAGAAGCTAAGGTGCAGTTGGAGTTAAATCCTGCATACAAGGAAACAAGGACTATATCTGCCAGTACGAAGAGTCAGACTTCGACTTTATCCGCCGTCTTGCATACCAGTATCAGGAGTGGATGTATTTCGATGGAACCAAACTCATCTTTGGTAAACCACGGAAATTGGCTGACCCTATAATATTGGAATATGGAACGACACTGTCTTCACTTGACATTGGTTTGCAGACCCTTGCACGCTCGGAGCAGGTGTTCTCTTATCACTCCGGTGCTGACCGTGAGATGCAACGTATGACACCCGACCTGGCCTATGGTCATGACAAACTTTCGGGCGATGCTTTCCGTGCATCACTTGGAATGTTCTCCAAACCCGCACGACAGCATGCGCTGCCACGTATCAGCGATGAGTCGGAACTTATTAATTACATGGGGCGTAAGCAGGCGGCAGAGACGGCAGAGACACACTACATCACGGCTGAGAGTCAGGTACCAACGCTGCGCGTCGGTTCTGTCGTAAGTCTCTACAGCTCATTCTTAGAGCGTGTAGGAAACATATCAAAAGAGAGCTTGGGTAACTTTATCATTATTGAGATAACCCATGAGGTGAGCCAAGGAAGCTACTACAAGAACCGCTTCAAGGCTATCCCTGCAACGATAAAGGCACTGCCAAGTCCGAAGGTTCGTATGCCATTAGCTGAAACACAGATGGCAACTGTGCTCAGTAATGCTGACCCAGAGGGTAAGGGCCGTGTGCGTGTACGTATGAACTGGCAGACAGATGGTATGCATACAGGCTGGGTGCGTGTGATGACACCTGATGGCGGTAGCAGTAGTGACGTAAAGAGCAACCGTGGTTTTGTATTTATCCCAGAGGTAGGCGACCAAGTTCTCCTCGGCTTCCGCCATGGTGACCCAGCAAGACCATATGTTATGGGTAGCCTGTTTAATGGAACAACAGGTGGTGGCGGTGGTCAAGGCAACAAATGCAAGAGCCTTACCACGAGAAGCGGCAGCTCCCTCAAGCTTGATGACTCCGATGGTAGTGTTACCCTACATGATAAGGGCGGCGTAAGCATGAATTTTGATGGTGGTGGAAATGCCACTACCAATGCAAAATCTTCTAATTTTGTCAATGCTGGAACCAACAATGTCATTAATGTTGGCAATGGTAGTTCCGTTATATCTTCAGACTCAGACGGTAATATAACGTTAAAAGGAAACACAGCTATTACTTTGGTTGTAGGAGAAAATCAAATAAAGGTTTGCACGAGTGGTATCTTTATTAATGGTAAACAGCAGATTAGCATCGGAACGGATGAAATGATGTCCTTAGAGGCTAAGCAGGATATGACGATGTCAAGCCAAACCAATCTAAATATGTCTGGTAAAACAACAGCCACTCTTGGTAGCAAAGATATTTCAATTACAGGTGGAAGTAAGGTTGTTGTAGATGGTCCAGATGTCAATGTCAACAGCTAAAGGATAACAGATTTTTATGGAAATCAACGAAGAAGAGTATTTCAGAAGATATAAAGAAGGAGAGACATTTGTCTATGACCTTACCGCAGAAGGACATTCCAAGGCTATGGTCATTGATAGTGACTTCAAGATGACGAGTCGGCATGAACTTACGTTTCTTGAAGTAGACAAGGAACAGCAATGGTGGCGTTTCCGCCTGCGTGAGTTATCAAATAAGTTAGTGAAATATGATGACGCCACTGTGGCTCAGATTATTGAGGCGACGAATGAGATTAGTGCTATCTATGACGAATTGGATTTCTGGGTCAGCGATCATGGGATTCTCCGCAAGATTAATAATAGGGATCAAGTCTATTCCAAGTGGGAGAAAGTCCGTGAGTACCTTACCTATAAATATCCGATGAGCTCGTATGAGATTATCCTTGCAAAGGAGAAGGAACTTGCCGATGAGCCATTGTTTATGAACAATATTCGCTATATGCACTTCATGTATGCTTATTTTCTTCAGTTCGGAAAATATATGCGTGAAGAACACTTTAAGCATCGTGACATTGACCGCTTCGGCTCTTGCATCCCGATAGAACTTGCTTGTACGTACAAAACAAGTAAGGGTGTTATGTTTGATGGTAAGACCGACCGCCACTTTAAGGGTGATATGATCTACGATGGAGAGTCTGTTGATAAGATTCTTAAGAACGTTGATGCAAAAGGCTCGAATATGGAGTATCAGGTGCGTGCAGACTATCATAATGACGGCGAGATATTGGAAGAAGCCAATCTCAGCCTGAGTGAGACTGTCGGCAAGGATTATTCTTTGTACACTCACCTTCATTTAAAACTTCACGACGATGGCGAATGAACAATATCTGACAACACAACACTATTTAGTCTGTACAAAGGGAGCTAAACCCGTTCATGTCAGTGTGGAGTCCCATAAAAGTGTGAAGTTTAGCGGTTCATTGGCTGCTACAGAACGGGACTTGCAGCGGAAATGTAACTTCATCTGTGCTGGTAGTGTGGCTTTTGCTGCAGGAGCTGCTGCAGGAGTAGCAGCTGCTGTGTGTGCTTTCATTCCTGGTCCAGGCTGGATTGTAGCAGCAATCATCGCAGCAGCAGTAATCGCGGGTCTGATCATCGCGGGAGGAAAGTGTGCAGCAGCTGCAGCCACTCGCTATTGGGATAGCAGTACGGTCTCTCAGCGTTCCAAGCTGAATGGAGCCCATCTACTGACACTTTCTTCACGGATGATTTGTCCTGCTCAGGGAGGAGTGATTACTGCCGAGCCTACATTCTGGTCTGCTTGGGGTACACAGACCCTGACGAATCTTGGTCATGTGTCGAACTTTGCTTTTGGATTCCTTGTTGGTAAAGGCTGTGCAAATATGGCTATCGGAGCTGGTAGTGCTGCTGCAGGCGCATCAACAGCAGGAGAGGCTGTGACGACCTTCGGAAAGACTTTTGCCAAGGATTTCGCTATGACTGCCAAGGAAAACTTAGTTCAGCAGTTCACTGGTTGGAATCAGGGAGGCTTATTCTGTCGTTTTATGAAAGGCTTTGGTCTTTATGGTGAAGTCAAGGCTCATTATGACATCTGGACAGATGATGAAAAGAGCACTTGGGAGAAAGTTAAGGAAAGCGGTATGTCGCTCATCCTTGATGTCTTTGCAGCCAAAGGTGCTACAACTGTCTGTTTCCCTGCTGGCACGAAGGTGCATACGCAGTGGGGACTGGCAGATATAGAGAAGCTGGAAGTTGGCGTACCTGTTTTAACCTACAATGAGGAAACGGGTGAACAGGAGTACAAGAAGGTAAAGAAGGTCATGCGTCGTATGACACGCCGTATGTGCGCCTTGGAGCTTTCCAATGATACGACACTTGAAGTAACACCCGAACACCGCTTCTTCAGCAATGGCGAATGGACTCCAATTGAGGAACTGAACGTTAATGACATCCTGCAACTGAAAGATAATTCCATTGTTGTCATTGAGAATAAGATTATTTTCCCTACCTTTGTAGAGGTCTATAATCTGGAGATTGAGGACAATGAAAACTATTATGTCACAGAAGAGGGAGTGCTGGTGCATAATGGGTATGAAGGGAGCAATACAGGAGATAAAGAAAAGACTACAGGTGGAGCATATAAAGATTTAGATTATGACTCAGAGTTACATCAAAGACATCATATGCCAAGTCAAAAGTCTGGAAATAAAGGAACCACAGGTGGTGCAATAACCATTGAAATAGAAGACCACAAACTAACAGCAAGTTTTAATAATAAACCTGGTAGTTCTGATTATCGTAAATTGCAAGAAGAACTAGTTAAGCAGGGTAAATTTGGAGAAGCCCTACAAATGGATATAGATGACATAACCACAAAGTTCCCTGGCAAATATGATGATGCTATAAAACAATTAAAAGAATGGTATAAATCAATTGGTAAAATATAATTTAAAAATTAATACACAATGGAATATACAATACACCCCTTAATAGGAGTTAATCAGTTTACTTTTAAAGAATACAGAAACATTCTATCTTCTATGTCCAGTACGAAGACCAAGAATACTTATGAAGAAAGCAGTGGAAGTAATAAATTCATTGTAGACGATTATGGAGACTTTCTGGCATATTACAATTATGAGGATAAAAAATTATTTTATATGACATTTGTACCATTGCCAACCGTGAAGCTTATATTTGATGGCAAAGATTTATTTAGTATGAGCTCGCGAGAGATATACGAGTTCCTATCTACATACGATTCAAATTTGTTTATTGAAGATTACGTTGGTTTTGGTTCTACACTTTTAGGAATAGATATATATACTCCAGGATTTACAGAAGATGCTGATGTAAAATGCGAAGGAATAAGTGTTGCTGTGAAAGGATATTTTGATTGCATTTATAAAGGGAATAAACTTGATGTTACTTTATTGACAAATGTTAAAAACTAACAGGAATTGCAGTTCTGTGTAATAACCAAGTAAGAAATTACATTTAGCAGATAAAACTATTAAGATAAATACATATGTACTTATTACTGATACACTTACTTGTTTATTAAGAGCCTTTTTGTTTAAATTCTTAAAGTTGTTGAATAATTATAGAATGATTAAACGTTAATGCCATTCTTCATCTGAAAGATAGTTCTATCGTTGTCATTGAGAATAAGATTATTTTCCCTACCTTTGTAGAGGTCTATAATCTGGAGATTGAGGACAATGAAAACTATTATGTCACGGAAGAAGGGATTCTGGTGCATAATGGGTATAAGGATGAATTAAAAACAAGAAATAATGTTGCACAAAGAGAGGCTGGAGCATACCAATCCAAAACTTGTGGTGATACAGAATTTTTAATAGAAGGAAATGGAGAAAAGGTATGGGCTGATGGTATAGATGAAGCGACTAATCATGCTCAAGATGCAAAGTATGTTGGAGATATTCATGAAAGCCCTTATGTGGAAAATTCGTCTGCACCAGAATTTTTGCAAATTAAGATAGAAGATGAATTAGAAAGATATTCAAAAGTTATTAATGCTGATGATAACCCATTAGAAGGTTTGGAAATAATCACAAATACAGAAGAATCTGCAAAATATTTTCAAAAATTATTGGATAAATTTGGTGTTAATGGTAAAATTACTATTAAAAAATAATTATTAAGAACATATTACGAAATATGAAGGTATTGGTATCGCCTCAAAAAAAAGGCAGAATGGAAAAATAAATAAACAAGATTTTATTTTAAAATTACAAAAAAAAATATGATGTAACCAACTTAAAAAGAGATAACGAATACTAAAAAGATATTATTGTTATGAATGGACTATAAAAGAAAATGACCATTTTCTAAATGGTATGCTCGATAATTCGCTGAATTGTGTGTACATTGAAAGTGATTCTACGTATTTGGGGTGCTCTTTTGCTCTTTGGATAAGGACATTTATGCCAGACTATGCAGATATCATGCTTTATGATGAAGATTTTATAAATTATATCTACTTTAAAAAGATACTGATATTGATCAATTAATTGAAACTTTTCAATAATTTATATAGCGTTGTGTAGCTTTCGAACTTTCCATCAGGAAACTCTGTTTAAATAATATAATAATGAAAATATATTTTGAAGGAATAAGAGATACAGAGTGTAGGGTATATCTTTTTGCAGAAGTACCTTCTGGTAGTGTTATCCCTGATGGTAAAAATGATATTATAAAAAGAGATAGAAGTGGTTTTTTTGATAGACTAATTGATGCATATCGTCCATTTCTACCTCAAAGTGGTGCTGTACTGAATAGTAATTTTATTATTATAACACCAATGAACAACTATTTTTATGGTTTTTCCTTCAATAAAGATTTAACAGGTTGGAGTCAGCAAATAGAAAAAGGAGCCAAGCTATTAAATGTTCGAATAGGAAGAATTGTTAATGAGGATTTTTTCTTAATTTCAGATGGAACTGAATTTAGCTTGTCTGATTGCGAATTTGAACGATACAATTTTAAAATTAAAGATGAAAAAGGTGGATGGAAAACACATAAAGAAAGAGAAAGAATAAAAAAAAAGAAGACTTATTGATAGAATAATATGACCATCTAATTCGGACATTAGTCAATGCTTCGTCAGCGCGACAGGCAGCAACAACCTTTGCCCGCACGTTTGGCAAGAGTTTCCTCAATACTGCCAAGGAGAACCTCGTTCAGCAGTTCACTGGTTGGAATCAGGGAGGCATGTTTTGTCGTTTCATGAAAGGCTTTGGTCTTTATGGTGAAGTCAAAGCTCATTATGACATCTGGACAGATGATGAAAAGAGCACTTGGGAGAAAATCAAGGAAAGCGGTATGTCGCTCATCCTTGATGTCTTTGCAGCCAAGGGTGCGACAACAGTATGTTTCCCTGCTGGAACGAAGGTGCATACGCAGTGGGGACTGGCAGATATAGAAAAACTGGAGATTGGTGTACCTGTACTCACCTACAATGAGGAAACAGGTGAGCAGGAGTACAAGAAGGTAAAGAAGGTCATGCGTCGTATGACACGCCGTATGTGTGCCTTGGAACTTTCAAACGGTACGACAATTGAAGTAACACCCGAGCACCGTTTCTTCAGCAATGGCGAATGGACTCCAATTGAGGAACTAAAAGTTAATGACACCCTGCAACTGAAAGATAATTCTATCGTTGTAATTGAGAATAAGATTATTTTCCCTACCTTTGTTGAGGTCTATAATCTGGAGATCGAAGACAATGAAAACTATTATGTCACGGAAGAGGGTGTGCTGGTGCATAATGGGTACAGAGAAGAGTATGTTGGCAGGACGCCTAGTAAGAAAAGTAAAACAGGGCGAGAAGTATTTGATAGAATGTTAGAAACAGATCCGCCTACAGCTCGTCTTAAAAATGAATTTGGCGAAGCTGTTAAGGAATTTTGGGATCCTGATAATAAAGTATGGCGTGATATATCTGAGGCAGATATGGGACATATTCACGATGCTGTAACATATTGGAATGAAACAGGTCGTTACTTTGGAGCAAAATCAAAGAAAGTTCGAGAATGGATGCTTTCAAGTGAAAATTATATATTAGAATACTATAAAACAAACAGAAGTAAAGGAGCAATTTTGGGTAAAACAACCACTTACTTGCCTCCATTTAAATAACATTTAAATTTATTCTTATGGCAGTATTAGAAAAAAAAGAGTTTGATAAAGTTATCGCTTATGGCAAGCAGGCATTTCAGGAACTCGAAAAGGAGAACTACGAAATGTTCCTTGAGTTAGGAGAAAAAGGATGGGCACAATTCCCTTCACCCGTTGAGAACTGGAACCAAGCCTACAATTATGCTAAATCTTTCTTTAATAACACTTTACGTCATAACGACTTCGAAGAGGCTAAAAAGTGGATTAATAGACTAATTGAAAATAACAATAACCTTCATTTATTCGATACAGAAACCATGCACCTAATGGGTAAGTTCTGTTTCGAAAAAGGTGATTATGATAATGCAAGGAAATATTGGAATATGGCGGTAAAAGATGCTGGTTATAGATATTTTGAAAATGACAAAGATGAATATCTTGATTTCTACAAGAATCCTCAAAAGTATAATTTAAATGGATAATCTGCCCGATTCTCTCTTTCAAACTATCTGCCAGATACTTGACAAGGGAGACAAAGTAAGAGCTTCTGAAAAATATGAGGATGCAATAGCTTTCTATCAATCAGCAATAGACATTCTTCCCGAGCCAAAATCAGACTGGGATATGTTTACGACATTGGTTATATCTATTGGTGACACCTATTATAAAACCCAGCAATATACGATTGCGGATGGCTATTACGCTACTGCCTTAAAAGATGGAAGCGGATTGAACAATCCTTACGTATGGTATGCTAATGGTAGGAATCTTGTCAAAATGGGCGAAACAAAAGCAGCCACAGATTCTTTGATGCGTGCCTACATGTTAGCTGGAGATGAGATTTTTACTATTGACAATGATGAGTTCAAGGTATATATTAATGATATAATTTTCAGAAAAGAAAAATAGATATTAACTCTGAAAAAGGGAGACACAATACAGAAGTGTTTCCCTTTATTGTTCTAGCAGGGAAAACGCAAAGTATATCGAATGTAAAGACTTCAAAACAGAGTAGAGTGCAGGAACAAAATGTTATTTCTTATAGGTTAAGTGCACAAAATTGCCTCTTAAAGGAAAACTTTCTATACGATGAATATGGCCTTGGAGCTTTCGTTCTAATAGTACGACAATTGAAGTAACACCCGAGCACCGCTTCTTCTGCAATGGCGAATGGACACCGATTGAGGAACTTAATGTTAATGACACCCTGCAACTGAAAGATAATTCTATCGTTGTCATTGACAATAAGATTATTTTCCCTACCTTTGTTGAGGTCTATAATCTGGAGATTGAGGACAATGAGAACTATTATGTCACGGAAGAGGGTGTGCTAGTGCATAATGGGTATGCTGATACAAATGAATTAAAGAAAATAGAGGAAAGAGGCTTTCATGACGTTAAAGCTACGAAAAATGGAGGACTTGATTATGCCGATAGTGATGCTTTATATCCTATAAAGGAAGGACAAAAAAATATTATATCAATAGAGTACTCTGGGGTATATAGTACAGATTTTGAAAATGCAAGTCTATCAGCACTTGGCCAGAAAAGTACACCTAAGGGATATGTATGGCATCATTTGGATGATTATGATCCTAAAACAAATAGAGGAACTGTGCAGTTAGTCAAACAAGAAGCACATTCTGGCATTTCTCATATTGGTGGTTGCAGCCAATACAAACAAGCAACAGGAAAATCTTATATTTTTAAAACTTGGTAATATGGAATTTGAACAATCAGAACAACAGTTGACAATCACAGAGTTAATTACTTTTGAAAAGTCTTTTAGTAGAAATATCCCGATAGATTTCAAAGAGCATTATCTTAAATATAACGGAGGATATCCTCCATACGAAAATGTGAAAGGGTTACAGAATATTTTCACAATAAACGGATTCTATCCTATTAAATATGGTCGTCTTCCCATTGAGAAAATAATTAAAGATTATAAAAACAGTGGTATTGATTTTATCGATAAGATACCCTTTGCATATGACAATGGTGGGAATATCTACCTTATATCAATAGAAACAAATACATACGGATATGTATATATTTTTAGAAGTGGACTTCTTAGAAGAAAAGAATTACATATTAGTGTCAAAGTCTTTTTCGGATTTTCTTAATTCATTTTATTAATTTTCCATAGCAGAGTTTACATTCGGTTAGATATTTATTCCTATTATAATATATTACTGTTTGGTAAAACATAAATCACATAGAAATCCTTGTGGGATTGCCTTTATATAGGTAATCCTACATTGTTTTAAACCATGCTTTCTGAGCAAATATGACAAAAAACTCTTACCATCAAATAACAAAGATTATCAGAGGGACAACCATTCAAAAACAATTTGATCGAATGCAATTTTACAACTGAAAGATAATTCTATTGTTGTCATTGACAATAAGATTATTTTCCCTACCTTTGTTGAGGTCTATAATCTGGAGATTGAGGACAATGAAAACTATTATGTCACAGAAGAGGGAGTGCTGGTACATAATGGGTATATAAGTGATAGGAAAGGAAAAACCATCAATAGGGACGAATTAAACAAGCCAACTAAAAGAGGTAATGCGCCAACCTTTAAGAGTGATGGAACGTCCGTAGAAATCCATCATCGAGGACAAAACCCAGAAGGACCATTTGATGAAATGCATTGGAAGGAGCATAGGGGTGCAGGAAACGATGCTATAAACCATCCAAACAAGGGTAGTGCTAGCAAGATAGATAGAAAAGCTTTTAAAGCTCAAAAGCTAGAATATTGGAGAGAAGTCTTTGATGATTGGGATTAATTAACAATTAAATATTATAGTTATGACCGTTGAAGAGTTGATAAAAAGGATTCAAACATTTAAAGAAGAGTATGTAAGTTATTTTAAACCTATAGAAGAAGCTGATATCCATCTTTATAAAAATCAATTGCCATTTAGATTGCCAGAAGATTATTTAAGTTTTTTAAAATTTTCTAATGGCATAATAATATCAGGAGATGAATTGTTTGGAATAAGCAATAAACAATTTGATATTATTAAGGCATATGATATAGAACATAATGAGGTGAAATATCCAATGCCTAAGTTTATTGTTCCTTTCGCACCAGATGGAGGGGGAAGTTACTATTGCTTTGATACTTCTGATAACAATAAAATAGTTTTTTGGACTTCTAATTATAAATACTCAGACACTGATAGGCCAGAAATTGTAAACCAAGACTTTTGTGAATGGTTTAATGAAGTTATGTTGGACTGGAGCATAGATATTATTGGCGACAGTATTTTCAAACCTTAAAATTGCAGATATACTTGTATTTTATTCTTAATGGGGGTAGATATAAGATTTATGATTTAGAAGGATATATCTGAGAAAAGGCTAAATGGGGCATATTGTGCTATAGAAAGGTTATAAAGATATTGATATATATTCTTTATAATGACCTGTCTTGCATTGGAACAGGAACATTATTACCAAGTCCACATTTTGGTCTTTTTATGACACATATACCCTGATAAATCTTGGTCATGTATCAAACTTTGCTTTTGGATTCCTTGTTGGTAAAGGCTGTGCAAATATGGCTATCGGAGCTGGTAGTGCTGCAGCAGGTGCATCAACAGCAGGAGAGGCTGTGACGACCTTCGGAAAGACTTTTGCCAAGGATTTCGCTATGACAGCCAAGGATAATTTCGTTCAGCAGTTTACTGGCTGGAATCAGGGAGGACTTTTCTGCCGTTTCATGAAAGGCTTCGGTCTTTATGGTCAAGCCAAAGAACACTATGACATTTGGACAGATGATGAAAAGAGCACTTGGGAGAAAGTTAAGGAAAGCGGTATGTCTCTTATCCTTGACGTCTTTGCTGCCAAGGGTGCTACAACAGTCTGTTTCCCTGCTGGCACGAAGGTGCATACGCAGTGGGGACTGGCAGATATAGAAAAACTGGAGATTGGTGTACCTGTACTCACCTACAATGAGGAAACTGGTGAGCAGGAGTACAAGAAGGTAAAGAAGGTCATGCGTCGTATGACACGCCGTATGTGTGCCTTGGAACTTTCAAACGGTACGACACTTGAAGTAACTCCTGAACACCGTTTCTTCAGCAATGGAGTATGGACACCAATAGAGGAACTAAATGTTAATGACACTCTTCAACTGAAAGATAATTCCATCGTTGTCATTGAGAATAAGATTATTTTTCCTACCTTTGTAGAGGTCTATAATCTGGAGATTGAGGACAATGAAAACTATTATGTCACAGAAGAGGGTGTGCTGGTGCATAATGGGTGCGTTAACAACAAACCTCAGAAACCAACATTTGAAGAATTTAAAAAATCAGTAGAACCAGACTTTCCATCAGAAGATATTGCAGAACAATCTTTCGAGTTGTTTAAAGAAGAGAAGTGGGGAGAATTAGAAGATTTATTCAAAAAATATAAAATCAATGGAGGATATCCACCTAATGACGGAGCTGTTAGTACTATCAATAGAACAATGAAAAAAGGAGAGCGCTTTGATAGATTTGGAGGAAGAGAAATAGGAGGACAGGTTCTTGATGGAGGCTCTTACGGTGGGAAAGTTGGTACTCCGTATGAGAAACGAGCTTTACCCAAGGGATCTGACACAAGACCTTATCGTGTATTTGAAGTTACAAAAGATATACCTAATGTAAAAGAAGGAAAAATTATCCCGTGGTTTGGTCAAGAAGGTGGAGGAATACAATATAAATTACCAGGAAGTATTGATGATTTAATACAAGGAGGATTCATTAAACTTATTAATTAAAAGATATGCTTAGAATAGTACAGAAGATAAATCGAGAACTTTTTATAGGATATGACAATGATTGCTGGGAAGAAGTATTTATTGTTAATGATATAAAAGTAAGATTATTTGATATATACAACAACCCTTTGAGAAATCTGAAAAGTAAAATAAGTATAGAGGATTTTAATGCTATAGTTCAAGCAGAAAGATTAAAGTTAGATAGCCTTATTTGTGATTCATATCGGACATCTGAAGGTTTAAATACATATTTCTTACTTGATAAAAATAATGTATATATTTTTTCTTTTGGAGAATTGCAACCAACCAGAGTTGTCTTAAATATTGAAAGCCTTTGGGAAATAGTACAGAATAGAAGTTGATGGGCTTTACTGACATATAACAAAAAGACTTTAAATAGGAGTACAAGAAAGTAAAGAAGGTCATGCGTCGTATGACACGTCGTATGTGTGCCTTGGAGCTTTCTAATGGTACGACATTGAAGTAACACCCGAACACCGCTTCTTCAGCAATGGCGAATGGACACCAATAGAGGAACTAAATGTTAATGACACTCTTCAACTGAAAGATAACTCTATCGTTGTTATTGAGAATAAGATAATTTTCCCTACCTTTGTCGAGGTTTATAATCTGGAGATTGAGGACAATGAAAACTATTATGTCACGGAAGAGGGAGTGCTGGTGCATAATGGGTGTAGACACGAAGAAATAAATGATATAGAAGAACAACGATATCTTAAGGCAAAAGAGTTCTATCAAAAATATAATCCTGAGATGTCACCCGATGCACTCGAATCTCATTTATCAGGAATAGATTTCAGTAAACCAGTAGAAGTTGTTAAATATTCTGAGGGAACCGAACTTATGCAATATACAAAGGTGAATACTGAGGGAACAGTATTGAGGGGTGACTATTATACAGATAATCCAGCCTGTACACCAAGCCAGTTAGGAATTTCTGATAAGTATAATGTTTCTACTCCCGATAGGATAAACTCAAGAGGTTAGACAAGTGACCAAGGATACTGTAACTTTACCAAATGACGCAGAAGGCTTAAAAAGTACATCTGCCGAAATAGATGATACTTGGTCACGTATCGATTCAGATGGGAAGGGTCTACCTATTCATACAGAAGGAGGAGGTAGTCAAATATATATACCAAAGAGTCAATTTAAATAATAGACAAATGTATACTCGTTTAAATAATAGAAGAACAAAAAAATATTATAGAGAAGTAGTAAACTTAGCTATAAAAGAAACAAGAGACTTAATAGCTATGTCTCCTAAAATTGTCATGTATCATTCAATTTATAATCAGCTCATTGATATAAAATTAAATATAATAGAAAAAAATAAAATATTTTCTAGATTTGAATTATACAGAAGATATTCATTAGGAAATATTGCTGTAAAAAATTTCGATGAAGAATCTGATGAGTATTCTCAGAAATTAATAGATAGTTATGGTGGCGCATTTGATTATTATAAGATGCAAGAAGAATAAGGAACTTTTCAATTATGAGTTCATTTAGAGCAACTTTGGAATTGGGTGGTAAGGAGTATGACGTACTCTACTCTAACTACGAGTTCAGCCGTACAACTGACAAGAAGGGTCAGCCTGCATCAAGCATCTCTGGCGGTCGTATCAGTGTAACTATCGAGTCAACTGATGACACTTCTACTATCGAGGCTATGCTCAACAGCCAGTTCAAGCCAGTTGAGGGTAAGATTATTTACAAGAAGAGTGAAGAGGATGCTAAGATGAAGGAGATTTCTTTCAAGAATGCTTACATCGTTCACTACAAGGAGACACTCGACGTTAACAACGAGGCTCCTATGACCATCGCAATGACTTTCTCTGCTGAGAATATCACCGTTGGCAATGCTGAGCTTGACAACCGTTGGCCTCGCACATAAGTCTGAGAAACATTAGGACTATGCTGAGCCTTAGTGTTCGGCATAGTCCTTTTCGCTTTCAACACTCAAAGGGGACTTAAATCAGCTTTATATTGCAGTTATCGTCTGTCTTCTAAGACTAAAGATATAATACCCCAGCACGCCTATTAGCTTTATTTTATCTCAAAACAAACAACCAATGTCAATTCCTTTCAACCCCATTACTATCAGCGTAGGAAAGAAGTCTCTTTCTTCCTTTATCTCTCTACAAATCGAACAAAACATAGGTAAACACCACAGTTTCCAAATGTCTGTTGAGTTGGAAACGGGTAGCAATAGATATGTACATAATATCAACAGCAGCAAGGACTGGCTCGGAGAAAGCATCGTCGTTAAGGCAGCAAACACTCCTATCTTCGTTGGTGTGGTGACAAATGTACAGTTACACAGAGAAGGAAGTGACTTTGGATGTATTATCGTTTCTGGCTACTCTGCTACTTACAGAATGGAAACGGCACACAGCTGCTTCTCATGGAATGATACAACGATTGGGGATGTGGTTAAGAAACTATGCGCAGAAGCTAAGGTGCAGTTGGAGTTAAATCCTGCATACAAGGAAAACAAGGACTATATCTGCCAGTACGAAGAGTCAGACTTCGACTTTATCCGTCGTCTTGCATACCAGTATCAGGAGTGGATGTATTTCGATGGAACAAAACTGATCTTTGGTAAACCACGGAAATTGGCTGACCCTATACGATTGGAATATGGAACGACACTGTCTTCACTTGACATTGGTTTACAGACCCTTGCACGCTCGGAACAGGTGTTCTCTTATCACTCTGGTGCAGACCGTGAGATGCAACGTATGACACCCGACCTGGCTTATGGTCATGACAAACTTTCGGGCGATGCTTTCCGTGCATCATTGGGAATGTTCTCCAAACCCGCACGACAGCATGCGCTGCCACGTATCAGCGATGAGTCGGAACTTATTAATTACATGGGGCGTAAGCAGGCGGCAGAGACGGCAGAGACACACTACATCACGGCTGAGAGTCAGGTACCAACGCTGCGCGTCGGTTCTGTCGTAAGTCTCTACAGCTCATTCTTAGAGCGTGTAGGAAACATATCAAAAGAGAGCTTGGGTAACTTTATCATTATTGAGATAACCCATGAGGTGAGCCAAGGAAGCTACTACAAGAACCGCTTCAAGGCTATCCCTGCAACGATAAAGGCACTGCCAAGTCCGAAGGTTCGTATGCCATTAGCTGAAACACAGATGGCAACTGTGCTCAGTAATGCTGACCCAGAGGGTAAGGGCCGTGTGCGTGTACGTATGAACTGGCAGACAGATGGTATGCATACAGGCTGGGTGCGTGTGATGACACCTGATGGCGGTAGCAGTAGTGACGTAAAGAGCAACCGTGGTTTTGTATTTATCCCAGAGGTAGGCGATCAGGTCCTCCTCGGCTTCCGTCATGGTGACCCAGCAAGACCTTACGTTATGGGTAGCCTGTTTAATGGAGTCACAGGTAGCGGAGGCTTTGCTGCCAACCACAAGAAAAGTCTTACCACCCGAAGCGGTTCGACCGTTACCTTTGACGATACAGCTCATACAATCCTCCTACAGACAACTCGAGCTAATAAAATCTTCATTGATGAATCAAATGGCACCATTACCATATCTTCTGCCGAAGAAGTAAATGTCAATACAAAGAATGTCAACATTAATGCCTCAGAGAACATGAATGTAAATGTGGGTAAGAACTTTACAATGCAGGTGGGGGAACAATCTAATATACATATTGATGGAGATTCAAATCTCTCAGTAGGCAAAAATTCTTCTGTAAGCATATCTCAAGACTCAGAAAATCATATTGAGGGAAATGAATCTTATTGGATAGGTAAGAATAAGACTACTGATGTAATGGAAGATGTGAAAATAAAATCTAATGGTGAATTATCAATAGAGTGTGAGAAAGAACTGCTGATAGCTTCAATTAAAAAATTAAATATTAAGAGTAATGAACGAGTTGATATTGCAAAACAATAATTATTTAAAAGGCAGGATTGTTATCTTTATTGGTCTTATGCTTAGTGCATTGACTTTAGTTTCATGTAATAAAATAAACAATATGTTTAAGGGAAACAATACAAAATTCCACTGGACTCCAACAGTGGCAGCACCTCGCAATTATCCTGTAGAGACAGGATATGCTGTGTTTATCTATGGAGATAAGAATGTAGGATATCCTGTGATGGAAACTCGTTTTGCAAGAGGTATCGGTGATCCACTGAGTGCAGAAGACGATGATGACCCTGGAAGTGTATATGAACTCCCTAAAAGAATTAGAGTCTTATGGCTCTCTCTGACAGAACAGAAATACTACAAGGCTGATATAGAGATACCTGCCGAAGTACAAGACTCTATACTTCATCTCTTTCAGAAAGGTTTCTATTATCCTGTAGATAAGACTTCAGAGGAATATAATACCATCGTCCTTACCTTATTGCCAGGAGGAAAAATGTGGCTAACGGTTACTGGTGCCGGAAAGCGAACACTTGTCTGCGATAACCTTAAAGCAACAGAGACACATGTAGACTTTAAGGATTTCAATAAAGAAGCATACAAATGTTTTTCTACGACGCAGAAATATTGCGCTGCAGCCTTAGACGATTATGAAGGAGTTAAGGAGAATTTAGAAGAAGTAGGTATTCCTTATGGGATATGGGATATTTACAAGGAACGTTTTAATTACAGCCTAAAGATTGATTTTGAAGATAAGAAAACAGAAATAGACTCTGCACATACTGTTTGTGAATTTGCTAACACCGACTTCCTTAATGAACGCGATAATGCTCCACTATCAACGTGGGCACGTCCATTCCATATTACTTTTGTTTGGGATAGAGCAGGCTATCATTATATCGGGGAGTTTTATTTTGATGAAGAAGAAGTCATTAACGTTTCGTGAAGCTTTCAATCAAAAACATCGTAAGGAGAAAGGTGTACTACATATCCACATCAGCAAATATAATAATCGTTTTGATTTATCCTTAAACGTAGGAAAAGACGAATATAAATTAAAACATACTAACATTTATGTTTTAAAGAGACGTATTGGCTCAACTTCTACCAAAGAAGAAGTCTTTTATGATAATTGTAGGGACGTTGATATTGACGAACTAAATTTTTTAGGCTTTTAAGAAATGGCAGCATATTCAAAACGTAAAGTTGTAGTTAAAGCTAAAAACCAAAAAACTACTTCAAAGTCTTCAAATATAATAATAACAGTGGGTGTCTTCTTTGACGGAACATTAAACAATAGATTTAACTATAAGTTATACAAATGGACTAAAAATAAAAAAGAAAAAGAGAAAATAGGAAACTTAGGAGATAGTTATCAAAACACATACTCCAATGTAGCCCAATTATGGGCTTCTTATGATATTTCAAAAATAAGAAATCATGTGAAAGTCTATATAGAAGGACCTGGTACTTGGGGAGGTAAACGAGTAGGACGAGATACAGGTCAAAATGACGAAGGGCTTGCTTCAAGCAGAATGGATGACTTGTTTGGATTAAAAGGTGCAGCAACAGGAATGGGACTTTCTGGAGTAAATGCTAAAATAGCCAAAGCGTGTCTAATAATATCAAAAAAAAAATTAAGACTATTACACAAAATAAAGAAGTTATAGTGACAGAGATTAGGTTTGATGTCTTTGGTTTCAGTAGAGGTGCAGCTGCAGCAAGAAGTTTTGTAAGTAGAATGTTTAGCGCAACAGGTGCTACGGAATACTTCACTACTTCTTTAAAAAGCAAATTAAAAGGAAGTGAGTTTTCCAATACACAATTTACTGTTCGCTTTATGGGATTATTTGATACGGTATCTTCATATGGTAAATATTTTAGCAATGATGTAGATGATTTACAATTAAAAATACCGGATGGCAAGTACCCTAAAGTGGACAAAGTTGTTCATTTGGTTGCTGCAGATGAATATCGAGCATTATTTGCCTTAACAGATATAACCTCTGCTCGTACACGTGGTACAGAAATCATCTTACCTGGTGCACATAGTGATGTAGGAGGTGGAAATAAAGAAGTTGAATTCGAGAAATATTTTATGTCAGGCCCAAACAATTGGGGAGAAGGGGAATGTAGGGGCTATCTTTCTTTTAAAGAACTAAAAGAAGGTCGGTGGATTCCAAAGGAAGAAGCAGAGAGGTTAGAAAATATGCGAGAGATCAATGGTCCAAAAGTGCTTAGTGTCTATGCCTCTAATTTAGGACGGAATGTTTATACACAATATTCACGTGTTCCACTACAGATAATGCACTCATTTGCAAAAGAGAAAGGTATGAAGGTTATCCCTGCAGTGTGGGATTATGTCAGTAAGCTCTATGATAGTAGTCTTCAATCATTATGCAGAGATCTAAGTCGTTTAGCGCTACAAGGGAAGTCCATTTACAGAAGGGATCAAAGAGGTGTTCCTTATATACCAGATTCAAATCCAATTAAACGAAAAGTTTTAAATATCCGTTTTCGGTACATTCATTTGTCCGCAAAGTCATGGTCCACAAATTATGCAGCTTCTGGTAATGTACGTAAAATACATTTGGGATAAAAAAGCATTATAAAAATGAGCAGTTCCCTTTTCCTTTCAGTTCTTATTTTACCAAACGGCTCTAACGTCTCTTACAAAAAGTATGTAGATATTTCGAACCTAACTCAATATTTAATCTCTATCAGTAACCACAGTACGGAAAGAATAAATAGCAACCCTCCAGAGGACTTCGACTTCATCATGTCTTGGTTGGGTAATGTGCTCTATCCTATGACTGTATGTATGGATGATTCGGGAGAAGCGAAAGGAATTGAGAATATTGAAGAGGTGAGGGAGCGGTATGCCACAGAGGGACAGAAAATCATAGATTACTATGAGCAGGATGCACTGGTTACAAAGTATGTCAAAGGCTGTATTAAGAAAGTACAAGACGAGAAAGAAGTACTGCAGTGTATTTCCCAGGGTAATATCTATCAACTTGCAACACTGTACATGGCGATTACTGCTCGTGAGTACAGATTGGTTGATTTCCCCTTTATAGGAGATGTTATACGTTTCAGTCTGTCAATAGAAGATGAGGACGAAGACGAAATACTTTTGAGCATTCCAGAGATAAAGACAGAACGAAAGATTCTCTCGCACGTAGGGAAAGCATACGTACATAAAACAGAGAAAGGAACGTTTGACCATATCCAGCTTATGTTGGAGGTTGAAATAGAAGATGAGGGGTATTACACGCGAAAACTTGAATTAAAACAAATCAATGAGGAAGAATGGAAGACGAATATGTAGTAAACAGAGCTATCTGTAGCTGTCAGTTTGGAACAGCACCAGGTTTTCTGAAAGTTACGGACAATGATGCCGTATGCATGAACGGTAAATTAGTAGCAACAGACAAGACACTTGGTAATGTGTTTGAAGGTGTAGGTTTTGCCATGTGTAACAAATCTTACCCATCAAAGCCTTGTACACCAGTTGTTACAGGTTGGATAGGAGCATACGAAGGAGTAAGTATCAATGGCTCGTCATCCCCTTTACTTGGAACTTGTAAAGGAACTTGCGCTTTGGGAATGAAAGATTGTATTACTTTCCAAACTACAGGACAGATTGCCATACCAAACACAGAGCAGATTAAGCAAGCTGCACTTTGTCTACAAGCGGATATTAACCCGTTGGGGAGAAATATGATTGGGTAGTAAATAACCCCCAAACTGTTACGAGGTAAGTCAAGGAAGCTACTACAAGAACCGCTTTAAGGCTATACCTGCAACAATAAAGGCACTGCCAAGTCCTAAGGTGCGTATGCCACTGGCTGAGACACAGATGGCAACGGTGCTCAGTAATGCTGACCCACAGGGTAAGGGCCGTGTGCGTGTACGTATGAACTGGCAAACGGATGGTATGCAGACAGGCTGGGTACGTGTGATGACCCCAGATGGCGGTAGCAGTAGTGACGTAAAGAGCAACCGTGGTTTTGTGTTTATCCCAGAGGTAGGCGACCAAGTCCTCCTCGGTTTCCGCCATGGCGACCCAGCAAGACCATATGTTATGGGTAGCCTGTTTAATGGAACAACAGGTGGTGGCGGTCTCGAAGGAAATCACATGAAGAGTCTCACAACTCGTAGTGGGCATACAATAAAGTTGAACGATTCATTATCGTCACTTGGAATTACCATTAAAGACATAAAGGGCAATTCCATTCATATTGACTCTGTGGGAGATGACATCATCATCAATGCAAAGCGGAATATTACCATCAATGCAGGAGAGACATTCACCGTGAACTGCAAGAATGCCAATATCCTTGCGGAGGAATCCATCAATATGAATGCTGAGCAGGATATTACCAGTGTTTCTGGGGAAAGTACGTCTATACAGGCAGGTGAATCGCTTACAGAGATAGCAGCAGACAGTTATGTCCTATCTGCTAATGATGCTAATGTTCAGGTCACAGAAGAACATAATCTTCAGGCATCTACAATATCAGAGACGGCAGAGAAAATAAACATTGATAGTACAATGGAGGATCTCGACCTATCTTCTCCTAAGAAAGTCAACATCCAGAGTTCTGAAAGTAAATCTGTTCTAAACTATGTATGTTCCTTTTAAAGCACTGACAGGGTCATGCAAGGTGCATGGAGTCAGGACAGAAGTTATGCCAGACGGGGTGAGTGAGACCAAATGTGAGGCTTCTATCGAATTTATTCCGCTTCCTAAAGATAGCAAAGTCAAAGCTGTAGTGTATCTACATGCTTTTGCAGATGATGACGATGCCACGGCATCATTTGTGCATGATATAGAGTCTACTCTTAACCCGATATGTATGGAATTAGACAGTAGAGGGAAATGTCTTGGGATTTCAGACCATGACGAACTCTGTAGACGCTGGGATGACAGTCTCTTTCTTTTGCGTGCCAAGTATGAAGGAGAATGGGTTGAAAAGGAGCTACAGTTGTTGACTGATAGGGTTCATGACAAGAACCTTCTACTTAACATGATGAAAAGATATTACGTATTTTCAGAGTGGCTGGAAGCCGACTGGTCAGGCATAGAATTCACAGAAGGGAAAGGACGCAGAGAACACGAAGAGGTAGCCTTGGGAGTACCACTTCTGTTCTCACAGGAATGTTCTATTGAGGACAATGAAGAAGGAATGTCGCTACACATTGTTGGAAATGCTGACTTGAGAAAGAATGAAGTACAGATTGAAAAGATTTCCCTCCTTGGTGAGGCTCATATAGAAGATATAACATCTATAGAACAACATTGTGTTGTAAAGATAACCAACCTTACAGAAGGTCCTCAATCCGTATATAGTCATTATATGGTTAAAGGGCGGGAGCAGATACTTAAGGATATTGAAATAAGTCTAACCTTTCAATAAAGAAGAATGGAAACAGGCAAAGACACATCAGCAGACCGTAATCGTAAACAGACTGGGAACAGTGAGGAGATTGTTGCAGATAGTGCAATTTGCACATGTGACAAAGGTTCCAAACCAGGAACTTTCCGTGTTACCAGCCAGCAGAAGATTTACTGTAACGGCGCAAGAAAACTTGTTGCTACAGACCAAGACAAGGATATAAAGTCCTTAAATTTTGGAAGCTGTGCAGCAAAGAATAATGGTCCTTGTTCTCCGAATATCGCTTGGAGTAACACGTATAATAAGATTGCCATAAAGGGTAAGATGTATCCCCTGACGGTCAAGAGTTCTGGCACTTGTAAAGCTGGAGGCGGTAGAATCAATATACAGACATCTGGTCAACAGGTTGTAGTAAAGCCTTCTGCTTCACCACGTAAGGCTAACAGTACGGCACATAAGAGTCCGATCTTTACAGAAGAAGACTGGAAGCATTTGCCGCAGGAGGACGAGAAGAGTCAGAACAAACGTGTTCCAGCAGCAGTACAGGTAAACAATGTTCTTGTCAATGGAAAGAGAGAGATAACCATAACCCCTTATGATCATGAAGAACTTCTTTTCACTACGTCACTAACAGCAGGGAGTGTACGGGGTACTGGTGTTAAGTGGGATGTCTGTTATGGCAATCGTATGATTGCTAAAGGGTTGACAGAAGCTCCTGCACGTACTTACTTTACCAAAGAAGGTACATACTCTGTATATGCTTATGTTCATAAACCAGGCTCACCCAAAGGCAAAGGTGTGGTCAGGATAACTGTATCCTACCCTAAGTTCAAAAGTTTAGAATGGAAGGACGAGAATGGGAAGCCTGTTACTTACATTGGGTTGCGCAATAAAGTGTTTGCACATGTATCTTTGCCGGGCTGTAAAGGTATACCTGTAAATTGCCGCTTTTATTATAATGGATATGAGGGAAAAACCTATCTATCCGCCCTTACTCCAATACCCTTGTCTGCTGCAGGAAAAGTAAAGATAGCCCTTTCCCTTTCAAGCGACCAGTTAAAGAAGATAATAGAAGACCGTAAGCGTTTCAGCAATGGGCAGAAAATAAGGATATATCTGGAACTGAGTTCTCGACATTGGATAGAAAACCTAACAAAGGTTTCACAGCACCCTATCCTATTCAATGACACGATAGAGTTCCGCAGCTTAATCATTTATAAAGATTCTGACTGCAAAGAAAAACTGCAGGGTGGTATTGTTGACAGCGGGAGTACAGTATACGTGCGTGTATCTACTGCCAATATGGAAACTGGCAAGATACGTCTGGATGTATATAAGCACGAAACAGGCAACCAAGAAGAGAAAAGTTCCAAACCATCACCTGTATATAGTACCAGTAGCCCTGTCAATAGTACGGGTGTCTATAAGTTCTCTTTGACGTTGGCATCGCCTCCGTACAAGGAAGGTACAGCCTACAAGGTTGTTGTCTCATGGCTTTCAGTAGTAATCAATTTTCCAACGGAAACGTAAATAATAATACTGGCAAACAGACCTCAAAGGAAACCAAACAATACATACTTAAAGGGAAAGAAGTCCTTTTCTCTGTCAAGCGGCATATCCCAACGCCAAAGGCAGAACCCAGCAAGGCGAATGTTAATCGCACAGAGCCTGAAAAAGATGGATGTCCACGCTGTAGTGCTCCAATTACAGCAGAGCAGCTTAAAGAGGTTTTCCCAAAGACTTCAGAAAAAACACGTATAAAAATTGCTGAAGCTTATAATAAGCACATGAAGTATTTTAAAATGGACACCTGTTGGAATAAAGCACATTTCTTTGCACAGGCAAAGATAGAAGTGGGAGATTCTTTCAATATTAAGACTGAAAGTTTCAACTACTCCGCAAGGCGTATGAAAGGGAGAGACAATGTTAATGGTAAACACTGGATACAAGGTAATACTCGAACAAGGCAGGGTGGTTATTTTACAGATGGTGAATCAAAAGCATCACCATATTCTTATATGGTAAGTCATCCGGATTTAGCAGAAAAATATGGTCGTAAGGACTTGTATAGATATAATGACCAAGGTATTCAGGCTGCAAATGAAGAGATGATAGCCAATGTTGTATATGATGACAAAAATTGCTCACAGAAAAGAAAATTAGGTAATACTCAAGTTGGAGATGGCTGGCGCTTTAGAGGGAGAGGAATGATACAGATTACTGGTCGTGAAGCCTACACTCACGCAAATAAATATACAGAAGAACTTTTACATAAAAATATTATAAACTCAGACAAGGATGCTAGCCTTGTAGGAACTGATATAGAAGTTGCAATGGTAACTTGTATGGCATTTTGGTCAAAGGAAAAAGGATTAGCTACAAGGTCTAATGGTCAAAAAAATGTGGATATTATTTCTAGGAGAATTGGAAATAAAGTTGGCTCAAAAAAAGAGACAAATTATGATTTAAAAAGGAATAGTTTCAACAACATTACATCTAATTTATTTAGAGTAAGTGATTGCATCATCAAATCGAAGAAAGATAATTCTTCATCTACTCAAGAAGATAAGGATCTAAAAATAGAACAAGGCATCAGATGGCTGGAAAGTATCTGTATACCTTTAGAGCAGGTAGGTAAGGTGAAGTATAAAGTCCCATATGTTCAAGATGGAAATCGCATTCAGGAAAGTGGTGCAAAAACAATGGACTGCTCAGAACTAGTAGGACGTTATGCTGCAAAAATAGAATGGTGTAAGAAACCTATGGGTTGGACAACATGTTATATGGTTGATTATGCAATAAAAAATCCCAAATGGCTTATAAAACATAATGACCCCAACTATATTCCTAAAAGAGGGGATATTTTCTTGTGGTATGGAAAGCGAGTAGATAAAAAAGGAGTATCGCACTATAGTGGACACACAGGAGTTGTGATAAATTATAATTCTGAAAGTGATGGAAAAGCCACACTAATTTGACCCACCCTGTCAAAGTATTTTAGACCCAGTAAAACGATTTATTATTGACCCACTAAATGCCCTGGTCGGGTGGGTCATTTTATTTCGCTATTACTTGGTAATATTCTTTGCTTTATCTTTCTAAGACTCTCTCCAGTTAGTTCTATTTGATATGAGGTATGCACAATTCTATCTAGTACAGCATCTGCCACGGTAGGGTCGCCTATTGCATCATACCAGTTGTCTACAGGAAGTTGAGAAGATATGATAATCGACTTCCTTTCATGCCTATCTTCTATAATATCAAGTAATATAGGACGCTCTTTTGCATCTACAGGTACAAGGAAGGCATCATCGAGGATTAACAAGCGACATCGCTCTATCTTCTTTAGCTCTGTTTCTAACGTTCCTTTATTCTTGGCGACTTTAAGTATCCCTAGTAATTTTGACATATTAGCATACATCGTTCTAATACCATTTTTACAAGCATGATAGCCTATAGCTGTAGCGATAAAACTTTTACCAGTCCCTGATGAACCAGTAATAAATATATTGCGTCCTTGCTTGATAAAATCAAGTGAGAGTATTCTCTCCATTTTGTTTTGGCTAAGGTTGCGATTGATATTATAATCTATTTGCTCAGGATAGGCTTTATATCTAAACCCTGCTGATTTTATGAGTCTTTCAATAGCAGCTGCGGAACGATAGTCCCATTCTCGAGATAAGAGCCATGATAAAAAGGCATCTGGTGTCATAGTATCTGCAATTGTAGTTGTTAGACTTTCTTCAAAGGCAGTTGCCATACCCGTAAGCTTCATTCTATGCATTAAATCAAGAGATAACTGATTCTTATCCATTTCTTGCACAATAGGTGCTGTCTTATTATTATTTAGTTCCATAGTTGTTTACTTTAATTGTTTGCTATTATTGTTATTATTGGATAATTGCTTTGAGAAATAATCCTTGCCTCGTATGTTCTTATGAGTTTTTGATTTATATTCAGGAGATAGCTCCATATTATCTTCATCCATAGATATATAGGAAGCATCATCACCCTTCTGTAGTATATCCTTTATCTCATTATAGCCATAGCGTCGTCCTTCCGAGGCACAGTTACAAGCTGCTACTAGACGAGCCATGCCATACTTCTTCTCCAGCGACATGATACCACGGCAAGAGCGGAAGGCTTTTGGTGGATATTTCATCTGCGTAGCGACTTCCTTGAGATAAAGCAGAAGGATGTTGTCTATTTGCCCTGCCCGTTGATATATTTCCTCCAAATCCTTTTCAAAGCTACCATGATGACCAGGAAGATTATGTGCATCTTTCTGTGAGTAGGTATAGGGAGTATCATCTCGCTGATGGATGGTAACTAACTTTAACCCATAGTAGATTTGAACATTGTCATTATCGTAAATAAGCTCCATACGTTTGCCGATATACTCTGTTGGAACACTATAACTATACGCGAGTTCGGGATAAGAAAAGGCTTGAAAAAGTTGGTAATCTCGTCAAAAATTCGTATCTTTATAGGTGAAAATCAATAGATTACAAGATTTTTGAACGATGATTACCAAGGACAAAGTTACTGAAATTTTCTGTATAATCGACGAGTTTGATAAGAATTTGAGTGCCGAATTAGCGAAAAACCTGCGTCTACCGTCCCATAACAGTGACGGCAAACGCTACCGAAACCGCAAGGGCAGACTCTCGGAAAGTGAGATTATGACCATTTTGGTATGCTATCATTTCGGCGCATATCGCAATTTCAAGGAGTATTATTTGAATTGGGTCAAAGGGGTGATGCGTCAGGATTTTCCCGACGCGGTTTCCTATAACCGCTTCGTTGAACTCATGCCAAGAGTGTTCTTTAAGATGATGCTGTTCATGAAGCTCTATGCCTTCGGCAAGTGTACGGGTATAACATTCGTTGACAGCACAATGATACCCGTATGTCACAATGTACGACGATATTACAACAAAGTCTTTGCCGGCCTCGCCAAGGACGGAAAAGGGTACCATGGGCTGGTGTCATGGATTCAAGCTGCACCTGCTATGCAATGATTCTGGTGAAGTGATAACGTTCTGTCTTACAGGAGCAAATGTGGATGACAGAGATAGCAGGGTATGGACGGTATTTGCAAAGGTCTTATTTGGGAAGATCTTTGCTGATAGAGGGTACATCAAGCAGGAACTCTTTGATAGTCTGTTCAGTCAAGGTATCCAACTCGTTCATGGGCTCAAGGCTAAGATGAAGAACAAACTGATGCCTATGTGGGACCAGATTATGCTGAGGAAAAGATACATTATCGAGTGCATTAACGAACTACTCAAGAACAAAGCCAACCTTGTTCACTCAAGACACCGCTCGATACACAACTTTATCATGAACTTGTGTTCTGCCCTTACAGCATACTGCTTCTTTGAGAACAAGCCAGAGGCACTGCCAGTGTATGTGGAAAAATCAAGGCAGTTGGAACTTTTTTCATACTAAACTTATCCCGAACTCAAGTAACTATGCTTTCTTAGCATAACGAAGCTATTAGCCATGACAGTAGCAGATTTTCTAGACTTCATCTGATAGCGAGCGGTAGGAAGAGGACGAAGAAAATCTTTTTCCATTTCCTCAAATAGTTCTTGGCGGGATTCCTTACGCCCACTCAATCTACGGCTGTTAAATGCTTCTAAAGATGTGCGTATAGCAACATTAAGTGATTCTATATTATGGAAAATTTGCCCTTCAATATCTACATATACCGACCGATACATTAGCTTTACAGCATTCTCAACCAGTGCCTTGTCCTTGGGACGGCGCACCCTAGCTGGATAAACAGCCATGTCATAAAATTCAGCCATAGCAGCGAAGTCGTCATTGATAACAGGCTCATTACGATCACTGCGGATAACGGCTGATTTTAAGTTGTCAGGCACAACAGCCTTGGGTATACCACCAAAGAAATGAAGAGCATTCTCGCAAGCAACGATAAGGTCTTCCTTCTTCTGGGACCACACTGCCTCGCAATAGGTGTAATGACTGCATGGAAGGGTAGCCACAAAAACCTCTACCTTCCGCACCTCACCCGTCTGTTCTTCGACTATTTCTAGTTTATCACCCGCATAATCAATATACATCTGATCGCCAGCAAGGTGCTCTACATGTCCTACGGCTTGTGTTTGACATCTGTAGGCATGGATTGCGTGTTTGAAAGTAGAATACTGGTAACCATTAGGATGAGTTTTGAGATACTCCGTGTGAAGAGATAAGATAGAAACACCCTTCTTGCTAAGCCGTTTCACATAATCAGGAACAAGTGCCTCTAACTCCAACTTACGAGCAGAAGGCGGACGGTTACGAGAATGCCCATCTGAAAACAAGTCCGCTAGCTTATCATCTGAAAGCGACAGAATTTGCTCCATGGACAAGCCACTTTCTTGGAATTTACGGACATACTTGCGGAGGGTGTTACGAGATATATGGAAAGTACTAGAAATACTTCTTATTCCCATACCAGATGCGTAACAGCGCAATAAATTCTTTAATTTTGTCATATAAATAATAGTTTTATGTTTTTAATGCCGGCCAGGGCAGTAACACAAAACTACAAAATGCCCCTAAAAAACTAGCGTTTCAAAGGGGCATTCTTATTTTGGTGAGGTGGGTCTCATTATTTTAACCTTACTGGGTCTAAAATACTTGCCAGGGTGGGTCAAATTAGTGTGGCTTTTCCACCCATCAACCGATTGGGCTCAAACATCTATGACATATGTAATAATGACCAACTGCAAGAACATCTACCGGTATGCACGTGCACATAAGTTCTTTGGTATCAGTAGTCCAGAAATGATGGATGAAATAGAACGGGACGGATTAGACCAGAATCCTCCTGGAGGTGACGAGTGACAGAATAGGGGCATAAGTGAAAAAATGGCTCTTCCGGAATTTGGAGTGATAGGGGGGACGGCTGCCTAAGTTTATAACTTTGACGAAATGTCATACAGAGAAAAGGAGAATACAGGGGATTATTAAGACAAAGTGGATAGAAGGTACGAAGGCACCGTCGGTGCATGGAGTAACGGAGGTTGTTTACCAGTTTAATTAGAGATCTTATGCACAAAGCTTTTACCCCAAAGGTATCAGGAATCTGTACGATTCATCCCTGTCGTTCTTTGCTCTGTTGGCAACTCCGTGATATTGCGTTTAGCTCCACTTTCAGTGTGCCTTATTAGGTAAGAACTTTAGTTTACTGCTGCATATTTTGGAAGAACCAGAAGATATTTGGATTTATAGGAAAGCGGTATCAGAAAATAAAATATGGATAAATACACCTGAACTACGTCAGTAATGTATTTATCCATATCATTATGTTTTATATCTTAATTGCTTTATGGAAGCTCCTTTAATGGAATAAAGTAATAGCTTTTCCCAGCAACAGATATAGTATTCAGGCGTCCAGATCTGAAGCGTGTCTCAAGATTAACAAGCTTCTTAAACATCTCCTTATAAGCCTGATCCCATTCGCTTTCATTACACTTCTTACGGCGAATATCCTTTACACGTACAATATAGTTTAATGCATCAGAACTCGGAACAGAAACGCGATGATAATAAAGCTTTGAAATGGCAGACTTCGTACTGAGAGCCTTGCGATAAGAAAGCATGTTTACCAGCTTGCTCTGACGCTTAAAGTTATTTCTCAACACTGCAAGTTCTTGGTTGCCAAGAGAGTCTACATTGATATAAGGCATCAAATCACGATAGCCATCAAGAAGATTCTGCATCTCTACCTTATCAAAAAGATATCCCTCATCATAAGTTGAAAGCTGCTGTGGTGTAAACCACATTTTCTTAAAGAGAAGATCGTTGATGTTATTCTTTTCAATGTCAGTTACAGAGATTGCTGCACTGTCACAGAGATTCACCACCTCTTGTGTAGGAACAGCACGTAGAACACCATATTTATTCTCTGCGCTACGTGTCACATTTACAAGTTCGTTGTTACGTGCATTGAGCTGCATAAACAGTGAATCAATTACATTTGAAAGACCTGCACTTGAAAGTTCAGAATAAAGTTTTGGATAGACGAAACCACCTGTAATAACGCTGTTCTTTGGTGCATCGAGCAAATAAACATTCTCGTTATCAGTACTCATATCTTTGAATGAGCCATTCTTTGTCCATTTTGGTTCGCAGATGTAGTCTCCTGAGAAACTCATATATTCCGAGATATTATTATCAAGTAACTGCTTAGACTGCAAAATAAAGTCTTGATAAGATATACCATCCTTAGAAAGGATTTGGGCAAGAAGGAGAGTAGCTGAGCGTGAATAAATCTCAGCGTTGATATCAGAGGTGAAAGTTGGGAACTCATCAGTACCTAATATTATGAACACATTATTTTCAAATTTAGAATAAGGTGTCTCTCTAAAGATTGTATTCATCGCATCATGGAAGCCGTAGCCACCAGTTGCCCCAATAGTGTTTGGCGAAGTCATCTTTGTAAGGTAATCAATCCACTTACCAAAGTCGGTTGTTGGTGATAGATGTCTATTTCCCTTCTGAGAAACTGATGTCACAGAGAACTTCGCCTGCGAATCCTTTGAAACCTTTTCGCTTATACCCTGGAAAGCATTAACAAGGTTACGCACAAGTAGACGGTCCTTATCAAAGAACACAAGGTGGACATTTATTTTCTTGCTATTTTCAATGAGTTGATCGAGTTCTGCAACCGCAATATCTCCGCCTTTCACATTAAGCATATAAGTCTTCGTTCTGTCCCATACAGACAATGGAAGGTTTATAGCCACTTTCTGGTCTGTCGAAGTGTCTGTCCAATTTCCATCAGCAGTAAAGAGAAGTTTAGATCCCAATGGGTATCCAGCAAACTCAGGATAATTAGCATCCAGCAGATAAACGTGATTCTGTCTACCATTGCTGTGAGATCAGCAGGAATCCATCCGAGTGCTGTGCGAGTAGAGTCAGAGAGCGAAGGGCGATCAGCAACAAGTATGGCCTGTTTACTTGCATCGTACTTATAAGCATACACAATCTGACCAGCTACAAGCTTTCCTTTGCCCTTATCGAGGAAGAATGGGTCGCCATAGAGGTTCAAAGAGTCGAGAGTAAAGAATTTTTTTATATTTGTCAATCGTGATACTGTGGATGCACCGATTCTATAACGTACAGGGAAGTTGTTATCTTTAGACACAAAGGCATGATTATATTCCAGTACATTATTTTTATCAATCCATCCTACGAATGGTGAATTCTTAGCATCTTTAAAGTGAGTTCTTGAACTGAAAAGTGGAGCAAACATACCCTTAGGCTGTCCAAGCAAGCTCTGGTTAGCAGCAACAACCTTATAGAATCCGTTTTTCTCACCAATAACATAGAATGGTGCACCAAGCTTCTGTTCACTCAGGATGCGCTGTGCATACGGTCCAGCGTATGCCTTGTTATGGTCACGATCTGAGAAGACAATATGCACATCCTTATTGTTGTGTGTATTCTGCTTTCGTGTGTCTTCTGTCAGGTAATTAAAACTCTTTTTACCGACAGCATGTGTCTTATCATATCTTCCCACCTGTGCCAGACTACTCTGAGCACCTAAAAAGAAGAAAGCAAGACCTGCTATAATATGGAACGCTTTCATATTTCCTAATTTTATTTTCCTGTATTTCTTTGAGTTACTTCAATTTTTGTAATATGATGGAAGTCATCTACCTTCACATCATCAATAGTCACACGTCCGTAACGATTACTTTCGAGGAAGTGTAATCCTTGACAATAGTCTGGGAATACATTATAACGTTCGCCATTGATGTGTACAACGACTTGATTACCATTACCGCCGAGATAGTTATTGATAATGAAATTACGATGTGCATAGAATGCTTCCTTATCTCTTGCGCCCGCATTGGCAATAGCTTGTAGATGCTTCTTGATTCCATTCTGCACCATAGCCAATGTATCTATAGGCTCAGGTTTTGGCTGATCGCCCTCATCGGCTGGATTTTCGATGATGTCTTCGACCTTTGGAAGGATAGTTATGACATGAGATACAGGATACAAAGTGGTGTTAGTCTTCAATTTGATGAGATATTTACCAGGCTCGTCATACTTATAAACCACCTGCCGCTCGAAAGCATCAATAGTCCCACTCTCTCCAAACTCCCAAAGCCAGCTTGTCATACCATCGCCTTCAGCCGAGAATACGAGTTGCTCACCTGCATAACCTTGTGTTGGTCCGACAATTTTAGGAATAGAATCAACTGCTACAGTATCCTTGGTAATCTTCACAATATCAACAGTCTTCTCTGTGACGACCTTACCATCAACCTGTAGTGTGATGAGATACTTTCCAGCCTGTTTATAAGCATAACTAATGTTAGGTTTACCAACGATACTGTCACCATTACCCATTTTCCATAATACTCTCTTGTCAACAACTGCCGCAGAGTCATTAATGGTAAACTTCAAAGGTTCGTTTACTTCCAATTGACTATTCGCATTACTGTCCTGAATGAAAAAGTCCAGATTCTTGTTGACGTTGCGTGATGGGAGAAGCAAAGCCACCAATAATCCGACTACAGCCAATGCCGAGACGATAGCCAGGATGATTTTTTGTCTTTCAGTCATAATTATTGTTATTTAATTGTTATATCATAAGGGACTTAATTTGTCAATTGTTAGCCATATACTACTTGGACGGCTATATAATCGATGCTCTATATTCATAGTAATATGATAATGGAGAGCATACATTTCTTGTGGATGAATGAGTTTTTCAACTATTCCAGCAGAAGGGCAGACGATAAACCTGCCCAAGCCAACAAAAGCCTTATCTAATCTTCGTCTTCATTTCTTCGAGAATCTTTTTTCTGTCTTCTGTATTCTTGGTTGTCCAATAGAGTTTCTGCTTTATGTCGAAATAGTCTTGTATCGTTTTGAATGCACGCATACAATAGAGATATTTCGGATCATAAGAATGTTTACGATAGTTGTCTTGCAGCTGTGTCATACGATCTTTTATCTCACTGATACGCTGTGTCTGCTGTATCTCGAAATTAAGTGAGTCGATATCCTTCTTTAGCGTAATCAGTTTCTCACTCATTTGCTTCTGATCTTCAAGAATAGCCTCGGCATCATTGATTTCTGTCACCGCATTACCTGTAATGGATTCTGGAATAGGTGTGACATACTTACAAAGGAGGATATAAAGCAAGGCCACAGAAAAGCATAACAAAAGCGTAAACTTAATACTTGACCATATCTTTTCGTCTCTTGTCATAATAATAAATTATTAATCTCTTTTTCTATTTAAAATTTCCGTTGCTTTCTGAATCTGTTCCATAATGTAGTCTAAGTCACGTTTCTCATCAAAGTAAGTCGCAGTGGTTTCCTGCGTAGCTTGTAGTTGATCAAACAGCGTCTTATAGAGAACATAGTTGGTGGTGTCATTATCACCACGATAGATTTCATCCTGCATATCTTGTCTGTGACGAGCAATTATCATCTGATATTGCGCCTGCTCATTATCCGTGCGTTTCTCAGTAACAAGATTGTTCATATCCTTGAACATTTGATCCATACGGAAATTATAGCTTGCCTGCTTACGGAATACCTCATCGTATAGCACTTTCTTTTCGTCTACCATGTTGATTCCACGTTCGGCAGTTTTCAATGTGCAAACAGCAAAGAGTACGAAAAGCAATAGCGTGAAGCTAAAGATGAAAATAAAAGAGTTCTTTGCCTGGCGACGTTCTTTTCTATTTTTTTCTACCATTGTCAAGTGTATCTGTTAATCCCACACCTTCCATGACTTGCGCTCACTCTCAGAGGCCTTGCCATTGTTATCTTCACTAATAATAATATTCTCCTTGATGAGTCCAACGTATTCGAGTTCGCTCAACTTATGGAAAAGCGTATCAATTACATTGAGGAATGCTGCAATGCTCATAAAGAGCGTATTCAACTCAAGGTGGTTATAATTCAGATGAGCAATATCGCTTGTCTTGTGCATAAAATCAGACGGCTTAATATTTGTCCACTCATCAAAGTACTGCAACAGTGTCTCAAAGTCCTTCTCAGGCAAAGAACGGAGTGAAGTGAGCAGAAGATTAGCTAATGCATTTGCAAAGCGTACCGTATAGATTGGAGGCTGCTCAGCTGCAATATTCTTCAGTTCAAAGCAATGCTGGCTATAGAAATTCTTCACCACATCGCAAAGAGCGAAAGTATTGTCTGCAAGCATACTGCGGTGAGGGTTAGAAACATTCTTAGCATATACCTTGAGTGCATTGTTATGAATACGCTCAAGTGTTTCTGTCATATTCTCTAAAGCATACATAGCTCTCTCAGAACAGTTGATACGCTGAATAGCTGGGATATATTCGTTATCTATAGAGAATGCACCACCGTCGACGATGACTCTTCCTGCTACTATGCTATTACCCTCAAGGAAAGCCTTATTAAGATTTTGCTCCAATACCAGTTGCAAAGTAACCTCTGGTAATACGTAAGGATGATGGAGCGGAGTCGTCTCAGGATCTGGCACACCAACCGGCAGCATCTTGTAAGGATTAACTGTAAGGAGGATGCAGACTACCTGACGTGTAGAGAGATCAATCTCGATATCTTTGAGCGTACACTTTGGTGTAAAGTCGCCATATAATTCCTTTGTAAAAAGAATATGGTAACCATTACGTGTCACCGCATTACATGCTCTAAGTTCTACTGACAAAGTCTCTGCAGACTCACCCTTAATATCCATATCAATAGAACATTCTTCTTTTTCAGACTTCTCACCGAATCCGTAGTTATAGCTTGTCAGTTCCTCTTCACGGTTCTGTCTTAGCATTTCAACCACATTGTAATAGGTCTCAAAGAAATGGGTATTATTAATTTTCTGGCCGTTAACCCAGTTTATTGGCAAATGCTCAATCTTCTTCATGTTGTATCTGGTTTATGCTTTTTACTCGTTTTATATAGATAACTTGATTTCTTTATTTTGTTTTCTGTGGCTGTGCAACGTGGGTCCAGCATCCGAATAAATAGAGGATAGCGGAACCATCGACTCGTATAGAATATCCAACCACTTTCTGCACCTTCCATATTGATCTCAATCTGTGCCTGTGGGAAACGACGATTTTGGTCTTCAACAAGCCAGTCAAACCAGTCACCTAAAGCGATACCCTCAGCCAAGCGAACTGAAAGGGTTGTATAATCGAAATCACCAACCTTTCGTTTAAGTTTCACCTTGACAGTTAATGCCTTGAACGTATCGAGATTGTCCCAATAGTTTCGATTAAATCCACTATGATTGATTCTCCACAAGTCGTAGATAGCTGGTTGTATGTTTCGGAAATACTTGAAGCTACGGAAGACGAAGTAAGGAATCATAAACCAGCAGACAGCTGTCATCGCCCAAGGTGTATATTCCAATCCTCCGCTAATCCAGTTGAATACAAGATAGTAAATCCACATTCCGATAATACCTGAGAGCACTGTTACGAGAAGTTCGATAGACATATCATCGTTCTTCTTGCTAATGACCACGCGCAATGCCCATAGATAGAAAAATCCGAGAATGAGATAAGAAGTAACAGTCAGTACAAGTCCTCCCCACACATATTCATTCTTCAAATAGCCGAAGAGAGAAGGAAGTCCAAGGAAAAGTCCTGCCAAAAGAGCAAAGACAATAATTCTCTTCATGCCCAGCTGCTGTCGAATAGACTTCAGTGCTCCCATAACGAACACCATAACCATTGCAAGAAGCGGAGCCAATAAGTATTTCAAAAAGAAAAATATTAAAGGTTTCATTATTTCTTCTTATAAATTCGTATCATAACCTAAATAATTCTGTCCTAAGACTAGTTCTGTATTTGTCGTGACAGTATATATTATCTTTATATCTCTGGACGAAATGAGAAAGAACGACAGCACATACTTGACTGTTTCTATCTGCTTCTTCAATACACTTTCTTTTATCGTATCATGAAAGCAGAGATTTACTTCAACATCATCCAGCTCACATAGTAATTGTCCATCAAGTCCTGAGTCAACCCCCAACATACAATCACCTAAACTGATGTAAGGAAGATTCTCTTCGTAATGATAGACGTATCGTATTTTAGTATCAATAGCACAGACTACTGAAAGTAATTCTTCCAATGCAGAAAGATTCTCCTTGTAATGCTCTACCTTGAGAAGATACAAGAACATCTTATATCTTTCGTCAACAGAAAGAGGGGCAGTCTTCGGGAAGAAAAGACTGGTAACATTCTTGATAATAACATTCTCAGACGGCTTTTCAAACAAAGATAACTGCCGTTCAAAGATACGTACACTATCATGGAACATCATTGTGTCAAAAGGAGAGAAAAAGTGTATCGCCTTCTCTGCCTTCTTCCTATTCTCTCGAATTGCTTCAACAACCTCCTTATTGCTCATTCCTGGCGAGCTAAGAGAGATTGGGTGGAACATAAACTCAGGCAACTGATGATAAAAACCATTTCTTGCAAGGTTAAGTATCAGTCGATCCTTTAATTGTCCGTCTTTATAGACTTCCTCTTTCTGCAATTCGATAATATCTTGAGAGTTCACACGGCTATTCATTCCGTGAGTCACAACAACGGTCTTATCAAGCAAATCCTCCTCAGTAATAAACTGCAGTTCAGCATAGAAGACTTCCGCGATGAGATGACGTGCATCACTATTACTGAATCCTTCTAAATCCCTGTTAGAAGTTGTTATGCGTGATTCCATTGCAGATTTCCATCTTTATAGGTTGCTATTATGTGGTCGCCAGGTTTGATAGCCTCTGAGACAATCAGCTTGGAAATAGTCTTCTTCAGATAAGTTCTTACGACACCTGCAATAGGACGCGCACCATACTGTGGTGAGAATCCCTTGGAGGTAAGGTAGGCTATTGTCTCTGGTGCTAAATCCAACTGAATATCCTTCTGTTCCAACAACTGCTTCTGTAGGCGTGAGAATTGGAGAAGGAAAATCTGCTGAGCAACCGCCTCGGTAATAGGTGAGAATGGAACTACCTCTGTCAAACGACCAAGGAACTCAGGACGGAAGTACTTCGACATAACCTCAATCAGTTCGTTGGAGGTTGGCTGATGTCCCTTCTGAATCTGTTCAGCAATCCATTGGCTACCAATGTTAGAAGTAAAGATGATGATAGAATTGGAGAAGTCACCTTCACGTCCTAATTTATCATGTACCTTACCTTCATCCATGATCTGCAGGAAGATATCGTAGACACTACTATGTGCTTTTTCAATCTCATCAAAGAGTACAACTGAATAAGGTTTCTGGCGGATTTGTCACAAGCAAACCGCCCTCTTCATAGCCTACATATCCTGGAGGAGCACCATATAGTAAGGCTGCAGAATGCTCTTCCTTGAACTCCGACATATCGAAACGAATCATTGCTGTATCATCATCAAAGAGAAGATCAGCTAACGATTTTGTCAACTCTGTTTTACCCGTACCAGTAGGACCAAGGAAGAAGAATGAACCGATAGGCTTCTTTGGGTCGCTCAGACCACTTCGTGACTCGATGATAGCATCAGAAAGGGTGCGAATAGCCTTATCCTGTCCCTTAACTCTTTCGTGCAATTTTGTCTCGATACCCAAGAGACGGTCTTTCTCTTGTGCCTGAATCTTTCCGATAGGAATACCGGTGTCATCTGCCACAACTGATTCTATTTCTAATGAGCTAACCTTCTCAATACCTTTCTGTGAAAGGGTTGAGAGTTCGTTCAACATCTTACCAAGTTTATCCAACTTCTCCTGAGTTGAGTCATCATCCGTCAGTACGAAGTCGTCTTCTATCTTTGAAGTCAAAACAACACTCACCTTATTAAAGATTGTGTGATAGAGTAGGTGTAAATCGAAGTCGCTTACTTCTTCTACTGGCATTGCCTTGTACTTCTCATACTGTTCCACAAGTTGCTCTACAATACCTGCAGCATTCTTATTACTCAGTCTTACCGAGGCAGCGGTACTATCAATGAGGTCTAATGTTGAGGCTGGTTGGCTCTTTTCCTTGTAGTATCTGTTTGAAAGATTATATGCACTTATGAATGCCTCCTCCGTCATTGGCAGACTATAGTAAGCCTGCAGAATTGTTCTATGTTTCAGTAATGCACTGCGGAGGATATTTGGTTCGAGTTCCTCTACATTTATAATATTCAGTCTATTTGCAATAGAATGTTTCTCAATGTGCTTACGGAATGCATCCATAGACAGAACCATCAGCAGTGTGACTGCACCATCGCAAATTTGAGCATCAAGGTTGTTGAGTATATAGGTGGCTGCCGTTGGGTTACCACTTTCGAGCAACAACTGTAGGTCGTCAATAACAAGCACGCCACGACTCTTTGCTTGATTCATCTTCTGCAAAAGTCCCGTAAGTTTTTGGGTAATCTCAGTTTCATTACCTGATTGTGCAAGAATCTTTGATGTGTTCAGTCCGACCAACGATGTTTGGTTGATTATCTCATCTTGGTTGATTTCCATTTCATGGGCAAGTGCTCTGATAATACCCGTCTTACCAACACCTGGAGCGCCTACAAGAAGAATGCCTTGTCGTTCAGAACGTTCCAACGTTTCCAATATCAGACGTATTTCCTTGCTACGACCGATAATAGACTTACCTTCTTCTAAGAGTTCTGCTCGGCGAAGATCGGATACGTACTGGATAGAACTACCCATATCCATCTCTGCAACTGGAGATAAAGGAGAGGTTGAAGCCTCAAAATATTCCATTATCTCATCTTCTGTCACACCAATTGATTCTATCTGCTGATGGGAGTAAACCACACCATCTCTGACAATTGCTGAGAACACACACAAGGCATCAACAGAGTCTGTACCAAGTTTTATCTTTGAGCGTTCAGCCTCATCAAGTACCGTCTCTACCTCGTGGTCGGCGATTATCTCACCTGCATCATGCTCAACACCGACATACATCTCACGATAAGTCTCAAACCAATCGCTGATGTAGGTCACTTCCTTTTGCATTGAGTTCAGGATCTCACGCAAACCTGTCTGTTCAGTCAACATAGCGATAACAAGATGAGCTACGCCGAATGATAGGTGCTTATCCTGATGTGCCATTGCCTTGGCTAACTTAATAGCAGCTATGAGGCTATTGCTGTAATTTTGTGTATTCATACGAAAAATATCTTGTAAGGCGTCTTATTGATGGAACGCTTTGAAAGTTCTTCTTCTAAGAAACTTGTCATTGCAGGTAAATCAACTTTCTCTTCTTTACTTGCACCTGAAAGTTCTATTCTTACTTCTGTTGTACGGATAATACCACGTCGCACATCGTTTGAGATAGCTATACCATCTCTGATATCTACAGACTTTGCCAATTTTCCTAAACTGCAAAGTACGAAACTTTTTATATCTTCACGCGTAACAATACGGTCCTTTGACAGTAAACCATAACGGAGTCGATTAATCAAATCACGTTCTGAATCATGAGCATTACCTTGTTTTGTTGTTGTCTGGAACAACAATCCGCTTTGTGAGAATTTGTCATTCTCGGTTTGGTAGACCATAGTACGACTATCCAAACCGTTAGCAACCTCAGCATCAGTAGTCCAATAACTCACCTCAACCTCTGATGTCTTTTTGTAAGGCTGTGTAAACAGAAAAGCACGAGGGATGCTCTTATCTTGAGTGAAATCGTAGATGCTTTTTTCTATGTTTTCTATATTATTATAGAGATTGTTCAGCTGATCCGTAAGTGTATCTATCTCCATACTCTCAAAAGCACTTCCGTCTTCATGGATTAACTGAATTAGTTTGTTTATCAATATGCGAGCATTGTCTGAGTCAAATCTTTCTATGTTCCCAAAGTAAAGACTGTAAGTGCCTGTAGAGGATTCATTATAGTTCCGTACAATATCCACGTACTGGTGGTTAGCATCATCATGAAAAGATTCTACATTGAGGAGGAAACGATTTTCTTTGCATGGTAGAGCTACGATGTTGCCTTTTCGTGCAAAATCATGTTGTATAGTTACCAAACTACGATTGACAACTGGATAAGTATTGAGTAGAAAACGTACTTTCCCAAAATCCACATGATTAAACATCACTGGGAATTTCAACTTAAACCAAACCAGTTTATTGCTTTCATCGTCTCCCTCTTCAGAAACGTCCCATTCTGATGGATAGGTATTGAAAGGATTAGATGAGAGGAATTTTGAATCAAGGCTTATCTGAACATAGTTTTTTGAATAATAGTCACTAATCTCATTAAAGTAGTGATACTTCTCACTGTGCTCAAGTGGGAACTGTGGAACTGAAACTTCTAATCTCTCTCCGGTTCCATCATAAACATGCACATCTCTTAGGAAAGGCGTGAGGTTATTGTCTTCCAAAAGAATACACAATATCAGTTTATGAGTTGAGCGTAGTAGGCTTGTGTTATTTCCAGACCTATCCACACAACACCATCTTCTGACGGTACTACTACGTTTGGAAGTTCTGTTTCTTGCATACTATCCTCATACGAATACATTACCCGACTATCGTAGGATAGGGCTTTTATCTTAGCATTTACTAAAGGGTAATTACTTAGAGGAGAGAAGTCAAGGTCTACCCACCCCTTTTCAAACATCATCTTCCTCGTATAAAAACGATCTGTTAATGTTAGTAGGCGAGACTCGTCACTCTTAGGTTTCACACTCAATAAAGCATGAGAAGGCATTGGAAGTGACCACTGCTGAGGCACTAACAAACATGCCAACCGATACAGGATATTTGAATCGGAATCGGATATGTTCTGATGAAGTCTACTGCTATTATAGGCTATTACGTCAAGAATTAAATCAATAACGGGGTCCATCTGCCTCAGATCTGTGATATTCCACAAGTCCATTGCAAATCTCCGAAGACGTTCTTTGATACTCTGTTGCCTTTTATCTATCATATTTTATGTTCATCTCTAATGATATGTCACGTTTGTGTGAGCTATTTGTCCTTTAACAAAGACTATCAACGGTTTGTCTACTCACTCCACCATAACACGTGCATACTGGTTCGTATACAGGATAATACTTTGATACTATCAAAACGACCTACCATACGAAAAGTGAGTCTTTTTTCATATTGTCCATAGTTCTTTTGCTGTCACACGATGTGCAATCGAAAAAAATAACAAAAGTGTTATATCGTTCAATACGGAAAATCGTTTTATTTTTTCTATTTTATTTTTCTTTCTGCCAATCTTACTGTGATATTGGACTTATATAAAGATGTGTATTAAAGTTGAATTGCTGATCATTTCTTACAATAAGACCACTTACCCACAAGCGTACACGCTTTCGGGCATTAGGGAACTTATCTCTGACATCTTCCTCGACCTCAGTAAGTTCTACTCTTACATGGACGTCTTTTAAACGAGGTTCATACTTAATTATAGTGGCTTCAAGTGACTGTCTGACCTTATCTTCCCAGTCTTCGTTTTTCAAAACTTGATTGAATTCCAAGTCCCATATAATCGAACCGTAATCCTCTCTTCCTTCCACTTCTCCATGACGAGAAACAACCAACATCATGAGATGCTGGGCAATTGATTCCTCATAGGAGCATCGTTGAATTTGTCCATTTAAAGCCCCTGATAAATCCAAAGGCAGTTTTAGATAGTTCATTTTACACCAAAATATTATGCAAATATATATTATTTTTAATAGATATGGGCATCTTTTTCTGTTTTTTTATATTTTATAAGTATTTAATTGATGAAGTTTTCCACGTAAACAAGAATTTCTTATTTCTTAAAACAAGCTTTAACTCTGTATCTAAAATCAATTATTAAGTATTATAAGCGTTGTAGCTGAAAAGTTATTTATAGTGCAATACTCTTTAATTACGGTTGACTTACTACGTTTTTCATAATAAAAAACTCTATTGATATAGGAGAAAAGGCTAAACGAAATGTCTTTACAGTATTGATCGTTTTTAGTAGAAAAAATACGTTTAAAACTGCGATTTTAGTCGTTGTATAACTAGCAGCTAATCAAATACTTACGAGATAATAAAATAAAAGGTGCTTAGTTAGCTTTCAAAAGGGCGTTGTTTAGCCCTCAAAAGGGCATCTTTTGCATGTCAAAAGGGCATCTTTTCGAAGCTCATTAGGCATCAATAGGATTTTGAAAGATAAAATTGTTTACAGAGTGATACAAGTAGACTGGTGAACAGGTAGAGTGCTAAGAAGTTACTTCTTAATAATAATTATAGCTCTGACGGGATATAGAGTGACATAAACCAGCTTAACGTGCGAGAGAAAAAGGTTGTATTTTTACAAGAATAGTTTTGTTTTAAGTTGCTGTCATTTTAACATTTTATGGTATTTTGCTGTGAATGAATAAGTTAGGTGATCACTTTTAATGACATTAATGACAGTAAAATTTGTTTTAGCTGAATTGTTCTATAATTGGTAAAGGTACCCAAGCGTGCAGAGATTATTCAATCATTATGTTGAAATCAAAAGGTACGAGGAGAGATGGGGTACCTAACCGTTTAAGAGTAGCAGATTTTAGTATACAAATAAACCGCTTAAACACTTGGTGTCTACCATCCGCACTATTGGTGCCTGCCATCTGCACAATGTGTGCGAGGCTTTCGCACATTGATAAGGACTGGGAGAAAATATAGTGGTGCAATATTCAGTATAGAAGTAGTGGTGCATATTAAAAAGGCATATCATCTGTTTGGAGACAGTTCCTTGACACTTTTTACTTCTTGCGTTGAAGGACTTTTTTCTGTAGTATGTTCTGTCACTCCATATGTCGGGTGAACCAGAATATAGCTTATCAGATGTTAAACCCATGTTATTTTATGTTTTTTCTGTTGCTTTTATGAAAATATCTTTTTACTTTTGACGCTGTAAAACAACAGATTGCAAATCTTCCTCTTCTTCCAAGAGCAAGACTGTTTAACAGCCGTACAGAGGGGACTTCAAGAAGTTGTTGAGGTTTTCTCTTTTTTGTTTTCTGGTAAAGGAGATGATAAGGGTACCTCGTTTATCATTTTTTTTCTAACAACTTAAAAAATTATCAATTATGAGTTCATTTAGAGCAACTTTAGAATTGGGTGGTAAGGAGTATGACGTACTCTACTCTAACTACGAGTTCAGCCGTACAACTGACAAGAAGGGTCAGCCTGCGTCAAGCATCTCTGGCGGTCGTATCAGTGTAACTATCGAGTCAACTGATGACACTTCTACTATCGAGGCTATGCTTAACAGCCAGTTCAAGCCAGTTGAGGGTAAGATCGTTTACAAGAAGAGCGAAGAGGATGCTAAGATGAAGGAGATTTCTTTCAAGAATGCTTACATCGTTCACTACAAGGAGACACTCGACGTTAACAACGAGGCTCCTATGACCATCGCAATGACTTTCTCTGCTGAGAATATCACCGTTGGCAATGCTGAGCTTGACAACCGTTGGCTCGCACATAAGTCTGAGAAACATTAGGACTATGCTGAGCCTTAGTGTTCGGCATAGTCCTTTTCGCTTTCAACACTCAAAGGGGACTTAAATCAGCTTTATATTGCAGTTATCGTCTGTCTTCTAAGACTAAAGATATAATACCCCAGCACGCCTATTAGCTTTATTTTATCTCAAAACAAACAACCAATGTCAATTCCTTTCAACCCCATTACTATCAGCGTAGGAAAGAAGTCTCTTTCTTCCTTTATCTCTCTACAAATCGAACAAAACATAGGTAAACACCACAGTTTCCAAATGTCTGTTGAATTGGAAACGGGTAGCAATAGATATGTACATAATATCAACAGCAGCAAGGACTGGCTCGGAGAAAGCATCGTCGTTAAGGCAGCAAACACTCCTATCTTCGTTGGTGTGGTGACAAATGTACAGTTACACAGAGAAGGAAGTGACTTTGGATGTATTATCGTTTCTGGCTACTCTGCTACTTACAGAATGGAAACGGCACACAGCTGCTTCTCATGGAATGATACAACGATTGGGGATGTGGTTAAGAAACTATGCGCAGAAGCTAAGGTGCAGTTGGGAGTTAAATCCTGCATACAAGGAAAACAAGGACTATATCTGCCAGTACGAAGAGTCAGACTTCGACTTTATCCGTCGTCTTGCATACCAGTATCAGGAGTGGATGTATTTCGATGGAACAAAACTGATCTTTGGTAAACCACGGAAATTGGCTGACCCTATACGATTGGAATATGGAACGACACTGTCTTCACTTGACATTGGTTTACAGACCCTTGCACGCTCGGAACAGGTGTTCTCTTATCACTCTGGTGCAGACCGTGAGATGCAACGTATGACACCCGACCTGGCTTATGGTCATGACAAACTTTCGGGCGATGCTTTCCGTGCATCATTGGGAATGTTCTCCAAACCCGCACGACAGCATGCGCTGCCACGTATCAGCGATGAATCGGAACTTATTAATTACATGGGGCGTAAGCAGGCGGCAGAGACGGCAGAGACACATTATATTACGGCTGAGAGTCAGGTGCCAACGCTGCGTGTAGGCTCTGTCGTAAGTCTCTACAGTTCATTCTTAGAGCGTGTAGGGAACATATCAAAAGAGAGTTTGGGTAACTTTATCATTATTGAGATAACGCATGAGGTAAGCCAAGGAAGCTACTACAAGAACCGCTTCAAGGCTATCCCTGCAACGATAAAGGCACTGCCAAGTCCTAAGGTTCGTATGCCGCTGGCTGAGACACAGATGGCAACGGTGCTCAGCAATGCTGATCCACAGGGTAAGGGCCGTGTTCGTGTACGTATGAACTGGCAGACAGATGGTATGCAGACAGGCTGGGTACGTGTGATGACCCCTGATGGTGGTAGCAGTAGTGACGTAAAGAGCAACCGTGGTTTTGTATTTATCCCAGAGGTAGGCGACCAAGTCCTCCTCGGCTTCCGTCATGGTGACCCTGCAAGACCTTACGTTATGGGTAGCCTGTTTAATGGAACAACAGGTGGTGGCGGTGGTCAAGGTAACAAATGCAAGAGCCTCACCACACGAAGCGGCAGCTCCCTTAAGCTTGATGACTCCGATGGTAGTGTTACCCTACATGATAAGGGAGGTGTAAGCATGAACTTTGATGGTGCAGGCTGTTCCTCCTTTGCTTCAAGAAAGAACAGTACATTGAATGCTGGTCAGAACCATATCATAAATGCAGGATCTACTTCTTCTGTTAATGCGGGCGAAAATTATTCTGCTAATGTTGGAAAGGGAGCCAGTTGTTTGAATATGGATGCCAATGGAGATATTGTGCTTGAAGGTAAGAATAAAATTACTATCAAAGTAGGAGAAAATACAATTACTATTTCTGCGGACGGAATTGTTACAAATGCTGAGAGTGGTGATGTAAAAACAACAGCTACAACAGGTTCTGTAACAATTGAAAGTACATCTTCAGAAGCTTCTTTCAAGGGTTCTACCAATACTAATATTGGTGGTGGGGATTGTACCTACGTTACAGCAACCGATGTAGAAATTAATCAATCATAGGTATCATATTATGAAAGTGTTACCTTTCCCGGAAATTGGTCAGAGTGTGTATTTCCTCATCACTACAGCCAATAGAATCATAATGGGGAACAATATTACAGAATATGTTCTGGACCGTCTTGTTGAAGTTGAACTGAAGGAGGTCAGGGAAGATGCACTCTTCGTCAGGTTCTGCTCGCATCGGCACGATGTAAAGGGTACCAGTCTTGTGCATTACTTCAATAATGAGTTATGTGACATCTATTCTGATATAGACATAGTTGTGGGCTATGACGGAAAAGTTAGGGACATATCTGATTTTGACTTTATTAAAGACAGATGGGAAAATAAAAGACCAGATATTCTAAAGAACTATTCACAGGATATAAAGCCATTGGTTGATGGTACATCCCTTTTGTTGAAGGATAAGGAAAAGTTTATCGATTCTCTCTTTGGAGGCTATAGCTTTTGGCGTTTTTTCTTTCAGCCATGGTATCGTAGGGAATATAAGGAAACAGAGAATGAGAAGATATTGCTTAAGAACTATTTCGGGGACATTTCACTTCCTTTGGATGTGAAGAGTTCTATTCTTTCCCGACAGGACGATGATAGTATTGTCTGGAAGATAAAAAACACAGCGTCTCTTGATTCTAAAGGATTTGACAGGAAGGGATTTGCAAGAATGTTGAAGAACCTGACAAAAGTTTACAATATAGATGCTTCTCTCGCGGTAGATTTTGAAGAAAACTATACCTTTATTAAAAATGGCACACTTTCAGAAGCAGAATTGTTTCTGAATACTTCCGTTTCAAATTGGTATATAGTTCTGACTGGGCATAAGCTCATTCAGGTTAGCAAGACTGGTCTGGAAAAGTTGAAGGAAGCTGAAGATATGGCTGAGACATTGGAGAACGCATAAAGGAAAAGCTATGACAAAGAAGTATATTCCCGACAACTGTACACTTTTCTGTGACAAGGGAGAAATTCCAACACAGATAAAGGTCACTCACAGCAATAATTCTAGTCTTTATGGAGAGTATTTTGTATCGGAAGCCGACATGGTTCCGAATGAAAACATCTTCCCCTTTGGTATCTGTGCCCTGACACACAAACCTTGCAGGTTTAATCCTTTGTACTGGGATAAATGTGCAGAGGGAATCAAGGTGAATGGCTACAAACTGGTCTTTGAGGATGCCTCTCTTATATGTAAGGAAGGAGGGAAGATAACAGCAGACTTTACTGTCCCGTCCACTGGGATGCTAAGCGGTTTAGGTCTGGCTGCACCTCTGCAATGGCTTGACTATAATAAGAGTATTGGCTTTGTACAGAATAGGATATTGTATGATGTTGCCCATAAGAACATAAAATTGGTTAATGATGCGATGAAAGCTAATTATGGTGAAATACTCGATAATAGACTATATTCTTCACAAGGTTGGAGTAATATTCGTAAGAGTCATCCTATTATAGATATCCGGTCAACGAATTCTCTCAAAAGCGGCATAGATGGAGTATATACAAAGAATGGAGAATATCTTGTCACAGATGCGAAAGCCTACAATACGATGCGTAGCCCTAGTTTGGATACGGGAGCGAGTTCTGGAAGAGAATTAAGTCAAGGTTGGGTAGAGAATCATATTAGAAATGGAACCGTAAAGGATAGTCATACAGCAGCCATAACAACTGCCAATAATGAGGGCAAGTTACAACGTTCTGTTACTCAAGTAAATCATACGAATCGTGACATGCGTTCCATTCCTGTAGATGATGATGGATATGTCTATAAGCGTGGAAGGAAAATTCTTTCAGAAACCATTGAGAACCCTCCCAGCAAAGCTGGTGGGTTCATAAATTCTGTTCGTTCGAATACTGCAAACAGCAAGTTTGTAAAAGGAATCGAGAATCTAAGCTCAAAAGCAGGTATCCCGAACAGCAAGGCTGCTACCAAAGCTAACGACTTCTTATGGAAAGCATCACAATCCATAGATGATATGCCGGTTCTTAAGACTACTGGTAAGGTTGTGGGTAAAGGTGCTATTGTTGTAGGAATTGCTATAGATGCCTATAGCATTTATTCTGCCTATAATGAAGAGGGGGAGTTTGGAGATAAGACCCAACAAGCAACAGGTTCTGCTATAGGTGGAGCAGCTGGTGGCTGGGCTGGTGCAGAGTTAGGAGCAATTATTGGTACAGCTATCTGTCCCGGTGTTGGAACACTGATTGGAGGAGTTGTTGGTGGAATAGCTGGTGGAATTTTAGGCAGTATGGGAGGGTCTGCATTAGTTGATAGTATTTTTTAATCATTTGAAAGAATAATAAATTATGGGATTATTTGATTTCTTCTTTAACCGTTCTAAGCAGGAACAAGATAAACCTATCAGAGACAAATTAAAGACTAGAAAGGATTTTGAAAAAGTTTTAGAAGAAGATTTGGATATAATGAAAAAAACTATAGTTAAAATTGATACAGCACAAGATATAAATTTGTATATGTACCGTTCCATTAGCTATAGTTATATCTTAATTTTTCAATCTAAGTATTCTATGGATGCCAAAATTGGTGAACTGCGACATATTTATATGAAATCTATGGGTTATTTCTTACAAGCATTTAATAAAAGAAATCCGATTTATGCAGACATACTAAATTATGTGTCATTGGGGCTATTATTAAATATTCCCGATGAAAACTTCAAACAATTGATTGATTATGTAAAACAAATGGATAAGCAAGCAATACCACCAGTCTGGACACCTGACCTGTTACTTTGGTTTATGCTCAACTCTCGATTGAAGGAGGACGAGAAACAAACATATGCAGATAAGCTTGCTTTCCCTAAGTTGTACAAAGGACTTTTCAAGTTAACACAGATATCAGATGCGCAAGAAGCAAAGAAAGCGCTTGAAGACTATATAGGAAAATGGTATAACCTAAACAAAAATGCACCTTGGTATAATAGTCATTTGAAGAAGAACTGTTACCGAGGCTATTGGGCATGGGAGGTTGCAGCTGTTGCGAAGATAATGCACATTGACGATTCCGACCTAAAGGATAATCCGTATTATCCCTATGATATGGTGCATTGGGAGGATACAGGAACGACCACAGAGGAGTAACCTATATAAAAGGGTATTGAAATCGTTTAAATGAAATAGCTTATGTCTTTAGGAGAGATCTCTTTCAAGAATGCTTACATCGTTCACTACAAGGAGACACTCGACGTTAACAACGAGGCTCCTATGACCATCGCTATGACTTTCTCTGCTGAGAATATCACCCTTGGCAATGCTGAGCTTGACAATCGTTGGCCTCGTTCATAAGTTTAGGAAACATCAGGACTATGCAGAGCTTTCGTACTCGGCATAGTCCTTTTTCTTTTCTTACTCAAGCGAGGGGGAACTTTACTATCCTACATACTCCGATTGCTTTCCCTTGAGCTTCTAAATGTAATGCCGTATAAGCCAATTTGCTTTTAATTTTCAAAACAAATAACCCATGTCAATTCCTTTCAACCCCATCACTATCAGCGTAGGAAAGAAGTCTCTTTCTTCTTTTATTTCTCTACAAATCGAACAAAACATAGGTAAACACCACCGTTTCCAAATGTCTGTTGAGTTGGAAACGGGTAGCAGTAGATATGTACATAATATCAACAGCAGCAAGGACTGGCTCGGAGAAAGCATCGTCGTTAAGGCAGCAAACACTCCTATCTTCGTTGGTGTGGTGACAAATGTACAGTTACACAGAGAAGGAAGTGACTTTGGATGTATTATCGTTTCTGGCTGCTCCGCTACTTACAGAATGGAAACGGCACACAGCTGCTTCTCATGGAATGATACAACGATTGGGGATGTGGTTAAGAAACTATGCGCAGAAGCTAAGGTGCAGTTGGAGTTAAATCCTGCATACAAGGAAAACAAAGACTATATCTGCCAATACGAAGAGTCAGATTTCGACTTTATCCGCCGTCTTGCATACCAGTATCAGGAGTGGATGTATTTCGATGGAACAAAACTGATAGTTCCTTGACACTTTTTACTTCTTGCGTTGAAGGACTTTTTCTGTAGTATGTTCTGTCACTCCATATGTCGGGTGAACCAGAATATAGCTTATCAGATGTTAAACCCATGTTATTTTATGTTTTTTCTATTGCTTTTATGAAAATATCTTTTTACTTTTGACACTGTAAAACAACAGATTGCAAATCTTCCTCTTCTTCCAAGAGCAAGACTGTTTAACAGCCGTACAGAGGGGACTTCAAGAAGTTGTTGAGGTTTTCTCTTTTTTGTTTTCTTGTAAAGGAGATGATAAGGGTACCTCGTTTATCATTTTTTTTCTAACAACTTAAAAAATTATCAATTATGAGTTCATTTAGAGCAACTTTGGAATTGGGTGGTAAGGAGTATGATGTACTCTACTCTAACTACGAGTTCAGCCGTACAACTGACAAGAAGGGTCAGCCTGCATCAAGCATCTCTGGCGGTCGTATCAGTGTAACTATCGAGTCAACTGATGACACTTCTACTATCGAGGCTATGCTTAACAGTCAGTTCAAGCCAGTTGAGGGTAAGATTATTTACAAGAAGAGTGAAGAGGATGCTAAGATGAAGGAGATTTCTTTCAAGAATGCTTACATCGTTCACTACAAGGAGACACTCGACGTTAACAACGAGGCTCCTATGACCATCGCAATGACTTTCTCAGCTGAGAATATCACCGTTGGCAATGCTGAGCTTGACAATCGTTGGCCTCGTTCATAAGTTTAGGAAACGTCAGGACTATGCTGAGCTTTCGTACTCGGCATAGTCCTTTTCGCTTTCAATGCTCAAAGGGGACTTAAATCAGCTTTATATTGCAGTTATCGTCTGTCTTCTAAGACTAAAGATATAATACCCCAGCACGCCTATTAGCTTTATTTTATCTCAAAACAAACAACCAATGTCAATTCCTTTCAACCCCATCACTATCAGCGTAGGAAAGAGGTCTCTTTCTTCTTTTATCTCTCTACAAATCGAACAAAACATAGGTAAGCACCACCGTTTCCAAATGTCTGTTGAGTTGGAAACGGGTAGCAATAGATATGTACATAATATCAACAGCAGCAAGGACTGGCTCGGAGAAAGCATCGTCGTTAAGGCAGCAAGCACTCCTATCTTCGTTGGTGTGGTGACAAATGTACAGTTACACAGAGAAGGAAGCAACTTTGGATGTATTATCGTTTCTGGCTACTCCGCTACTTACAGAATGGAAACGGCACACAGCTGCTTCTCATGGAATGATACAACGATTGGGGATGTGGTTAAGAAACTATGCGCAGAAGCTAAGGTGCAGTTGGAGTTAAATCCTGCATACAAGGAAAACAAAGACTATATCTGCCAGTACGAAGAGTCAGACTTCGACTTTATCCGCCGTCTTGCATACCAGTATCAGGAGTGGATGTATTTCGATGGTACAAAACTCATCTTTGGTAAACCACGGAAATTGGCTGACCCTATACGATTGGAATATGGAACGACACTGTCTTCACTTGACATTGGTTTACAGACCCTTGCACGCTCGGAACAGGTGTTCTCTTATCACTCCGGTGCAGACCGTGAGATGCAACGTATGACACCAGACCTGGCTTATGGTCATGACAAACTTTCGGGCGATGCTTTCCGTGCATCATTGGGAATGTTCTCCAAACCCGCACGACAGCATGCGCTGCCACGTATCAGCGATGAGTCGGAACTTATTAATTACATGGGGCGTAAGCAGGCGGCAGAGACGGCAGAGACACACTACATCACGGCTGAGAGTCAGGTACCAACGCTGCGCGTCGGTTCTGTCGTAAGTCTCTACAGCTCATTCTTAGAGCGTGTAGGAAACATATCAAAAGAGAGCTTGGGTAACTTTATCATTATTGAGATTACCCATGAGGTGAGCCAAGGAAGCTACTATAAAAACCGCTTCAAGGCTATCCCTGCAACGATAAAGGCACTGCCAAGTCCTAAGGTTCGTATGCCATTAGCTGAAACACAGATGGCAACGGTGCTTAGCAATGCTGACCCACAGGGTAAGGGCCGTGTTCGTGTACGTATGAACTGGCAGACGGATGGTATGCAGACAGGCTGGGTACGTGTGATGACCCCAGATGGTGGTAGCAGTAGTGACGTAAAGAGCAACCGTGGTTTTGTTTTCATCCCAGAAGTAGGCGACCAAGTCCTCCTCGGCTTCCGTCATGGTGACCCAGCAAGACCATACGTTATGGGTAGCCTGTTTAATGGAACAACTGGTGGTGGCGGTGGTCAAGGCAATAAATGCAAGAGTCTCACCACAAGGAGCGGCAGCTCCTTGAAGCTTGATGATTCCAAAGGTAGTGTCACATTAGCTGATCCTGGGAAAACAAGCATCCACATGGACGGTTCTGGTAATGCCACATTTGATTCGTCTGACAAATACTTATTTCCTGTGGTAGTGCTTCCATTGAGTTACATAAAGACGGTACGATAAAGATAAACGGAAAGGATATATCCGTTGATGGAAAGAATTTCAAGGTAGACGGAGCGGATTCCATCAAACAGACAACCAAGCAATATGAAACAACAGGTACACAGTCTGTGAAAATAAAGAGTAATGCGCTTGTAGAGCAGAAAGCACAGAAAGTAAAAATAGAAGCTGGCAATACTGTAAGTATCAAGGGTACAGTGGCAGCAGATATCGAATCCGTTACAACAAATGTAAAGGGTAGCGGTTCTATCAATTTAAATTAGTGTCTTGTCATGGTGTCAAACGAACATAACCCAATAGCAGAACGCATAGGCAAGATACAGGCTGTCTGGAAGTCAAATATGGCAGGAAAGTCTGCTTATAAACTTGTCAGACTTGTTATAAGAGAGGCTGACCTTCCCATTGTCAATGGTTTTTTGAAACTGGAATCCTCTCCCTATGGCAAGATAGAAGAAACTCCTGTTGTGATGCTTACTGATTTTGCAGATCCGCAAACCTTTGCGTGGCAGTTATGTAACGATTGGCTTGAAGAGTATTCACGTGCATTGGAACAGTACCCGCAACTCCCTTGGAAGGAACACACCCAGTATCTTACCAAGGTAAAGGAGGCTGAACCTATTCAGCAGGAAACACTGTTGTTATCTGTTTTGGAAAGTTTCAGTCAGAGTCTTCCGAGCTACGGACAAAACATGCTTCTTCTTGGACTTGTTCCCAGACTATTATGTAGTTATGAACTGTTTGAGAAATGGCTGGGTGAATGCTGTAAAATACTCCCATCTCATATTGCACTGCTTGTTATTGACTATACAGATAAAGAAGTCTATAGTACACTGGCATCCAGTCTGAAAGAACAATGTGTGACCATAAGGTTGGATAACCTTGATATGGAAGGAGCTTATAACGAACTGCTTACACAAGGTAATCCAGAAGATCCTAACGTAAAGATTAGAACAGTTATGGTCGAGATGGGCAAGGCTGCCTCCAAAGACCAAAGAGGTAAGTTAGATGATCTTGGAGAACGTTTACTGGACATCGGTCGTGAATCCGGTCAAGCATCATTGTGGCTCTACACCTATATCGTCTATGCAGGTTTCCTTTTCCGTTACAAGGATGGACAGGCACTTGCATTATTGGATAAGGGCATAACTTTGTGTGATTCTCACCAGTCAGATAGTTCGGTAGCCGCTATGACAGTTACTGCTTATACTTACAAAGCATCATATCTTAACTATATTGGTAAACACGACGAAGCACTTGAGTGGTTTGAAAGGACATTGGACTATTGTCTTTTGCATAATGATATTATTAATGCCATTGGTGTTTGTCGAAATATCATAACTATATCTATTCTGAATTCAACACAGGAGACAGGCTCCATGCTTCTTTATAAACTTCTTCCACATCTTTCAATGATGGAGGATGAAAGCCTTAAGCATACAGATTTCATTCTTATTGCAGCTTTTCTTTTGTCCTATGATAAGAATATGACAAAGAGTGGCCGACAAGATATTGAAGAGAGAATGAAGAGAATATATGGTGAGTCATGGGCTTCCCAAGCCACGATGCAGCTACAGCAAATAAAGACCCCCAAACAACCAAATATAGATGAATTTAGTTGATACACATTTGACCCCTATATTGGGAATTGATATCCATTTTACGACATCATGGAATCCTTTTCATCCGTTCATTGGTTTCGTTATGGATCCGATGGACTATATCCCGTTCATTGGGGCAACGGTTAATGTGAATGGGTTCAAAAGAGGAGTGTCTGATACGCAAGGTATTATTATTCCACTTGTTCACTTCCCTATAGTAGGCGCGTTTATAATGGCACCTATCATAGGTCATGATTCAATGAACTTTTTCGGAGCAGAAAGAGTATATGCAGAAGGTTCCCGACTGAGCGGAAAAGGATACTTCGTAATGACCTGTAATGACATTGGAATTCCTTTGACGATACAACCTGGGCATAAAAAGTTCTGGCATCTGATACCAACCATCTATGCTCCAACCTCTTATTCGTTCCCTATTTCTTATGGAGCACCTGTTAACATTGGCGACCCACTTGTCCCAGATTGGGCTGGTATGCTGAAGGGCTTGCCATGAGCTTTGGCTTTGGTGCTATTATGCACTTTGCCCGTAAGGGAATGAACAAGCTGTTGAAGAAGATAGCTGGAAAAGATAATCGCATTAGTAAGAAACTATGCGAGATGGGATTTGAGCCTATAAACCTTGTCAATGGTTCCGTTCTTTACGAAGGTACAGACTTTGCTTTTCAAGGCATTATGCCGTTGGAATGGAGAAGAGAGTGGAGCAGCGACAATGACTATGTTGGTATTCTTGGACATGGGTGTCAGAACAACTACGACCTTGATGTAATCCTTGATCCAGAGGAGGATGCTATCGGAGTACGCATCGAGGATGGAAGAGTCTTGGGCTTTCCTATGCTTGATGAGGGAGAAGAAGCTTATATTCGTTCAGAGCACCTGACACTGCGTAGAGGAAATGGAGTCTTTGAGACGTATGACCATAAAAGTCGCATTACCAAGACTTTTGAAAGGGTTTATGCTGCAGAAACAGATAGATGGAGACTTACATCCATTAGAAATGTGTCTGGCCATACAACACAGTTGCAATATGAAGCTGGAAAACTGAAAGAAATCTCTGATGCAGCTGGAAGAAAAATACGTCTTGAATATGACGGTTATTCAGAAGTAAGAAGAGTTGTACTCCTGTCTATTGATGGAGGTGAAAATGAAACACTCGTTGAGTACAGCTATAATGAGGCTGGTGATATGATAGGCGTCACGGATGCTCTGGGTAAGACCACTCATATTGAATATGAGAACCATCTTATGACGTCGAAGACCGATAGGAACGGCCAGACTTTCTATTGGGAGTATCAGGGAGAAGGAAAGAAAGCTCGCTGCATACACACTTGGGGTGAAGGCGGCTATCAGGAAGGCTGGATCGAATATCACCCAGAGGAAGGCTATAACGTAGTTGTCAATGGTGAGAACGAGAAGACGATTTATCGTTACACTCCTGAACAGCTTGTTACTTCTGTGGAGGATGAGCTGGGCGTACGTGAACGCTACGAATATACAGAATATAATGAGATCTACCGTGAGTGGGATGGTGAAGGACGTATGACCGGCTACTGCTATGACGAACGTGGTAATCTTACAGGTGTTATCCATCCTGATGGAACGGAGGAGACACGTGCCTATGATGAGGAAGACAGACTGATAACTGAAACTGATGCCTTAGGCAACCGTCGTGTCCTTGTTTATCATGAACCTTCTGAAGACGGTACGCCTGTCAACGGAGAGGGACAGCTCTCTGCCGTCATAGAAGCCGATGACCGAGCTACTTTCTTTGAGTATGACACGCATGGACTGCTGTCTTCTGTAAGTCTTGATGACAGAACGGTACACCTGGAATACAACGAGCAGAACAACCTTGTCTCTGTAAAGAATGAGAAGGGCGTGGGAACACGGTGGAACTATGACTACAAGGGTAATGTTCTCTCAGTACTAACCTCTGCTGGTGCACGACAAACGTTCCGCTATGACCGCTTAAACCGAGTTACTTCTATCACTACTGGTAAGCGCACGATGAACCTCCGCTACAACTCCTACGAGGATGTGGTCGAGGCGAGTGAGGGTTTTCACCGTGTGAAGTACAAGTATTCGCCGATGGGCGACATCCTCCAGCGTGAGGGCGAGGACGGCAGCGTGCTGCGTTTTGCCTATGACCGTATGGACCGTCTCCGTATGCTTACCAACGAGCATGGTGAGGAATATACTTTTGACCGCAACCTCCGTGGAGAGATTGTCGGCGAGACGGGCTTTGACCGCATGCACCGTAGGTATATGCGTGACCGCTCCGGACGTGTCATCCGTGAGGAAAGGGCTGGTGGCAGATGGACGGAATACGAGTATGACCAGCGAGGACGGCTGGCACGCAGCAGCTTCAGTGATGGCACGATAGAAGCTTTCAGCTATGATGCGCTCGGCAGGCTTACTGAGGCACGCAATGCCACGGGCAGCGTTTCTATGGAGTATGACGAGGGCGGCCGTGTTGTCAAGGAGTGTTTCAGCGGTGGTCTGCCCGGTGACAAGGGTACAACGGTAGAGAATATCTATGATGACCTTGGAAACCGTATAGAGACAAGGACTTCGCTTGGTTCGGTCGTACAGAATAGCTTTGATGAGGACGGATTGCTCAGCCGTGTGACGGCATCTGGTGGTGGCGGTGAGAACTGGGAAGAGAAAATCGTACGTGATAGCGAGGGACTGAAGATAGAGAAGATCTTCTCTGGTGGTATCCGAATGACACGTACCTATGATGCCTACGGTAATGTTATCTCACAGAAGAGTCGTTCGCTTCGTCAGGACGGCTACGACCGCCGCTATGCGTGGAATGCGTCAGGACGTCTGCAGAGTGTGATAGACGGAATCACGGGCGGTAGGACAACCTACGCCTATGATGCGGTTGGCAGTCTGATGAGTGCTCGTTATGAGGACGGTACGGACGACTATCGTATGCCTGATGTCACAGGCAACGTCTTCCGCAGTCGTGACCGTAGGGACAGGGAATACGGCAAGGGTGGCAGGATTCTCCATGACCGCCATTATGACTATCTCTATGACGTTGAGGGTAACCTTATCCTGAAGACTCCACGTCGTGGACTGACACAGCATCCGAACCATGAAGTATCGGAGGAAGGTGGCACGCATATTGTTTGGCAGACAGGCGACTATGCCTATGAATGGTATGGCAACGGCATGCTTAAAGAGGTACGGCTTCCTTACGGCAAGACTGTCCGCTTCGAGTATGATGCCCTTGGGCGTCGCACGGCAAAACTCTTCAATGGTCACGTCTTCCGTTACCTTTGGGACGGCAACGTGATGGTGCAGGAGTGGCAGTATGAGGAGAAGGACCGTCCGCAGCATAGCATTGACGAGTTCGGTCGCATCCGTATGCAGAGCGAAGAGCCGGTAGAGAACCTTGTCACATGGGTGTATGAGGAAGGCTCATACGTTCCTGTGGCAAAGATACAAAACGGTGAACGCTACACGATTATCAGCGACTATATGGGTCGCCCTGTGGAAGCGTATAATAGCTATGGCAACGTTGTTTGGCAGGCTGACTATGATATTTATGGTGACCTTCGAAACATAAAAGGCATTCGTGACTTTATTCCTTTCCGACAGTTGGGACAGTATGAGGACGATGAAACGCGCCTCTACTATAACAGGTTCAGATATTACGACCCGAGGATTGGTAATTACATCAGCCAAGACCCGATAAGGTTAGCAGGAGATAATCCTACGCTGTATGGGTATGTATTAGACGTAAACATAGAATTCGATGTTTATGGTTTAAGGAATACAGAATTATATTATCTAAGAGCGTCTAAAGATGGCTTTTACAATGTTTATTCAAAGGGCAGCAAGGCTCCAACAGGAAAAGTTTATTTATATAAAGGTGATATCTGGAAAATAGGAGAATCATATAACCCTAAAAAAAGATATTCTCAAGCGTATTTACAACGTGAGGGGGTTATTATGGATGCAAACAAGGCTATAGGTTCAAAAAAACACATTCATAAAGTCGAGACTGCTAAAATAAAAAAATATGAGAAAAGAAGAGGAACTCTTCCTCCAGGTAATAAATGTTATCATTAAATAAAATAGATATGTTAGAATTAGGACTTACTAAAGATGCGCCAGGTGCAAAATGGTGTAAGATATGGGAAATTGAAGAAGAGCTATATGGCTATGAAGCCGATATCTTCCCTAAGTACAAGAACTGTTTCCCATTTAAGCTATGGATATGTTTTCGTTGTCTCCCCAAAGAATATGGGCGAAAATCAATGAGGAGGTTTTATAAGAATGACAATGCTTTGGGTATAGACATAGCTATAGAAGAGGAAACTGTCAGACCTTTTATAAACGGGAAATATCAGCCCCTTTCCAAGGAAAGTCAACGTTTGCTAATGGGGAAAACTTTCTATAGTTTCTTGGTTGAAACTTTTAAAAAATATAAACGGAAATTAGAAGGGATTCAAGATTTTGGAGAACTTTTCCTTAATGATACAAGACAGTGGCTTTGTAAACATAAATGGCTAGAAGAAGAATAGTAGTGCATCATGCAATTCTATTTTGTGTAGTTTACTACTAATCACTGCTATGAGTACGGCATGTACGACTATCGTATGCCTGATGCCACAGGCAACGTCTTCCGCAGTCGTGACCGTAGGGACAGGGAATACGGCAAGGGTGGCAGGATTCTCCATGACCGCCATTATGACTATCTCTATGACGTTGAGGGTAACCTTATCCTGAAGACTCCACGTCGTGGACTGACACCGCATCCGAACCATGAAGTATCGGAGGAAGGTGGCACGCATATTGTTTGGCAGACAGGTGACTATGCCTATGAATGGTATGGCAACGGCATGCTTAAAGAGGTACGGCTTCCTTACGGCAAGACTGTCCGCTTCGAGTATGATGCCCTTGGGCGTCGCACGGCAAAACTCTTCAATGGTCACGTCTTCCGTTACCTTTGGGACGGCAACGTGATGGTGCAGGAGTGGCAGTATGAGGAAAAGGACCGACCACAGCATAGCATTGACGAGTTTGGCCGTATCCGTATGCAGGGCGAAGAGCCGGTAGAGAACCTTGTCACATGGGTTTATGAGGAAGGCTCATACGTCCCTGTGGCAAAGATACAAAACGGTGGACGCTACACGATTATTAGCGACTATATGGGTCGCCCTGTGGAAGCTTACAACAGCTATGGTAACGTAGTTTGGCAGGCTGACTATGATATCTATGGTGACCTTCGAAACATAAAAGGTATCCGTGACTTCATTCCTTTCCGACAGTTGGGCCAGTATGAGGACGATGAGACACGCCTCTACTACAACCGCTTCCGCTATTATGACCCGAGGATTGGTAATTACATCAGCCAAGACCCAATAAGGTTGATGGGAAATAATCCTACGTTGTATGGGTATGAAAATGACACAAATACTTGGGTAGACGTTCTAGGACTAAATGAGATTGGATGGAATAATGGATGGCGTACCCCAGATGGTAAATTTGCATCTCCGCAAGGGGGGGGGATTTCTGGACAAGGAGCTGTTGATCAAGTTCGAACCCAACTCTCTGATAAGGGATGGACTCATTTAGGAGATGAACTATCTGTACGAAATTCAAATGGTCAATTACGGAGGTATGATTTAGTATTTAAAAAGCCTGATGGAACTATCGTTGGAGTTGAGGTAAAATCTAATACAGCAACCAAGACGAAAGCCCAAAGATTATTTGACGAAGGAGTAAGCAAAGCTACTCCAGCTAAAGGTGTTGGTAAATTTAAGGGACAAGAGGTTCAAGAGGTATTAACAATAAAGAACGTAATATGTAACTAACAATGGAAGCAAAAGAATTAAAATCTTTCTTTAAGACAGGTATAGAGAATGTTTTGGTAGATCACCTTTCCAGGTATGGTTTTAAATGGAGATATGGTTCTCTAAAATTTCAAAGAAGTAAGGATGATTTTGTTCAATCAATCCTATTCTTCTTAACTCCCTCCAAATACCAGGACGATAAAAGTATAGGGCATATAAGCATTATGATTCGTCTTGATTCAAATGAAATAACTAAAGTAGCAACAAGACTAAAAGGGGCTAATAATAAATTTGATGCTATAGATACAGTTTTAAACGTTAATGCAGGTTTAATTTCTGGGTCAAAAGCTATAGAATGGCGTCCCACTTCTATCGAAGATATGAATATACTCATTGAAAAAGAAATTAAGCCCCTTATCATTGAAAAGATAATTCCATTCTTGAATGACAGAAGTACTATGAATAATGTCCTTGATGATTTTGAAAATCATAATACTTATTTTTTCTCAAATAGTAATGATGTTGTAGCTCTACTTGCTATAGCCATGTATTGTCTGCAAAATAAATTAGAAAGTGCAAACAAAGTTGCTAATGAATATCTTTTGTCAGACGATATATATAGAGAAAAGTACAAGAATGTTTTAATTAAATTGAATTCTTGATATAAGTTTATATTTTCTTCAGAGTATAATCATAAAACAACTGTTCATCGATGATGGACTTTGAATATCAAGAACTTACAAACATAATATTGTGGCAAAAAAAGGCTCGAAATGACATTATTTATCAGAATTTGTATACATCTATTTATGTAACTTGTTGATAATCAACAATAGTTCATATGCCTTATCGCTGAATAATTACTATGTAAAATTTGCTCTTATTATGCAGTGTGTGTTACCTACAGCACAGCATTGACAAGTTCGGTCGTATCCGTATGCAGGGCGAAGAGCCAGTAGAGAACCTTGTCACATGGGTGTATGAGGAAGGCTCATACGTTCCTGTGGCAAAGATACAGGACGGTGAACGCTACACGATTATCAGTGACTATATGGGTCGCCCAGTGGAAGCGTACAACAGCTATGGTAACGTAGTTTGGCAGGCTGACTATGATATCTATGGTGACCTTCGAAACATAAAAGGTATCCGTGACTTCATTCCTTTCCGCCAGTTGGGACAGTATGAGGGCGATGAGACTCGCCTCTATTACAACAGGTTCAGGTATTATGACCCGAGGATTGGTAATTACATCAGTCAAGACCCGATATGATTGATGGGAAATAACCCTACGTTGCACGGGCACGCGGGGGATTGTAATAAACTTGTTGATATCTTAGGATTTGCTCCAACGAATTTAGCAGATAGATTATTTCTGAAGGAAATAAATTTAAAAATCCTGTTTGTGAATTGTAATTATTAAAGTCTATGCAAATGAAAATTATAAGAAAAGAATATCTTGGGAAAGATTATGCTTTTATACAAGCAGATTTGGAGCAAACACCAGATATTTCTTATATACAAGAAAATAAAGTTGATGGGCTGATAGCTGTCTCAGAGAACTTAAATATGAGGAAAATAGGCATAATGAACATTTAGTAGGCTGGAATAACCAGCCTACTAAATGTCCATTGTAACTTACTTATCTTGTGAGTACTGGCTTTCCCAGTTAGCCTCTTCTGGCTCTTCTCCCTTACGACCCTCAAGCTGAATAACAAAACTCTTTGCAGGGAAGTATGGTGTGATGTGAATATCAAGTAATACGCGATCCTTTTGGTTTGGATCTTGTTCAATTCTCATAACTCGGAATTTCTCTATCAGACGAGTTGGACCTTGTATGCTATCAAGGAACTTCACAATCTGACTTCTCAAGTCAGCCTCTGTACGAGTAGTCCAGTTCTCGAATGCGCGACGGTTCAGGAAGTCGAAAAGAACCTTAGAGATATAATCGAATACACGAACAACAGAGTAAGTCTGCAATCCAAGGTTATCACCATTGAAGAGTGTCTTGGCAGAGAATGCCATCACCTTACTATACTCGTTGACCATTGGTACAAGACCCATGCGCTCGATTTCAGAAATCTCGCTTTTCTTCAAATCGAAACGTACACTCTCAACATCATTAAGACCACCGAATTTCTTACCAGCAACAACCTGTGACATCAATGTGCTGTAGATTTTACCAGCAAGTGCAGATGAGCCTGGAACGTAAAGATTGTCTTCTTCTCCTACCTGTACTACTTTCTGGCGTCCTAAAAGCCAGTTACATGTCATAATAATGTTTGACTTGTATATATCACCACCAGAATGGTCAGCATTAAAGAAGACATCAACAACATCGTCTGGTGTTTCTAAATCCTGGAAGTCGGTTAGGAGCATTACCTTATTGCTGTGTGCAATCTTACCCCACTTGTCAAGAATAGCATTAGAGCCTAAATATCCAGGGATGACAAGCAAAGAATAGTTGCGGCGGAGGTCGAGACGATCGAAGTTATGCTTAAGCTCATTACTGATATAGTCAATGAAAACTGGATTGTCTAAGTCTTTCAATTGATCCATCTCAGCATTGACAATCGTTATGTTCTTTACCTTCTGACTCTCTGTATTACGATAGAATAAGCAACTGAACGGTAAGAAGTCTCAAGTTCGCGTGTACGAGCCAAAACCTTACTAAGATTTTTATTCAGTAAGTCCTCAACATGCAATGCTCTTTCCTTAGCCTTATCTCTCATCTGTTCAGCAGACTGACCAGATTTTAAAAGATCAATCCAAACCTCAAGACGATTGGCAAGAACCTTACGTTCATTCTCCCATTGTGCATCAGAGAGGAAAATGTTTCGGCGTGCCTTGCGTGTAGGATTCAAATTAGAAAAGCCGTCAATGATATTCTCTAAGAAAGTAAAACCACCATATTCTTTCAGCTTGTCTATTGCGTTAGCTGCAGAAGTGGTTCCCTGCTGTGCTATAGTACTTTTACTAATAGAAGGAGCCTGCTGTTCCTTAGCCTTTATTTTATTATTGTCCATTTTTAATTTAGTTTTGATTCTTACTTGGCTTCTGTATTCTTAATTTCGTCAAGTGAACTCTGTAACAAATCAATTACAGCTTGGCGGGTTTCAGGATTAGCCAAAGCTTTCAGTAAGGCTTTATTTGATGAAAGTTGGCGAGCAATCTTTATATTCTGCTCTTTCTCTACATCAAGTTTACTAAGGAAAGCACTATGCTCTTTTAACTTTTCTGAGTCAAAATCTCCAAGATTCTTAAAGTGCATTGTCTCTGTGACATCTTCACCGTTGTCATCTTGCATCTCAAGGGTAACAGATGGTGAGAAATGTTCAAAGACATCTTCTACTGTTTGTAAACCATAAACCGCTTCAGGACTGGCTGGAGCCTCATCGGTTAACTTCTGTACTAACAAAGTTCTGTTGGAAGGGATGTCAGCAATTGACTCATTAGCGTCAACATTTACCTCATTTCCTCCAATTCCATAATCATAAATGGCCATATTTATTATCTTTAAGTTTATCTAATAGTTACAAATATACTCAAATCAGGTACAAAGCTATAAAAATTATATGTAATTCTTGCAATTTAAATGTGAAAAGACATTTATAAGCTAATTTTCATTATATTTTATTGATGGAGTTACTCAAAAAAGGTTGTTCATGGTGCACTTTCTCCTCAAAACATTACCATACAGAAAGATATTGTATAAAAGTCCATTACGGATAAAGAGCAGTTCATAGATAAATTCGTAAAAACCCAAAATGGGGTTGAAGGGACTATTATTGCGAAGAATTAGTGTAGCAGGAAAAAGAAAATGGTAAAAAAGATTGTGCTCGCAGTTAGAAAGACATTCATATAGCAATTTTATTATCTTAGGTACCAATAATTGAAATCCGTTAATATAGTTCTTTAATGAGAGCAATTCTCCTTTTTCTAAGTATGGGATATTACCAATGTCACAATAATATAATTACGTAATATACTGTAGATATGAGATTTACATTTATATGCAAGCGTACAAACATTTAGATTTGACCCACTTTTTGACCCATTTTTATTTGTTGTAAAATATTTTCTCGAAACCTCACAAGTTATGAAATAATGTAGGTGTTTTTGAACCCCCTAAAATTTGACCCACTGCTTGACCCACTTTTTTTCACGGAGTATTGGAACCTAAGTTGTCAATAAATAAAATATCATATCAAATTATATCAGTAACTACTTGATGTTCTGATAATTTTGATATGATTTGATATAAATCTTTAATGATTTTATATAGAAGTCTACTTCCCTCTCTCTCCGCTTTAGGTACTCTGAAATGAACATCAGAGAGAAATCTAAGAAAATCGTAAGTATCATAGCTACAAGTAGTTATGATACTTTTCTTTTATACCCATCCTACTTTTCAGAGTATGTACAGAAGCAGCGGAAACTCCCAAAATGCTCTAAAAAGGCTACAATCAGGCTACACATTTTCAAGGCAAAATAAAAATGTAGCCAAGAGTACATACAGAGTACATAAGGAGTATGCGTAAATTACTGCTATTCAAATAAATATGTTGAACTTTGCAGCGTGATTACAGAGGTGTTTTTGTTACCATACACCACTTCGGGCAACAATGTGTCCGACAAGCCACGGCTACAGATGGCAGGTGTTAGGACAAGACTTCTGTTCAGGCTACAACTAAAAGCAGTAAAATGTATGAAAGCAATTTTCAGAGCAGTCTTCTATCTCAGAAGCAACTATGTGAACAAGGAGGGCAAGACACCCGTCATGCTGAGAATCTATCTCAACAATGAACGACTTTCAATTGGCTCGACGGGCATTGCTGTCCAACAGTCCCAATGGGACAGGGAGAAGGAACGGTTGAAGGGAAGGACAACTGAAGCACTTTCCACCAACCTCGAACTTGACAACATTCAGAGCGGACTCCAGACCATCTTCAAGAAAGTCGAGATGACGGACGAGGTGTCCTTGGAGCGTATCAAGTCGGAGTATCTTGGTAAGAAGGAGGATGTGGACACCCTAATGAGCCTCTTCAACAAGCACAACAGTGACGTTGCACGGCAGGTAGGCGTGTCGGTCGAAGCTGCAACCTTACAGAAATACAACGTCTGCAAGAAACACTTTTCAAATTTCCTTCGTGTTAAATACGGTCGGTCTGACATCCGCCTGTCCGAACTCGGCTATATCGTGATACACGACTTCGATATTTATCTTCGAACGGTTGTCGGGCAGAATCCCAACACCGCCACAAGGATGATGAAAACCTTCAAGACGATTACCATTCTGGGCAGGAAACTTGGTGTCCTGCACCATGTGGAAAGCCACACTAATTTGACCCACCCTGTCAAAGTATTTTAGACCCAGTAAAACGATTTATTATTGACCCACTAAATGCCCTGGTCGGGTGGGTCATTTTATTTCGCTATTACTTGGTAATATTCTTTGCTTTTATCTTTCTAAGACTCTCTCCAGTTAGTTCTATTTGATATGAGGTATGCACAATTCTATCTAGTACAGCATCTGCCACGGTAGGGTCGCCTATTGCATCATACCAGTTGTCTACAGGAAGTTGAGAAGATATGATAATCGACTTCCTTTCATGCCTATCTTCTATAATATCAAGTAATATAGGACGCTCTTTTGCATCTACAGGTACAAGGAAGGCATCATCGAGGATTAACAAGCGACATCGCTCTATCTTCTTTAGCTCTGTTTCTAACGTTCCTTTATTCTTGGCGACTTTAAGTATCCCTAGTAATTTTGACATATTAGCATACATCGTTCTAATACCATTTTTACAAGCATGATAGCCTATAGCTGTAGCGATAAAACTTTTACCAGTCCCTGATGAACCAGTAATAAATATATTGCGTCCTTGCTTGATAAAATCAAGTGAGAGTATTCTCTCCATTTTGTTTTGGCTAAGGTTGCGATTGATATTATAATCTATTTGCTCAGGATAGGCTTTATATCTAAACCCTGCTGATTTTATGAGTCTTTCAATAGCAGCTGCGGAACGATAGTCCCATTCTCGAGATAAGAGCCATGATAAAAAGGCATCTGGTGTCATAGTATCTGCAATTGTAGTTGTTAGACTTTCTTCAAAGGCAGTTGCCATACCCGTAAGCTTCATTCTATGCATTAAATCAAGAGATAACTGATTCTTATCCATTTCTTGCACAATAGGTGCTGTCTTATTATTATTTAGTTCCATAGTTGTTTACTTTAATTGTTTGCTATTATTGTTATTATTGGATAATTGCTTTGAGAAATAATCCTTGCCTCGTATGTTCTTATGAGTTTTTTTGATTTATATTCAGGAGATAGCTCCATATTATCTTCATCCATAGATATATAGGAAGCATCATCACCCTTCTGTAGTATATCCTTTATCTCATTATAGCCATAGCGTCGTCCTTCCGAGGCACAGTTACAAGCTGCTACTAGACGAGCCATGCCATACTTCTTCTCCAGCGACATGATACCACGGCAAGAGCGGAAGGCTTTGGTGGATATTTCATCTGCGTAGCGACTTCCTTGAGATAAAGCAGAAGGATGTTGTCTATTTGCCCTGCCCGTTGATATATTTCCTCCAAATCCTTTTCAAAGCTACCATGATGACCAGGAAGATTATGTGCATCTTTCTGTGAGTAGGTATAGGGAGTATCATCTCGCTGATGGATGGTAACTAACTTTAACCCATAGTAGATTTGAACATTGTCATTATCGTAAATAAGCTCCATACGTTTGCCGATATACTCTGTTGGAACACTATAACTATGCTTTCTTAGCATAACGAAGCTATTAGCCATGACAGTAGCAGATTTTCTAGACTTCATCTGATAGCGAGCGGTAGGAAGAGGACGAAGAAAATCTTTTTCCATTTCCTCAAATAGTTCTTGGCGGGATTCCTTACGCCCACTCAATCTACGGCTGTTAAATGCTTCTAAAGATGTGCGTATAGCAACATTAAGTGATTCTATATTATGGAAAATTTGCCCTTCAATATCTACATATACCGACCGATACATTAGCTTTACAGCATTCTCAACCAGTGCCTTGTCCTTGGGACGGCGCACCCTAGCTGGATAAACAGCCATGTCATAAAATTCAGCCATAGCAGCGAAGTCGTCATTGATAACAGGCTCATTACGATCACTGCGGATAACGGCTGATTTTAAGTTGTCAGGCACAACAGCCTTGGGTATACCACCAAAGAAATGAAGAGCATTCTCGCAAGCAACGATAAGGTCTTCCTTCTTCTGGGACCACACTGCCTCGCAATAGGTGTAATGACTGCATGGAAGGGTAGCCACAAAAACCTCTACCTTCCGCACCTCACCCGTCTGTTCTTCGACTATTTCTAGTTTATCACCCGCATAATCAATATACATCTGATCGCCAGCAAGGTGCTCTACATGTCCTACGGCTTGTGTTTGACATCTGTAGGCATGGATTGCGTGTTTGAAAGTAGAATACTGGTAACCATTAGGATGAGTTTTGAGATACTCCGTGTGAAGAGATAAGATAGAAACACCCTTCTTGCTAAGCCGTTTCACATAATCAGGAACAAGTGCCTCTAACTCCAACTTACGAGCAGAAGGCGGACGGTTACGAGAATGCCCATCTGAAAACAAGTCCGCTAGCTTATCATCTGAAAGCGACAGAATTTGCTCCATGGACAAGCCACTTTCTTGGAATTTACGGACATACTTGCGGAGGGTGTTACGAGATATATGGAAAGTACTAGAAATACTTCTTATTCCCATACCAGATGCGTAACAGCGCAATAAATTCTTTAATTTTGTCATATAAATAATAGTTTTATGTTTTTAATGCCGGCCAGGGCAGTAACACAAAACTACAAAATGCCCCTAAAAAACTAGCGTTTCAAAGGGGCATTCTTATTTTGGTGAGGTGGGTCTCATTATTTTAACCTTACTGGGTCTAAAATACTTGCCAGGGTGGGTCAAATTAGTGTGGCTTTTCCACTTAGCCTCAAAATAGTAAGAAAATGCTAAATGATGATATTCCAAATAGTTACATTCCTTGCGTTTCCCCCTATTTCCCTTAATTCTTAATGACTGATTATGCCCGCAAGATGAGCCTTGATTTACGCATGATTGATGAAAATGCGTACTCAGATCATATTGACAACAAGGTAAGCCATTGTGCCAAGCTGCTCAATGACTATTACCAAAAGTACGATGCACAGAAAGGTACACAATTTGTTTTCTCTGACTTAGGTACTTACAAGCCTGGCGAATGGAACGTCTATTCGGAAATCAAGAGAAAGCTGGTGGAGGACTATCATATCCCCGCATACGAGATACGCTTCATTCAGGAATGTAAGAACGAGAAGGCAAAGAAAGCGATGGTCGATGCTATGAATCGTGGAGACATCCGTATTATCTTCGGTTCTACCTCTATGTTGGGTACTGGTGTGAATGCCCAGCAACGTGCCGTGGCGGTCCATCATTTGGATACGCCCTGGCGACCATCTGACTTGGAGCAGCGCAATGGACGAGCTGTGCGCAAGGGAAATCTTATTGCCAAGGAGTTTGCGGACAACAAGGTCGATGTGATTATCTATGCCGTCGAACGGTCACTGGATAGTTACAAGTTCAACCTGCTGCATAACAAGCAGCTCTTCATTAATCAGCTAAAGACAAACACGCTTGGTAGTCGTACCATTGATGAGGGTTCGATGGATGAGGACAGCGGCATGAACTTTTCAGAATATGTAGCAGTGCTTTCAGGCAATACCGACCTTTTGGAGAAAGCGAGACTTGACAAGAAGATTACCACCTTAGAATCAGAGCGCAAGAACTTCCTCCGTGAACGTGATGCAGCAAACGGCAAGTTGGCAGAGATAGATAGTTCCGTGTCTTTCCATTCGGACAAAATCAAAGAGGCACAGTCAGACTTAGCTCTATTTGAGCAGCGTGTAGAACGTGATACCGATGGGCAGCCCATTAACAAACTGACTATCAAGGGCGTGGAAGACAGTACGGACATCAAGGTCATTGCCGCACGCCTGCAAGAAATTAACGACAAGGCACGTACCAAAGGCGAGTACAATAAAATCGGTGAGATTTATGGTTTTCCATCATGGTGAAGACGGAGAGTACCTCAAAAGATCTGTTTGACTGCTCCGTGAACCGTTTCTTTGTTAAAGGGCATGAGAGCATTTACTACACCTATAATAATGGTAAGTTGGCTGCGGACCCGAAACTTGCGTGTGAGAACTTCTTGGGTGCGCTGGGGCGTATCCCCAAGGTGATAGAATCGCACGAGAAGGAGAAAGAAAAGGTTGCAACCAATAAGGAAATCTATACTACTATTGCTAATGGAACGTGGAAGAAAGAGGACGAGCTTCGTTCGCTCAAAGGGCAGTCGGCAGAGCTGGACAGAAAGATTGCCCTTACACTTGCACCATCGGAAGAGGAAAAGGAAGAAACGGAGGGTATGAAACAAGAAGAGGCTTTATCCGGCAATAGTCATTCTGTCAAGGTAAGCAATGAGCCTTCTCCTGTTCAAAATAAAGAAGAGGATAGCCATTCACAGAGTTTCAGACCCAAATGGAGACACTAAATATGTATTGGTTATCCAAATGAAAGTCAAGCACTTGTTCTTGTGCTTGACTTTCTATTTTTGAAAAATTTTTATCTTTGCATTCTTATATTGTGTATGATAATTGGTTGAATTATCTCCATAAATTCATTATTGCCAGATAGGTTCTTTATTCCAATGGTTAGGGAAGCCAATCTTTTAAATTGGAATATCCGGACGTTCTTCTATCAATGAGATAATTTTCTTTTTGTAAGTGTCTCCGGCATTGATAGCATTGCACAGGTACAACATAGAGGTAATTATCAGATATGGCTTTTTCTTGGCAAACTCTGAAAGAGGATTTCTCAGCCATATACCTTTGGGATTGTTGATGTCCATAGGTCGTTTTACCATATTCCGACTCCAAACTCTGGAATGATGGGCTACAATATTCCTCAAATAGGATATAGCTTCGAGCCAGCTTGAGAGTTCCGTGTGTATGTTAAGCCCGAAGTCATTGGCAATTCTCGCCTTTTCCGGTAACTGATGACAGAGATTCTTGTATATCTTTGAAAGGGTACCGAAAGTTGCCACCTCAAAAATCACCCACGCATCAGGCTGCTGGGTAAATGATGTACATTTCCCGTTTTTCCACACTCCGTATTTGCGTTTGTATTCTTTTATAAAGACTTCACCACTGCGCATAAATTCGCTCATCAAATCCTCTATATGCTGTTGATGGAAAGATTCATTTACAAAGAGTTTTTTGTCTGTATAGAATAGCCCGCCAAAAGATTGTGAGAGATGATAAATCATTTTTGTTCGCAACGCTATCTCTATCGTTTCAATGGCATCAAACAGTATCAGGCGTAATTCCTTGTCGAAGAAATAACGTGAGATAACATCCTCAAATCTGGACTCCTCCATAAATATATGCCGGTCTTTGTCCTTTTGCATATCCCACCAGTACCCCTTTAATCGGTAGTAGCTGACATGATTCAAGTGAAGACGGGCAAACTCCTCGTCTTCTATAATCATGCCCCTATCTTTCAGTAAATCGATTTGTTCCTGAATGGAACGTGATTTTTTATTTGCCATAGTATATATAAAAAAAAATGACTCGCCAGCAGATCTTACGGTATGCCAAGCGAGTACTGTTATCTTCGTGTGCGGTAAAACCGCAACCATCTTTCTGCTTGCAAAGGTAAGTAATATTTTTGTTCCGGCAAAATAATTGCGGATAAAAAAATATAAGCAACAATAATTACCATCCCTCTCGCTTTCGGAGCATCTCATCTATCTCTTCTCTGAGAAAGAGTAGACGCCCATTGGCTTTCAGGTATGGTATTTTTCCTGCCCAAACCCAGTTATAGATAGTCTTCTGCTCCACTTTGAGTATCTTGGAAACGTCGATGATGTCCAAGTATTCGGGTTTCAATGGAGGGTGAATGGTCGTATCGACAGATTGCTCTTGCAAAACCAGCAGATGGCCAAGTTTACTCTCAACAGTCATCAGCTTGTCAAACAATCGCTTGCACCAATCCTTTTCTGAAGTATGTTCTATGTATGGCATAATTCTCCTTTTTGATAGTTACCACTTGTGTCTTGCGACAAGATACGCTGCTCCTGAAATTAATCCATTCCAGAAATTATCTCCATTTAAAGCATTAAAGACACCACTAGATAAGCCATGTGCACCAGCACAGTTCATGTCCAAAAGTTCCAACACCATTAAAAATTGAGCCTATTCCATAAGTTGCTGCTGCGCTAAGTCCCCTAGCAAGGCTCCTCTCCATATTGGCTTATCTGACATAGCCGCATTCATGGCACCCATCATTGCGCCCAAACAGACCAATGCAAAGTAAATTCGGATTGAGTAAGTCACAAGCAAACTCATTTGCAAGACAAGAGTTGGCTGTTCTAAAAAGCGAAGGCTACGAAAAAGCTGTTTACAACTCTATGTTGATTGATTTTAAGACTTTTCATCTATGAAACGAAATATCCGTGGTTTGTCGCCACGTTGATAATTTCTGCAAGTTCAGGCAACAGAGTACATTCACCTCCAGTCAGCACGAGTGATATAACTGTTGGGAAATCTCTTTTTACCTGTTCCATATATCCCACCATTTGCTCTTTTGTAAGTCTTTTACTACGTTTTGGCGAGCACTGAAAGCAGCAACTACTGCATGCACTGCTACACTTTTCTGTAGTAACAAATGTAAGCGTAGTTGGCTCCTTAATTAATGGTTCTATTTCCATCCTATTTTGTAATTTCAATTTGTTTTTGAATTCTATTGAAGAGTTGTTTTGTAGCTTTTGCGTCTTTATATGATAGATAGTATGTATTCCCATCACTCTGTGTAAGTTGTATAAAAAAATTATCTGAATGCGTGAAGAGTATTACGTCTTTTCCGTCTGTAGTACGAAAATGTCCCAGACAAGTCTCTCCAAGTGCGAAGCCATTTGTTTTAATGCTAATTTTGGGAAGCGATTGGCATAATTTCGCCTCACTTATTTTACATAGTGGTATGTCAAGACCGTACAAACCAGAAATTTCCATTCTATCGTCTAAAAGAATTACTTTGAGATCATTTTGAGATGAATACAATATGGGCAGGCAAGTAAGGCCAATAACCAACAACATGGTAATAACCATTGCGAGCTTTCTCCCTTTTTTCTTAACTATAAGCTTTCGACGGCTATAAGCTAATAGTGCAGCAAAGCTAATGGGGAGGACTAAGAACAGGTAGTAAATAATCTGTAATCCGCTAATAATTCCTACGATTCCACCAATAAGTGTTACTATGTTAGCAGCGCGCATGTATTTATGCAATAGTCTAAGCCACGCTTTGTCATATTCTCTCTGTTCAGGTTCCTCACTCAATTCGAACCCTGATATAATGTTTGGATTCAGAACAGCCAATTTCATACAACCATAGTTAATTCCAACTACGGATAGAAGTATTGCTGACAATATTATCACATTTGCCATATATCAATAATGTTTACTTTAGTATAAAATGTAAACTATATGTAAGTTAATCCTTTTTCCCGAAATATGCAAGCATCAAGCAGAAACGCAGCAAGACTTTAAACAATGATAACGTTTTGGTTTAAAAAAAACGTTAATAGTTCTTCGCGTTTTGAACATAAAATAATAGTTTACCAGACAGTTTCGTCAATTTCTCAGAGCAAGGAGCAATTCGTTCCTATTTTTTGTGTAATCCACGACTAACACATTGGGAAGTGCTTGATAACACACACAAGATAGCCTATTTTGAGGTCGCAAAAATTGCACCTGCGACACAGTGATTATAGGTGGATCTTTATATAACTGCATTGACAGTGTAGATGTTTTTTAGAAGCGAGTAATGGCACTGCATTTTCTAGTTTTACCAGTATTGACGAGTCCGGACTTTTGAATATTCATGGAAATCTCATTTTACCAGACTCGATTTGCAGAACTACATATTCGTCATTGTTTAATCACAATCATACAGAATAGTATCAGAGAGCCATCCTCCAAATTCTCCTCCATAGTAATCACCAGCAATTCCAAGAGGAACAGGATCTGAGCCTGAACTAACTAATCAGCCAAGAGCTGCACTGCCTATTCGCCCAGTATTCGATTATTCTAATTGATCTTCTATGACAAAGGAAAATAAAGGCCTATCACAAGAATGATTTTTAAAAGTCCTTATGTAAGATTCGGATTTATTACAACTGTTTTGCACATAATTGTAATATGACTCATTTGGAGTCCTATCATAATACCAATTATCATCAGAGTTCTCTATAGTAGAATTATTCATACTATATACATCACCACCTAAGATTGGAATCACTAAAAGTTTGCATATTTGCACTATTTTAAGTGCTTCTTGGTATGGAAAAGCATAGCCTTCAATACCTAAATTCTTCAAGGAATAATATTCAGAAATATCATTATCTTGAATTATTGAGATTATATCTTTCTTTTTCATTAAAAGGAACTATATTATATACGATTAACAGCTTATTTAACAGGTACAAAACGACTAACGTCGCCCCACTGATTTTTCATAACGAGCGTATCCTTGCGAAATGAAATATGTTGTACGATAGTTGTTCCGTCAGCGTCTATAGTCATACTATCGCCTGCAAACTGATAAGGTATTGCCACAATAGGATATTCATCTACATAATACAAACTATCCTTATCGATTTTTAACACAGTAACCTCATCACCACTTGGCGCCCAAAAACCAAATAATCGGGATTGCAGACTCTGTTGAGGCGAAGAGGCCATGCAGGACAGCATAATAAAAGCTGCTATTGAAATAAAACATTTTTTCATATTTGAATATCTTATGTAATATATAACTCAATTGTTGAATATAGTATAATTGTGTAGTCTCTTTTTTAAATGAGACTATCAATTTTTGATTCTATAATTAGTACTGCCTGACTTCTATATGAAACGCAGGATCATGAGAATTAAATGGATCTAATAATTTTGTCACTCTACTAGATAGCGCACTGTGATACGCCTTCTTTTCCTCTATACCATCCTGAGATAGTTAACTGACTTCGCTTAATACCATCACCACCTAGTTTGTTAGACTTGACCATTGTACGTTGTCAAACAAAAGTGCACTGGCTTTAGCAGTAACTTGACCAGTAATTATATTAAAGTGCTTATAAACGACGCTACAAAGATAATAAGTTTTATTCCAGATAGAAAAAATAGTAATACTATTCATCAAACTGTTTCATATATGAAGACTTAACTTCATCTGCAATATCGATATATGGCTTCATAGCTTTATAATCACTATGTCCAGTCATTTCATTACTACACTTGGTGGTATACCCTTAGAAAGTGCAGTACATATAAATGTACGTCGTCCACAATGGGTTCTAACAAGTTCATATTTAGGCTTAACCACATCAACTCGTTTATTCCCTTCGTAATGGGTTGGCTTAAAAAAATAAAGAAGATAGAGGTTATAGTTAGAAACTATCTTAGGTAAACTACCAACTTTTGAATTCTATTAATATAGTTACTTTAATGAGAGCAATTCTCCTTTTTTAAGTATAAGATTTTAACGATATCTCAATAATATAATTGCATAATATACACTGTTAATATGAGATTTACATCTATACGCAAGCGTACAAACATTTAGATTTGACCCACTTTTTGACCCACTTTTTGACCCACTTTTAACTCCGAAGATTCTGAAAAAGCAATGAAACAACTTTTTCCTGTAAACATTTATCCTACTGAAAACTATGCTCATTCACATATATAAGCTGCTTACAAGCCAATTTTGTTTTGAGAGTATAACTCTAGAAACAGACTAATTTTCCTGTCACTTAATTGTAAGGTTATTCACCTCTTTACCTTCCTTAAATAATTTATAACCATCAGTAGCATATCCTTGTCCTATATATATAAATGACTCAGGAGAAACATCTTCCATAATATAGTCCTTAAAATAACATCCACCAAAGTCCATAGCATCCTCACAAACAAGCCTTAGCGGATAATAAACATGGTACGAATCTTTCGCATACCTTGTATTTTTACATACCATGAAGCTATTTACATCAACACCCTTTAGTGCTGGCATCGTTGTATGTAAATATATTGAATCTCCATAGCCCCCATAGATGCTGTCACCTATTCTGGTATAACCATCTATAGTTTCCCCATTTTTTAAGTGAACCCATTCTCCTTTGCTTTTATAGTTATATTTCTTTTCTTTGCAAGAAACTAAGAAAGCACATAATATGATAATTATAATGTAAAGTCTCATCTGCATAGTCTTTTAGAGATTGTAAACTAATATATAGTCAATAGATATATCTTCATAGCTCCAATCTATCTATTTATTCTTTAAGTGTATAGGAAATTCCGTTCTTCAAAGAATATTGTAAGAGTCCTTTGTCTTTATTCCATATTACTTGTTTAAGACCTATAACTGGTTGATCTCCTTCATTTCTATCCATTTGCTTAATATCTACAGAAATACAATCCTTGTATTTTCGCTTCCTTATTTCTAGGGTTTTAGGATGCATTGGGATAGATATCCAACTCCATTCGCAAAAGTTGCAACTGCTTTTTAGAGGGCCATTTTCTTCATCTCTTTTTATCTCAAAGCTTATTAGGAAAGTGTCGGTAGAATGCAACAAAGTCATATCAACACTTGCAATACCATCATATTCATGCCCCACTTCTATCCAATTATGTCCCTCGGGGTCAAATGGAAACGTATTTTTAGGATTCCATATTTGAATATCTTTTACTATCAATGTATCTGTATCGTCAGTATTTGAAGCATAATAGATACTATCATTTATCTTGTAATGAGTTATCCAATCCAAGTCTTCATCTGTTAGTTTTACTTTATGGACATAAGGTATTATACAACTAACTAACGAGAAGATAATTATTAAGTATACTATTTTCTTCATTTTTTCTCACTATAATAACGAGGATAGAAATTGTCTATTTCTTAGATTTTTATCTTTTTAAAAATACAATATGTTAAATAAAACAATAGTAGTAATATGTATAAGGAATTAAAACATAATAGATAAAACCACCAAACGAGTCCAGTACCCCCATAACTTCTTGTAAATAATAAATAATAAAGAGGTATAGAATAAAAGCAGGAAAATGCCAAGTAGTTTTATTCCTTTTTGACATCGAGAATGATGTAGTAATTACTACTGATTCTATTAAACAAACCAAAGATGATAAATATAATAATAAAGTATCTTCCATAAATCATATATTCGTCTTAAAAGAGAAGAATAACTACTCCTAAAAGTTTAATATCATGTTATTTGTGTAATATATAGATGAGGCAAAGTCTTCTTTTAAAAGAAAGTGAACCTTTAGTATCTTAATTATTGCCAATGTGGCATTTTTTTAAAGAATTATCCATACAATAGATTTCAACTTCACCACAATTAATTTTCATTTTATCGTATGTATCTTGTAATGGAATCGTATCTATAACTTTATATTTCTGTGTATCTATAACGATAACTTCTAACTCAGTAGCAATAAGTATTTTCTTTTCAAATATAGCCATTTCACAAAAAAGAAAGTCTAAGTCTAAATACATTACTCTACGTTTCAAGTCAAAATCATAGATAGCAAAATCTTGATCAATTCCTATAGCAAATATCTTTGGGAAAACTTCTATGAACTGAGGCTGTAATAGGTCACTTGACCAAGCAATTTTCGCATAGGAATTGCCTTCCACTAACTTCCCATATATTCGATAAGAATCATTATGATAGTCTTTGAATACTGTATCATAATTTAATCTTTTATATGTATCATAATCGATAATTTCAATGTTCATTTCTTTTTATTATATGTTTGAATCAAAATCATTACCGTAAAGAGACCAATTTAATAATGCTTTATATAATAATCGAACTCTGCTTTATTTTTAGGAGCTATCTCACGCATTATAACCCCATACATTCCACTTGGTATTGGTGATTTCCAATAATCTAATCCCTTTTTCTTCAAGAAATTAACGACTTTCATTTTGTCTGTATATTCTTTAGAACCAATTGGATATACGCATTTACGTAGTTTATATAGAATGTCTACTTCAAAAGTGGAATAATCAGGCTTATCCAAGTCTATTTCTGTAAACTTTCTGCGATAGTCTGCTCCTTTTTGCAGAAGATATAACATAATATCCATCCTACCATGAATCATACAATTTTCTATTGCGCAATTTTCAGTAGTTGTTTCATAATTAATGTTTGCTCCTGCATCAACTAATAATTTAACCTTCTCAAAGGAGGAAAACACGGCAGCACTTAAAGCAAATTCTCTCATTGGTACAATCTCTCCCAAACCATTCTCCTGAACTCCACAAGCTGTTGAATTTGGATTTCCTCCATACTTCAGTAATAAAGCAAGTATTTTACTTGAAGGTCTAGTAAAGCGACAAGCTAATAAGACTGCACTTTCTCCAAAGTATTTAGTGGAGTCATCATGTGCATTAGGATTAGCTCCCAGCTCTAATAATTTTTTAACGGATTCTATTTTATTAGTACGTGTTGCTAACATCAAAAGAGTCTGCTTGTACTTTGGATCTCGATAATCTACAGAAATATGCATCTGTAAAACTTGTTTAGAAATCTCTGTAGTATCTTCATCTTCAACAGCCTTTGCTAAAGACCATGCAGGCGTATGTTTATACAACCTAAAATCATCTCCTAACATGTCTTTTACGTTAGGCTCGGTACACGAAGAACAAACGAATAACACTAAGAATAAAAGGTGCTTCATACTCATAATAATTTTATTCTTTATATCTATCTGAAGGAAGATCTTTTCTTTTATTGCATTGGCAGGAAATTAGTATTAATACAATTAAAAGAATAGTATAATTTTTCATTCTAATAATTTTTACCATAAGTCAAAAATAGATAAAATTATAAAGGGTAGAACTATAATGATGCCGCTTATAATTATGAGTAATAGCGTTATATATTTATTTTTCTTTACGCTTAATCCTAAGGTACGAAAAAAACTGAGGGGAATTAAACTTATGACCATACATTGTAATAAAAACATTATTACAATATTATGATAAAATATAAGAGCAATACCAGCCCAAAATAACAAGAAGATTAGAGGTATAATCGTATGCGTAATACTGAACCATGTCACCTTCCCTTCTTCAGAATATTTCGATAATTCAAGATATAAATAACTAGCACCCAACAATATACATGAAAGACCTGAGGCGATATTAAAAAAATATTTTTATTAAATGAATGATTCCACGAAATTATAACAAATGTAAAAGTTATTACATGTAATGCTATAACCCAAATAATATTCTTATCCGTTTTTCATTATTAATATGTTTGATACTATCGGCAAAGGTGTTATCTATAACTTTATTTTTATCAGTTTCTTTCCTTGCACTTGCCGGAAAATAAAATCAGAAATATATTTAAGCTTTGAATATAAAATTGCAGTATCAAATTCATTAATAGAATTTAGACTCAAAATTTGATATTTTTTTATATACTATCATAGCTTACTTTATTTATTTAAATGATTTACTCCTTCTTCTACCAACTATGAAAAATATTCTTTGTTTTTCATTTCGAACGTCGGTTATTATTTGATTTTTTTCCTATATTAAACAATAACAGAATAAAAAAACTTTTTATTAAGAGTATCTATAACAACCGTTTCTATATTGTCACCTTTCCACATCGTCTTATAGAAACCTGCACCGTTATTAATAAATTTACCACATTCACTATTTCTAATTGCATCGTACTTCTTATTGCAATTAAAAGATTTAAGATGCGACTTCTCAGACATATTCTTTATATAGTTCATATCTAAAATATTATAAACCTCTATCCTGAAGCCATTACCATTAAAGTCATTCCAATATTCATGTTTTTGTAGAAAGGACACACTATTATTGAGAGAAAAATTAAGAAGCTTCTCTGCTCTTTTTAGAGATGGTCTCTCACAGGCGATGAAAATAAAACATAAAAATAATAAGGTAAGATTTCTCATAAATCTATCTTTTTGAATATCCATATCTAATTTTAAAATCCTTGGCTTCTGAAGGGGAGGTTGTTTCTACTGCTCTTGTTATAAGTTCATTTATAAAACTTCGCTCACCCCAAGGTTTCGAGTCAAAATCATAATGATCAAAGAAGCCTATTATATTACCTTTCGAATTATAATATAAGGTTGCAGTCCCGAAAGCTTTATCGTATTCAGAACTTGAATAAAAGTTAACAGCTCTTTTACTACCATGACCTACAACATTTCCACTAGGGGTTTTCTACATCGGCTTTACTCCATGCCATAGTGATATTACTGGGTTCATATACCTTGTCCTGTAATAGTACAGTCTTGTCTCTTGGACGAGTTCCTTGCTATTGAATTTGTATAGTAAGTTTTTGGATAATGAATCTTCATCAGCTAATAGATCTCTATACAGCAGATACGCTTCATACCCATACGTATGCATACTCCCTCCTCCCAGCTTCGACTTGTTGAGTTTCGTCAGCGACGTTGGGTTGGCAGCATTAGTGATACCGAGGATATTATCCACGGCATCATAACGATTCCTGTTCTCCATCACAGTCTGACCATCCGCTGTAAGGTTCATCACCTGCAGACGTTCACGCTGCTTGTCATATGTATAGGTTGTCTCCGTATGAACTAAATTAATGACTCCTTAATTTACGAACAAAAATCCATTTATAATTATTTTTCTCAGAGATGTAGTTTCTTTCATTAATTTCTTTGAAACTTACCTCAGAATAGCCGGATTTAGTTTTATGACCTGTCTTAAATGAGACTAAATAATGTTTTCTGTTGTACTTGTCGGTACATATCACCATAATACTATTATGGTTATAACCATACTTTATAATCTCATTTACTTCAAATCCTGAACTACGGGAAAAAATAAATCCTTGCTCTATTATTGGGTCTCCCTCTGCATCGTCTATCTCAAAATGTATTGGATATTCATTTGTATAATTAGCAACTATACCGAATGGGAGATTCTTTGAGTACAAAGGAATTATCTCCTTCATATTGTAAACAATACTAACCAATATAATTAAAACACCTATAATAATAAAAGATATATTTTTCATCTTCATCATTTTATTGGTTTAAAGAAATAAGTTCGTGTTCTTGTCTTATAATAGTAAGGAGTCCTTCCAAATTCTAGATTAAGCCCTACACCATTTGGTATGAGTAACTCTTTTCCATATTACCTTGTCCGTGAATGCTTGTAAGTTTTCCATTTTCCATGAGAAAGTATGGATGCCAAAACATCCAATATCCTCATAGCACTATGATAGAAGAAGGTTTCCTCACGTGTAGTGTCATTAGGTATATTGCTATAACCCGCCAGTGGGGATTGAGATAGGGTGAGGTGTTAAAGAGAGTATGTCGGGATGGGGTGGTGGGGATAGGTGATGAGGCAGGAGATGTCAGTTGAGTTTCAAGGACATCATTCCCCTCCTGTGATGCTGATCACAGCATTGGAGGAACGAATACCCTGCACCACAACCCGACATCCACTGTAAGGCTCAATACCTGCAGACGCTCAGCGTTATGTGTTATTTTAAGGCAAATATACAACTTTATTTTGTAAATGGGTATTTTGATCATGGGAAAACGAGGATGGATAGGAGACGTTGTACGTGCAAATGTAATCAAACGAAAAGCATCAAAACCCCTAATTAAGTTTAGTTTTTAGTTACTGTCACTTTTAACACTTCGTGGAATGGGTTTATAATTAAGAGATTAAAAGCGAGAAAGGAGTGACGGAAATGACAGTAAAATCAGAAAAGGTGTACAAGCGGATTTTGTCCTTGGATGGGGAAAGGGGAGCTTATGGTTACGTGAGTTTAAGTTGAGAAAGTTCTTTAAAAGTTGGTAATCTTGTTAGTCTTACAACTTTATAGTTGAAAATCAACAACTTACTTATGAGAATAAACCAGAAGCGCTACCTGTATATATGGAAAGATCAAGGTTGTTAGAGCTTTTGGCATACTAAGTACCTTGCCTATGGTTATGGTGTGCATCACTTTTGGCTCAAACACCGCAGACTGTCCAATGGAGAGCCAAAGTAATACAGATTATTAAAGGTTGAATTTTAAGATTATGAAGAAGAAAGTTTACAGAGTTCGGACGCAATACATCTTTGAAGGAGTGTTCGAAGTGGTTGCGGAGAGCAAGGAAGACGTACGACAAAAGGTCATTCAGGATTGCGGAATGGTGATGGGTGGAAACGTTCACAACACCCTTCCCGATGATGAAATAAATTTTTCGAGCAATGCTCTCAACAACTCGTGGGCTTTTGACAAACATCCTAACAAACGAATAAGTAAAATAACGAAAGTGCAAAAATATCTTTCTGGATAATAGTAAAAGCCACGCAAACCGAAAATTTGCGTGGCTTCTTTTCTTTCTCTTTGAACGAGTAGGCGACCAAAGCAAAGAAGCAAAAGAAAGTCGCAGAAAGTTTTTACTTTAACAACTTTGCTGCAAGTTTGTAAGTGAGCATAATTCGAGAATTTGATAAATCCCACTGCTCAACTTCCTTCCGTATCAATTCCGGATGCTTCTTGCTTATATCTCTCAAAGCATTTCCTACGGATTTGCGAAGATATTCGCTTTCGTGGGTTTTGTGTTTACTTATTAACGCAATAGCAACTGATGGGTTCTCCTTGAAGAATGGACGACTCGTCCAAATTCTCAATCCCTCCGTTACCGCACGAATAACATTCGGATTGTTATCATTCAGCCATTCTTCGATGAGAGGTAAAGAAACTTCATATCCTCTGTGTTTGCAGACTTCATCGAAAGCCTTTGCAAGCATTTCTTGCACACGCCAATTCTCGTCGGTGCTTATTCGCTCTTTCAGAAAACGAAGTGCGTTATTATCTTCTGTTGCCAATCTGCCCAATATCGTTGTTGCCAACATTCGGGCTTGATAGGCTTCATGCTCAAACAACGTGAGTGCAACTTCAAAACATTGTTCCTTTGAGTATATCGAAAGGATTTCATCAGCTCCGTTGAGGATATGTTGAAATCCGTGTTCGACTTCTAAGATTCTACTTAATACGTTATCTACGCTCATAGCTTAACTTCTGTTTCTTTTCAACAATCGCGACGACAGACTTCGTCTATTGCCGCTAACTAATTATTACGAATTTTCTTCCAAAGTACTGCCTTTGATGCTTCGCCACCTGTCAATGGGAGGACTTTTCCTTATCGGCTGGCATGTTCTTAGGTTTTCAACGGCAAATATACGAAAATATGATGTCATTTCCAACTAAATATGGCGACATACTTGCAAGAATATGACGACAAATTCTTCAGTCCTCCCCCAACCCACTAAATCAGTCCTTCTTTTCCCAGATGCTTTGGAGGTGGTACAAAGTCGTGGGGTATGCAACAAGAATACGGAATATCACGAGCAAATTGTAAACCTTGTCAATGCCAATCGAGGTCTTATAAGCCGAAGAATGAAAGCAACAGCATAAAGTATGAACCATTAAATTATCAGAGATATGAAGACAGAGATTGAGGACATCATCTACAACTATGCGGATGAATTGAAAATTGGCGGACAAGGTGAAAGCCAAATACTGCATATTCTCATTAGGGTTATTAATTAACCATATCCAAATCTACAGAAGAGGTTTGTCAGTTTTCTTCAAAAAAGGGTCTACCTTTTTTCGGCAAAAAGGTAGACCTTTTTAATAGAAAAAGGTAGACCCTTTTTGGCGAAAAAAAGGTAGACCTTTTTTTCTGATAATAGGTAGATAGTTTTACTCGTTTAGGTGAACCCTTTTTGCGAAAAAAAGGGTTGATAATTGTCAAAAAAAGTATGTGTTTTTTTCTTGGAGATAGTCAAGAATTTTTCTTACCTTTGTGATATAAATCTACTAACAAGCCTGAGGAGGATAAAGCCCCAGCCTCCAAAGGCTTAACAATCGAGGGGCAACACTAGTTACTATGGCGAACAGACCCATTGCTTATACGCTAAAGGAGCGTAAAGGAACAGTTGGAAATTTGAAAGGGAAAATCGTTGTGCAGGCACATCCTACAGGACGAAAGAGAGTTGATCATCGTAGCTTCTGTGATGAAGTGGCACACGCTACAACGTTCACAGGTGCAGAAGTCGAGGCTGTTCTCAGACTTGCAGCTGAGATAGCAAAAAAGCACGTTGAGAACGGAGACATTGTGGACTTCGGAGACATCGGGACACTTACACCTTCTTTCCAGAGTAAATTGGTTGAGAAGGGAAAAACGGAGTTCAACCCAAAGGTTCATATTACAAAACCTGTGGTACATCTCACCCCTTCAAAGAAGTATTTTACACTTACTGGCGTGAGCTACGAACGTGTTTCAGCACCTGACAAGAATTCTGGTGAGGAACATCCCAATCCAGGACCTCAGCCAGAACCACATCCATAAAATAAGATGTATGTGTGATTGCTAACTATAAAATTGATGCGTGGAGACGATGTACTCCACGCATCAATTTTATTTAGTAGTATGACTACTATTTTACAAATCCATTCTTATAAAAGTCATACCAAGCTGCAATCTTTTCCGAGGTATTGGCTTTCAGAAGTGAGAGTATTTCTCGAGTGAATTCCAAATGACCGACACCATTTGCTGTAACAATATTTTTATCACTCACTGCCTGTGCGTTCACATATCCTGTTTCGTTCGTGTATCTTTCACCACCCCATTGTTTAAGTTGGTCGAGACCATTACCCGTATGTTTTACGTTGTTCAAGAAGCCATGAGCACACAGAAATGATGCTCCGTTGCATATAGCTCCTACGGGTTTGCCCTTATCCAATGCTTCTTGTACCAATGGCGCAACAAGTTCTGCTTCAGGTGAATCCCATCGATTGCCACCAATAAGGACTAAGGCTGCATAGTCTTTGGGCATATTCTCAAAAGAATAGTCGGGCACCGTTTTGAATCCACCAATGGAACAGACTGCATCTAATGTCGGAGCAACTGTATACACTCTGTACTTGATTTCACTACCTGGTATTACGCCAACATGAAGGGCTGTAGAGAGAAAAGCACCTTCCCAATCTGTGTACTCATTCAATAAGACGAAGAGTACCTTTTTTGTTTCTTTATTCATTGCTTATCCTATTTAATCGTAATACAAAGTTACAATTTTTCAGCAAAATAGAAACAACATCATAGGAATAATTCTTGGTTTAATATAGTCAGATGATAAAGAACAACGCAAACTCAACCTTTCGGCGTTTGACCAATCCATTCAAAACTTTTCCTTTATATCGACAGAACGAAACATACTCCCAATAGAAGTTTCTGTCTCCAGCTTCTATTTTTCGTAGCAGCCTACTCTTGGAGTGCTTACCATATCCAAGCAATCGTCCTACACCCACATTATAGGCAAGCAAGGTCAGCAGCAGCGCATCTTTACCATAGCCTTTAAAGTGATCAAAACATTTCCAAAGGTCGGCACGGAGGAGAGAGTCTGCCTGCCGTTCTGTCATATCCGCAGTGAAACGTTCTCCTGGCTGCAGCTGATGCCCATACCCAACATACGGATAATTCTTCCAGCTGTGCATACCCTCAAAGTATTTTTTCGCTGTTGTTCTACCACTCGTCACAACGACTACCGTATACTCAAAAGGTGGGAAGTCTGTTAGCTGTACCCTGCGTTGTGCAAGGATCGGATGAGAGCGAGGTGTAGTATAAACGGAACACATCCTTCGTTAGTGGATAGCGGTCGTTCTACTTGAAGACAGTACCATTGTCATTTCTTAGCAAGCTTTTGTAAATGGGTCTTTAGAACATGGGAAAACGGGGAAGGATAGGAGGCGTTGTGTGTGTAAATGCAACCAAGAGAAAACCATTAAAACCCCTAATTAAGTTTAATTTTTAGTTGCTGTCACTTTTAACACTTCGTGTAATAGGTTTATAATCAATGTGTTAAATGAGAAACGGAGTGACGGAAATGACAGCAAAATATACGCTAAAACCTACCAGAAGAAGAAAATATCATCGAAGTTCTACAATGTCAAAGGCAGAAGTTATGCTGATAATAATCCTTTTCCACGATTCTGGTTATCGCTGTTTTATAGAAACGGTGAATGATGAGCTAAAGAACATTGCGCAGGTGGAACACTCCAGACATAGATGCTTTGACAATTTCATCGTCAACTTATTAGGGGCAATTGCTGCCTATTGCCTGTTTCCAAAAAAGCCGTGCATAAATGTACAAAGGACCATTGACACACAGCTTGCATTGTTCTGAATTCGTCGAACTCACGTTAATTTATGGTAAAGCCTAAAATATCACTTTATTAGAATATAGTTTCTATAATAAGAAAATTCCCCAATTATCACGCTGGATAAGTGGGGAATCTCTTTGAATTGTATGGTTTAATCCAAACACTTTTTTATGATTTCATCGCTGACGCCATTTTCTTTCATTCTTTTAGCAACTACTTTTTTATAATTATTTACTTCATGGTTGTGGAATATCATGTGTCCAAGTTCCTCCAGGGCTTTTTCTATACGTTTTCTGCCTTGTTCCGTATTCAAGTCAATGTCTGAGAATTTGGAACGCTCTCTGTGAAGGTTAAGGTAATAAATGCCACCGATTATCAGGGATGATATGGCGGATATATCAATACCAGTGTCCTTGAATTTCTCTTCATAGATATTAACAAGAGGTAAAGTGTGCATTTCCCTGAGCATAGCTGTACGAACCGTGGTTTCATTTCCTTCTGCTATTTCCCAACGCAGTAATTCCAACATTACGGATTTGTCCTGAAGTGCCTTATGTACATCCTTGAAAATACTGATATAGCCCAATTCTGAATCTGTCGGAAATTGAACACCGGTCAGGACATCCTTAAACCAATAGTCGTATCTCTTAACGAATTCATCATAAAACTCACTAAGATTATTATATCTGTTATAAAAGACAAGCGGTTCGATTCTGGCTTTCTTGATAAGTTCTGTTACCAACATTGATGCAAAGCCTTTTTTCTTGATCAGACTTTCTGCTGCCTTGATAATGTCTGCCTGTATATCGACGTTTGTCCTTCTATATCTTTTGGGTTTATTTTCTTCTCCTGCCATTTAAAAAGGTATTGATTTTCTGATTTCCACAAGGGCGGTTACCAATTGCTCCAACTGTACTATTTCGTGGGAAGCCAGCACGCTGACTCTAAGTCGTGCTTCCTTGGTTCTTACCGCAGGATATGTGATACCGTTTACAAAGATACATCTTTTTTGTAATTCACGTGCTATTTCATATACTTTTCTATTGTCCCTGACCATAATAGGGAATATTGCTGATACAGTATAGCCTATATCAAAGCCTCCTATGGCTTGGGCGGCACTTGCTCCCGTGCCATATTTTAAAACGGCATTTATGCCAGCCTCTTTAGTTTCTGGTCTTTGCGACATACCAAGGTAATCATTGGAAATGTACGCGGAAACTTCACAATCATAGCCCTCTATCTACATTTTGGCTCCTACTCCCATTCTTGCCATGACCCAATAACTCTTACTGCCGAACTGCTCCATTTGGTCTATGTAGCTTTGAAAATTTTGGCTTCGTTCGATGATATTCTCGTTTGGAGTAATCTCGAAATCCTTTAATGAAATAATCTTTTTATTCATATAAACAATGTGTAGATAGTAAATATAGATACAAATGTAGCGAAAATACTGAGGAGTTGCAGATTTTTTGAAAAAAACTTGTTTTTCTTGTTATAAACAATGTAGATTTGTATATTTGCATTATTAAAATTATAATTAGTTGACATAATTATAGAACAGACCTTACTGTACAAAGGGAAGCAATGCCGTAAAGCTATAAGAAGACTGATCCAAACCGAACTGAAATAATTAAAGGAGCGGTACCTGAAAAAGCTACACGAGTAGGTGAAAATAAAAATAACAAAAAAATGAATAAATAAATTATCTAAATATTATAAATAATGAAGAATATTTTTTTATGGTGCTCCTATTTCTGATGTTTTTCTAAAGGAGTATACTCTCAAGTGAGTGTAAGAGGAAACATTGTTGATGAAAAACGACAAGGAAGTAATTGGATGTTCAGTCAGAATTCTGTCAACAGATTCGACATTCTTGTCTGGCGGTGTAACCAATGATGTGGGTGAATTTCATATTAAAAAAACGCGAGTTCGGGATAAGAAAAGGCTTTGAAAAAGTTGGTAATCTCGTCAAAAATTCGTATCTTTATAGGTGAAAATCAATAGATTACAAGATTTTTGAACGATGATTACCAAGGACAAAGTTACTGAAATTTTCTGTATAATCGACGAGTTTGATAAGAATTTGAGTGCCGAATTAGCGAAAAACCTGCGTCTACCGTCCCATAACAGTGACGGCAAACGCTACCGAAACCGCAAGGGCAGACTCTCGGAAAGTGAGATTATGACCATTTTGGTATGCTATCATTTCGGCGCATATCGCAATTTCAAGGAGTATTATTTGAATTGGGTCAAAGGGGTGATGCGTCAGGATTTTCCCGACGCGGTTTCCTATAACCGCTTCGTTGAACTCATGCCAAGAGTGTTCTTTAAGATGATGCTGTTCATGAAGCTCTATGCCTTCGGCAAGTGTACGGGTATAACATTCGTTGACAGCACAATGATACCCGTATGTCACAATGTACGACGATATTACAACAAAGTCTTTGCCGGCCTCGCCAAGGACGGAAAGGGTACCATGGGCTGGTGTCATGGATTCAAGCTGCACCTGCTATGCAATGATTCTGGTGAAGTGATAACGTTCTGTCTTACAGGAGCAAATGTGGATGACAGAGATAGCAGGGTATGGACGGTATTTGCAAAGGTCTTATTTGGGAAGATCTTTGCTGATAGAGGGTACATCAAGCAGGAACTCTTTGATAGTCTGTTCAGTCAAGGTATCCAACTCGTTCATGGGCTCAAGGCTAAGATGAAGAACAAACTGATGCCTATGTGGGACCAGATTATGCTGAGGAAAAGATACATTATCGAGTGCATTAACGAACTACTCAAGAACAAAGCCAACCTTGTTCACTCAAGACACCGCTCGATACACAACTTTATCATGAACTTGTGTTCTGCCCTTACAGCATACTGCTTCTTTGAGAACAAGCCAGAGGCACTGCCAGTGTATGTGGAAAAATCAAGGCAGTTGGAACTTTTTTCATACTAAACTTATCCCGAACTCAAGTATTAAAAGTATTCAATCGAATAACTTTATCGTTCATCTGTCATATATAGGCTATGAAGACCAATATATTACCTGTAATAATGCATCGGATGATGTTGATATGGGAAAGATTAAACTGATGGTATTGCCAAAGACTTTAGGAGAGGTAAAAGTTGTTGGTAGTAATAAAATTCAGAAAATTGACAGACAGATACTTATTCCTAGTAGTCTGCAACGGAAGGCATCCAGTAATGGACTTTTGTTACTACAGAATTTAAGTCTTCCACGCATTGAAATCAATTCTATTAACAATAGCATAGAGATGACTACAGGAGGGATAGTTGAATTACAAATAAATGGAGTAAAGGCAAAGCTTCCTGAGGTGAAATCTCTAAGACCAGACGATATAGCAAAGGTGGAATACCATGATAATCCAGGATTGCGTTATGGAAATGTGGGAGCTGTCATTAATATTATTCTGAAACAGAGGAACTCAGGTGGAAATTTCTCAGTCGATTTAACCAATGGCATAAATAAAATTGGAACAGGAGATTATAATGTTTCCACTAATTATCATTTTGGAAGATCGTCTTTAAAGTTTATATCTAATTGGGAACGCAGAGATTTGAAATGGATACGCGAGAATGTTGAAACCTTTAATGGAACTGCAACTCCACTATACAATGTGGAAACAGGCTTGCCTACAAAGGTAAAGTATGACAGGATGAATTTCCTATTAGGTTATGACTATAGTAAAAATAACCATCTACTCAGTATTAACTATAGACAGTCATATATGGATATGCCTTATTCCATATCAGACAGAGAATCCGAACTTACAAGTGCTGGACAGGAATATAAAATATCCGATCATGAAAAGTCGAGGGAAAATATACCTTCATTAGATATTTATTACCAGACAGAATTGGCTAAAGGAAAGAATCTGTTTATTGATGTGGTAGGAACCTATATAAAAACTAAGAATAATAGGCATTTTGTTCAGAGAGGAGTAAATTCTGTTGAGGAATATGCATCGCAGACAAAAGGTGATAAATATTCGCTCATCGCTGAGGCTATCTATGAGCAAAAGATTAAAAATTCCATGTTATCACTTGGCATAAAACATAATCAGGCCTTCGTTTCCAATAATTACGGTGGAACCATCAATGCGAATATAAGCATGCGAACAGCTGAGACCTATGGGTATGTGGAATTTATGTCTAAGGTAGGGAATTTGGTATACACCATGGGTAGTGGTGTAATGAGAACATATAACAGTCAGGGAGATGTAAGCCAGAGTAAGTTTATTTTTCGGCCAACACTTAAATTGTCATACAATCTGACCAAGAATTTACTTGTTAGATACACAGGTTATATTTCAGGTTATTCTCCATCACTATCAGATATGAATGATGTGAGCCAGAATATAGATAATTATCAAGTTAGACGAGGAAATCCTAATCTTAAGACCGTGATGTTCTTCTCTAATGATTTGACTATCAACTGGAGATACAAATGGTTGGATCTGGACTATCTTATCAGATACAGCTTTGATGACAAGCCTTTGATGGAGACGACATTGTTCGAGAATAATAAGTATATACGTACAATGGAAAATCAGAGGGGGTTTCATCGATTGCAGAATAATTTAAATCTGAAGCTGACCCCTTTCGGTGAAAATTTTCAGGTTAATGTCAGCACATACTTGAACAGATACATAAGTGAGGGAAATAATTATACCCACACCTATTCTGATTTCGGTGTAAATGGTTCTGTTACCTTTTTGAAAGGGAATTGGTTCCTGATGGCCAGTGCCAGCAAAGGGCATAAAATACTATGGGGAGAGATTTTAACCAAGGAGGAGACTCTACATTCAATATCTGTCGGCTATAATAAGGATAACTGGGGCATACAAGCTCAGGTGTTGAATCCTTTCAGTAGCAAGTATAGTCAGTATGTAGAGAACTGGTCGAAGCTGGCTCCTTACAGGCAGGATGCTTTTTCGCATGACCTGAACAGAATATTCATGCTTGAAGCATATATTAACGTAGACTTCGGTAAACACAAGAACAATGTAAACAAACGAATAAATAATAGTGATACCAATTCTGGCATTTTGTCAGGAAGCAAATAGAAGGTATAGCTATGATTGATTAGATATTTAGATATTTAATTTATGCGCATTTTAAATATAAAAATAGAGGTAGCTGAAAATCTATAAAAGACAAATTATTCCTGTAACTATAAAAAAATAAAATAATATGTTCAAGCACATTTTAATTTTCTCTACAACATTGCTTATTACGTGTAGTTTGATAGGTTGTTCAAAAGATAAAGATGGAACCATCACTGTGTATGGATATGCTAGCGTTAATGGTGTCGCATATAAAGATTATGTGTCTATATATGATGCTTTCCACCCTGATCTTCCAATAAAGCCAACATTGTTCAATGGTGATAGATTAGGTGTTTATAACGATAGTATTTTTATTTTCCAATTTATGTTTAGAAGTATTCAAAGTCAAACACCATTATGGTTGTTTGGAGCTTTTCGTATCCCTCAAGGTGAAGTCTTTCCAAATTTGGATAAATCTTACCAATTATCAAAGAATTTAATGTACGATAAAGACAGAACTATCTTTGAAGATTTCTTGAAATATATACCAGTTTCTGAAAACAACAATGATAGTAGGGGTATCGCTATTATTATAGATTATAATAAGTTGCCATCAGCAACATCTATAGATGGCACTATTATTTTTAAGAAATTTAATAATAGAACTAAAAAGTTAGACGGTGAGATTTATCTCTATTCCAATGATGAATTCCCTATTTCATATAAGTTAGAGGGACATTTTTCTGATGTTTTATCCTATAACAAAGTACAATTACAATGAAAAAAGTGGTTTTAGATTTATTCCGTTATTTGCTCTAATGTTTTTCTTTACAGCTTGCCATGACGATATTTACTCAGATATAACTAATGGCGGGAATGGTGTAGAGCATAATAGACAGCCTTTGGACAGTATGAATTTATACAATATCCAAATAGACAAGAGTACTATCCTGACTAATCTTATCCGCAATAATAATGGCAGATATTATCTCGACCTTAGAGAACAGGATGCAGAAATTTTAGGTATAAAATCAGAGCTTTACAACAACGCTCTTCGAAATGTGGAGCAAATGAATAACGCAAAAAGAAAAGGGGTCATTGATAAGCTCAAAAGATATATATTGATTTTAAGTATAAAGTAATTCAATAGATGAAAACATTATTTGTTATTATTATGTGCTTATGTTTCAACGTATCATATGCACAGAAACCTGATACTACAAAAACTTCGATTCAGGCCAAAGAACTTGATGAAGTAGTTGTCAAGGCATCTTATCTTACCCGCGAGGATGATCATATTCTTGCAATTCCTACAAAAGAGCAGCGTAAACATGCTGTGACTGGTTATGATCTGTTGAATAATCTCATGATCCCAGGAGTGTCCGTTGAACGTTCGACAGGAAGTGTAACAACTCCATCCGGGGCTGCAACTCTCTACATTGATGGACGCAAAGTCGATTTCCGAGAGGTACAGTCATTGAGGCCGAAGGATATTGCTCGTGTGGAATTTTTTGATGTGCCGACCGGTAAATATGCCAAAGATGCATACGCTATAAATATTGTAATGAAGCCACTCAACAATGGTGGCTACACACAACTCGATGCGTCTCAGGGTGCAGGATATCTTAATGGTGATTATAATCTTGTTTCAAAATTTGTCACAGGAACCAAAAGTCTGAATATTTGGGCGGGATATTCATTGGAAAATCCCAAATCATCAATGAACGAGAATGAGGTTTTTAATTTCCCAGATTATCAGTTGAATAGACAACTGTTTTATAATAATGCCGAGAATAGGCATACGGAAGAATATGTGCAGGCGTCAATAAGCAATCGGGGGAAAAAATATATTTGGATGCTTCGAGGTGGTATGGCATGGAATGACATAAGAAACAACGTTAATAATGGAATGACGGACTATTGGCAAACAAAAGCATCAGTCAAGGATGGCAGTATTTTGAATATTAACAGTAGAAACAAATCTTATCGTCCGAGTGTTTATTTCTACGGACTGCACACTTTTTCCGATACAAAGTCATTAGATTATGTATTTGATGGATATTATTCTCGGAACGACTATAACCGTTTTTATAATGAGGATGATGAGTCATTTCATTCACTTGTCAAAGAAGATTATTATTACGTCAAAGCGAATGCTAACTATTCAATGGCGTTCAGTCATAGGAACAGATTGGCTTTCAGCTTATTCGAGTTCATGAGAATTAGTGATTCTGAATACATGGGGACTTCGACATATAATCAAAATTTGCATTCTTCGGAAACAATCCTTTTTGCTGACTATTCCCAGCGTTTAGGAAGATTTTTCTTTGATATCAACCCTGGATTATCTTTTCTTACATATCGTTTAAAGGGGATGGAGTCTATCAATCACCTTACGCCAAGACTTCAGACAAGAGCAGTATATAAGATAGATAAAGTACAGCAACTTCAATTTACATTTGCTTTGGGAAATACTTATCCGAGGATTAATACTATTAACAATGTCGAACAACAGATTGATCCTATCATTATTCTTAAAGGTAACCCGGATATGGACAACTCAATTCTTTGAACCCACGATTAAGTCATACATTGAATCTTAATAAATTCGCTTTACAAACAGGCGTGTCATACTTCTACCAAAATCATTCAATTATTTCGGATTACTACATACGGGACGGACACCTCATCAGCACTTTTAGAGATGATTGTATCTATCATCGCCCCAGTGCAGATATATCTATGACCTATAAACCTTCCGGTTCACTCAATATAAAATTATCCGGTCAATGGATTGAACATTTGGTGCGGGGAGGGACTGAACATCGTAGCTTGTCCTCAATCTCAGGATCTGCTTTGGTAAACTACTATATTCAGGATTTTTCTTTCAGTGTATCTTTGGCGACACCATCCCGTGATTTAATAAACAGCCAAATTAGTAGGAAGAGTTATTGGCAATATCAACTGTCGGCAATGTGGAAACATGGGAATTGGGCTATCGAAGCTAATGCAAACAACTTATTCATGATGAAGAATAATATTGTGGATGAATTGTCAACACCATATTATTCCTTCAAACAAATAAATCAAAGTCGCAGTTACAACCAGTACGCAACATTGAAAATTGTTTATAGTTTTGATTACGGCAAGAAGCCATCCAAAACACCTGATTATGAACATAAAAATAGCGAAAGTGCAATCTTAAAATAAATCACAATGAAAAAAGAAACAGGAATAGAATTACGCTCTGAGAAAGTTCGCAATCTATTAGGCGAAATTCCACCTGCATTAGTTCGATGGGGGGACGGTAATAATCGTCGCCATATTCTTGATACTATTATTAGTAGTATGTTTCATGCCTTATCTTAATTCTAAAGGAGAAAGTATTCTACAACACATTTATTGAAGAGACTTCTACTAATATAGGTTGATCGCTCAGCGAATATTTTCCCAAAAGGTAGTACAACTTGATATATGCTAGATATATGAATCTTATATGTCAAATTTGAGAATTATTCTTTTATAAGATGTGCCAATTCAGGGTCTGACTTAATACGTTCTGTTTCATTTTTCACAAGAGAAATCACATCTTCTTTAACACACTTATAGTTGGCTTCGATAGTTTCTTTGAGATTGTCGGAGCCATCTTCATTTATGAAGTTTGCGATTATGGGGATGGACTGGTATACTTTCATTTCTGCCGAAACCTTGGCATTATCAACTACTATCTCTGCATGGAAAATCTTCTGGTCGATACGTTCATCGAAGTTATCGGATACTGCACCTTCAAACATACCCTGACCCGTTGGCGGAATTAAGGCCGAATTTACCAAGTCTTTTGAAAAGAATTGCATATATCAAAGATTTTTGCGAAATCCGCATATAAGTTGTGCATACGGATTATTGAACTTAGTGCTGATTATCACTAAGTTACAAAACATCTTTTATATGCAACTTTTTTTGTATATTAATTTATCCTTTAATTTAATTCCGCCAACGAGTTATGTATAGTAAATAATACGGCAAATATAATGAAAATACTAAGGAAATACAAATGTTTGAAAAATAAAATAACTGTTTTTCCTTGTTATAAAACAATATCTATTTGTATATTTGCGGTGATAAAATATATAACTTAAAATGCTTATGGTTAAATTTGATTTTCATAATAAAGCAAAACGCTTTATCAACCTAGAATAGAAGGTTGGTTGGAAAGGGCAATCACTGATTTGCATATTCTTAACATTATTTACATTGCTTATTGTGGATGTTGTTCGAGATTTAATTAAAAGAGGCAAACATTTCGCAGTGGGTCATAGATATAAAACAACTTGAAAAATAGTAATTGCCTTCCATTAAAGTAGTAAAGATGGTATAATAATAAGTAATTAAAGGCTAGTCTACCTAAAATAATTGTTTTTTGTAGCCTCTATGTAGCAAATAATAAACTAAATAAAAAACAATGCGAATGAATAAAATATTAATCATTAGGAACCTTTGCTCAATATTAAGAGCAAACCTTCCGTTGACAAGTATATTAATTACAGGATTCTTAGCTATATTATCGTTAATTTCATGCAGCGAAGATAGTGAACCTGAGAGTAATATTTTTAATGTCCAATATTCTGTTGATTCGATAGGACAGGTAACAACTATTGAGCACATTATTGGTAAATCAAAGTTGGATGAATCACAAATACAAGTGAAAGATAATAGTGTTTTAACCATTGAAAGAAAAGGCGATGGATTTCACTACATTATCCCTCAACATGTGGGTTATACTCAAATTTTAGTGAATGCTAACGATAAAAGCTATAAAATTATAATCAGAGTCCTGAGCGAAGGATGTGAGAGTTGGGAAATAAGAAATGTTGTTTCTCATATCATTTGCTCTTATGATGTGAAGGATAGTATCTTAAATGCTCTTAACAAAAGAAACATATTTTCTGAGATGCAAAAGGGAGACAAAATTCATTTTGGTACAGAGCCTCGTCATGTTGAAATTTGGTATGATAAATATTTTGGAAAAACTAATGAGAATAACCCTAAGTATTTGATGTTTTCCTATGAACAATCCCCTCCCAATTATTTCTTCAAAGAAAGAAATAATGCAGGAAGAGAGCAAAGAATATCTTTTATTCTGACAAGAAAGGAGTTTTATCATGGTGATTTTTACAATAAAGAAGGTATTTTCAGATATGAGCCAACCCTCATTTATCAAGAGCTATATGGGAAGGATAAAGTTAAGCAAGTAGTTATTGATTACGAGGTTAAAAACATATATTACCCTATATAATCCATGATATCAGAATGCTGGGAGCATTCGATAAATGAAGATTAGAAAGTGTATAATAGAACTCGTAACTAAACATTCACCGCATAAAACTACGAAACAGGTCTGTACTTTTAATTTAAAAGACAAATTTTAAATTGATATTGATGAAAAAAGCAAGAATAACATTATGTTGGCTGCCACCAGCTAAACCATATTTACCATCTCCTTTTATGACCGTATTAAAGCAAACTTTATTAGATTCAGGCTTTGAGGCACAGATTATATATTAGAATATATTATTAGAAAAAATATTATTAAAGTATTTCTTTAACGAAAAAAGTGTTAAATGATGAGATTGCAATATTAGGTCCGTTTTATGCCCACGAATCAAAAGAATGCATCTCTATTATTAACACTTTAAATATTTTATAAAATGAACATTATTAGTGATTCTTCGTTGGATTATCTTGATGAGATGACTAGCGGTGGACTTAATGAGTCCGAAAGTGATGCTGTTCTTTATGCTCTACCTACTATCAGAGATGTTGGTGATGTTGGAGTTAAATGGTATAAGATTTTAGTAATAACCATTTGTTAAATAGTGTAAGATGGTGTACCTTTTACGATACACCATCTTATAGATATTTTAGCAAAGTATGTAAATGGTAAAGTGAAGATGAGAAAGGGTGTAATCATATTTGTATCTTCGGTAATATTTATATATTGTCAATCAGTTTCTGCACAAAGCGTAGTAGATTCGCTGGGGGCTGATAGTCTTATTAGGCAGCTTCCAGAGGTAATGATAAAAGGTGAGCACCCATTGGCAGTGGTTCATGGAAGTGCTATAACTTATGATTTGCCTCGCATAATTGAGAAAAAAGGTGTGGATAATGTATTTGATGCAATCAAAGAACTTCCAGGAATTACTGAGAAAGACGGCAAATACCAGTTGGCAAATAGAAGTGTGACTATAGCTTTGAATGGGAAAGTTATGTCTTTGACTTCAGACCAGATAACTCAGCTATTGAAGAGTATGCCTGCCAGTCGACTTGAAAGGGCTGATGTAATGTATTCTGCTCCAGCAAAGTCGCAGATTCGCGGCGCCCTAATTAACATACAATTAAAAATGGTGTCCAAACAGAAGAGCCTTTGCAAGGTGAATTTAATGCAGCCTATAATCAGACACATCATGCTATGTTCGGTGAGCGTGCATCCTTTCTTTACCACACAGGGAAGTTTACAATGGATGCAATGTATCTACATAGTCATGGCAGAGTTTTTAAGATTACTGATGAAGATTCTCGGCACAGCCTCAATAATGGAACAATCCATGAGATAAAAGATAAGCAAGCACAACTTATCAAGCAATTTGGGCACGACTATCGCATAAGCACTGAATATGAATTTGCAAAAAATCATAACCTGTCACTGTCATATCTGGCAAATTACAGTAATCGTGACATCTATGGTAACTATACTGGTGACATCGTTGGTAGAACCTTATCAACACGCCGTACATGGCTACACAATATCAAGTTAGACTATCAGGCTCCATTTGGTTTAAAAGCAGGTATTGAAACTACCTATTATCATGATCCCGAGAAACAAGATCTGCAAAGTGTTACACCTACTGGGAATCTTAATTTCCTCGTCGATAATGACCAGCGTGTAAATGTTTGGCGTTATTACTTATCTCAGGAACATCAATTAAAATATAATTGGAACTTGAATTATGGAGTTTGGTATAAACAGTCTCTTAACCATAGTTTACAGTTTTATCAAAACCTATCTGTAATCAACTACATACGCCAAAGAGAAGATATAGCCAACACTTATATTGGAGTAGGGAAGAATTGGAATAACAAATTTATCTTAGACGCTTCTTTAGCAGCGGAATATTATCATTCACCGCAATGGCATCAATGGAATATATATCCCACACTGAACCTGACATATGTTCACAATCCAAGCAATATATGGATACTAAGTTTCTCAACCGACCGAACTTATCCAGAATATTGGACAATGAATAATTTTACAGTATATAGTAATGGTGGATATGATGAGATTACGGGTAACCCATATCTTAAACCTGCTAAATCATACCAAACAAATATAGTATGGGTACTGAAAAACAAGTATCATTTTGTGGCAGGGTTCAACTATGTTGACGATTATTTCATACAGACACCATATCAGCGTCCGAACCGTTTGGTTACAACTTTTAAGTATGTAAATCTTAATTACCAGCATCAAGCCTTCTTGCAGGCTGTTATTCCTCATAAGTTCGGTTCATGGTTAGACTCCCGATTAACATTAACTGGGCTTTGGATGCATGAGAAATGCGATGACTTTTATGATTTACCATTTAATAGAGCCATATTATATGGAATGGCACAGGTGCGCAATGTTATCACACTAAATACCAAGCCTAATTTGTCGCTGACAGTTGATGGGATGATACGTAGCAAAGCTCATCAGGCTATTTATGATTTACCTGGATCCGGTAACTTAGACATTGGCCTTCGCTGGCAATTTTGGAAAAAACAAACTATATTGCATATTTTCTGTAATGACTTGTTCAAAACTTCTTCCGTCAATCCCCGTATTGATTTCAAAGGACAGTATATGAAAATGAACTTTAGCTGCTACCGTGAATTTGGAGTGTCCTTGACAGTCAAGTTTGGAGGATATAAAGCTAAGAATAGTGAGGTAATTAATACGTCTAGGTTCCGTAAATAATAATAGAAGTGAGAAATCTGCAAAGATCATAATTTAGGAGTTTATAAAAAATTGAAGATTATGGTAAAGGATAAGTTAATATTATATAAGTTTCCTCCACCAAAGGCTTATATTCCTGCTCTTTCAAATCAGGCTAAGAATACTTTATTCAATAAGGTCAGAGTCTTCACATTGATATTATGTATGATTTGCTCCTTCTCATCAGAAGTAAATGCTCAGAAAATATTAATTTGTGACGCTGTTACTAGATTCCCATTAAAAGATGTGGAAGTAAAGGCTGATAAAATATTAGTTGGAAGAACATCTTATTTAGGAGAAATAATTTTACCAAAAACATTTAATGTTGTGAGTTTTAGATCTAATGGTTATTTACTAGAAACTCTCTACCGAAATGAAGTTCCACGCGACACAATGTTCCTATATCCATCAGAAAATACTCTCAACGAAGTAGTAGTATGGGGAAAATATAGGATTAATGTTGATCAACTTTCAAGTAACATGCCAAGGAGAGATTTGAAAGATTTTGGTTATATAGCACCAGTAAAGAAACTTATAAATGGAGCTTATGATGTTGCTACAATGCTTGATAAACGCCTAAAACGAGACCGTAAGCATGTGACAAAACTTAGAGAGATCTTTGAAAAGTTAGATGGTAAAGATCCTATAGAGAGAGCATATACCAAAGAAGTTGAAGAAAACAGTGTTAGAAATTTCAATCAATAGAACCAAAGATAAATTTATCGAATTTACGGCATTATAAAAAATATAAAATTAAATAATAGAATTTATAATATGAAATATAATATTTGGACTATTTTTAAATTTATAATATGAGAAAAAATAAGTCTTAACGTTATTAAGTTGATAAATCATCATATCTTATTCCTTTATTAAATGACAGAGACTCGGGTCGTTCTTTATTCTCACCATTTCAGAAGCAACCAAATCTAAAATTTCCTGTTTCACAAATTTATAATTGGTTTCGATAGTTTCTTTGAGATTGTCGAAGCCATCTTCATTTATGAAGTTTGCGATTATGGGGATGGACTGGTATACTTTCATTTCTGCCGAAACCTTGGCATTATCAACTACTATCTCTGCATGGAAGATCTTTTGTTCGATACGCTCGTCGAAGTTATCGGATACTGCACCTTCAAACATACCCTGACCCGTTGGCGGAATTAAGGCCGAATTTACCAAGTCTTTTGAAAAAAACTTGCATATATCAAGAGTTTTTACGAAATTCGCATATAAGTTGTGCATACGGATTATTGAACTTAGTGTGTTGGTTATTACTAAGTTACAAAACATCTTTTATATGCAACTTTTCTTGCATATTAATTTATCCTTTAATTTAATTCCGCCAACGAGTTATGTATGGTAAATAATACGGCAAATATAATGAAAATACTAAGGAAATACAAATGTTTGAAAATAAAAGTTTCTTCAGGAATTTGGAGTGATAAAGTAAGCCTACTACATATAAATGTCACACAGAGAGTGGGAGAACACGGAGGTGAAAGCATAAAAGACAATATCGCAGAGGTGCCGAAGGCACAAAGAGCGATAGAGCCGTAGTATACGTGTTGCTGATAGCTTTGGTAAAAAACATTTTAAGAAATCTTACGAAACCACTGCTTTGTAATGAAGTAGACCAGAGTATTAATAAAACTCGCAAATATCCTCTGTTTCTACACGCGCCAACGATGCCTCTGTGTCAACAATAGCTTTGTTATAAACAATCCTTCAAATCACGAAGGACAACATGCTGCCCGAGCGAAGTATCGTAGCCCCTGCCATCATTCGCTCCAAGCCTTTCGACAAATTTGCTTTTCGGTTTAAGGAAATAGAAGATGAGGTTTGTATTAAGTTACCAGTTCTGGGCAGCTGTCATTGCAGCAGTTCTCCTCTTTGTGCTATAAGCGTATGCATTATATTCTTATAATAAGGGTATACTGACAGTATGAGCAGTCTTTATTTATCTCTTTTCGACCAAAAAAAGAAACCTATAGATAATGTAATAAATCCTAATATTAGATATAACGTAAACTGCCACATTGGGTCAAGTTGGGAAGATGCAGCAGAAGCTAACAAGGATAATCCAAGAGTCCAGGAATAGCCAGCAATGTTTTTATTAGGAGATTTGTGATCCATAATGTGTAACTTAAATTTCTAAAATATCTTTTTGTAGTTTATTTGAATAAAGGGGATATAAATGCACTATTTCGTAATCCAGCCCTTTCTCATCAAAGAAATCAAACTGTACGTCGCCAAACAAAAGTGCACAACTGCAAATATAGTTATTTACTCTGATATGTCATTGTTTTATTATCAGAAATTCTTTTGTTGATAGAATCCTGCTCTATTATTTCTCTTATCTTTTTAATTTTCTCCCCTTGCCCTCAATATATAAGGCGTTGCTCTGAGAATATTCACTCCTCCTGTGGCATATTTCCGATACCAGTTATAAAAAGTATGCCTTGGAATACCTAAGCGTTTGAGGGCCTGAACAATACTTAACTCTGAATGCTTTACTGGCAGAACTATAGTCTCTTTCTCTTCCGCACTATAACGTATATACAATTCATGCATAGGGCTTATTCGATGAGTTTTAAGCTTTTTTACAACGTCATATCTCACTATCAAATCGACAAGAGCTTCTTTTAAGCGAATATTTCCCTGACGAAGTTCCTTCATCTCATCACTCGTTGCTTCACGGACGATGTCACCATCAAGGCGAGTTTTACCAGCCTCAATAAATACCTTATTCCATTTGTAATAAGTGCTATCGGATATACCATATTTACGACAGAGCTCTGCGATGCTCTGTTCACCACGGACTCCTTCCATCACAATTAAAACCTTTTGTTCTGAAGTGAAAATTCGTTTCGTGTTACGACGGATATCCTTTAACAAGGATTCTGAAGAACTTTAATTAGGATTTACTGAATAATTCTTTTTTGTTGTCATTGTGCAAATATACTTTTTTATTAATAATTCTAACTAAAACCCAAAACTAAATTAAGAGTCAAGTTGTACACTTTTATTTGATAACGTACATACAGGCAACAGATGGAAAGTTACTGAGTTCTATAAATGGCAGTTTCAAAGTCTGGATATTGTCTACTCTTGGACTGTTGGCATTCATGAGTGCATATCCAATCCTTTCTATGGTAAGTCATTGGAAATCTGTATCACCCTCTCATTCGTTCAAGGAAATCCTTTGGCGAGAATAGTTCATGGGATAAAGTATGTCTTTGGTTATCGGAGCAGATTCGGTGACTTCGATTCCTTTGAATGGACGGGAGACTATGCCATTGCGCTACAAGGAGTGATTTTCGCAATCAAATCTACAGATATACGATGAAATTTAGCTTTTCAGGTGATTTTGTATAACAAATATTTGCAGGAGTAAAGAATAATTAATAAATTTGCCTAAAATACTAAACAATATGCCGGACGACAAAGACAACAAGCGGATAAATCGCATCAAACTGGTACTCATTGAACAGCAAAAGACTGGTCGCTGGGTAGCCAACGAACTAGGGAAAGATCCTGTAACGGTATTTAAATGGTGTACGAACTCTTCACAGCCTGGCTTAGAGACATTATTGTTCATAGCACAAGTCTTAAAAGTCGATGTGAAGGATTTGATTAATCCCGAATGGAATAAAGATGAGGATATCGAATAACCCTGTCTCTACCGATAATTGTCTACCTCAACCTAAACAGAAATATGAGTCTAGTAGAATCAGATTGCAAATGGCATTTTGCCCCTCAACTTGGTGGCCGCGAGGATGGTCCTAATGACCCTATGTCAGAGAGTTTCAAGAAGACCCCCTATGCTTCTTTAATACGTGAGTCCATTCAGAACTCGCTGGATGTTCCTTTGGATAAAAGTCAGCCCGTCAAGATGGATTTTGCTATTAGCAGCATAGACCCACGCAACTTCTCAAACTTCTTTGATTTGAGAAACCACATAAAGGGTTGTATCGACTATTATACCAATAATGATGATGCTAAATCAACCTATCAACCAATGGTGGAATATTTTGACAATCTGGGTATGTCGGGAAGAATCCACTATATCAAGGTGTCAGACTATAATACCACAGGCATGAGCTATGAGAAAGACAACACAGAGTTGCCTTTCTACGCCTTTGTTCGTGCAGCAGGTGTATCTTCAAAGAATGATAAAACAGCAGGTGGTGCATTTGGTTATGGTAAAGCGGCATATTTCTATATTTCACCTATACGCACTGTTCTGGTTTCCACGAAAACACAAAGTGGCGACAACTTCTTTGAGGGAGTATCGTCTTTATGTACCCATATCAAACACGGGGTTGCAGGTAAACTTGTTTCTGTTGGCTACTATGACAATAACAATGGCGAACCCGTAAGCGATTATACTCGTATCCCCAGCCGATTCCGTCGCGATGATTCGGGCACTGATATCTTTATTCTGGGCATTGATGCGTCTGACAGGGAAGCTATTTTCAAGGAAATGAAGATGGCTGTACTTGTCAACTTCTGGATGGCTATCTACAGTAACCGACTTGAGGTTAAGATTGGTGATATGCTCATCAATAGCGAAAACATAGTAAACCTTATGGTCGAAGCTTTCCCTGATAAACTTGACAATGCTCCACGAGAAAAAGACCACAACCCTCGTCCATATCTCGATGCTGTTGTCAATAAAGGTGTTGACAATCACCATATTTATATTGAACGGAACATCCCTGTTGTCGGTAAGGTGTCTTTCTATGCTCTTAAAAATAAACAAGCTATTGATAGGATTGTATATATGCGCAGTCCTTATATGCTTGTCAAGACCAAACGTACCAAAAGTTCCAATGGTTTCTTTGGTGTATTCATTTGCGAAGATGAGCGCGGAAACGAGATTCTAAGAAAGACCGAGAACCCTGCACACAATGAGTGGGCGGCTAGCAACTGGCGCGTAAATGGCAAACGAGTTTCCGAAGGAGCAAAGGCAATCAAAGAAATCGAGACCTTCATCATTGACGTGATGGAGGAAATGTTCTCAAGTAAGAATAAGGAAGTTCAGAATATCCAAGGCTTGGAAGACTTCCTATATATCCCGACTGCCATCGACGAATATTCTGACGAGAGCGAATCTCTGATTGGTGATGTTGTTGACCAACGTGATGACGAAGGTAATGCGCTTTCTACTGACCTAGCAGAGTTGGAGTCAAAGCCCGTAAGCGACACCACGTCGGTCGGGAAGGTCCTTATAGAGAGTTCCACCGATGGTGGCGACCGAAACAGCAGTGGCGGTGTGCTTAGTGGTCATGGTACAAGAAAGAAGAAAACTCGTGGTGGAGGTGGTGTTACCTCTCGCGACATTGACTCTCGTTTCGAAGAAGGTGGCACCAGCACAGAAGGCACATTTCTTACCGAAGTGCCTGTCAGATATCGTGCCTTTGCTCAGATGGAAGGAAGCAGAGTATCTCATACTATTATCATCCATTCCGATTATGAGTTCTCAAACGGACGCATTGATTTGCTTGTTGGTGGTGAGCAAAGCAACGACAGTGTTGCTATAAAGAGTTGCTCTGCAGGTGGACAGATTCACAACAACTCAATATCTGGTCTACATATATTTAAGGGAAAGAACATTATCACGGTAAAGTTTGCCGATAATATGAAGCATGCTATAAAACTTGACGCATATGAACTTAAATAACATATCTCTACCATATCCTGTACTGGGAATCAGCGACGACATTCAGCCTTCGCTGGCTCCCGATAATGTGTCTGCTGTAGTTGAGAAGTCACTGCACACTTACACCTTTAAGATTGCCCTCAAGTTTGATAACGAAGACATCTCAAAGATTATAGATGATGGCGATGCAGAGTTTTCTTGCGAGTACGACTGCCCAAGAACTATGCTCCGTGAGTGCGTGAAATCCAAATACCCTTATTTCACTATTGATATACCCAAGTATGCGGTCAATGGCCGCCTCAACTTTTCTTGTTATGTTTCGGTAAAGCATGACATACCTCATTATGTAAACAGTGGGTTTAACGCCGACTATGAGGGCTTCTCATTCCACATGGAGCCTGGTGACATCCTTGTTGCTTTTGAGTCTTTACACTATGATGCCGACATCAAGTACGACAAGCTTCAGGCTGCTGGCTCTTTTATGCAGATTCGCGAGAGTAACCTTCACAAAGAGGTCTTCTTCGATATCTCAGGGAACAAGATAGACATACTGATGCCTCCGCAGCTTTATCAGCTGTATGGGCAGCCAACGGTCAAGGGCGCAGCCGAAATCATTCATTCGTCAATAGTGCTCAATGCACTTACATACGCTTTGATGATGTTGGTGCGGTTGGATGACCGTGAAAACGACTCGCGTCTTTGGGTGCGCACCATACTCTATCGATTGAAAGATGAAGCGGAGTATTCATTGAACGATTTAGACGAGGAAAGTACCATTCCTGGTCTTACACAACGACTTCTGAAAGATCCTTATCTGCGTCTGTTCAATCATATCAACATCTCTAATTTAAGTTCATTCTCAGAAGAGCTATAACATGGAACTACAGAAAACATTCAAAGATAGCTATATCACAACCCTGAAAGACCAAGTCAAGTCCGGAGTAGCAATTCCTCTGTACGGGCAAGACGCGTTTGAGGTAGACGAGACTCAGGTCAAACGCCTTGCAGCCGTTTATGCGCCAGAGGGGCTGAGAGAGAAAATGCTTCAATACGTCAACGACGACTTCATGGGCGCAAAGACGCTCTACGAGGCTTACAGTAACATTTCACCGTTGTTAGCATCTAACGAGTCGTTTTGGGCATACCTCACCCATACAACTTTGTTCAAATACATGCAGCAGCGTTGGTCAAATGTGCTCGACGGAACATCCACATCCAATTATATTCTAGACCACTGGTTTGTTAGCTCACAAGGCTTAATTCGTAATGCATTAGCGAATTTATGGTGGAACATCCATAATACTATCGATTCTACAAGAGAAGACCCATACGAGTTATCGGAAATAGTGTTCAAGAACTATACTCTTAGAACTATGACGTTTGGTATTTCCACACTGATTAGGCACAGAGAGGCTATGATTGGCATTCTAGAATTTCTAAAAGAAAATCCTACGATTACAGCAGAAAGCTTTGAGAATCGTGGACGCTTTATTGTCAAATACTTCAACCGTCTGGGTGCCGTCAAACAACTGGCTTATCTTGAGAGAGACTACTTCAAGACAAAATGTGAGTCAATGAAAGAGAAAATCCTGAGCATTAGCACTCGTGACCAAGTTGTAAACGACGAGAGCCTGTACAATGATTAATATGTCATCAATATAATTTCTCTATGATTAATATTAAGAACGATTTGCTGAAATGATGGATAGACCATATCACCAACATCATTCATGGTCTGAAAGCAGAAGACGCTGACGACTTCAACAAGTGGGCTAAGATTTTTGAGCGTGCCGAAGTATAGTTTGTTGTAAATATGGAGCTTGATAACGATTGAGGTTATGACGATAGAGACGAGATCTCAGAAGAGGAAGCTTCAGAATATGCGGATGCCTTAATGCTGCGAATATTAGACAACTGGTACTTATAATCCAGAGCAAAAGCAAGAAACATCAACAATTACAATAACTGTGTATAAAGAATACACACACAATAACTACCTTTGCATCGTAAAGTTAAGAAAGTAATTGTTTAACCGTTCAAAAGTAAAGATGAGCATAGTGAAAGACAGACTTTTTATCAACCTGAATGAGTGCCTGAACAAATTGACTAACTTCGACGTTCAGTCATTGATGCCATTGTTCTACGTCCTTGTGGCTTCCCACGAAGGACATAATCTTAGCATCCCAAGCAAAGGAAGTAATATCTTTGCCAGCAAAGGCAGATATATCCAACCTTTAGAAGATGTAGATGGCTTTGAGTCTGATCTTTTCAAAAGCATTCTTTTCAAAAGCATTCGCAACAGTGTTAGCTCACAGTGATTTGAGGGTGGGGGTAGCGGACATCGTGTACCGTTTCTATGACTGTACGTTGTCAAACAAAAGTGCACAACTGCAAATATAGTTATTTATTCTGTAGTTTCATTGTTTTATTCTCAGAAATTCTTTTGTTGATTAAATCCTGCTTTATTATTTCTCTTATCTTTTTAATTTTCTCCCCTTGGTCTAAATATACATCTCTTGGTGTAAGATTATCCAACGATTCATGAAATCTCCTCTCATTATAATATTTCACCCACCTATCGATGGTCTTTTCCTGTTCAGAGGGACAAAAAGAATGATTTAGCTTAACTACATTTTTCATCGATCTGTGATGTCGTTCTATCTTTCTTTGCGTCTGCAAGGACTTCCTTTAAGCGAATATTTTCCTGACGGAGTTCCTTCACCTCATCACTTGTTGGTTCACGGGTGGTTGCTGTTAGGTATGGTTCCGAATGTTCCTTATGGTAAGCTCTGTCTGCAGGTAAGGTTAAGGAGGATGTTTTCTTACATAGTGGGTGAGGGGAGAGCTACCTTTTCACCCTTCGAGCGTTCGGAAAAGCACGAAAAAAAGAGGTTCCCCTTTCGAGGAACCTCTTTCTTTTATATTCTTTTGTAAGGATACTCTTAAGCCTCTTCCTCACTCCAGTCTTCCTTAGTCTTGCGGACATAGCTCTGATAACGGAGCTTTGCCATCTCCTCACAGGCGTTGAAGAGTTCCTGACCCTCGTCTGGATAAGCCTTGAGAACAGAGAGGAAACGAACCTCACTGTGGAGGAAATCCTGGAACTTCGTCCAATCTGGAGCCTTAGAGTCGAGAGAGAATGGGTTCTTTCCTTCCTCTGCCAACTGTGGGTTATAACGCCATAGATGCCAGTAACCACAAGCAACAGCGTTAGCCTCTTGAGCCTGACTGCGACCCATACCGCCCTTGATCTTCAGACCATGGTTGATACATGGAGAGTAAGCGATGATGAGTGATGGACCTGGATAAGCCTCAGCTTCGCGGATAGCCTTCAATGTCTGTGCATTGTCAGCACCCATAGCGATCTGTGCTACATATACATAGCCATAGGTTGTTGCCATCAAACCAAGGTCCTTCTTGCGGATACGTTTACCCTTAGCAGCGAACTGTGCGATAGCACCGAGTGGTGTAGACTTAGAGCTCTGACCACCCGTGTTAGAGTAAACCTCAGTATCGAGAACAAGGATGTTAACGTCTTCACCAGATGCGATGACGTGGTCGAGACCGCCGTAACCGATATCGTAAGAAGCACCGTCACCACCGATGATCCACTGGCTGCGCTTAACGAGATAGTGATCAAGTGTCTTCAGCTCTGCACATACAGGGCAACCCTTTGCTGCACCAGCCTCGATCAATGGCTTCAGCTTAGCAGCTGCAACCTTTGAAGCATCAGCATCGTTCATGTTGTCAAGCCACTCCTGAGCAGCTTCCTTGAACTCTGCAGATACGTGATCATCAGCCATAGCACCGTTAAGGAGTACGACGATACGCTCGCGCATCTTCTTGTTACCCATAGCCATACCCATACCGAACTCGCAGAAGTCCTCGAACAATGAGTTGTTGAATGCAGGACCGTGACCTTCCTCATTTGTTGTGTAAGGAGTAGAAGGTACTGAAGCTGAGTAGATTGAAGAACAACCTGTAGCGTTAGCAATCATCTCACGATCACCGAAGAGCTGTGAAACAAGCTTTACGTAAGGAGTCTCACCACAACCAGCACATGCTCCAGAGAACTCGAATAAAGGCTGAGCGAACTGAGAGTTCTTAGCATTTGACTTGATATCTACCAAGTTCTGCTTGCTCTTAACGTTCTTAACGAGGTAATTCCAGTCAGCTGCACGACGTGTAGCCTCTTCCTCTCCAGCAACGAACTGTGTCATAGCGAGAGCCTTGTTACCCTTCTTACCTGGGCAGACATCAGCACAGTTACCACAACCTGTACAATCGAGAACAGATACTTCGATGCGGAATTGCATACCCTTAAGATCCTTTGGTGCAAGGATATCAAGTGTTGGCTCGTTGAAGCCAGACTTCTCTGCTTCATCCAATACGAATGGACGGATACAAGCGTGAGGACAAACGAATGCACATTTGTTACACTGGATACAGTTATCTGGTGTCCATGCTGGAACGAAGCTAGCCACACCACGCTTGTCATAAGCAGCAGTACCTACTGACCATGTACCATCCACAGTGCCATGATTTACGAAGTCAGAAACCTTCAAGAGGTCACCTGCCTGTGCATTCATTGGACGAACGAGTTCCTTAACGAATGCTGGAGCATCGTCAGCCTTAGCTGCATCGTCTGGAAGGTTAGCCCATTCAGGGTCAACAGTCAACTGTTTGTACTCGTCACCACGGTCAACAGCAGCGTAGTTCTTGTCTACTACATCCTGTCCCTTCTTGCTATAGCTCTTAACGATGAACTTCTTCATCTGCTCAACAGCAAGGTCGATAGGAATAACCTTAGTAATACGGAAGAATGCAGACTGCAGAATAGTGTTGGTACGGTTACCAAGACCAATCTCCTGTGCAATCTTTGTTGCGTTGATATAGTAAACAGAGATGTTGTTCTTAGCGAAGTAACGCTTTACCTTATTAGGTATGAAGTGTACGAGTTCCTCACCATCAAAGATCGTATTCAGCAAGAATGTACCGTTCTTACGCAATCCACGTGTTACATCATACATGTTCAAGTAAGCCTGAACGTGGCATGCAACGAAGTTAGGAGTGTTTACCTGATAGGTAGAACGGATTGGACTATCACCGAAACGGAGGTGAGAACAGGTGAAACCACCTGACTTCTTAGAGTCGTAAGAGAAGTAAGCCTGACAGTACTTGTCGGTATTGTCACCGATAATCTTCACAGAGTTCTTGTTAGCACCAACGGTACCATCAGCACCAAGACCATAGAACTTAGCCTCGAAAGTGCTCTTATCGCCCAATGGAATTTCCTCTACTTCTGGCAGAGAAGTGAAGGTAACGTCATCAACGATACCAACGGTGAAGTGATCCTTTGGCTCTGGCAACTCAAGGTTGTCGTATACAGCGATGATCTTCGCAGGTGTAGTATCAGCAGAACCGAGACCATAACGACCACCAACGATCAATGGTTTGTTCTCTACATCATAGAAAGCGCTCTTCACATCGAGGTACAATGGCTCGCCCTCAGCACCTGGTTCCTTAGTACGATCGAGTACTGCGATACGCTTAACAGTCTTTGGAACAGCTGCAAGCAAGTGCTTAACAGAGAATGGACGATAGAGGTGTACAGCTACCATACCAACCTTCTTGCCCTGAGACATGAGGTAATCGATAGCCTCACGAGCAGCTTCAGTTGCAGAACCCATCAAGATAATGATGTTCTCAGCATCCTCAGCACCATAGTAATCGAAGAGGTGATGCTCACGACCAGTGATCTTTGTGAGCTCATTGAGATAGTGTTCAACAACCTCTGGTACGTTCTCATATGCAGAGTTACTTGCCTCACGGTGTGTGAAGAAGGTCTCTGGGTTCTCAGCAGTACCACGTACTACTGGGCGTTCTGGCGTCATTGCACGATCACGGAAGCGCTTAATATCCTCTTCATCAACCAATGGACGGATGTCTTCTTGGTCAAGACACTCAATCTTATGATACTCGTGTGATGTGCGGAAACCATCGAAGAAGTTGATGAAAGGAACAGAAGTCTTCAATGAAGCGAGGTGAGGAACTGCAGAGAGATCCATAACCTCCTGAACAGAACCAGAGCAGAACAGTGCGAAACCTGTCTGACGACAAGCCATTACGTCCTGATGATCACCGAAGATACAAAGTGCGTGACTTGCAAGTGTACGTGCTGAAACATTGAATACACATGGCAAAAGCTCACCAGCAATCTTATACATGTTAGGAATCATCAATAGAAGACCCTGTGAAGCGGTGAAGGTTGTCGTGAGAGCACCTGACTGCAATGAGCCGTGGACGGCACCTGCTGCGCCACCCTCTGACTGCATCTCCTGTACGCTTACAGTCTGACCCCAAAGGTTCTTACGTCCACGTGCTGACCACTCATCAACGTGTTCAGCCATAGGAGATGATGGAGTGATAGGATAGATAGCTGCTACCTCAGAGAACATATAGCTCACATGAGCGGCTGCTTCGTTACCATCACAAGTGATAAACTTCTTTTCTTTAGCCATTTTGAAATTTATTAAATGAATATTATTATAATGTTTTTGATCTGATTTTCAACAGATTTCTTAATGTTTTTGATCTTATTCCTAATAGAGGAATCCCATTAACCAGAGCGGGATACAGTTTCCTTTACCCACTTCTGTATTATATCTTACATAGGTTGTGTCTGAACTGATGCGCGTCTTGGCATTCTCTGCATCACAAACCTTGAATTTCTTGTTGTTATTTACAATGTAATTACCTTCTTTGTTACCCTGGCTGACCTTGCAGTCTTCCCATAAAGCATTGACAAAGAACGTCTCCATCAACTGCTGTTGATTCAACTGAATAGGATAAATAGCATAAATCAGATTGGAGTTTGCAGCATTACCTTAGCTGGTTTCTTCGGGTATTGCTGTCCAACAGGGTAGACTATATTTATCAATCGGGCGTCGGCAAGGTTCTTTATGTAGTTCATTACCGTTGCACGACTTGTGTTTATGTCTTTTGCAAGGTTGCTGATATTCGGAGCTTGGGGACCATCCAATGCAAGAAGATAGAAGAGTTTCTTGATTTTTGTGAGATATTTCAGTTCAATCTGCTTGATGAGTAGAATGTCTACCTCGGTCATCATGTTCATGGTCTTGAGCAGATTCTCCGAGAAGTTACGGTGTTCCAGGAAGAAAGGATAGAACCCGTGGTGTATGTAATCCTTGAAAAACTTCCTCGGACTGACCTGTGGAAGAATCTTCTTGATGATCTTCTCGTGGTTAAGCAGTATCTCATCCAGCGTGTAAGGTTCAAGATTCAGTCCTGCCTGGAGGTTCAAGTATTCCCGAAAAGAGAAGCCACGGAGGTTATAACTCTTTACAATTCCATTCAATTCAGGGTTCTCTTCCTTCAATCTCATGACACTTGAACCCGTGAATACAATCTGTAACTTAGGGTAATAATCGTAACATCGACGGAGTTCCTTGCTCCATTCCGGCTGTTTGAAGACCTGATCAATCAACAAAACCTTACCCCCGTTACGATAAAACTCCCCTGCGAAGTCGGCAATACCTCTACCTTGAAAGTAGAAATTGTTCATATTCACATAGAGACACTGACGGTCTGTCGCGCCATATCGTTCCTTTGCATACTGCAGAAGGAAGGTCGTTTTGCCAACGCCTCTCGTCCCTTTGATACCAATCATCCTGTCGGTCCAGTCTATTTCATCCATGAGCCGACGGCGCACAGGAGCATATACATGCTCCACTAGATATGTATGAGTGCGAAAGAATGCGTCCATCTTGTTCCCGTTATGAATACTTAATCAGATGCAAAGTTACTATTTATTTATTTAATTTGCAAACTCTAGATGGCAAAAAAATGATTTTTTTTGTTTTTATTTTGCGGTACATTTGCTTTGAAGTACCTTTGCATGGCAAACAAGTAGCTAACAAATGATTTTACATATATTCAATCCCGAGCACGATATTGCGTTATCCTATGATAATAAGTACTTTACACCGCCACACGCTGGTAGGCAGTTGCGCTATGATCTTGACTACTTACCGGCTCTGTGGGCAAAGGATGGAGACTGTGTTATGGTGGGGAATACTACCTCTGCAATGGTTCATGCACGCCGATTCATGGCACATGTGCAACGTGTAAGGTTCATAAGTCAGGATGAGGTTGCCAACGTAGCGGATGAAATAGATCTTGTTTCGCCATGGGGATGGGACTCCGCTATAAATTCCAGCTTATGAAACTGGGGATTCATGAAGATATTTTACCATCTGACGCAGAGCTTTCCGAGATAAGAACACTTAGCAACCGAAGGTTCTCTGCACATGTTCTTCAGCAACTCCAGCAGACCATGCAGCTTCCTCTCTTGTGTGGTGAGGCTTTCTATGTGGAGAGTATCCCAGCACTAAAGGATGTTATTCAGTCTTTTGGGAAGGCTATTATCAAAGCTCCATGGAGCAGTAGCGGGCGTGGCGTAAGGTACATTGATCAGGCGATGGATGCAGCTATTACGAGCTGGGCAGCCCGAGTTATCTCTCAACAAGGGGGTATAATGGTTGAACCTTATTATAACAAAATAAAGGATTTCGGGATGGAATTCTATGTTGATGCAGATGGTGTACATTATGCAGGACTATCGGTATTCCACACCATCAACGGGGCTTACGTTGGGAACAGTCTGTCTACGGAGGATGAAAAACGACAGATGCTTGCCCCGTATGTTGACAATAGGGTCTTAGACAGTGTTGCTGAACATCTTACACAACTCTTAAACAATCATTTAAAAGGGAAATATCAGGGACCGTTAGGGGTTGATATGATGGTCGTTGCCAATCGGAACACTGCTGCAGACACTGCTTCGGGCTTCTTTGTTCATCCCGTTGTTGAGATTAATCTGCGCCGAACCATGGGGCATGTAGCACTCTCTCTCTTTCAAAGGAAGAGCGGTTCCAGCAGCGAATGATGCGGATTAATTATGATGGAGCGCACTATCATTTGCACACAATACACAAGGAACAGCGGTTTTAAAAGCTTCCTTTCAGACGGTCTTATACCACACCTTGATAGATAAACGATATTTTTTTATTTTGGTGCGGATGCTTAGCTCCATATGTGCTAAGCATCCGCACACGTTGTGCTAAGCGTCCGCACATGATGTGCTAAGCGTCCGCACAACAGAGAAAGAACAGTGTGCACACACCAATATGATATCTATGGAAAAGCAAGAGAGGGTAGTTTATAAAAGGATTCGCCTATAGCTAAAAAAAGAAAGCATATCTTTCAGGCGATAAAAGATAGCCTTTAAAGGAGCGAAAGGAGGTATACATTACATAAAAAAGCCCAAGACCTTTATGTAATTATCAAGATACTTGATTTCTTTGTTTATATGTTTTATCCTGGAATAGCGTATGAAACAGCAATTAACTCACAGATAAAAATAGTACAAAGAATGATAAGTGATGAGAGGGTTAATCAGTGACTGTAAACCCAATAAACTGCGAGGAGAACGCCAATAGCCACGATACTTCCCACGATTTGCAGAATTCTGTTCAGCTTCTTGCGCCGCCGTGCTGCTTGTGAGGTGGCATTGTTATGAAATCCTCTCCCATGATTAGTATAGTCGTATCGTTGTTTTGCCATCGTTACCGATATGTTCTAAATACAAAGGAACCTAAGTGTAAAACTAAATTCCCCCTGGTTTCAAATCTTCGCTATGGACAAAGATACGGAAATATACGGATATATCGTGTATATATCCGTATATTTTATGTTTTTTTAAAAGCGGAAACTCAACTCAACATCAATCATAGAGTAGTTTGGTTCGGCTAAACTACGATCGTGAACATAAGAGTAGAACCCACTTAATTGTAAGCTTTTGGTGAACTGATAGTCAAGTCCCATATCATACTGTGTACGCTGTTTTGCAGCACCTTCCGATGGTTGGTACATGTCATAACGTGCTTTAGCATGCAGTTTCTCGCGAATGATTGGTGCAATAACAAGTGCATAAACACCTTGTGCCTTGTCTCCGTTGCTGCTTAAGCTACAGTCTTTGGCTGCAGCATCATCCGTATGAGAAAGACTTTTAGCAAAGGCGTAACCCGTAGAGTGCACATATTCTGAACGTAATGTCCAGTCATTGGCTTTGTATTCAGCGGAGAAAGCATAACGACGCTGCTGTAATTTGCGCACACCAGCCTGTGGATTGCCAGCATCATCAGTCCATGTACCCTTGCGAGCATAGGAACCTGTCCAACCAAGCAACCCAATCGGAGTCCTTCAACAGGCATAACCCATATACCACCGATGATATTCTTCTGCTGATCAACGTCTTTTACGTTTATTCCCTGACCATCAAAGACGCCTACTTGATAGTGAAGTAGGTTTCTTCCGGCTGCATTTTTAATGAGATCACCTTGTACCTGCAAACCAATGTCACGTCCATTGGAAGGGTGAGCACCTGCTCTGTCGGCGAAACCAGCCAACTTTGAGATGCTTTGTCCTACTCCCATGAAGCCTTGATCAATAGGGTGAATAGGGTTGTCGAAAGTAAATGGATTCTTGAACTGTCCCACTTTCACACGGAAGAAGTCATACTTCTGCCACTCAACGAAGAGGTCTACCAAGCGAGGAGAGGCTCCTAAGGTGGAAGTATTACCATTAAACTGCAGCTGTGCTTTCCAATACCAATCATCAAGGATGCGTCCATCAAGCGATACACGACCTAAACGAAGATTGAAAGTGTTAGACTTGTCTGCCTTCATTCCATTGTACTGATACTGTACAATAGCAAATCCAGACAGCTTAACGTTGCTCACCCATTTGGGAGCTTGCGCATTGCCCACGATAGAACATAGCAATAGGGCTGCTGAAAGAACTGTTTTTTTCATAATTATATGAATGTTGATTTAGGATAATAATATCAGATTCATTCTCAAGTATCAATGTTGCAAAGATAATATTTTAGGGTATAAGTACAAAATAATATACTTATTTTATTGTTTTATGGCATTATTCTTTCTGAAGAAGATGAAAGGCTACTATATTAATAAGGTGTAAATTAACCGTTAAAGATAAAAACAAAAACTTCTCCTCATGATAATAATAGTTATTATCACAGGGAGAAGTCTATGTATCTTATCGCTTCTTCAGTAAGACAACGTTCTCTACATGCGGTGTATGAGGGAACATATCAACAGGTTGAACAGCAACTACTTTGTACTCACTATCCAACAAAGCCAGGTCGCGTGCTTGGGTCGATGGATTGCAACTGACGTATACAATACGCTCCGGATGTGCCCCAAGGATGACATTAACAACGTCAGGATGCATGCCGGCACGTGGTGGGTCAGTGATGATAACATCAGGACGACCGTGCTGTTGGATGAAGCTTTCGGTCAGAATGTCCTTCATGTCACCTGCGTAAAAGAGTGTGTTACTGATCTTGTTTACCTCAGAATTGACCTTAGCATCCTCAATTGCTTCCGGTACATACTCAATACCAATGACCTTACGGGCGTTCTTAGCAACGAAGTTAGCTATTGTTCCTGTGCCAGTATATAAGTCATAGACAAGTTCATTGCCTGTAAGGTCGGCAAATTCTCTTGCTACGGCGTATAGATGATACGCCTGTTCCGTATTCGTCTGATAGAAACTCTTAGGTCCAACCTTGAACTTCAGGTCCTCCATAGTCTCATAGATATGATCCTTACCTTTGAAGACTGTGAGGTCAAGGTCGTTAAATGTGTCATTACCTTTCTGATTATCAACGTAGAAAAGAGAAGTGATCTGAGGGAAACGGTCGGCAATGTGTTGCATCAAAGCCTTTGCCCGTTCGTCGTCACCATCCTCATCATAGTGGAATTGTACAAGTACCATCCATTCACCTGTATTGGAATTGCGCACCATAATATCACGTAACAACCCGTGTTGAGCGCGGATATCATAGAAAGTCATCCCACTTTGCAATGCATAATCCCTGATATCGTTACGGATTTCGTTGCACAGATCATCCATCAACCAGCACTTCTCAATAGGGTAAATCTTATCAAAAGCCCCCGTAATATGGAACCCAATAGCACCTTCGGATAAGCCAACTCCCTCTGGTAAAGCCTGCAGTTCTTCTGCTGTATACCAACGTTTGTTGGCACATCCGAACTCCAGTTTGTTACGATATGCCTTCGTATGTACTGAACCCATGATGGGTAGGAACTCTGGAAGTTCCACTTTCCCAATCCTACTCAGCTGGTCATACACCTGCTGTTGCTTTGCTTTTAATTGCTCACTGTAGGGAAGATTCTGCCATTTGCAGCCACCGCAGATGCCAAAATGCTCACACATCGGTTCCACACGGATAGCACTCTTGCTGATAAAGCGTACGACGGTAGCCTCACAATAGCTCTTTTTCTTCTTCCGTATCTGCAGATCTACAACGTCGCCAGGTACAACAAAGGGGACAAACACCACTTTATCATCTACGTGTGTGATACATTTACCTTCGGCTGCCACAGCCTCTATCGTGACATTCTCAAGTATAGGGAATGGCTTTCTCTTTCTACTCATAATCTGTTTTGTATTTCATTGCAAAGTTAATGATTTTTTCCTGTTTGCCATATGCTATGCTTGTTTAATGCAATCTGTGCTCGCTAACAATGCAAAAATGTAAGGTGAAGTTTGCAATTTTACTTAAAAAGTTTGTTGAATTACCCTTTTATTGGTATATTTGCACTTAGGATATAATAACTAAAATACATTATCATTTATAACTATGAGCGAAAAAAGAGTTTATACCTTCGGTAATGGGAAGGCAGAAGGTAAGGCCGATATGAGAAATCTTCTTGGTGGTAAGGGCGCTAACCTAGCGGAGATGAACCTCATCGGAGTTCCTGTTCCTCCAGGTTTCACCATTACCACAGACGTTTGTAACGAGTATTTTGAGAAGGGTAAGAAGACTGTAATAGGTTTACTAAAGGCAGAAGTAGAGAACAGTGTCCATCATATAGAGACACTTATGAACTCAAAATTTGGTGATCCAACGAACCCTCTCCTTGTCAGTGTTCGTTCTGGAGCACGTGCATCAATGCCTGGTATGATGGATACCATTCTAAACCTCGGTCTTAATGACACCGTTGTAGTTGGTTTAGCACAGAAAACTGGTAACGAAAGATTTGCCTTTGACAGCTATCGTCGCTTCGTACAGATGTATGGAGACGTAGTGTTGGGCATGAAACCAGTCAATAAAGAAGATATTGATCCATTTGAGGCAATCATTCAGAAGGTAAAGGCTCAGCGTGGTATTAAGCTCGACAACGAAATGACTGTTGAGGAGTTGAAGCAGCTCGTTGTACTTTTCAAGCAAGCAATCAAGGACCAGACAGGTAAGGATTTCCCTAATGATCCAATGGAACAGCTATGGGGTGCCATCTGTGCAGTGTTTGATTCATGGATGAATGAGCGTGCTATTCTATATCGTAAGATGGAAGGAATCCCACAAGAATGGGGTACAGCTGTAACCGTTCAGGCGATGGTCTTCGGTAATATGGGTGACACTTCAGCTACTGGTGTATGCTTCTCTCGTGATGCAGGTACTGGTGAGAACCTCTTCAATGGTGAGTATCTTATCAATGCACAGGGCGAGGATGTTGTAGCAGGAATCCGTACTCCACAGCAGATTACAAAGCAAGGTTCTCTGCAATGGGCTGAACAACAGAACATCGATGAGGAGACAAGACGGAACAAATATCCTTCTATGGAGGAAGCAATGCCTGACTTGTACAAGCAATTATATACTCTACAGGACAAGTTAGAGAAGCATTATCACGACATGCAGGACATGGAGTTCACCGTACAGGAGGGTAAACTCTGGTTCTTACAGACACGTAATGGTAAGCGTACAGGTACTGCTATGGTTAAGATTGCCATGGATCTGTTGCATGAAGGTGAGATTGATGAGAAGACAGCTCTTCTCCGTTGCGAACCCAATAAGCTCGATGAACTCCTTCACCCAGTCTTTGATAAGGAGGCTTTAGCGCAGGCACATGTGTTGACACGTGGTCTTCCAGCATCACCAGGAGCCGCTTGTGGACAGGTAGTGTTCTTTGCTGAAGATGCTACAAAGTGGCATGAGGATGGTCATCAGGTCATCATGGTACGTATAGAAACCTCTCCTGAGGACCTCGCAGGTATGTCTGCTGCAGAAGGAATCCTTACCGCTCGTGGTGGTATGACATCTCATGCAGCCGTTGTTGCACGTGGTATGGGTAAGTGTTGTGTCAGTGGTGCTGGTGCTATTATGGTTGATTATAAGGCACGAACAGTAGAGATTGACGGAACAATCGTCCGTGAAGGTGATTATATTTCATTGAATGGTTCAACAGGTGAAGTTTATGCTGGAGAAGTAAAGACACGCCCTGCAGAAGTGACAGGTGACTTTGCTGAGCTGATGAATCTCTGTAAGAAATACAGTAAACTGGTTGTACGTACCAACGCAGATACACCTCATGACGCAGAAGTAGCAAGTAACTTCGGTGCCGTAGGTATTGGTCTTTGCCGTACAGAGCACATGTTCTTCGAGAATGAGAAGATCAAAGCGATGCGCGAAATGATTCTTGCTGACACCACGGAGGAGCGTGAGAAGGCTCTTGATAAGCTCCTTCCTTACCAGAAGCAGGACTTCTACGGCATCCTCAAGTGCATGGATGGCATGCCAGTAAACATCCGTTTGCTTGATCCACCATTGCATGAGTTCGTTCCACACGACCTGAAAGGTCAGGAGATCATGGCTCAAGAGATGGGTGTGAGCGTACAGTTCATTCAGAGTCGTGTGAATTCTCTCTCCGAGCACAACCCAATGTTGGGTCTTCGTGGTTGTCGTTTGGGCAACACATTCCCAGAGATTACAGCTATGCAGACCAAGGCTATCCTTGGTGCAGCTATCCAATTGAAGAGAGAAGGATATAACCCTAAGCCAGAGATTATGGTACCATTGGTTGGTATTGTCAATGAGCTTGATATCCAAGAGAGCATCATTCGTAAGGCAGCAACAAAGCTCTTCAAGAAGGAAGGCGTTGAAGTTCCATTCAAGGTTGGTACAATGATTGAGATTCCTCGTGCTGCTTTGACAGCTGATGTCATTGCAGAGAAGGCAGAATACTTCAGCTTTGGTACTAACGACCTTACCCAGATGACCTTCGGTTACAGCCGTGATGACATCGCAAGCTTCCTCCCAAGTTATCTTGAAAAGAAGATTTTGGATGTCGATCCATTCCAGGTTCTCGATCAGAAGGGTGTTGGTCAGCTCATCCAGATGGGTGTTGAGAAGGGTCGTAAGACACGTAAGAACCTCAAATGTGGTATCTGTGGCGAGCATGGTGGTGAGCCAAGTTCAGTTAAGTTCTGCCACAGAGTGGGCTTGAATTACGTCAGCTGCTCACCTTTCCGTGTACCAATCGCACGATTGGCAGCGGCACAGGCAGCAGTGGAAGAGATGTAAACGGACTCTATTCACATAGAGAATAGAATATAAAAAGAGGAGAAGTCGTTTGGCTTCTCCTCTTTTTTATATGTCTAAAGGCTACTGATCTTTTGACTTCTTTCCTTCTTTTATGTGCTCAAAGGTTACTGTTCCCTTTGATTTCTCTTCCTTTTTTATATGCCTGAAGGCTACTGATTTTTTGGTTTCTTTCCTCCTTTATATGTCCAACGGCTACTGATCGTCGACTTCTCTTCTACTTTTATATGCTCAAAGATTACTGTCCCTTGTTCATTTATGCGTTCTTTTATTTGCCAACGGTTACTTATTAGCTGGCAAGAAACATCTTTACAATAATCTTAAGGCGTACGCTTGCAAAACCAACCGCTACGAAGAAAAAACGCCTTTGTATCCTTTTGTTTATCAATCAGTTACAAAACCCGTTCTAAAAGACGCCCTTTTGCATTGTAAAAGGGCGTCTTTTACACTTCAAAAGGGCATGTTTTGCAATGCAAAAGGGCATCTTTTACAATGCAAAAGGGCATCTATTACTTTTCAGTCATGAATCTTTCTTACAAAAGACAGATGCTAAGTGGCGTTCATTTCAATCCCACTTCTCATCCATCTTATAGTATTATGGTGTACAGAGCCTTGTTTGTTCACCTATGAACGACAAGAGAATGTGTTTTATTTATCCAATTCGTATGTCCCTTCCAACATTTGTGCGATGCGCTTTCCCTTTGCATCATCGAAGGACAGGAACGCCTCAACTGTCTTCTTTTCCACGTCGATTACCTGACTTACTGTGGTCCCGTCTTTCTCAATCCAGTTCACAAAAAACTTCGTCCCATCAATCTTTTTCACTACCATTCGGTTGGTTCCTTCTGCCACACTGTCCTTTTTATCGGTGGTTTTCCAATAGATTGTACTGTCATTCAGATACTTAACATTGGCTGTAAGAGCAGGGTAGGAGAGCGTTGCCTTATGTCCTATAAGCGTGATATCATGGTCTTGTGTATTGCATTTGTCCTGTTTGCAGCAGCAAGCTGATGCCAAAAGAGCTAAAGAAGTCAATGCGATAATATTCTTTTTCATTTCATTTTAGTTTTAATATTATGTGTCTGAATTATTTAAATCTGTTATGTCTACAAAGTTAATATTTTCTTTTCTAAATTGGCAAATACCGTAAATAGAAAACCACGCTTATACCTTTTGTAACAACACTTATAAGCTAGTATCACAGCTTCCCTTCCCATTGGTCTCACCCGTTGCCATCAACCATCTTTTCATTGTTCGTTTCTTGGGTTTCATTTAGTGTGTTATTTTTTCATATTGTAATGTATTATGACATTCGTTTTAATATATATAACGCCCCCAAGGATGTATTTTTGAAGTAAAAACTCCTGAACGATTAAACATAAAAGATATTTATTTTATTTGCAAAATCAAAAAAAATATATACTTTTGCAAAATAGAATACAGAACAACCATATGGAAAAGGCGAACAATCTGCAAGGCTATTGCTGGTCCAATCCATGTGAGTGAGAACTAAGCGGACCTGAATCCCTTATGAAATGATTTCCTTTAGCTGCTTACAATGGTTTATAATTGAAAAAGAAAGACTATTCTTGGGAGACGCGAGGAGAACCATTTTCAAGTCATAAGTTGTGTAAAATCTTTACCATTACCCATCGGTACTATTTCTATTTAAATGGAAGACAGTTATAATGAATACATCGAACAGTTGCAGAAAGGTTCTTATGAGGCTTTCTCAGAGTTGTATTCCCTTTATTCCAACAAGCTTTACAGTTTTGTATTAGCGCAGACAAAGAATAGTACTCTGTCGGAGGATATTGTTCAAGAGACGTTCTTAAAGCTCTGGAAGTCGCGTAAACAGCTTGATTGCTACGGTAATGTGCATGCTTTAATCTTTACTATTGCCAGGAATCTGATCATCGATGGTTTCAGAAAGCAGGTCTCAAAGATCAGTTTTGACGATTATCAGCAGGCGTGCAATAAGCTTTCTTCCTTCCCAACTCCCGATGAGCAGGTTGCTTACAATGAGTTTGTTGACCGCGTGCAGCAAACCAAGAAGCTGTTATCGAAGCGTGCTTGTCTGATTTATGAGATGAGTCGCGAGAAGAATATGCCTATAAACGAGATAGCAGAGTCCCTGAATTTATCTTCACAAACCGTGAAAAACTCCTTGACATCCACATTGAAATTATTCAAGAAGAATCTGTCAAGCATCGTAATCCTTTTACTTTATTATTTCTCTTAAGGCACGTTGTGCCCTTTTTCTTACACCTGTCAGTGTTCTGATGGGGGATAAATAGTACTTGAAAGTTAACAAATGTTATTTTCAAGTACCATTTTTATGCTTTCACGTATATGTTATTAGAAGTAAAATAATGCATGGAGAAACGAATAGAAGAATTATATCAGCGCTATCTGTCGGGAGAGTTAACCCCCCTCAGAGTTAGAAGACTTAAAGCGTCAAGTTCCCTTTGTCTCAGATGAAGAGCTGTGGAACCTGATGTGTGAGGACTTCTCTTCTTCGTCAGAGTCGGCACGGATGACTTACGAATCGCAGCAAAAGGTCTTACGGAACATCCATGAAGAGATACGAAAAGACAAGTGGCACTCACGTGCTCGCAGACTGTTGCGCATTGCATCCATGCTGATTCTGATTATTTCTTTAGCCGCCGGCAGTTACTTATGGTATGAATCTTTTACACCTACAGCCCCTGTTTACACTTACGTCAGTGTGAAAGCAGGAAATAAAAGTACAATAACTTTACCAGATGGAACACGTGTCAGCCTTAACGGTAACAGTCAGTTGCGTTACAATGTAGTGCCCAGCAAACACCGTGAGGTTGTTTTGATGAAAGGAGAAGCCTATTTCGATGTCACCAAAGACCCTTCTTGTCCGTTCCGTGTCAAGGTAAATGACATGCAGATAGAGGTGTTAGGCACACAGTTTAATGTCCGTTATCACAAAGGAGTCATTGAGACCGCCCTGTTCACGGGTGCTGTCCGTCTCTCTTCCAGTGCCTTTGCCAAAGACTATCGGCTCTATCCCGGTAAGAAATCCATTTACCAGCTGGCGTCACACCATGTCACTATCTGCGACAATGACGGGTCGACCGATGCCAGATGGAAGGACGGTTACCTTGCCTTCAACAGTCAACCGCTTGGCGAAGTGCTGAAAGAAGTAGAGAACTGGTACGGTGTCACCATCCAAATACGTAATCATCATCTACCTAAAGACAAGCTGACAGGAGCCTTTTACCATGAGACTTTAGAGAGTGTTCTCCACTCCTTGAGTATGCAATACGGCTTCAAATACCATATAAATCATGATCACGTTACCATAGAATAATAACAAAGAAGACTTAAAACCTAAATAAAATGACAAACAATTTAAACAGTAAGCGGTATCATTTCCTCCGCTTCGCAGTGTTTGTATGGCTACTTTTAGTCCCTGTAACACTGTGGGCGCAGCATGGGAATGTAAGCCTTGATCTTCAAAATGAAGAAGTTAGTCGATTTATTCGACAGGTTGAGAAGCAGACAAGTTACACTTTCGTGTATCGTAACACCGTTCTTAATCCCAAGACTCGGGTGTCAATCGTCTGTAAGAACTGGTCAGTTGAGAAAGCATTGTCCTATGTTTTCTCCCCTTTAGGCATCCAGTTCTCATTCAATAACAACACGATTGTTCTGAACCCAGCCCCCGCATCGAAGGAGAAAGCAGAGCCCTCAGTGACAAAGAAGGCTAAACCCTCAGGTGAGAAAGCCCAGACCACACCAGAGAAACATAAGGTTGTGGGGCTTGTTAAGGAGGCAAATGGTGAGCCCATCATCGGTGCAAGTGTCTTTGTAAAGGGTACAAAGATTGGTACAGTCACCAATACCGATGGAGAATTCTCCTTGGATGTTCCAGCCAATGGTACCCTCCTGGTCTCCTATATCGGCTTACAACCCAAGAGATAGCACTGAAAGGCAGTACAAACCTGAACATAGTCCTCAAAGAAGATGAGGCACAAGCACTCAATGAGGTCGTTGTTGTTGGTTATGGAACACAGAAAAAGGCAACCGTAACAGGTGCCATTGCATCCGTATCAACAAAAGACTTAGTGCAAACTCCACAGGCAAACATCAGTAATATGCTCGTGGGTAAGATGCCAGGTCTTATTGCTATGCAGCGCAGTGGTGCTCCTGGAGAGGACAATTCCACGTTGTTGATTCGTGGTGTGAGCACCTTTTCAGACAATACAGCCCCTTTGGTGATGATTGATGGAGTGGAACGTCCGAACTACAACGGGCTTGATCCGAACGAAATAGAATCAGTAAGTATTCTTAAAGATGCCTCTGCAACCGCCATTTATGGTGTGCGTGGTGCCAATGGAGTCATCCTTATTACAACGAGAAAAGGTCAGAAAGGAAAGCCACACTTGAGCTATTCAGGGAACATGGCAGTCCAATCGCCAACAGCATTGCCCCATTATCTGAACAGTGCACAGTACTGTGAGATGTATAACGAAGCCCTGAAGAATGACGCCTACACCAAAGGAACATCCTATGTGCCACGTTTCACGGAACAGGACATACAGCTGTATCGTGATGGAAGTGACCCTATCATGCATCCAAGTACGGACTGGGTGGGGACATTCCTGCGTAAGACATCTTTGCGTACACAGCATAACTTCAACATTTCGGGAGGTACTGACCGTGTGAAATACTTCATTTCAGCAGGTTTCTTCAGTCAAGGTGGTATGTATAAGTACACCAAGATTGACCGTGACCATGACGTAAATGCTTCTGACACACGTTATAATTTCCGTTCAAACCTCGACTTTGATGTCACACAAGACTTCAAAGCCACTGTACAGTTGTCCGCCCAGATCAACAATATCCATACCCCAGGCATTGGCAACAGTGAGCTTTGGAAGGAGATATCATGGGCTACTCCATTGGGAACTCCCGGTATGGTAGATGGCAAACTGGTACGTCTTGAAAACACAATTGACGATGAAAACCCATGGCAAGCACTGTTGAATAATGGTTATAACGACATCTTTGCCAATACAATCAATACTACCTTACGGTTCGATTATGACCTTTCACGCCTGCTATTGAAAGGCTTGTCCGTTCATGCCAGCACCTCTTACGACAGTTATTATAACAGTAAACGCTTCTCAGTGAAGACGATGCAGACCTTTGTTCCTAAGAGAGATCCGAGTGATCCGTCACAGGTTATCCTTGTTCCACAGAACGAATCCAGCACATGGGGTGGTGGTTTCAGTTATAATAAGAACAGAAAAGTATACTTTGAGGTAGGTTTACATTACAATCAAACCTTTGGTAAGCACAACACAACAGCCTTGTTGCTTTATAACCAGAGCAAGTATTATGCACCCAGTCTGGCTTACCTCGTCCCCAATGCCTACCAAGGAATCGTTGGTCGTGTGACCTATAGCTATGCCAACCGTTATCTGGCAGAATTCAATATGGGATATAACGGTACAGAGAACTTCGCTCCGGGTCGTCGCTTTGGCTTCTTCCCAGCTGTCTCTGTAGGATGGATTGTCAGTGAAGAACCTTTCTTCCCAAAGAATGATTGGCTTGTTTATATGAAGCTGAGAGGGACCTATGGTGAGGTTGGTAACGATAAAATCGGTGGTGATCGCTTCCTATATCTCCCTTCAGTATATGGAGATACGAGTGGCAACCTTTCTGGTTATAACTTCGGTTCATCATCCAATCCGTACTATTCCCAGATGATTGAGGAACGACGCTTGGGCAATCCGTTGCTTACATGGGAGAAAGCCCGCAAGCTAAACTTAGGTATTGACGTCAATCTTTTGAAGAATCACCTCACCGTTTCATTTGATTATTTCAAGGAACGACGCAATAATATCCTTTCAAACAGAAACACTGCACCGATGTTAATAGGTGCTACGTTGCCCGCTTACAATATGGGTGAGATGGAGAACTCAGGCTTTGAGCTCGATGTTAACTATCGTAATAACATCCGTGACTTCAATTATTGGGGTCGGTTCAACTACTCTTTTGCACGCAATAAGATCCTCTTCCAGGATGAAGTACCAGAGAAATATGCTTATCAGATGCGTACAGGAAGACGCGTAGGACAGTTCTATGGTCTTCTCTTCGACGGTTTCTATAACACATGGGAAGAGATAAATGCCCTTGATCGGCCCGTTAGTAGCTGGAATGGTAACCGTCTTCAGCCTGGAGATATGCGCTATATCGACGTAAACAAAGACGGAAAGATTGATATGTATGACATGGTACCTATCGGCTATTCACCTACTCCAGAAATCATTTATGGTTTCTCTTTCGGCTGTAACTGGCGTGGCTTCGACTTCTCAGCACTCTTCCAAGGAGCTGATCATGTGTCAATTAAGTATTTCGGTAGGGCATTATGGCCATTTGTTGTAGGACATAACAGTGCCAAAACATTGATATTGGACCGCTGGACACAGGAACGTTATGACAATGGAGAGCCTATCAACTTCCCACGTCTGTCCATGAGTCCATCTCGTGATACCGACAATAACTATCAGGATTCAAACTTCTGGATCCGCAATGCCAACTATCTTCGTCTGAAGAACATAGAGCTTGGATATACCTTTAACAGGAAACAGTTAAAGGCTTTAGGCTTAGAGAGCTTGCGTCTTTATATCAGTGGGACTAATTTATTTACCTGGACGGATGTCATTGACCTTGATCCTGAAGCCCCATCTAAGGGAGGTGCGACAGAGATTAACACCTATCCATTGCAGAAGATATATAACATTGGCCTAAACATTCAATTCTAAAACCCTACATATGAAAATGAAAAGTAAATATATAGCATGGGCAATTGCTCCCATTTTCCTAATAGGTTGTTCCGATTATTTGGAGACTCCACCCTCTGTTGACTACGGAGAGAATGAAGTTTTCGCTACCCGTGCTGATGCAGAGAAGCTCTTGACGACGCTTTATGCAGAGGGAATGCCTTACGGATTCTGTATGAGTAGTAGCAATACTGACCGTCGTTTGTTGTCGTCTTCTACGTTGGCTTCAGCCTGTGATGAGGGAGAAGACGTAGCAACATGGGCTATGGGCAATGCCGCATGGAATGCAGGAAACCATACAAACACCAATTTCCCATGGGATGAAGACTGTCGGTTCTATTTGAGAAACCATACTATGCGTGTTGCAAACCTTATCTTAAAGCGTATTCATGAGGTACCTTTTGATGAGGGAGACCCTGATTTCAACAAGCGTACGACGGGTGAAGCTTACTTCATGAGAGCCATGTTGTTGTGGGAAGGAGTCTATCGTTATGGTGGTATGCCTATCGTTAGAGATGTCATTGACCCTACTGACTTCTCACAACGTCCAAGGAACAGCTTCTCAGATTGCATTGATTCAATCCTTATTGATTGTGATCGTGCAACACAATATCTGCCAGATTACTATACCGATAATGCGAAGTTAGGACGTGCAACACGTATAGCAGCCTTGGCTTTAAAGGCAAGAGTATTGCTCTATGCAGCCAGTCCGTTGTTCAATACCAGTACTCCGTATATGTCATTCCCAGGTCATGAGGATCTTATTGGGTATGGGAATTATGACAGAGAACGGTGGAAGAAGGCAGCTGATGCAGCCAAAGCAGCCATTGATGCAGCGTTAGCTTCAGGGCATTATAAGATTCATAACACAGGAAACCCTGATAAAGATTATGAAGAAGTATGGACAATACCTGATAATGAGGAAATCATTTTGGGGAATATGAAGTACCGAAACTTCAAGACAACCAGTCGTCCGTTGGTTGCTAACCTCCCTACTTGGGCTATGAATAAGGCATGGGGTGATGCTGGATTATACGTCACTTTCAACTTTGTTCAGCACTATGAGAAACGCGCCGATGGGCAGCCTGCAGACTGGAATATGAATGGTGGGGATAATCTCATTGATATTTACAACAGTCTTGATCCACGTTTTAAGCAGACAGTAGCTTACCATAGCAGCAGTTGGAACGATGAGATTCCGTTTATAAACTTCCTTGATGGTGGGTCAGAGAAGTCTGCTATGGACCGTACTTGTCACTTACTTCATAAGTGGGTTCCACGTGCTTTGCATGTCAATGGTAGCAATACCGCTAATGTTCAATGGCCCGTTTTCCGTTTAGCAGAGCTCTATCTTAATTATGCAGAGGCGTTGAATGAGTATGAGAGTGCTCCTCCTCAGGCAGCTTATGATGCTGTAAATACCATTCGTTCACGTGCTGGTATGCCAGATTTCCCTACAAATATGACACAAGAAGCATTCCGTAAGAAGCTGCGTAATGAGCGTTCTGTGGAGTTAGCATTTGAAGATCATCGTTTCTGGGACATCAGAAGATGGCGTATTGCAGGTGATGAAGGAGTGATGAAAGGTAAGTTCTATGGCTTAAGAATCCGTTCAACAGATGGTAATAAGACACATATCCATTACGAACCGTATGTCTTTGAGCATCGTTTCTGGAATGATAACTGTTACTTATATGCTATTGATCAGAAGGAAGTCAACAAGGGTTATCTTATCCAAAACCCTGGATGGTAGTATCAAGTAAACCTTAATGTAAAACAACAGAACAATGAAATATAGATATTCTATTTTTATTTGTGCACTCATGCAGCTATGTGCGCCTGTGAAAGCACAAACTGTCTCAGACACAACAGAGACCCATATAGCCTATGGAAAGCAACCTACTTGGGCACAATCCGCAGCAATATCTACGGTAAAGGGTGAACGTCTCATGGATATTACGTCACCAACCGTGGGTAATTCCTTAAAGGGAATGCTTCCAGGACTGTCTATTTTGCAGAAGTCAGGAGAGCCCGGTTATGACTTCTATATGGAGAATATGTTTACGAGAGGTGTCAGTTCTTTCAATGGAAACCAGCAGATGTTGGTCTTTATTGATGGCTTTGAGGCACCATTAGACAACCTTTCCTCAGAAGAAATAGAGTCAGTGTCCCTCTTAAAGGATGCTGCAGCCTTGGCACTTTACGGCTCAAGAGGAGCTAATGGGGTATTGCTGATCACAACAAAGAAGGGATTTCATTCCTCTCCTAAGATAGGTTTCCGCATACAAACGGGGCTTCAGATGCCAACAATCATGGACACCCCAATGGATGCTTATCAGTATGCAAGCTTGTATAATCAGGCACTTATCAATGATGGAAAGGCTCCTATATATTCTTCAGATGCACTTGCTGCTTATCAGTCGGGTACGAATGGATACCTCTATCCAAATGTAAATTGGAAGAAACAACTGTATAAGAACACCGCTCCATTGACGATGGGAGAGCTATCCTTCCGTGGTGGAGGTGGTGGTCTGAACTATTATGTGATGGCAGGATTGATGCAGAACGGAGGAATCTACCGTGGTACAGACTCTAAAGCACGTGAGAATGCCAATGTTGATTACGCACGTTACAACTTCAGAGCTAACTTAGATGTAGACATCACACGCTACTTCCGTGCGTCATTGTACTCTGCTGTCAGCTTTGCAGAGCGTACAACACCCGGCGGTGGTGGTGCTGGTGACTATCTAAACTCCATCTGGACCACTCCACCTAATGCTTTTCCTATTTACAATCCGAATGGAAGTATAGGCGGAACATCCCTCTACACCAATCCTGTTGCAAACCTCTTGAACCGTGGATTGTATAAAGAGAACTCTCGTTTTGTACAAGTTATCTTTGGACTTCAGTATGATTTCAGCGCTCTTGTACGTGGCTTAAGTGCCAAGGTTATGTTCGGTTATCACAATTTTATGGCTGAATCATCTCCAAAGACAAGGAATTATGCACGGTATTCTCTCACACAAACGGGTGTAGATGCAGACAATAAACCTGTTTATAGCTACACACAATATGGTTCAGATGCTGCTTTGACTTCAACAGAAGGGTTTAGAACCAGTGACTCAAGAATTGATTTACAGGCACAGATCGACTATCAACGTCGCTTTGGTAAGCATGGTTTACATGCTATGTTCATGATGGCGAACGACCGTTATCAAGTATATAACGTGCGCAATGATGAATGTTATGTGAACTTTGCAGGCCGTTTAACCTATGACTTTGATAAGAGATATATAGCTGAATTGGTAGCTTCCTATATGGGAACAGATAACTATGCACGTGGAAATCGTTTTGGTTTCTTCCCTGCATTGTCGGCTGCTTGGGTTGTAAGCAATGAGTCTTTTATGAAGTCATTGGCTTGGGTTGATGCTTTGAAGGTTCGTGCTTCTTATGGTTTAACAGGTAATAATCAAACCTCAGCGCGGTATATTTATAATGAGACATATGGTAATAGCGGGAGTTATCTCTTCGGAACTGGTAGCTCACAGTCCGCTGGTTTCACAGAAAAGACCTTGGCTAACCCTTCCGTTTCATGGGAGAAGAAGCGCATTTTCAATGTAGGAATTGATGCAACCTTATATAAAAACCTATCTATAAACTTTGATATCTTCAATGAAGAGCAATCTGGAATCCTTGCACTTCCTTATTCTCGCATACTCGGTATAGTAGGTGCTTCCTATGGAAACATTCTGCCTTTGATGAATATTGGTAAGGTTTCGAATCATGGTTTTGAGTTCAAAGCACGCTACGAAGGTAAGATTCACGATAAGATCTCTTACTTTGCTGAGGCTGGAACATGGTATGCTATGAGCAAAGTAAAGGAACAAGGGGAGGACGTTCAGGCTGAAAGTTATCTCTATAAGAAAGGTAATCCAGTGTGGAAACCTATCGTTTTAGAGGCAGAAGGCTTCTATGGCGTTGATGATTTTGACAGTAATGGTAAGTTAAAAGCTGATCTTCCACAGCCTCAGTTTGGGCATGTTGCACCTGGAGACATTAAGTACAAGGACTATAATGGTGACAAGATTGTCAATGAGAATGATGCACATCCCGTTGGCAATGCTACTGTTCCTGCATGGAATTATATGTTCAGCGGTGGTGTAAAGTACAAAGGATTCGATTTAAGTGTACTGTTCCAAGGTGTTGCACAACGTGATATCTATTTGCGTGGAGCAAGTGTCTACTCTTTCCAGAACAATGGTACGGCATCCAATCTGGCTCTTGACAGCTGGACAACTACCAATCCTAATGCCTCTTACCCAAGACTTTCTACAGTCGATTTCAGTAATAACTATCGTTCTTCTACCTTCTGGAGAAGGAACGGAAGCTTCCTTAGACTGCGTAATATACAAGTGGGATATGAGCTTTCAGATGCCGTTTCACATGCATTACGCCTCAGTAAGGTGTATTTCTATGTGAATGCAACCAACTTATTCACGCTTGATCACCTTGGAAAGTTGGGTGATGCCGAGCAAGATAACATCTTAAGCTACCCGCTAATGCGTACTGTTAGCGTGGGATTAAGGCTTGCATTCTAATTATTTTAACTAAGAATTTTATCTTATGAACACAAAGTTTTTCAGATACGTTTTCGTCTCCATGGCAGTTGGTAGTGCCTTTACTCTCTGCTCATGCAATGACTTTTTGGATCGTGAAGAGGATTCCTTTATCGACAAGACAGCAACGTTCGATTCTTACAATCGTACCAAGCAATACCTTACGTATGCTTATTCACTACTCCCAGAAGGGCTGAATCGCTTCTCGGGTGATGCTTTGTTAGGTGCTGCCACTGATGATGCTTGTTTTGCAATAGAGTCTTCTAACATCCAACAGTTCAATAATGGCTCATGGAATGCCTTAAGTAATCCTGATAATGTATGGGATCGTTACTTTGCAGGTATAGCAAAGTGTTGCACATTATTGGAGAATTCCAATCATATTAATCTTGATATCTCACGGTTAGACCCAGCAAAACGGGTGGAATATGAGAATAATTTGAAGGATATACGTATGTGGCGTGCTGAGGCACACTTCCTCCGTGCCTACTTCAATTTCGAATTATTGAAACGTTACGGACCTATTCCTATCATCAAATCGACATTAGATATCAATAAAGATTACAGTGATACACCACGTCCAACGATGAAAGAAGTAGTGGAGTTCATTGCCAATGACTGTGACATAGCTGCTGATTCATTAGAGTTGACACCATGGCGTAACATGAATGATGCCTTTGGACGTGCAACGAAAGGAGCTGCTTTGGCTTTGAAGAGTCGTCTGTTGCTTTATGCAGCCAGTCCTCTTTATGTTGATTTTGGTGATATAGACGAGGCTAACAAGCCTTCGGATGCTACTTTGTGGAAGGCTGCTGCCGATGCTGCTAAGGCTGTAATAGACCTCAATCAATACGAGTTAGCACCAGCTTACGATGACCTTTTTAAGAATGATTTCCAGAATAAAGAGTATATATTCGTACGGCGTTACCCTTCCAATTCAGACTTTGAAAAGAGCAATTTCCCTATAAGCTATGGCGGAAAGGGCGGTACTAACCCTTCTCAAAACCTAATAGACGATTATGAAATGCTTGATGGAACAGCCTTTGATTGGAGTGATCCTGTTAAAGCTGCACACCCTTTTGAGAACAGAGATGAGCGTTTGTTAGCAACGGTATTGATGAATGGTGTCTTGTTTAAGGGCAAAAGGATTGCTACTTATCCAGGGGGTGCCGATGCAATGCCCAACCCTAATGCAACAAAAACGGGTTATTACTTGCGCAAATTCCTCAATGAGAACGTCAATATCCAGACGGGTGGAGGAAGCGATGGGCATGTTGTACCATTGTTCCGTTTGGCTGAAATCTACTTAAACTATGCAGAAGCGCTCAATGAATATGACCCAACGAACCCTGACATTGCTGTCTATCTGAACAAGATTCGCGAACGTGTGTCATTGCCTGATGTCCCTTCTGGACTCACACAGGAGCAGATGCGCACGTTGATTCACCATGAGCGTCGTGTGGAACTGGCTTTTGAAGAGCATCGTTTCTGGGATGTTCGTCGGTGGAAGGTTGCCTCTTCAACCCTTGGAGCACCTGTTAAGGGCGTAAAGATAACGCAAGATGATGCTGGTAACTTTACTTATTCACCTGTTCAGGTAGAGCAAAGAGTATTTCAACCCAAGATGTATTGGTATCCTATACCACAGTCAGAGGTACTTAAGTTGCATCATTGGGAACAGAATAAAGGTTGGTAATAAAATCGGAAAGTCATGATAAGATTAAAGAATATAGTGGTGATGCTATCCGTGTTGTGCGTGGTAGCCTGTACCGAAATAACATAGCATATGATGAAGTGGTGAATGTTTCTGAAGGAATTTACCTCTCTGGGAGCTCTTCTGAATTCTCTGTACCCATTGAAACGGGTAGGTTGAAGTCTGGTTCTCATGCAAATATGTTTAGTATTCGTGCATGGTTGAAGAAGGAAGGACGCTTTCAGATATCATTTGTAGGGACTGACGGACAACCCGTTACCTATGGGAAGGGAACTGATATCTCACTCTCCAATGCTCATGCAACGGCTTTTAACCTGACAGAAGGGGGTGAAGGCTTCACCGTTCCTGCTGAAGGACTTTATCAAATCGTTGTTAATAAGGAGCGAAAAGAGCTTACGATCATTCCTGTTCAGTTTACTATGCAGGGTGAGAATGCACTTACAACGGAGGGAAGTACTACTGTTGGCTTGAGTAAGGTTACTTATGACCGACTCACACATGTGGTTACCTGGAGCAATGAGGACTCTACACAGCAGTTGTTACCGGGCAGATATGTGTTCAATATGAATGATGGAGCACCGCTTTATCTGCGTGATAGTGAGAGCGAACAGGATACTGTGTCTGCTGTTTACACTGGAACAGCCTTGGCAGAACGTACCAATCAGCTGACAGCAGACTATCAGCCACTCACTAACCAGTCGGATGTGAAGCTTAAATTCCCATTGAAAGGACAATACAGTGTTCAGATAAAATATAGCGTTTTGACGGATAAGTTCGAGGCGCGTATGGGTGGTAAGGGTGTTGAAGTGACGGGATTCCCTGACGATCTCTATATGGGAGGAAGTAACTTTGGCGCATGGAATACTGCCAATATAGTACAGATGGCTCCTGTAGGTGCTGTTGGGAATGGTGAATTCTGGCGACTATGTTATCTGCAGGCTGGGCAAACTGTTGAGTGGGCAATGGCAAAAGACGGTTCACAAGCGTTCTCTTCATTGCAGACAATGCAGGGTGTTACCGTGAATAGTGACGGAAAAGCCACTGTGAATACCTCTGGACTCTATCTTGTTTATGTGAACTTAGACCGTAAACTCATTGCTTTTGAGACGCCAAAGGTATATGCTTCGGGAACGGCATTGGGGGATAATGAGCAGCCTGTGACCGTCAATGGCGAGAACTTATCAGTGGAAACAACTGAGACAGGTAAGCTGAATCTCTTTGCAACTTCCAATAACAATGCCCGTAATTGGACAACGATGCAGTTCTCAATACGCAATGGAAAGATTGTCTATCCTGGTACATCGGTTGATAATATGCCGGCATTACCTGTCACCAAGGGTACTACTGTGCGGATGAATATGGCTAATAACACGGCTGACTTTGGTGGTACTACACCAGAGAACCTTATCCCTGAGGGCGTTCCTCAGCTTTACATGACAGGCAATAGCTTTGGAAACTGGGATTGGAATGCTGCTTCTGTTGTCTCAATGGAGAATGGATATGCTGGTAATTCCCGTTGGTTCTATATCTCTTATATACCTGGTGGAGAGGCTTTAGAGTTCTCTACTGACAAGGCATATGGTAAGGGTAACTTCGCAAAATTGAAGAAAGCAGAAGGTTATCAGGTGATAAACGATAGGGCTGTCGTGGCAGCTAATGGTATATATCTTATATATGTAGGCTTAGATTCCCGTGAAATTGACATCCAGCCGTTGAGCCTTTCGGGCGATTGTGGTGGTGCTTCAGTAGAGTTTACGACGAATCCTGACGGTCGGACGATGTCTGCAACGCTTGCAAAGGGCGGTAGAATGAGAATCTATCCAAACATCCCTGCTTTCCAGAACGTCAAGAAGTTCGGTTCTTGGAAGCGTGAGGTATATATTGATCCAGAGACAGGTGCCTTCCTATATCGTAAGAATGGCGAGGGTGAACCTAATAAAGACTATGTCTGGAAGGCTGGAACCAAGATAACAATCGACTTCGTTACGAAGAAGGCTACAATCGAAGTACCCTAAAGAAGTTTGTATTTCATAGATAATATATAATTGATTTGTGTAACTCTTAGGTTTTGTCTCTAATATCATGTTGAAGCAATCTCTATCCGATAACCCCATCATAACATCTCGTTTTAGGGTGCTTGGGGTATTGGATAGAGTTGTAGAATCTCTGAGTGGGGTAGTGTCCTTACGGTCAGGGGCATGCTTTCTAATAGAAGATAGAGACAAATGGTTACTTGAGGTGTTACGTTGTACAGCTTTACAATAATCGTTTTGCGTACGAGATTGATTATAAGTATCTTACAAATTAGCATATAATGGAGAAGAAGAGCCCATCTTTCACAGTGGTGCTAAGGCTTAGCACGTGTGGTGCTGGGGCTTCGCACATGTGGTGTTGATGCCTCGCACATGTGGAGCTAAGGCTTAGCACAATAGTACAGGTAGCCTTTATACTTCTCCGAAGAGCAATGTTTACTCACTAATCATCCAATAATAACAATTCTATTAACGAATAATTCATAAGAACCTCTATTGAAAATGAAGACTTTTAGCAATCATTTCCAGCGTTATATCTATCCTTTTCTGATGACCTTACTGTGTCTTCTGCCATTGTCAGGACAGTCAGCTGAACGTCATTTGTGGGATAATGGCTGGAGATTCTCTCTTTATCAGGATGACTCTCCACAGCAGATAACATTCGATGACAGCCATTGGCGATTATTAGATTTGCCACATGACTGGGCAATAGAAGGTGATTTCTATTGTCAGAACCCCTCTGGTGCTACTGGAGGTGCGCTACCTGGGGGTATAGGGTGGTATCGGAAGCATTTGGTTTTACAGGATAACGATGCCAAATCCCGTTACAGTATTCATCTGGATGGGGCTTATATGTGTACATCAGTCTATGTGAATGGCAAGCTTGTGGGGACACGTCCTTATGGTTTCATCAGCTTTAGCTATGACCTTACACCCTTTCTTAACAAGCAAGGTGATAATGTTATTGCCGTGAAAGTTGACAATTCACAACAGCCTAACAGCCGTTGGTACACGGGATGTGGCATTTACAGACATGTATACTTGTCTAAATCATCCGATGTTCGCATAGCAGAATGGGGCGTACAGGCTATATCTGAGTTGAAAAAGGGTGTTGGGAACATCACAGTCAACACACAAATAGAGAATCCCGGTGGCTTAAATCGCCGCTTTGTAGTGCGTCAGAAGATATGGGATGCTAACCATCAGCTTGTTGCACAGACATCGAAAGGTGGTCAGACGGGTGCTTCGGGCACTCTCGTAAGTCAGCAAATGCGCATCAGCAAACCCCATCTGTGGTCGCTTTCTTCCCCTTATCTCTATAAGATGACAACCGAATTGATAGAGAATGGTAAGGTGTTGGATTGCGATACCACGACTATCGGTATACGAACGGCACACTTTGATGTGGCAAAAGGCTTCTTCTTGAATGGTGAAAACATCAAGATCAATGGCGTTTGTCTGCATGGTGACTTAGGATGTCTGGGTTCTGCTATCAATGAAGACGCCCTTCATCGGCAGGTTATCATGATGAAAGAGATGGGGGTCAACGCCATCCGATGCTCTCATAATCCTCCTTCTCCCGAGCTTTTAAACCTCTGTGACAGTCTGGGAGTGCTCGTTATGGATGAGGCTTTTGACAGTTGGCTGCAGGGAAAGACGCCTTATGACTACTCATTATATTTCAAAACATGGTTTGAACGTGACTTGCGTGATATGGTTTTACGTGACCGTAACCATCCTTCTATTGTCATTTGGAGTATTGGTAATGAGGTTCTGGAGCAGTGGAACAAGGTGGATAACAAGGGAATGGCACTGGAAGACGTGAATATCCTGCTCAATGACAATCGTAGCAAGGCTGCATTGACACAGGGAGACAAGCTCAATCTGAATGCAAAACTCACACAGGTGCTGGCTGCTATCGTACGTCGTTATGACCCAACGCGGCCCATTACGGCAGGATGTAATGAGGTATCGCCAGAGAATAACCTGTTTAAGAGTGGTGCTTTGGATGTAATAGGATTCAATTATCATCAACAAAAGGTGAAGGATGTACCACAGAATTTCCCTGGAAAGCCCTTCATCATGACGGAAACAGTGTCTGCTTTACAAACACGTGGATACTATAAGATGCCAAGTGATTCGCTCTTCCGACTGCCAACAAAGAAGCGTCCGTTCACTGATCCCACCTTCCGTTGCTCATCATATGATAACTCTTGCGCTTATTGGGGGTCTACACATGAACAGACTTTGGATGTAGTTAAGCATACACCTTACTGTGCTGGACAGTTTATTTGGACTGGATTTGACTATATAGGAGAGCCAACTCCTTTCAATTTCCCTGCTCGAAGCAGTTATTTTGGCTTGGTTGACCTGGCTGGTTTCCCCAAAGATTCTTACTATTTGTACCAGAGTGAATGGACTAATAAGCCTGTGTTGCATGTCTTCCCACACTGGAACTGGATTGAAGGTCAGCCTATTGACATGTGGTGTTACTATAATAAGGCGGATGAAGTGGAGCTCTTTTTGAATGGAAAATCACAGGGAGTACGCCGCAAACAGAATGATCATGAGTATCATGTAGCATGGCGTTTGAACTTCGAACCGGGTGAAGTACGTGTCGTTGCACGGAAGAATGGTAATGCGATAGCTGAGAAAATCATCAGAACAGCAGGTGCTCCTCACCACATTCGGTTGACTCCTGACCGTCAATTGATCAAAGCAAACGGACGCAGTCTGTCGTTTGTTACGGTGGAAGTGGTTGACAAAGATGGTAATTTATGCCCTTGGGCAGATAATAATATCATCTTCTCTTTAACGGGAGATGCCACGATTGCAGGTGTTGACAATGGTAGTCCTTTCTCTATGGAACGCTTTAAAGCCAGTGAGCGGCATGCTTTCTATGGTAAATGTATGGTGGTAATACAGTCTGGTAAGACACCTTCAGACATTCAACTCACGGCAAAGGGTGTTGATTTACAGCCCCAGACTCTTCGTATAACATCTAAGTAAACATTCAATCTCAAGGTATATGAAACGTTGTATTATAGCTCTTTCCTTTGTCATGGGTAGCCTTTTGGTGGGTAATGCCCATGACATAACACCTGATTCTCCACAGAAACCCGTGAAGAAGGCAGTGCGTTCATCAGATAAAGAGACGTTGTTTGTGAGGAATCTCATGAAGAAAATGACGTTAACAGAGAAGATAGGACAACTCTCACAGTATGTAGGAGGAGAGCTTCTGACGGGTCCTAAGAGTGGTTCTCTTACTGATTCGCTCTTCGAAAGGGGTATGGTTGGATCCATTTTGAATGTCGGTGGGGTTGATAATCTTCGGAAACTGCAGCAACGAAACATGCAGTTGTCACGGTTGAAGATTCCCGTTTTGTTTGCTTTCGACGTCATTCACGGTTACAAAACAATCTTCCCTACACCTCTGGCGGAGTCCTGTTCGTGGGATTTAGGGCTTATGTTTGAGACGGCAAAGGCTGCTGCTATAGAGGCATCTGCCTCTGGTATCCATTGGACTTTTGCCCCTATGGTGGACGTTGCACGTGATCCTCGATGGGGAAGGATCGTTGAAGGGGCAGGAGAAGACACCTATCTGGCAAGTAAAATAGCTGCTGCACGGGTGAAAGGGTTCCAATGGAACATAGGAGAACCTAACTCTGTATATGCCTGTGCCAAGCATTTCGTAGCCTATGGAGCACCACAGGCAGGACGTGACTACGCCCCTGTAGACCTTTCTTTATCTACCTTATCCGAGGTTTATCTTCCTCCTTTCAAGGCTTGTGTGGATGCTGGCGTGAAGACTTTCATGTCTGCTTTCAACAGTGTTAATGGTGTTCCAGCTACTGGCAATCGGTGGTTGATGACCGATTTGTTGCGTCATCAGTGGGGATTCCAAGGCTTTGTAGTGAGTGATTGGAATGCAGTTCAGGAGTTAAAGGCACATGGTGTGGCTGAAACTGATGATGATGCAGCCCTCATGGCATTCAAGGCTGGGGTGGATATGAACATGACTGACGGTTTATATAACCGTTGTTTAGAGGCAGATGTGCGGAGTGGTAAGGTTGATTTGCAAGCCATTGATGCTTCTGTTGAGCGCATCTTACGTGCTAAATATGCCTTAGGACTGTTCGAAGATCCCTATCGTTTCCTTGATAACAAGCGCGAACGACAGGTAGTTCGCTCTCAGTCAATGATTGATTTAGCCCGAAAAGCTGCCGTCTCTTCAATGGTTCTGTTGAAAAATGATAATGCAACGCTTCCTCTTTCTAAGCAAACAAAGCGTATTGCACTCATTGGTCCGCTGGCAAATAACCGTTCTGAGGTAATGGGTTCTTGGAAGGCAAGAGGTGAAGATGCTGATGTTGTGACTGTATTGGACGGCATAAAGAACAAGCTTGGTAGTAATGTCTCACTGCAATATGTGCAGGGTTGTGACTTCTTAGCTCCTTCTAAAGATGAGTTTTCATCAGCTTTTGAGGCAGCAAAGCAGAGTGATGTCATCATAGCCGTGGTGGGTGAGAAGGCTTTAATGAGTGGAGAATCACGCAGTAGGGCGATCCTTCGCCTGCCGGGACAGCAGGAAGCGTTGCTCGATACACTCCGAAAAGCAGGCAAACCACTTGTCGTTGTCCTCATGAGTGGGCGTCCTTTGTGTTTGGAAAAGGTAGAAAAGCAGGCTGATGCATTGGTAGAAGCATGGTTCCCAGGTACTCAATGTGGCAATGCAGTGGCTGATATTCTCTTTGGTGATGCCGTCCCTTCCGGTAAGTTGACAGCCTCTTTCCCTCTTACGGAAGGACAGATTCCTAACTATTATAATTATAAACGCTCTGGCAGACCGGGTGATATGCCTTACAGTTCTACTGTTCGTCACATTGATGTTCCTAATAAAAACCTTTATCCTTTTGGTTATGGACTGAGTTATACGTCGTTCTCTTACGGTGAGATGCAATGTCCTCAGCAGTTTAATCCTGATGGTTCACTGCAGGTTTCAGTGGATGTCACCAATACGGGAAGCTATGATGGTGAGGAGATAGTCCAACTTTATGTTGCTGATAAGGTTGCTTCCATGGTTCGACCCATAAAGGAATTGAAGGATTTGAGAAGGTTTTTATCCCCAAAGGACAAACCAAGCATGTTGTCTTCACCGTCAATGTGCGTGATTTAGGGTTCTGGGATAACAACATGCAGTACATTGTTGAACCTGGAATGTTTGACGTTATGGTGGGAAGAAACAGTGAAGAGCTGCAGAAAAAGGAGGTTCTGTGGAAGAAATAGCAGTACTCTTGCTTCCTTAAAGTATTACTTCTACTATCTTTTAAAGACTAAAATACAATTTAAAAATAAAGATCAAAGTACATGAAACATTTATTGTTAGCATTAATGTTGCTGCTGTCTGTCAGCGTCAAGGGTATAGGTATCACCCACGGACCATGGATTTGCGATATGGATAGCACAAGTGTTACCATTGTTTGGGTAACAGATAAGCCCGGATTATCATGGGTTGAACTGGCTCCTGAAGGGTCAGATCATTTCTATGGAAAGGCTCGGACACGTTATTATGATATCTTTGAAGGACGCAAAGTGCTTACAGATAGTGTGCATAAGGTGCATATTGAGGGGTTGAAACCTAACACAAAATATCGCTATCGGGTGTTCACTCAGGAGGTAGCAGAGTGGCGTTACGATGATTGGGTGACGTTTGGTAAAGTGGCTTGTACCGATGTGTGGAGAGGTAAACCCTACGACTTCACGACTTTCCCTGCCCACCCTCGGGAGATAACTTTCTTGGTATTGAACGATATTCATGAGCGTGCTCAGTTCATGAAGGACCTATGTAAGAACATAGACTTCAATAAACTCGATTTCGTTTTGCTCAATGGTGACATGTCAAACCGCCTTAGAAGTCAGCAACACATGATGGAAGCGTACTTGGATACGTGTGTTCAGATGTTCGCTACACACACTCCTTTGTTCTTCAACCGTGGAAATCATGAGTTGAGAGGGCAGTTTGCGGATTATCTTTATCGGTATTTCCCAACACGAAACGGGAAGTATTACCGACTGCAACACGTGGCTGGCATCGACTTTTTGTTTATTGATTCGGGTGAAGACAAGCCTGATGAGGACATTGAATACAGTGGTATAGTGGCTTATGATCAGTATCGTGAAGAGCAGACAAGGTGGTTGCGCAGCCTTCGTGAGGAACATAAGATTGGTAAATATCCTTTAGTGGTGTTCTCTCACATGCCTCCTACACTTGAGAACTGGCATGGTCCTTATCATATGCAGAAGACTTTCGTACCAGAATTGAACAAGATGAACGTCTCAGTGATGCTCTCTGCACACCTTCATGCCTTGGTTTCCAGAAACCAAATGAGATCATTAACTTCCCGAACTTAGTCAATAGTAATAATACTTATCTGCTTTGCCACATTGCAAACGGTAAGATGGACGTTGATTATGTGGGACTGAATGGGAAAGATAAGAAGCATTTCACATTCCCATTAAAGTAAGAATAGCTTTCATTCACTCTCTTCTTATATAATGTAAAGGGCTAAAACCTTCTTTTGGTTTTAGCCCTTTTTGTTGTATGATGCATTGTCTATGCTCGGAATTCTAAGTCTTTTTCCTTCTTATTTTACGCTTGCTGTCAATGGTTTCAGTAGGTTTCTTAGGCTAAGGAACTTCTGAATCAGCAGCCAAAGACGGTCGTTACGGGAACAAAAGGTGGTATTTTACCTCGTATTATTCGCGCTTCATCTTTGGCAAATAGAGTGCAATGATGCCTAAGAGGGGAAGTAAAGTGCTGACCTTAAATACAAAAAGAATACTTGTTTGGTCTGCTAACCAGCCGAAGAAAGAGCTACCAACACCACCAAGTCCGAACGAAAGACCATAGAAGATACCTGCTATCGTACCGATATGATTGGGCATTAAGTCGGTGGCATACACAAGAATGGCTGAGAAAGCGGATGCTATGATGAGTCCGATGAGGGCTGAGAGGAGGATGGTACCCGCCAGACTGTTGATGTAAGGGAGCATGATGGTGAAGGGGGCAGCACCGAAAATGGAAAACCATATCACATTCTTACGTCCGTAACGGTCACCAATCCATCCGCCAAGGAGCGTCCCGACAACCTCTGCAGCCAGGAAAACAAACAGACAAACCTGTGAATATTGAATGGAAATACCGAACTTCTCTATCAGGAAGAACGTGAAATAGCTGGTCATACTCTCTGTATAGAAGTTCTTAGAGAACATCAATACGAAGAGGATAAACACAAAACCATAGATCTGATAACGGCTGTAAGTCTTTGCTGTGGTCCATTGTGTCCGACTCTTCTTATGAACTTTCTGGGTCTGTTTGACGTGCCATTTTCCTATATATACCAATATGATGGCTAAGAGGATGGCTATGAATGCAAACCAACGGACACCACTCAGCCCGACAGGTATCACGATAAGGGCTGCAAACAGAGGACCTAATGCGAAGCCGCCGTTGCCTCCTACCTGGAAAATACTCTGTGCTAATCCCTTCCTTCCGCCTGATGCTTGTTGTGCAACTTGCGAACCTTGAGGATGGAAAATGGAAGAGCCTAATCCGAAGAGGGATACCGACAGCAGGATGACATAGAAGCTATTGGCATAGGAAAGCATGAAGATACCGATAAGCGTGAATATCATACTCACAGGTAACTGCCACCAACTGTGATGCTTATCAGCGTATAATCCAACGAAAGGTTGAATGATTGATGAAGTGATTTGTAGTACAAATGTGATGATACCAATCTGTAGAAAGCTTAGTCCGAATTCGTCTTTCAGCATAGGATAGATCGCAGGAAGCATTGAGTGCATGGTGTCATCTAAGAGGTGACAGAAGCTTACTGTGAGTAGAATCCCAAAGGCTGTCCGTTCTATGTTCTTGTTTTCTGTTTTGCTATTTATCTCCATCAGTCCTTTTTATTTTCGTCATGCAAAGTTATATCTTTTGATGATAATCAGCGAATTTCAGCCTGAATAATTCCGCACCGCTTACTGTCTCTTATCTCAATCGTAGAGGATGAGCAATGATGATGGGCATGACTGAAAACCTTATGGTGAGGAATTATGTGGTTAAGAAATATCAATACAAAATCAGAAACCGATTTCGTGATTTCAAAGATGATGCTTAAAAATCGCCTTTGTAACTTGTTGTGATGCAAGAGGTTATGAAGAGGGTTGTAAAAGGGCATCTTTTGGGTTGTAAAAGGGCACCTTTTACACATCAAAAGGGCATGTTTTGCAATGCAAAAGGGCGTCTTTTACATAGCAAAAGGGCATGTATTGTTTGGCAGTTATGAATCTTTATTACAAAAGGGGGTGACGAGAGGGGGTGCAAGAGCTTTTCTATGGGTTTGTTCTTGGTTGGTTATGGATATTCCTCTTGCTGCTGTTGAGGTTTTTAAAAGTGGTCTGTTTGTCAAGTGATGGGGGGATATTACTACTTGAGGGTGCATGCCATGACAGTTATTGCTTTGCCGTTTTGTTTTCGATTACACAAAGAAAGTGAGGGAGAATGTGGGGCGATACAGAATAAAAAGTATATCTTTGTGGCGTAAAGATGATTTCAGGAACGAAGAGTTAACCCGTCAGACGGGGGGCAGAGAGGCTTCTTCCGTCTTGCAGAACGGGTTATTTTGCTTTGTGATGAATGGTTATTAACAGCAAAAGAAATACTAAAACAATGAACAAAAGCAAGAGTTGGATTCTATTGATGTTCTGTTTTCTGCTGACAGTATCAGCTTATGGACAGACGAGAAAGCCTGTTAGGAAGTCTGTAACAAGGACTGCAAGAGTTGCGAAACCCGTGAGGAAAGTGACGCCAACATCCACGAAGACGACGGCGACAACGGTTGCACCGGTCATGGAAAAGGATGTATGGACGGGAAAAAGAGAAGTGACGATTCCAGGAAGTGTGGGAAAGCTGGCTGCTACATTGCAGGTTCCAGAGATGAAACAAGGGGCAAAGGTGCCTTTGGTCATTATCATGCACGGACTGGGAAGCGACAAGGATAACACGCTTTTCGCTGCTTTGGCTGACAGTTTACAGGAGAATGGTATCGCATCGTTGCGCTTCGACTTCAATTCGCACGGTAAAAGTGAGGGAAATATCGTTGATATGGACTTCAATAACCTGCAGGCTGATGCTGAAAAGGTACTGAATTATGCTCGTAAACTCGACTTTGTAAGTAGCATTTCGCTTGCCGGACACTCCATGGGAGGTGTCATTGCCTCAATGGTTGCAGGCAGAGAAGGGACGAACAAGATAAAGAGTGTTGTGCTCTTTGCCCCAGCTGTAGCCATTCAGGACGATGCTCAACGTGGCGAATTCTCTGGTTTCAAGTTCGATCCGAACAATATCCCAGCAACATTTGAGGTGATGGGACACACAATGGGTGGTAAATGGCTTAAGACAGCACAGACATTGAACATCCTCGAGACAGCCAAAGGCTATCAAGGAAAGCTGTATGTCATTCACGGAACGGAGGATCAGTTTGAACCATATGTCACTAGTAGTCTTTATCTTCGTGATAATCCCAATGGTAAGATCGTACTGTTGAAGGGTTTTGACCACTACTTCTCACAGGACGTTCTGCTCCCTGTCTCTGTTGCAACGAAGTATTTTAAAGAGGTGTTGTTGGGACATTCCAGTAAATAAGACTGAAGATTCAGAAGGAATATGCAGGCGGAATGGTATAAAGGCATATTCCTTTTAATGACATTTCTCCTTATAAAATACGGTTGGATGCATCCGTATTGGCATGTAAGAAGATGTGATATACATAATGATATATTAAGAAAAAAGGTACAGGAGCGACACCTGTACCTTTTGTTTTTGTATATCATTAAAGAAGATATGTCATTAAAAGAAATATGTTCTTATGTCATTCTGTCTTCTGTTCTTTTGCATATCATTGGAAAAACATATCTTTATATCATTCTGTCTGTTATCCATTCTGTCTTACGCAAGGCGGAGATGTCTCCAAATCCAGTCTGGTATATGTTTCCAAAGGAACGTAAGGATGCGCCAACGGGTATCGATGACACATACGTGACGGCGTTGTCTGATGGCTTTTATGATGCCTTTTGCCACATGTTCCGTAGTCATCAGCATTGGGAAGTGCGCGGTTCCAGAGAGTAGAGGAGTGTCAACAAAGCCTGGACGGATATCCGTAAACCTAATGTTATGGTGCTTAGTGAGCGATAATTGTTCCAAAGCCTGGAGGTAAGTGTTCTGCAAAGCCTTCGTGGCACTGTATGCTGGAGCAGGTCCAAGACCCTTTGTTCCGGCTATAGAAGAGATACAAGCGATGTGCCCACCACCGTGTTCTGCAAAGTAACGATAGGCTGCGCCCACCATTCTTGTGAAGCCTGTGGCATTGGTTTCCATTGTTTTTATCTCCTTTTCTGGCTCAAGTGATGGGTTCTGCCATCCTATTCCCGCTACGTGAAGATAGAGATCTATTCCGTCCATCTGTGTTATTAACGCTGAGAGAGAGGCATCTGCATGCTCCTCAGTCACATCAATCTGTGCCGTAAAGACCCGTTCTGGCGCACTGTTCTGCAGGTCGGTCAACTTCTCAATGCGGCGTGCTGCCACTCCAACAGTCCATCCTTCGTTGATAAGTAGTCGTGCCACCTCGTGTCCGATGCCACTGCTGGCACCCATGATGATTGCCTTTCATCTCAGTAGTTCCTTTGGTAACAGCTCGCTGAGGCTGTCTTCACGAATAATCTTTGGTGCAGCTTTGCCTGCAAGGACCATTATCTTCTTCCCGTTTCTGTAGATATGCAACTGCCGGGAGCGCACTACGGCTGTTAACTCTCCGTCCTTCTGCATGGCTTTCCATACGGGATTATACACTCCATCCTCCTCAAAAAGCTTCTTTTGGAGGTGTGAACACATGTTGGTTGTATCTATTTTCATCATAATTCTCTGCAAAGATAGGGATTTGTCTTCAGTAAAACACTGGTGGAAATCAAATATTTCATTTGACGATCTTAGGTTGATGATTGTCTATGGAAGCCCTGACCATCATTGTGATGTGGATGTAAATGCCTTCTTTTCTTCGTTTGTTATCTTTCGATTCTTAGGTATCTGATGTCTGGAAGAGCGTTTCATCTTGTGTTATATATGAGGTGGGATGCGTATATATAGCATAGGGGCAAATGCTTTCGACTGTCCACGTGATAGTTGATGTTGTGGATAGACGAAGGCATTTGCCCCTGTTCTATTGCTATTATGCACATTTTCTGAAAGTCATAATAGCCTTTTTTCTTTCTTTCCCGTGCCTTTTAATGCTTCTATAGACGGTATGAGACGGGATGATTAGCCCACTGATTGACTCTTGAACTTCCTCCTTTTTGATGCTTTAAACCAGAAATAGAGGAGTAAAAAGATGAAAGCAATGAGGATACAGACCATGAGGAACGTGTATTTCTCTGGTTCAACCCAGAACTCATGGAAGAAGTTTATACGCCCAAGGATCTCCACTGGAGTCCAAAAGATAATCACTGTAGCAATCGCCATACGGATGTTTGCACCCCAAGAAGCCAGGAAAGCTGGCGTTTGAACATGAATAATGACCCGACAAGACAGCTGACACCAACGAGATAAGTCACGGGATGGTGGTCGCCAAGGAAGTTCTTATCGTAGCAAAACATCAACAATAAGTATAAAGCCCATAGCATCATGTTCAGTTCCATGAACGTTACTATGGAGGTATGGCGGGTCATTGGCTGGAAGACAATCTGTTGTTTGCGCTTCCCAAAACACTTTTTCTGTATCCAAGTGATGAAGTCACAACCGTTCTTTGTACTGAAGATATACATTGTCATGACCATCATCCACATTCCAAAGGAGGCTGGCATGATGAGATATTCAGGTTTGGTTACTACCTGACCGTTCTCTATCTCTGGTGGAACACCATATCTCCGGGCATAGTAAAGGAAGAGAAACTCTACCCAACCAGTCCAGAAAGCAGTCCACCAATGAGCCCCCAGAGGGTCTGTCGGGTGTCTCCCTTGACGAATACACCAATGATTACCATTACTAACCCCACGAATCCCATTGTGAAACCTGCATAATGAACGGCTGTAGGGTCCATAAACTTCTCCATTAGTATCATGATTGCGTGCCCTAATGGCATCGTAAACAATACAAGAAGGAACGAAGCGATGGCTCGCCAAGGGTATATTTTCTTTGATTTCTGACCTGTTGACTTAGTGTTTTGGTCTTCAATGTTTGATATTTGAGCTTCCATTATATTATTATTTCATTGTTACAATCTTTCTTTTTCTGTATGTTTATAGGGCTCTCTACGGTAGATACGTGAGTAAATGACGTTCTAAACATACCCATCTCATAGGTGATTTCTCTGTTTTTGCACTCTTTCCCATTCGTGGAAGGGGGAGAGGTTGGTGTCTCTTTCCTATATATCTACACTCATTCCTACCATCAATTTCGTACCATCTGTCAGTGGACAGTTGAGATAATAGTACTCTGGTCTATAATTAAAGAGGTTATCGAGAGCGAGAGAAACCTTTATTTTCTTACCGAAACGTTGGACTAATGCCAGCTTGAAGAGCGCATATGCAGGGTAATGAATGGTGTTGATACCTTTTGATATGTCGTAATAATCAACGAATTCATAGTTATCAACAGCTGAAAGGAAGCGCCCGTCTAAGCTAATATCTAACCCATAATGCTGTGAAAACTGGTGATCCCAGTCAATATGTCCCGTCATTGAATGTTTACGAGCAGGGATATATTGATTGTTTACAGACTCTCCTGCCTTGTTCTTGGGTAGGTGTTCGTCTGTGTAAGCATATGCCAAACGTGCTGTAATACCGTTGCTCCATCGTCCTTGTACCGTTGCTTCTGCTCCAATAACATTATAATTCTGGAGGTTTAGATAGGGAAGATGGGGCATAATGTCGGTTGCTGACTTATAGAAAGGTGCTCCCGTGGCTATCTTATTATCAATTTTATTGTAGTAACCACTCACCGTAAAGTTGTAATGTCCTTTGGTATAATCAGCTGAAAGGTTGATGTTATGACTCACTTCTGGCTTCAAATTGGGGTTACCTTCTACTATCCAGATACCTGCCATGTCGAAGTTATAGTACTTCTCCTTTAGTGTTGGAGCACGGAATCCCATGCCATATCCGAGTCGGATGTTGAGGTTTCGGATGGGCTGATAGCGTAGATTGAGCTTTGGAGTAAGGCGTGATACGTGTCCATCGGAGAAGTAATCGTAACGCAAAGCCCCTACAATCTCCCATTGTTTATTAATGTTCCAATCGTATTGGGCGAATGCATCAAAGGCATCCTGCGTACGTGTATGACCTTCAATGTTTGTGTTGAAGAGATAATCGTGCATGAAATCGATACCAGCCGACAGTACATTACCCCCTGAAAAGGTGTGATTGTAAAGCAATCTGATACTGTTTTGCACGTTGGAATAGTCTCTTATGTCAAGACGTGTGATGCGTTGATAGTCTGATTTGTCGTATTGATCAAAGGAATAAGCCAACGATAGCTCATCATTCTCCGTTGGTTTCCACTCTCCACGCAGTCCTCCTGTGAAGTCACGGTAGCGTTCTGGCACTTCTTCTGTACGTGTCATCTGTCGGAAGAAGTAACCTGCTCGTCCCGTTATCTTTATCTTTTCGTTCGGAGAATACGACAGTTGGTCCTTGAAATCCCATACTTTATCACCGTATATCGTGGAAATGACGCGTGTGATAGGGTGCAGTCCGTTGGTGACATTGTAGTTATCTACACTGTTCCTGTTGACAGTTAGCAAGTTATTCCATTGCTTTTTCCCCAGCTGAAGGGCTAATCCGTATCGTTGTTCGTTGTGTTTCGACCAGCGAGCGTTGACGTTTAGTGCGAAATTTCGTACTCCTTTCTTCGTGATAATATTGATAACTCCACCCGCAGCGTTCGATCCGTAGAGGGCTGAGGCAGCTCCTTTGACAATCTCTATATGGTCAATATTCTGCATACCGATGCGTGTGAAGTCCACATCGTCCATCGTTTCACCTGCCAATCGTTCGCCATCAACGAGGATAAGGACGCTCTGTCCGGCAAAGCCAGATAGGTTCATGTGCACCTGTTGGTTCATGGCATAGGAGAATTCTACGCCTGGAATGACTTGTTGTAAAAGGTCATGTAGGTTTGTGGCATCGGCCTTTCGGATGTCATCAGCCGATATAACCTTCGTCAGAACGGGGGTGTTGGCAAGCAATTTCGGCGTACGTGTACCCGTCACTACAACCTGTTCCATCTCTATGGGGGCGGCAAGAGAGTCAGGAAAAACCTCTGCCCAGCCCGTCAAAGGAAGTAAGGAAGCAATGACAGTGATAAGTATTGAAGACCTCATAACGTGGGTTTAGTATGGATATTTATAATTAATTGTCAACCAACACTTTGTTCCTGAAGTGTCCATGTAGTTCTTTAACTGTACAGCAGCGTACTTTCCGTTCTTCAATCGGATGATAAACACATGACTGTTCAGGGTAAACTGAGGAGGCATAGGAGGAATATTGATGCGTAACCAGGATGATAACACCTTATTAATAGTGATACCCTGGCAGCCAATAATCCCTGATAACATCTGTGATTGGTCAGCCCAAACCTCCGATTCACTCCACTCATCACCCGTGAAAACAGCTCCTGTAAACTCCGAACTGTTCTTTGGTAGTTCGTCAAGGGAGGTGTAACGGGTTTCCAACACCGCTCCTCCGTTCGTCCGAACATTGTTCCGATGGAATGCAAGACTCCATGATGCAGGCTCTGGTTGTGCCCCTGTTGGTGTGTAACCACGCCGCTCATACTTTGAGATACCCTCTCCAAAGACATCGAACCAATAGGAATATAAACCCGTTTCCGTCAGATGATGCTCCAGTTGTTGGTATTGGATAAGCAGTGAAGACGGTCTGAGCCTTCTGCAAACCAGCCGTATCCTTTCGTTCAACATACTGTTGCAGTGAGTCGAAGTCAACATAATACCAGTCCTTCCAGCTTGTTGCGTTCACAAAGAGTTGTCCTTGCATGACGTTTGTGGCGTTGGAAGGCGTGTCATATATATCATCAAAGACCCCATTGCATGCTGATGCCATCAACAGGATGGCACCACCAGCAAGGAGTCTTATCGACTTTAATGCTTATGCATAGGTCATTCAGACTTATTTCTTCTGACCATTGAACTCTGCTTTGATATCCATTGGCATACCAGTGAACTGATATACTGAGTTAACAGAGATGGAATTAGTCCCTACAAACTTAATTGTTATCTTGCTTGGTTTGATGAAGTCAAGGTCTTTGTCCATGGTATTACCTTTCACATGTACCTTGATGCCATCCTTAGCAAGCTCACGTGAGTAGGTTTTTGTTGCCTCATCATAAGCTATATTCTTCACAGTATATGTGCCAATGACCGTGTTACCCATTACAGGTAAGTCTTTATATTTCTCTTCAGCAACCGTAACGTTGATGGTACCGTCGGCATTTTTAACGATGGTATAGGATGAACTTTCAGCGGTGTAAGGACCAAACATTCCTCCAATTTTGATTTTTCCTTTTCCTGTATATACCTCTTCATTACTTGAAGCAGCAGGTACGAACTTGATATCTTTTATATCTTTTGTTTCGAAAGTTACGCTTGAACCATCCTTTTTATTGATAGTTACGGTCTGTGCCTGCAGATTTGCTACCCCCATGAGGGCAATTGCTATTAGTGTAAAAAGCTTTTTCATTACTTCTTGATAAATTTGAATGATTTAGTTGATGATTTAACGATGAAGATTCCACGTAGTCCATTGAGTGGAATCTCCACAGAACCGTTACTGTTAACGGTCGCAGTACCTACTGTCTGACCGTCAATGCGATAGACAGTAACAGTGCTTCCAGGTTGTAATCCTTCACCTTTAACGCTGTTGTCAAGTGTGAAGCGCACGTCACGTGATGCGTTAGGTGCGGTTTGAATGGCTGTTGGTTCTGTGATAATCTCGAAGGTAAGACCTTCTGTAAGAGGGAAGTTCACAGTCTTTGTGCCTGCTGTTATGACAAGATCAGTAGCCGTAAAGTTACCGTAGGGTCGTCAGACAGGGCAAAGATAGTGGTCTTTCCGTCTTTCTCGCTTACTTTCACATGATCGGCAGCACGAACTGTTGTACTGGCGAAGAGTGCCAATAAGGCGAGTGTAAGTGTACGTAAAACTTTTTTCATGTAACTTATTATATTGTTAAGTATTATTATCGGGTGCAAAGATAATTATTATATAGATAGGCTGCAATACCCAATTATTATGATTTTTCATTACTTTACGACCCCAATAGACAATGGTAAACGTTTACATAGCGTCTCTCTTGTGGCTTAATCACTCAGGAATATGCTCTTAATTGAAGTCATCTTTCACCATAGCCTCTCTCTGAATGCCCAGTTCAAGTAGGATAGTCTCTATCTCTTTTACAAATGAATGCGTACCAACGATATAGCATTGACTATCTAAAAGATAAGGAATATGCTTGCTAATATAGCTCTTATCTATGCGTTTCTGGGTCTGTGTAAAGACAGGTAGATAGGTATAGTTAGGTAAAGAACATTGTTTTAGATCCTTGTGGAAGGCAGCTGCCGATTCATTCTTACATGAATAGCACAACGTTACATGCCCAATGAAATGCTGTAGTTCCAATTCCTTGAGCATAGAGACGATGGGTGTAATGCCTATCCCTGCTGCAAAGAACACCACATGACCCTTGTTTCGTAGGGTGAAATCACCCATTGGTGCAAAGATTGTAGCCTGATCACCCACGGACATATCCATTATACTTCTCTTGAAGGCACTGTTACTGATGCGCATGGCAAACTTCAGCGTGTCCTGTGAGGGGTGAGAGACCATTGATAGGGGACGCAAAGGCATGTCGAGATGTGTGTATTGGGGTGTATGTAGTTGTAATATGGCATATTGTCCAGCCTTATACGTCAGTCCCTTGGGCTTCTCGAAGGTCAGTAGCAAGGTGTTATCTGCGATGATTTCTTTGCTTAGGAGGCTTACTTTACGGGTGTCTTCTATCTTAGAAGGTGTGTAGCTACACCATTTAACGGCTTTGTTCATCGCTTTAGCAGTAAAGAATCCACTGTAAATAGCCCCAGAATAACCACCTCCTGATGGTGCCCAGGCAGAGGAAAAGTATAAGTTTCTTACAGGGGATGCGGTCATTTTCTCTCTCGATGGTCCTGTCTGACCTATGGATTGTACGTATCCATAGGCGGTACCAGCAGGGTTGAGCGTATAACGATGGATGGTTTTCGGGGTTGCTACTTCGTAATATTCCAAGTAATTCAGTATGGTTGGATATTCTTTTTCCAAACGATTCAACAGTGTTTTGGCAACTTCTTCTTTCTGTTTCTGATAGTCTTTATTGTCAAGTTCCTCCCAGTCGGCTAAGTAATCAGTAGTGCAGATGACTCCAAAACTTTTCCCTTGGGGACATAACTGAGCGTCTATCACTCCGTAATTGACGAACGTAAACGACCGTTCAGACCATGGACTGTGTGCATCGTCTTTCATGTCTTTGAGTGATTTTAGGGCTTTGTTGAGTATTACATTAGAATAATGTGTAACCCCCAACTCCCTCAAATCAATATTAAATCCTAAATAAACAGAGAGCAAGGAGCATGCTGGTCTTAGTTCTCCGATCCTCTTTTGTAATGCACTGCACTGTGGTTCGGGTAGCATTTGGGCAACATTGGGCTGGGCTGCATTGGCAATCACGGTGTCTGCATAGACCTTTTCCATAGGAATTGTTCTGTTGAAGGTGTCCTGATAGGCAACTCCAACAGCACGGTTGTTCTCTATCAGTATCTCCTTAGCGTACTTCCCCGTGAGCACCTGACCACCATGTTGCTCAATAAGGTGGACTAAGTAATGGGACAAGGCTTGTGAACCCCCTTTTACAAAGTGTCCTCCACCGTTGAGATAGCTGCCTTGAGCCACCAGAAAGTACATCAGAGACAGGTTGAATGGGTCATCAGTATAATAGCACATATTAGCTGTAAGGATTGTTTTTATACGTTCATCCTTAAAGTGTTTGTCGAGCCATTCACCAGCAGTGAGTCGGGAAGTGCGGGCTATAGTAGGGTAGAGTAAGGGCATCAGAGGGTGAATCAGTCGTCTGAACCATTTACTACGAGGCATCTGATGCATTTCTTTATACAACTTTTCTATGGTGACGAAGAAGTCATTAATGGACTTTTCCTCTTTAGGGAAATCCCGTATCAGTTGTTCTTTTGCTTGCTTCCCCTCTGGCAGGACATATGAAAAGCCACCTTTCCTTATATGGTATAGCTCGGGAATCTTTATGAATTCCACCCCATTGAAGAGCCCTAACAACTCCATTATGGGGCGTTTGAAATCCTGTTCATGCAGACCGTCTATCTCATGTAGCCCCACTTCCATGAGGAAATCCTTGCGTTTGAAGGCTGTAGCACATCCTCCCGCTATGTAATGTTGCTCAAGTACCAGGACTTTTTTACCCCAAAGAGCAAGTAATGCACCAGCTGTCAGACCTCCCAAGCCGCTCCCTATAATAATACTATTGTATGTTTTCATTTCTTGAAATATTTTCTTAACTTTGGTGCAAAATTACTATTGTACCTCAAAAGGTGCAATACGCAGAAATAACCATTTACGAAAATGAACACTACCCATCCTCTTGAGGCACTTGTCAAGAAGTATATTCCCTATGCTGAGATGCTCTCCGAGATAGGTAATAACGCTGTTTATATAGTGGATAAGTACAGGCATTATTACTTTATCTCCGACAAGTTCTCTCTCTTTGGTTATGATGATATCCCTGAACAAGGTAGTGATAGGGTTCAGGATTACCCCCTTACGGATCGTATTCACCCAGACGACTTGGCACTTAAGAATCAGATTGACGCTGAAATCTCCACCTTTCTTTCCACACTTCCCAAAGAAGAGCAAACCCAATATAAATGTATCTATGAGTATAGGGGCTTGGCTCCTGATGGTGTTTATAGGAGAGTGATTCACCAGCGGCAGTTTCTGGAGGTGACAGAGGACAACTGTTTGATACTGGGTATCATAGAAATCGCTCCCGAACAGGGAGATAATCTGCCCGTATGTGTGCACATGAAGCACTGTGTTACGGGTGAAATTGTCCCTATCTCCATAGAGAATGAAACCGTTCCACAGCTCACTCCACGGGAAAAAGAAATCCTTCTGCTTGCCAGTGAAGGCCTTTCCAGCAAGGAAATAGCCCAAAAGCTTTTCATAAGTATCTATACTGCCAACCGACATCGGCAGAATATACGGGAGAAATTACGGGCAGGGAGTATGATTGAGGCTGTGAATATTGCCAGAAGAAAGGGGCTTATCTGATAATAACAAGCTGGAATTGAAGGCGTAGAACGGGCTTCATAGGGGTTCATGTGTTGTGCTGAGAAGTCTGAATACCTGATGAAAAATGCCTCAAAGTACGTTTTGTCTGTTGCTGGTAATATCCCCTTTGTCAAATTAATTCCTCTTGTGCTTTTTCAATACATGCTCTTTTGCATTGTAAAAGACGCCCTTTGCATTGCAAAACATGCCCTTTTACAGTGTAAAAGGTGCCCTTTTGCAACGTAAAAGGGCACCTTTTGGAAAGCACGTTGTAACCCTTTGATACTCTATAGGTTACAAAGTTGGTTTTTCTTAGTTTTCGTTCGTTTTACTAACAACACTCTTGTTGTTTTTTTGTAAGAGTATTTCTTAACTTGCAATAATGGGTTCATCGGCGTTCAGTCTTTGTCCCCATTATCTGCAGTCTCTTCTATTTTTCCCCACACCTCTGCGGCAATCTTCTGCACAAGGTCAATCTTTGCCCACTGTTCAGCTTCGGTCAGTTTGTTGCCAATCTCACAGGAAGCGAAGCCACATTGTGGACTGAGGCAGAGGTTCTCAAGCGGTATGTATCGTGCTGCATCAGCTATTCTGGCTTTTATTTCGTCAGGATTTTCAAGCTCAGGACGCTTGGTTGTGATGAGTCCGAGCACTACTATCTTACCTTCAGGGATATACTTCAGTGGTTCGAAGCTGCCAGAACGGGCATCGTCATACTCCAGATAGAAAGCATCAACATTCTCTTTTGCGAAGACAAACGGTGCAACGGGATCATAAGCTCCTTCTGCTGCGTAGGTGGAATGATAGTTTCCTCGACAGGTATGAGTGGTGAATGCAATATCTGACGGTCTTCCTTCGAGTGCCAGATTATTTACCTTCAGATAGTTATTAGCCAAAGTCTCGAGTGAATCTTTGTCTCCTCCGAGAGCTTTCCAGAAGTTTTTGTCAACCACCATGCTCCATGTACAGTCGTCAAACTGTATGTTACGGCATCCAGCAGCATGCAGATCAGCAATCACTTGGCGGTAAGCCTTGGCAATATCCTCTATCAGAAGATCCGTATCGGGATAATATTTCAACGTATTCTTCGTGTTTTCACCTCGGAAAAGTTCGGCAAACAACTGTGCAGGAGCAGGGATTGTCTGTCGTGCAGTAACCCCTTCTTCCTCGAATTGCTTCACAAACTTGAAGTGTTCAACGAACGGATGATTTTCACCAGAGATGCGTCCCGTCAGCTGAATAGATCCTGGTGTGGTCTCTTCTCCGTGGAATTGGTATCCATGTTCAAGCTCAATCTCCTCTATACCATTGAGTCCCCACATGAAATCCAAGTGCCAATAGCTTCTGCGGAACTCTCCGTCAGTAATCACTTTCAGCCCGTGTGCCTTCTGTTTGGCAATGAGGTCGGTGATGAGACGGTCCTCAACAGCCTTCAGTTCGGCATGGCTAATCTGTCCTTCTTTGAATTTCTTTCTTGCTTCTTTCAGTTCTTCTGGACGTAAAAAGCTTCCTACGATGTCAGCCCTGTATGGTGCTTGGGTTCTAATGTTACTCATATTCTTTTTCTTTTTATTTTGATTGTCATTGTTGATTGTGGTTGCAAAGTTATGGAAAAGGTATTTATTCTCAAAATATTCGGTGTTATTCGGGAAAATATACTAACTTTGCTGCGATTCAATAGATATGACAGAATATTATTCTGTATAATGAATAGTTCTTGAAATGGAGCACAATACAGAGTTAGATGATATAGACAAGAAGATACTTCGTATCCTTCAGCGTGATTCACACTTGACGGTTAAGGAGCTTGCAGCCCGTGTTCACCTCTCTCCCTCGCCCGTTTTCGAGCGTCAGAAGCGGTTAGAACGGGAGGGTTACATCGAGCGTTACATGGCTGTTGTCAACTCACATAGAGTGGGGAATGGCATCATGGTGCTGTGTAACATCCGTCTGAAGCAACATACACAAGAGCTGATTCAGGAGTTCATGGATGTTGTTCAGAGTATAGATGAGATAACGGAGTGTTACAATACCAGTGGTGATTACGACTTTCTCATTAAGGTTTATGCACGTGATATGAAGCGTTATCAGCAGTTTATGCTCAACACTTTGGGTACGATAGACTGTATCGGAAGTCTGCATAGTATCTTTGTTATTGATGAAACAAAGAACACACGTGGTGTACCTTTAGTGTAAGGACTCCTCCATTTACTTCGTTTGTGGGACGGAATTGTACTTAAAGAAGAAAAGTTTTGTGCAAAAGCGATTGGACATTAGTCCTTAATCTGTTCTCTGTGGGTAGTCAACAGGGTGGCAGAATGGGGTTGTTCTTTCTCCGTTTCTGTGTTTGCTGTCACTGCTGTCACCCTTTTCTAGCTCTCAAAACTTTAGGAATGAGATGCTTATGGGATATGTTAAAAGTGACAGCAAAGTAATTCTAAACTTAGATAGGAGTATTAACGGTTCTCCTGTTTACCCTGTGGCAGTGGCATAAAGTATGTTTTTTATAGAGTCTTTCATGGGTTATTCTTTTATTACAAAGCCCTGATGGCATATCCTTCATTCCCCTTTCAGCACCGTAAAGGGAAGAGAACGAAACGCTTCAAAAACCCATTGATAAATCATTATTTCAAGGTTACATTTGGCGGTTATTACATTTTTATATACCTTTGCGCAGATAATAAAGAGGCAATGACGCCTTGGTAAATGGGAATAACGTCTTAATAAATAAGGAGACCACTACTGGTTTATGGTTATGAAGAAACTAATTGCAGTATTCGCAATAATAACAACACTGTCTTTCTCTTGCTCAATGATGGCATCAGCACAGGCTGCTGGGGCTAAAACGACTGTTGCAAGTGCTGATACTTTGTCTGATGCAGCACTTGATGAAACGGGAGTTGCTGACCAGACAACGGCAAAACCGAGCAAAGAGAACGCAGGTTTTCATCAGGAACTCAAGCAGAAGTTCATCGAAGGTAATGCCGGTTTCATGTCACTTGTGGCTTTGGCACTTGTTCTTGGACTGGCTTTCTGCATAGAACGTATCATCTATCTGAGTCTTTCAGAGATTGATGCGAAACGTTTTATGGGTAAGTTGGAGGATAAGATTGTTGCTGGTGACATTGAAGGAGCAAAGGATCTGAGTCGTGATACACGTGGTCCGGTGGCGTCAATATGCTATCAGGGCTTGCTTCGTATTGATGATTCCATAGAGAATATAGAGCGTAGCGTCACCTCATATGGTAGTGTTCAGAGTGCCAACCTTGAGAAAGGCTGCTCTTGGATCACGCTTTTCATCGCCATGGCACCGTCATTGGGATTCCTTGGAACGGTGATTGGTATGGTAATGGCATTCGATCAGATACAGGAAGCAGGGGATATCAGTCCGACAATCGTTGCTGCTGGTATGAAAGTAGCATTGATAACAACCATCTTCGGTATCATTGTTGCCTTGGTATTGCAGGTGTTTTACAACTATATCCTCTCTAAAATAGAGCATATCACAGCCCAGATGGAAGAGTCAGCTATCTCCCTTTTGGATGCGATAATGAAGTATAAAATGAATAAATAAGTAGCTTCTCTCGCTTATTCTTATCCATAAAATGAGGGAAAAGAGTAGCTTCTCTCTCCCTTGTTTTCACCCAAAAGGAGAAAGAAAAGAGTAGCTTCTCTCGTTTATTCTCATTCAAAAAGTGGGGGAGATGAGGCGCTTCTCTCGTTTATTCTCATTCAAAAGGAGAAGGAAAAGAGTATTGAGAGCATACCGTGCATGTGAGGTTGAGAATGGAGTTTGGGGCTGATGTCTTACTCTCTTGGCTCCTTTTAACTCACAACAGAGCTTTAGCGTAGCTTCTCTTGGCTTCTCTGGTTTCTCTAACTCCCCATAAAAATAACCGATTTTAGCAATGAAGAAAATAAAAGGATTGGTAAAAATGGACGAAGAACGCATATCACAGCGCATACTTTATGTGATGGTAGGGCTTGTGGTTGCAGTCTTTCTGTGCTTTTATCTCATAGGTTTTGATGAACCTTTTGCTGCCGATTCATCTTTCAATGCACCCATGTTGACTGATTTATTGATTGGTTTCATGTGGTTCTTATTCGGTATTGCTGTTGTTGCAGCAGGCATTGCAGCAGTGCGAAGTGTACGTCTTGCACGTAATAATGAGCGTCTTTCAAATGGTGTTCCAGCACGAAAGATTACGACAATCGTATATGGTACAACCTTCCTTTGCCTTGTTCTGACGTTTGTTTTTGGCTCGGCAAAGACGATGATCATCAACGGTCAGAACTTCTCGGACACCTTCTTGCTACGCATTTCGGACATGTTTGTCAACAGTTCGTTGTTCCTTCTGCTCTGTGCTGCAGGTGTTGTGATCTTCGGAGCTACACGTTATTATAGAAAGGAGCGCATGAAATGATGTTCCGACAGCGGGAAAGGCGTAAGGTGCCAGGCTTAAATACGACGTCAACAGCGGACATCTCGTTTATGTTGTTGATTCTTTTCCTTGTCGCTTCATCAATGGATCTCGACAAAGGGATAGCCCGTCAGCTTCCACCTATGGAGAAAGAACAGAAGCAACAGACTGCTGTTGACGGACGAAGGGTCATCCGCTGGCGATAGATGCTAATAATAAGGTTACTATGGATGGTAAGAATGTCAGTATGAAGGCCATACGTCAGCGTACTGAACAGTTCGTTAATGCTAACGGAAAGAGCCATCTCATACAGTTACAGACCGATCGTAAAGCATCTTATGATACCTATCTGCATGTTCAGAATGCACTTGTTGCAGCTTATAATGCCGTTAGAAACAGTAAAGCATCCGACCTTTTTGGTAAATCTTTTGACCTTTGCAGTACTGAACAGCAACAACAGATTGCTGATGAGGTACCTATTCGGGTATCAGAAGTCTATGCCGTATCAGCAAATAAACCAACAACAACGGAGAAAGGAGGGGCAGAATGAGTTTCTATCGTGGACGTAATCATGAGATTCCTGCACTGAACACAGCTTCATTGCCCGACCTAATATTCTCAATTCTCTTCTTTTTCATGCTCGTTGTGCACATGCGTAAGACCACGGTACACGTCAAATATCAAGTACCAACAGCCACAGAACTCTCCCGATTGGTCAATAAATCGAGTGTACAGTATATATATGTTGGCTATCCAATGAACGAAAAAGGAGAGGCAATAAGTAAGAATATTGTCATACAATTGAATGATAAAATCACAACAATACCCGCAATAAAGAATTATCTTCTGCACCTTTCTGCTTCACTGTCTCCTGAAGATCGTAAGGCATTGAGTGTGAGTATTAAAGCTGATCGTAGGGCAGATATGGGGACAATACTTGACATTAAACAGATGCTTCGGGAAGCTAATGTCCTCAATGTGAACTTCTCTGCTACTATGAGTCACAGTATCAAGCACTAAGGAAGATGATGTTCTAATCCGTAGTAATTTTATCTTTTTCCTTTTGGTATTTGAATTATTTTTTGTAATTTTGTCCCAAATAACAAAGAAAATAAGAAATGGCACACAGAAGTTTAGATCGTCTTGACAAGAAGATTTTGAGTCTTATTGCTGAAGATGCACGAATTCCTTTCCTTGAGGTAGCAAGAGCTTGCAACGTTAGTGGCGCTGCAATTCATCAGAGAATACAGAAATTAACGAACCTTGGAGTACTGAAAGGCTCCGAATTTATTATTGATCCAGAGCGTATTGGATATGAAACTTGTGCGTTCATAGGTCTGAATTTGAAGAATCCAGAGAAGTTTGATGATGTCGTTGAGGCACTCCGTCAGATTCCAGAGGTGGTTGAATGCCACTATACAACAGGTGAGTATGACCTCTTCCTGAAGATGTATGCTTATAACAATCACCATCTTATGGAGATTATTCATGATAAACTGCAGCCATTAGGCTTGTCACGTAGTGAGAGTTCTATCTCTTACAATGCTGTTATCGACCGTACTCTGCCTATCAGTGGTATGCGTGTTGCGGATACGATTCTCTCTGATGACGAGGAAGAATAGGATTGTTTGTAGTAAAAACATAGAAGACAAAGACTATATTTGAATTATTATTGAGAATGTAGTTGGCATTGATTGCAGTCTTCAAAGGTGAAAAGATGAATGGGTACGTCGGTGTGACGTACCTTTTTTTGTACCTTTTCTGTAAGGAAGACGACTGTTTTTTAGGTTTAGTTAGGGGCTATTGTTTTGCGATTCTTGGTTGATAATGCTTATATATGCTACTGTCTGAATAGTTTTCTTTATTGAATTGTATTGCATCATCTTGTTTGATACCTTGAAAAGAATGGCAGATTACATTGTAGGAAAATATCTTACAACGAAAAGAATGCCTAATAATTGAGTATGAAGGGTAATCGTTCTTTTTATGAGTCTGTAACCATCAGATAATCAATAGCTTATAAGTGGCAAAGTAAAAGGTGCCCTTTTGCGGTTCAAAAGGGCATGTTTTACAGTGTAAAAGGGCATCTTTTGCAATGTAAAAGGGCGTCTTTTACAATCCAATTTGTCTACCTTTGAAAATCCAAAGGTTATCGATCAGATTTTATTATGAATTTATTTTACGTATTCTTCACTGGTCTTCTGCTTCCTCTAAGGTGGTTGTTCTGGCATCGAACTTTTATGTTTGGGAATCTTTCTTAGACTCCCGAATAGATTAATGGAGTATTTCTTCTGATAAAGAAGACTTATGGAGAGATGGTACTGAAGCCCTACAAAGCCTTTTTATGGAGAATCATTTCTTGGCTTTTCACAATGTTTTCTCATCTGGAACTCCTCATATAGGTCTGTAGAAGAGGATATATCAAAAGATAAATTACTCTTTTTTATTGAAAGAAATAAGGACACATTCCCTCGTTTTTCCGCTCTCTATGCTCTCCAATGCGGACCAACGAGGACATGTGTCCTTATCCTTTTGTCTTTATTTCTTAAGTTTTTTACCTTTTTACTCTTTTGCTTTTTAACGGTCTTAATATACCTTTTACCCTTCTAAAACTTTTCTTTTTTACAGTGCTAAGGCGTATTTCCGCTTCCTATCTTTTTACTTTTCTATTTCTCTTCAGTCTCTTCTTCTTGCGTATTGAGGATGATACTCGTTGCACCAATGGTGAAAAGCGTACCCCCACTGATGACTCTTCGCTCCCGATCACCAAGGATTTCATTGTCGACAAACGTACCTGTATACGACGGACCATCACGTAATACGTACTGAAGCTTACCCTTCTTGTTGCGACTAACGGTGATAATGCAATGCGTCATGTCCACACTGGGGTCTACAGTCTCGATAGGGCAGTTGATAGGATTGCCCTTTTGATAGCGCCCGATGACGTTTTCACCCATTTTCAAAGGGATAATCTGCCGATAATGGAACACATTTTCAATCACATTCAGTGTTCCATACTTACCTTCATCAGCGTCAGTATCAGGCTGTTCGTTCTCCTCTTTTTGTGTCTTTCTTAGTTTTGAGACCCCTATACGGATACCAAATTCCTTCCCACACTGGGGACATTGAAAGACAAGGCGCTGCCCTGCACTGTATTTTGTTTCGTCGAATGTGATGAAGTTATCACACTTCGGACATCTGACACGTTTCATAAATAAAGGGAATAGATAATCGTTGTTACTGTCCAATCTCAAGAACCCATGCTTTCTTGAAGCCCGGTGTTGTGTTCATAGACTTCAATTTAGCGTAAGCTTCATGCTGACTTGCGTAAAAACCATAAAGAACTTTGATGCTGCCGACGCCCTCATAGACACGTGTCTCACTGAATCCACGTTTCTGGAAGTACTCAACGTAAGCTCGCGCATTGGGCTCTGTGACATGACTTGCCAGTACTATCGTCCAGTAATGAGGGTTTTCTTCCGGTTTCTTCAGACTCCTTTGTGCTTCAACAGTGGCTGTTCTGACTGGTCGTACCTGTGCAGAAGCATTGGAAGTGTCGCTGGAATCGAAGATGTTATACAGTACTCCGCTCTTCACTTGCTGCTCCGGCAGACCTTTACGGTTGGATATTGGGAACGCAATAAGGAGTGTTGCAGCCAGCAAAGCAGCTGCAGCAGCACTGTTACGGAAGGCTTTCACGCTGATACTGATGCGCTTATCCTTCTTGTTCGTAGCATCAATGTATATTACTTTATGCTTGTTTGCACTGGCATCGGCAATGGCTGATGCATCAGTAGCACGCTTGAGACGTAGTAATGGGAGTTCGAAACTACTTAAACCATAGTAGTTCGGAGTAAGAATACCGCTTTCGAAAGGCTCGAACTGTAGCTTCCTTTCGGCGTTAGTATAAAGTTTTCCAAGACCATTGAGCTCTACACATCCTTCATTCTCTAATGTATGATAGAGTTCAGCAACCTCTTCTTCTATCTGTGACAGTGCCTCTGGATAGCTAAGGTCATAGGCATCGACATACGATTGCACGAGCAATGAGTCGTTCATCGTCAGCTGTGCATTGAATCCTAAGGTGCGATAAGGAGGCAGAAACATGCCGTCCTGCTCATCATATCGTGCCTTGATATGATGCGCAACGAAGCCACCTAACCCCGGAACAATGACACAGTCATTCTTCAAAAGGAGGATTTCTATATGTCGTTCGAGTTTTGTCACGTTTGCAAAATTAGTTATTTTATTTGAAAGAGGCAAGTGTCGTATCTTAAAATATCCTCGATAGAATGAAAAAGTTTATATTCCTTTTACATGTCAATAATTCTTTTTATCTTTGCGAAAGGTAAAATTAGAATAACCTATGGAATATATAAAGACCGAGATTGAAGGGGTTTGGATCATCGAACCCAGAGTGTTTAATGACCAGCGTGGTTACTTTTTTGAGTCATATAAACAGGCAGAATTCGACGAACATGTGGGCCATCACGTAGAGTTTATACAGGACAATGAGTCGAAATCAAGCTATGGTGTTCTTCGTGGACTGCATTATCAGGCTGGTGATTTCTCACAGGCTAAGCTCGTAAGAGTGATTAAAGGGCGCGTTGTTGACGTGGCTGTAGATATCCGCAAGAGCTCTCCAACCTTTGGAAAGTATGTTATGGTGGAGCTTTCTGAGGACAATAAGCGTCAGTTCTTCATCCCTCGTGGCTTTGCACATGGCTTCCTTGTTCTCTCGGATGAAGCTATTTTTACATATAAAGTAGACAATGTTTATGCTCCACAGGCTGAAGCCAGCATTCGTTGGGATGATGAAACGATTGGTATCAAGTGGCCTATTGACGCTAAGGACGTGCTGTTGTCAGACAAAGATCTCAATAAAGGCTTTGCATTGAAGGATGCTAAGCTGTTTGAATAGTATATGAAAAGTCACATTATTATATATATATTAGTGGCGCTTTCGGCTTTGTCGGCTTGCAGAAACAGAGATGCTGGCTATCAGATGTCGCATGAAGACAAGCAGGCAAAGGAGATGATGCAGGGCATATGGACGAATGGAGAGAGCAGTGACCCAGCTATGTTGGCAAAGGGTGACAGTATTTTCTATCCTGATTCAGCCAGTATGCCGGTGCGTTTCTGGATCTATCAGGACACGCTCTACCTACAAGGACAGCACATTAATGGATATAAGATAACGAAACAGGCACCACATCTGCTGAAATTCCTGAACCAAAATGGTGATGAAGTACGGTTGGTAAAGAGTGGAGACAAGACCCTTCTGACGTTCTTCAACTATCATGTCTATGCAATGAACACGTTTGATGAACAGTCACAGGACACCATTGTGCGCACAGATCTGGGTTATTTCCAGAGTAAAGTACATGTAGAAACAACGTCGGACCAGGTTATTAAGTCGACATATAACGATGATGGAGTTGAAGTTGATAATATGTATCTCGACAATGTGGCGTTAGTGAACCTGCTGAACCATGACAAACTCGTCTTCTCACACAACTTCCGGAAGCAGGAGTTCCAGTCACTTATCAGCAAAGACTTCCTTGAAAAGAGTATTCTTAGGAAGCTTACTTTACGCATGCAGATGATAAAGCACTCTATTATGACGTTATCATCGGTATTCCTGATGCTTCTACAAGCTACGTTATTGAGCTTCGTATAACACCAGATGGCAAGATTACAAAGAAATTAAGGTAGCATCTGGCTCCTTATTTATACATAAGAAAGCTGTAGAAGGCATACACATGCTTCTCTACAGCTTTTTGTTTGCCATCTCTTTCATGCTTAAATCAATCCTATAAAACATCCAGTTTCGTTTCAAATAGGTTTGCTATTACTTTTAATATGTCATGCTATTGTCTTATTTTCAGGTATTTATTGCCTTATTTTCAGGTATTTACTGTGATGAAGAAGTTGACAGGATAGACCGCAAATGTAGAATTGATGCTCTATAGGAGTTGGACAGATATGGGGTTAAGAGTGCAGGATTGATGGAAGACAACTGTATTTTTGATCGGTAACAAAGAATGTATTGATTGTCAATAGACACGGACAGGGGGAGCACTCGGTGTGAGTACTCCCCCTGTTTGGTGGTGTTACCAACGTTTTTAGTTGGTTGTATGTGGATGAATCAGGTGCTGTTCACATGTGAATGATATGTGTTTATCACACCTGATGTGTCCCTTTTACTGTTCAATCATCCGTATCTAAGCCCCGCAGAAGAACAGAACTATCAGTTGGGCAGTGAAGATTCGGAGGAACATACTGAGCGGATAAACCGTTGAATAGCCAATGGCTGGTGCCTCACCCGTGCAGATTGAGTTGGCATAAGCCAGTGCTGGAGGGTCAGTATAGGTTCCGGCAATCATACCCATGATGGTAAAGTAATTGAATTTATACTTCATTCGGGCTATTGTTCCGACGATTAATATTGGGATAATTGTGATAAGGAAGCCTGTATATACATACTTCAGGCCATCGCCTTGTACCACTGTCTCCCAGAATCCTGCGCCTGCCTTGATACCGACAGAGGCAAGGAAGAGCGCCAAGCCCATCTCACGTAGCATCATGTTTGCCGATGTTGTGGTGTAAGTTACTAAGTGCATACGGTATCCGAAACGCCCAATGAGGATGGCAATGATAAGCGGACCACCTGCCAAACCAAGCTTCAGAGGTACAGGCATCTGTGGAATGGCGATTGGAAGACTACCGAAGAGGATACCAACGATAATACCTATGAAGATGGTTGCGATGTTTGGAGCGTTCAAACGCTTCTCAGAGTTACCCATCAGTTCGGCAACACGGTTCACATTCTCTTCTGGTCCGACAACCATGATACGGTCACCAACGTTGAAGTGGTGGTTACGACTGGCAAAAAGTTCCATACCCTGGCGTGTGATACGTGTCACATTGACGCCATAGATAGAACCAAGATGCATCTTAGCCAGTGTCTTTCCGTTCATAGAACTGTTTGTTATGACGATGCGTCGACTGATCATTGGCTGTGGCTGGTCCTCTTCATGCCAGTCAACAACTATCTCCGGACCAATGAAAGCCTTGATGGCTGCAGCGTCACCTTCGGCAGAAACGATGAGAATCTCATCATTCATCTCGAAGACAGTGTCACGGTTTGGCACCTTCAACTCGCCTTCATGCATGATACGTGTGCAGACAATGTCACGGTTAAGGAACTCTGATATCTCCTTAAGTGTCCTACCTGTGATGTAGGCATTGGCTACTTTAAGATACATAGAGTGAGGTTTTGAATGTGGATTCTCAGCCTCTTCCTCGTTCAGTTTATCGTTTTCTACTTTCAGATTTACCTTACAAATATACTTAATGGCGAGTGTTGCACCGATGATACCAATCACTCCGAGAGGATAAGCACATGCATAACCCGAAGCAATGTCGAAGTCCATCCCTTGTTTGAACACACTGTGCAAGGCTTCACTGGCTGCACCAAGACCTGGAGTGTTGGTGACAGCACCGTAAAGAGTACCAACCATCATGGGCAGATTACGGAAGTTGCTGGTGTCAAAGAAGATGTAATAGCAGGCAAACATCACACTGATGTTGAGCATTACAGCCACACATGACAGTAAATTAAGCTTAATACCGCCTCTTCCGAAACTCTCGAAGAAGCCTGGTCCTACCTGTAAACCAATCATAAAGACGAACAGGATAAGGCCGAAATCCTGAAGAAAGTTCAGTACAGGCAGTGGACCTGTGAAGCCAATGTGGCCAGCTAAGATGCCGACAAAGAGCACAAAGGTGACACCAAGTGAGATTCCTCCGATCTTCAACTTGCCTAAGTAGACACCAAAGGCAATGACAATGGAGTAAAGTAACACGATATGGGCTACCGTGTCCTGGACTTTAAATAAATTTGTTAACCAATCCATAAGTATTATTATTATTGCTTGCAAAGGTAATTATTTACTTGCATATAATCTAAGGAAAGGTGTGTAATTTTCATTTACGTTGTCCAGAATGCTAAGTATCGGTTTTATCTGATGTCATAGTGCTTGTTATTAGTGGGAAAAAACCGTCTTATTGACGGGTTGGATAGTGGATAATTAAGTGAGAACTGTAGCTCTTCCGAGAACTCCTTTCTCACCTTTTTTATATACTGACATATGGTTTTCTTAGGATTCATGCAGTGAATTCAAGTATTTTTTATAATTTTGTGACGTCATGAGGTATACTGTCAAATGCAATGAATGTGGCCGCGATTTTGTGGCTGAAGCGGAGAATTACGGGACAATGAAGTATCGTTGCCCTTACTGCGGTAATGTTTTGACTTGCAGATTCGACCCTCCTAAACCGTCACGTACGCGTGCAAGAGCGGTAGTCCCATTGGTTGACGTCACCCCAGTACAGGCAAAAAAAATGAAAGACATGCCTGTGGCAAAGACACATGTCATCAGTATGCCTACTAAGGAGAAGTTAGCTGAGATGCGTACTAAGCTCAATGGTGCATCCCAACATGTTCTTCAGGCTTCCCTTCATGCCGGTGTGACGCTGAAGAATGCCACTGTCACAACGTCATCATGGCTTCGCAGGTTTCAGGAGAAGTATGCTGATGGCGATCTGTGGATATTCTTTGGGTTCAGTCTTCTGTTTATTTTGTCTGTGTTTATCGGACTGTTTATCTGTGCAGAAGTCGTGAAACTCGTTGCAGAAGGTCATTCATGGCTCTTCAAAAACTATATTGAAATTAAGAATTCATTGTAGACGGGGTTGTCCCAATCAGCCTTTCAGATCTTGACATCTTCTCTTCTTTTGTAAGAATTCTTCCCATAGACATTTTAATCTATGCTCTTTTATAAAGTAAAAGATGCCCTTTTGCAACGCAAAAGGGCATCTTTTGATGTGTAAAAGGGCGTCTTTTACCATGCAAAAGAGCACCTTTTACAAGCCTCTTTGTAACCTCTTGATATTCTATGGGTTACAAATGCAAAAATGAAGGACTTTGGAATGAAAGATAGAAGATGGACTACAACTTTCTGTAAAGATATTTGTAAGCATTGCAGAACTTATAAGTAATATTTTGAAACATGATGAAAAGAAAATCCCCATGCACATCTTTAGGATGCGCATGGGGATGATTTTTATTGTTTAATGCGTGTGTTATGCCGTCTTACTCTTTGATGTTTGGCTCCTCAAGACCGAGGTGACGTTTCTTGTCAACGACCTTCAAGGCAAGACCAATGAAGAGTGCGATGACACCGAGACCTGCTAACATGATAAGAGGAGCGGTGTAATTGAGCTTGGTTGGGTCGGTAACACCAACGTTAGTCTTATCCAATACCTTACCAATGAGCAATGGGAACAACCATAGTCCGATGTTCTGAATCCAGAAAATCAGTGCGTAAGCAGAACCAATGATCTTTGCATCAACCAGCTTTGGTACGCTTGGCCATAATGATGCAGGCACAAGTGAGAACGAAGCACCCAATACAAGGATGGTTACATAGGCTACGATGACACCGCCAACCTGGCTTGACTTGAACTGAGGAAGAACGAAAGCAAAGGTGAGGTGACAGATAATCAACAGTAATGAACCCAAAACGAGCATGGAAGCAGCCTTACCCTTGTGGTCTACATAGCTACCGAGGATCGGTGTGATACCTACTGCAAGGAGTGGGAACACAGCGAAGATGGATTCTGCAGACTGTCTCATGTAACCCATGTAACAGTAAACAATAAGACTAAGGATAGACAGACAAAGCATTGAATTCTTCATTGCTTTGTTCTTCATGAAGTTAAACATGAAGGCTGTTGCAGCTACAACGAGCATGATAACATACTGAACGATGGTCACACTGGATGATGCCCAGAAGGAATCAGCAGGTAACTCATGGAAAGTAAGGTTACACTGGAGCATGTTTACAGCATACTTCTGGAATGGGAAGATGGCTGAATAATAGAGAACACAGAGTAGAGCAACAAGCCAGAAACCCATACTGGTGAGGATTTTGCCCAAGTCGCTGATCTTGAATGGATCGTCTTTTTCCTCAGCTTCACCTGTCTGCTTGTCGAGTTTCTTATCCATGAAGAAGTAAACAACAAACATCATCAATGCGATACAGATGAGAACCACACCGAAAGCAACGGAACGAGAGACGTCAATATGTCCGCCAAGCTTAGCAAAGAACGGTGAGAAAATCATACATGTAGCAACACCGAGACGTGCCAGAGCCATCTCTGAACCCATTGCCAGAGCCATTTCGCGTCCTTTGAACCACTTTACGATACCACGAGAGACGGTGATACCTGCCATTTCCGTTCCACAACCGAAGATCATGAAGCCACATGCTGCAACCTTTGCAGAGGCTGGCATGCCCTCATAGAATGGCGAAACACCTAACTGTTCGAATACTGGGATGTGGTTAAGATGGTCTGTGAACCAGATATCAAGTGCACTTCCTGCGAAGCTATCACTGATGGCATAGTACTTAATGAGTGCACCTGTCAACATCACAGCACCTGAAAGAATCGCCGTGAAGCGTACACCCATCTTGTCGAGGATGATACCTGCGAATATAAGGAAGAATACAAAGACATTCAAGAAGGTCTCTGATCCCTGCATAGTACCGAAGGCTGTTGAGTCCCAACCTCTCTGTTCTTGCATCAATTCCTTAATAGGTGAAAGGATATCCACGAAGATATAGGCACAGAACATGGCCAGGGACAATAATAGGAGAGCCGTCCAACGCATCGCTGCGGAGTCTCTCAACGTAGTTTGAATCTTATCAGTCATAATATAATGATTAGTTTATTCGGGTATGAGTACACAAGCCTTAGCTCCCGATGAGTCATTCTTCTTGTTTGCATGTCTGCTTGTTTACTCGTTAACTGTCGGTTATGATTACTTCTTTAGCCAGCGGTCAAGCCAGTTGAAGAAGGTGCGTTGCCATAGAATACCATTCTGTGGTTTCAGTACCCAGTGGTTCTCATCAGGATAGAGAAGCAACTCTGCTGGTATGCCCCGTAGGCGTGCAGCATTGAAAGCACCCATACCTTGGTTGGCATTGATGCGATAGTCTTTCTCACCATGTATACATAGGATTGGTGTATCCCACTTGTCTACATCAAGATGTGGACTGTTTGCGTATGTTCTTTTGGCTGCTTCGCTCTGGTCTTTGTTCCAGTAAGCATCATCATACTCCCAGTTGCTGAACCAAGCTTCTTCTGTATCAGTGTACATACTCTGAAGGTTGAAAGCACCATCATGGGCAATAAAGCACTTGAAACGTTTGTTGTGATGACCTGCAAGGAAGTAAACTGAGAATCCACCAAAGGATGCGCCAACGGCACCGAGTCTGTCTTTGTCTACATAAGGTAGGTTGTTGGCAGCGTCATCAATGGCTGATAGATAGTCGCGCATGCACTGTCCGGTCCAGTCAGTACTTACTTCTTCATTCCAAGCACTGCCATATCCAGGCAGACCGCGGCGGTTTGGTGCGATAATAACATACCCATTGGCAGCCATTATCTGGAAGTTCCAACGGTAACTCCAGAACTGTGACACCGGACTTTGTGGTCCTCCTTCGCAGAAGAGTAGGGTAGGATACTTCTTATTTGGGTCGAAATGGGGTGGAGTGATTACCCAAACCTGCATCTCTTTACCATCAGTTGTCTTCACCCAACGGTCATGTACATCGCCAAGTGCCAACTGATCGTAGATATGTTTGTTCTCAAAGGTGAGCTGAACCTGCTCACTTGCCTTCTCTTTCTTGGCTGGTATGACAGCAAACACTTCATTTGCCTGTCGGATACTCTGACGAATAGCAAGCAGTTTCTTACCATCGTTGCCCAAAAGTGAGATGCTTACGTAGTTATGGTCGCCTGTTGTGAGTTGCTTGACATCACCTTTCAGGTTCGTTTGATAGATGTTCACAGTTGCATGCCATACTCCAATGAAATATAAATCCTTAGAGTTTGGTGCCCATGTGTAGTCATCTACATTTGAGTCAAAGCTCTCTGTGACGTATGTTTTCTTGCCTGTTGCCAGATCATATACGCACAAACGGTTGCGATCACTCTCATATCCGTCGTTCTTCATGCTCTGCCATGCAATGTATTTACCGTCAGGTGAGAACTTAGGATTCACATCATAACCTACGTTCATATCACCTTTTTGATGGTTAACAGCCTGGTTGCGCATGCTCTTTGTTGCATCAATCTTTGGCTCAACATAGCCAGCTGGCTTGCAAAGGTTCACCGTTTGACGTGTCTCTACATTATATAAATAGATGTCAGCATCGGTAGAAATGGCGTATTGGGTGCCTTCTTTCTTCCTACAAGTGTATGCAATCTGCTTTGAATCCTTGCTCCAGTCGATCTGTTCGATGCCTCCGAATGGTGCCAAAGGACTCTCGTAAGGTTCACCTTCCAGTACATCAACTCCTGCATCTATCCCGTTTACAGTGACATTTGCTACGAAAGGATGTGCATTTGTGGTCACATAATGATCCCAATGGCGGTAGTTCATATCGGTGATGACCATACCTGAAGCCTTAGGAAGGTCGGATGGATTCTGCTTGATAGTACCATAATAAGGTATACTCTTGATGAGAACGACACGTTTTCGGTCGGGTGAGAAGCGGAATCCTTCGATGTCTATATCAGAATGTGTGAGCTGTTTACGGTTTGAACCGTCTGCGTTCATCGTCCAAAGTTGGCCCCCTGTGAGGAAAGCCAATGTGTTATTGTCGAGCCAGGCAGCGTCAGTCTCGCTTTTGGCAGTGGTCGTCAGCAGGCGATCATCCTTGCCATTGGCATCCATAACATGGAGAACTTGGTGTCCTTTGTTCTCCTTTACACTGTAATAGCCTACCTGATAGACGATTTTCTTGCCGTCAGGTGATGCCTGTGCAGCCCCAATTCGCCCCATAGCCCATAAGGCTTCAGGTGTCATGAGGTCACTTTCAGCGTGATGTTGTTCTTTCCGATGTTCACGTCTTGTGCTTGTGCAACGCCGCCACCCATAAGCATTGCGGCGGTCATTGCGATAGTTAGATTTTTGTTCATGGCTATAAACCCTTCTTTTTATTGTTTAGTTGTTCTTGCTTACGGCGTAGATCTTCTTGCTGTTTCTTCTGCATTTCCTGTAAAGCCTGCATGCGTGCAGCAAGACCGCTCGTCTTTTTAGGGTTCTTTTTGTTCTCTTCTCGTTTTGCTTCGAGTATCTCTAATAGCTTAGAATCATCCGTTGTCTTACGCAATGCCCACATGATGGCAGCTGAGAAGAATAGAGAAACGAAGTAATAGAAGTTCAGACCGGATGAGTAATCATTGAACATGAAGAAGAAGAAGAGTGGCATGAGCATCATCATGTACTGCATCATCTTCATCTGATCAGCCTGTTGTCCCACCATCTGGTCCTTCTGTTGCTGCATAGTAAACCATGAATAAAGCAGGTTAGCACCGCAGAAGAGGATACAAGTCAGTGAGATATGGTCGCCAATGAGCCACAAACTGTGGTCCCAAGAGAAGATAGGATCGTATGTACTGAGGTCTTTCATCCACAAGAAGCTTTGCCCTCGCAACTGAATAGCATTAGGAACGAAGTTGAACATGGCGATCCAGATAGGTGCTTGGATGAGCATTGGCAGACAGCCTGACAGCGGACTGACTCCGTATTCAGAGTATTTCTGCATCATTGCCTGCTGCTTTTGCATCTGATCTTCAGGCTTATTGAACTGCTTTGTAGCCTCATCGAGCTTTGGTTTGAGCACTCTCATCTTTGCAGAACTCATGTAACTCTTCTTCACCATAGGGTAGGTGATGGCCTTTAATAATAAGGTGATGAGGATCAATACGACACCCATTGGGAAGATTTTACTCAACCAATCGAAGACGTAAAGCGTAAACCAGCGGTTGATAATACGGAACAGTGGCCAACCAAGGTAAACCAATCGTTGCATATCAAGGTCCTTATGGAATCTGCTTTCTTTCTCAACTGCCTGCAAAAGGCGGAAGTCATTAGGCCCAAAATAGAACTCAAACTCTGATGGACGCTTACCTGTTGGGTCGAAACCAGCCTTCATGTTTGCCTCATAATCCTTCAGATAGTGTGTCTCTTTGTCCAAAGGTGTACTCTTCAAGTTGGCTCCTTGCGCGAAATTATCCTTTGAAATCATCACAGCAGAGAAGAATTGATTCTTGAAAGCCACCCAGTCTAAAGGCTCTTCCGTAGTCTCTTCCTTCTCTGAAGTCTCACTTAACTGTGTTGTTCCACCGTCATGTTTCTTATAAGTAAGCGTAGCATAACGGTTCTCAAACGTGAAACCAAGCTCTTGCTGGCGGCATTTATCCTGCCAGTTGATATCCATTTGGTTGTAGTTCGGGGCGAACATACCACTCATTCCATCTGCCTGTAGAGACATATGGAGCAGATAATCCTTGCCTAACGTATAGTTTAAGGTAAGCGTTTTGCCTGCTCCTGCTGTTGCAGTGAGTGTTACTGTGGTATCAGTAACGTTCGTTGGAGTGAAGAAAAGGTCCTTTGTCTCGATGTTAGCATCCTTTGTTGCCAACATAAAGTTCAGACTTTGGTCGTCACCACTGAACAGTGTAACGTTCTTCTGATCCTTAGATCCATCCTTAACGGTGACATCATGGCCTACATAATTCTTGATAACTGCCTTCTTAACGACACCACCTTTAGTGCTTAAGGTCAGTTCCACCTTACTGTTCTTCAGTGTAATGTCCTGTGCCTGACCGTTCAATGCAGTGTGGAACAGGGCAGTCGTGTCAGCTGCAGCAGCTGTTTTCTGTTGTACTTGCTTTGCTGCTGCAACCTTTGCAGCCTGTGTTTTCTTTGCAGCGGCGATAGAATCCTTCACGAATTCCTTTCTTTGCTGCTCTAATTGTTCAGCTGATGGCTGCTGCCACCATGCAAATCCAAAGAGAACGAGGGCTATCAAGACGAAGCCCGCGATAGTATTCTTATCCATTATTTCTTTTTCTGATTTTCAATTGATGCTTTTACAAAGTCTAAGAAGAGTGGGTGCGGATGGAGAACCGTTGACTGATACTCTGGATGGAACTGTGTACCGATGTACCATTTCAGCCCTGGTATCTCAACGATCTCAATGAGTTCACTCTCCGGATTACGTCCGACGCACATCATACCGTTCTTCTCAAACTCTTTCTCGTAGCTGTTGTTGAACTCATAACGGTGGCGGTGACGCTCCTGAATGTGCTCTTGTTTATAGATGTTGAACGTATGTGAACCCTGACGGAGCACACATTCATAAGCTCCAAGGCGCATCGTTCCACCCATATTCGTGATGTTTTTCTGCTCCTCCATGATGTCAATAACATTGTGTGGAGTCTTCTCGTCGATCTCACGTGAGTTGGCATCTTTATATCCGAGGACGTTGCGTGCGAACTCGATAACCATCATCTGCATACCAAGACAGATACCGAAGGTTGGGATATTATGTGTACGGGTATAGTGAGCGGCGATAATCTTTCCCTCAATACCACGTTGTCCGAAGCCCGGACATATGACAACACCATCCTGACCTTTGAGTTTTTCTTCTACATTCTGCTCTGTCAGTTCCTCTGAATTGATGAAAGTAATGATTGTTTTGTGGTCGTTATAAACGCCAGCCTGTAACAATCCTTCACGAATACTCTTGTAAGCATCCTGCAAATCATACTTCCCGACGAGTCCGATGTGTACCTCTTTCGTTGCTTTACGCTGTCTATCGAGGAATTCTCTCCATGGTCCGAGAGCTGGTTTGTCACCGATCTGCTCACCACACTTGCGTAAAATGGCTTCGTCCAAGCCCTGATTGAGCATATTAATAGGCACATCGTAGATGCTGGGGAGGTCCTCACTCTGTACGACACAGTCGAAATCGACGTTACAGAAGGCTGCAACCTTCTTGCGGATGTCGTCATCAAGATGCTTTTCTGTGCGCAAAACAAGTACATCTGGCTGTATTCCCACACTCTGCAGTTCCTTAACACTGTGCTGTGTAGGCTTTGTCTTCAGCTCACCGGCAGCCTTCAGATAAGGAACATACGTCAGGTGAAGGTTGATAGCACGCTTTCCCAGTTCCCATTTCATCTGTCGGATAGCCTCCAGGAACGGTGCAGACTCGATGTCACCAATCGTTCCTCCGATTTCTGTTATCACGAAATCATAGTGATATTTCTGTCCAAGTAGTTTAATGTTACGTTTTATTTCGTCCGTAATATGCGGTACAACTTGAATCGTTTTGCCAAGATAATCACCCCGACGCTCCTTGTCTATGACGCTTTTGTAGATACGTCCCGTTGTCATAGAGTTGGCTTTGGTGGTCTTGATACCTGTAAAGCGTTCGTAATGACCGAGGTCGAGGTCGGTTTCCATCCCATCAACAGTCACGTAACACTCACCGTGTTCATACGGATTCAGCGTTCCTGGGTCGATGTTAATGTATGGATCAAACTTTTGGATGGTGATGTTGTAGCCTCTCGCTTGAAGAAGCTTGCCAATAGATGACGAGATAATTCCTTTACCAAGTGAGGAAACTACGCCACCAGTAACGAAGATATACTTTGTTTCAGCCACGATTGTATGTATGTTTAATTATTGTCTTTGTAAAACGTTTATCGTTGGTTTCAAACTAATGTGCAAAGATACGAATTTTCCATAGAATACTCTTGTTATCCAACAATTATTTTTTCATCTGTCTTTTGCTTCTGTTTTATCGTGTAATTGTGGGATGTTTTCGGGTACAATGATTTCATTATGACGGGATTAAATGGGTTGTTTGTTTTTCATGCCTTTGTAAATTTCTGTTCCAAAGTGGGGGTAATCGTACTGAATATTCGTAATTGTGTGTTCCTTTCTGTCGATGTTACTTCGGTAAAACGGCGGTATTCTTGTATGGTAAAACAAACTTACAATATTTGAGACGCTATTGAGTGAGAAATGAAGGATAATCGTATTTTTCCGACTTTGTAACCTTATAGTTTTCAGTTAGTTACAAATAGGCTTGTAAAAGGGCGTCTTTTACGTTGCAAAAGGGCGTCTTTTACACGTCAAAAGGGCACCTTTTACCATGCAAAAGGGCATCTTTTAGAATGCAAAAGAGCCTCTTTTAAAAATCAATTGGTAATTTGTTTTACAAAAGTAGCATTTGTTCTCTTCTGTAATCGCTCATGTATCTTTTTTAAAGTCTGCTTGTGTTACCTTCTTATTGGGTGTGGTTCTCAACTTAATTTGTTGTGATTGAAGGCTGGAAAAACATGCTTTTACGTTGCTTCTCTTGCTGCAGTTTTAGTTGGAAAGAGATAGAAAATAAGCGCATCTGTTCTGTGTTTTTGTAGGTTTAATGAGTGGTAAGATGGTTTAAAACACTTATTTTTCTGTCAAAGAAGCTCTTTATTCGAAAAAATTGATGTAAGTTTGCAGAAAATTAAGCATGCTATAATGAGATTAAGGATCTTACTTTCAGTGTTTTTTTTAGTTAGTTTGGGTGCTGCAGCACAGCAACGTCGTGTGTCAGTGGTCAAGGATAACGTGCCGTCGACAGGTGTTGCCAAACAGTATGCCGACTCTCTGGCATGGCTGAAGGACAGTATCTTTAGCGTAAAAAATACGAAAAAGCAATCGAAAATCCGTGGGAGAGGGAGTTCAAGACTGTTTCTTCCGTTGACATTCTATCGGGATGTTGCTGGGAATATGTTCTCCCTTGGCAAGCCTGAGAGCTCTTATGACACGGAACTGATGCGACTTTATCTGACGCGTCCCGACCTTGTTTGGACAACAAATGATGCTGTTCAGGCACAGCAGACAAAGCTGAATGAGATAGAACAACCGATTGTTCATGACGTACACTTGGTTGAAAAGGTGAACGATAAGCCCGTAGAACCCGCCACAGTACCTGTGGAAGTGATGGTTGTACGTCCTAATTTCTGGACTTACAGTGGCAGCTATTCCTTGCAGTTCTTGCAGAATTACGTCTCGGACAACTGGTATAAAGGTGGTGAAAGCAACTATGCTGCCCTTGCTGCAGTCGTCATGGACGCCAATTATAACAATAAACAAAAGGTGAAATGGAGTAACCGATTGGAGCTGAAGTATGGTATGCAGAGTAGCCGTTCCGACTCTTTGCACAGTGTGAAGAGTACGGATGACCTGATCCGACTTACTTCTAAGTTCGGTCTACAAGCCACAAAGAAATGGTATTATACCGTTCAGTTCATCGGATATACGCAGTTTGGGAAGTCTTATCGTTCGAATGATCCAACGGTTTATTCGGCTTTTCTCTCCCCTGCAAACATCAATATCTCTCTTGGTATGGACTATTCTGCCGACTGGTTGGGCCATCGTTTGAAGGGAACATTCCATATTGCGCCTCTTGCTTATAACCTGAAATATACTCGAATGCTTGAACTTTCAGACCGATTGGGTATCGGAACGGGTCATCATTTCCTACATGACTTCGGTTCGGAGTGCACAATTGATTTGGAATGGAAGCTCTTGGAGATGCTCACATGGCGTACCCGACTCTATGGTTACACCACTTATAGGCGTTCGGAGGTGGAGTGGGAGAATACATTCTCCTTCCAATTCAACCGTTACATATCAACTCAGCTGTTTATTTATCCGCGCTTTGACGATGGTGTAGCACGTGATTCACGTCATGCTTACTTCCAGTTGAAGGAGTTCGCATCCGTTGGTTTCCAGTTCAGTTTCTGATGTTTTCAGAGCTTGAAGTCTGAAGATTGTGGCTTGATTTCTGCTGATTTCGTTAGTTCTTCAGGGTACATCGTTAGTAGAGGATTGGTATATGGCTTATGAATCAGCCCGAAACTCTTTATAAATCTTCTATGAATTGGTAGGAAAAGGGTTTATTATTCAATAAGAAAACATTAGCAGCAATTTCCGTAATATGAGGGAAATTGCTGCTAATGTTTTATCTGATGCGTTGTAAATGGGATAGTATTATTTCTTCTTTTTGGTTGAATTGGCACTAATAACCTTCATTGGAACCAAGGGTAATACCACACTTTCTATAGGCGTTCCTTTAAGATTCTTTGCCAACATACCACGGATAGCACCAATACATATACTTATAAAGTATCAATAAGGGAAGGATTGGTAACCTCAAAACCATCTTCTTGAATCTCATTTACGAAATTATGGAATGGTTTGACAGCAAATACAGCCCTAACACCTTGTAGAATCACTTCCTCTGCATTGTACATTAGATGCACACGCATTGTAATAATGATACCTTCCGGTTGGGTAGATACGCTTATATTGTGCTCAAATTGAAATTCTAACTTCGCTTTATCTAGTTGTGAAAGGTCGATGTCATAATTGAATTTATACGATTCTTCTTGTAATTCAATGATGCCATATTCTATGTTTATATCACTCTTCATTAGCCTACTTTTTGAACTTTTGACTTACAATCAATGTACCCTAAATGGCAAGTCCATTGGGATTTCATAGAAATCTCAGCATTAGTACCCTTGTCTTTTATAGGTAAAAACACAGTAGAAGGCAGTGTACACACGTTGTTCATAGATGTGTCTAACAATGAAATGTTCAACATCAATGATATTTCAGTGAGTGTATCAATTGTGAAATTCCTATCACCAGAGAGCCAGGAAGATACTTCCGATTCTGATTTATGTAATCTCTTGGCGAATTCTTTCTGTGATAAACCACTGTTCTTCAGTGCATTTCCTATCTTTAAAGCAATCATCATACGATTGCTGGTCTTCTTAAGTGCAACCTTATCTATTTTTGATAGAAGGTCATTTAAGACGTTCTTGGTTTTCTTTTCATTACTCATACACCTCAAAATTATCAAAGTTTAATCCTCCATCTTCAGAGAGTGTAATGTCTTTCTCCCTTATTCCTTTGTTAATCTTTGCTGCTACATACTTTATCTGTTCTACTTTTGCATTGAGAAATGGGTCATCTTGATAAGCTCTAACGTTCTTTATTCCTCCCGATCCCAATAGGATTATCGTGTTATTAAAATAAATACCGTATAGTCTAAGGTTTCCAACTGCTAAAGCTACTACGCCATCACCAAGTCTTCCTTCCCCTTCTCTGAAGAACTGTCGGCAACAACCTGTATCATTTGCCATGGTAATTATCCTCCTTAACATTTCTGTTAAGTGTTCATTTCCTTCATTTTCATTGAAGAATTGTTCTATCAAAGTATCGTCATCTCCGTCGAATAAAACAGAATATATATGTGCTTTAGTCCCTGAAAGAGAGTCCATCTCTTTTATCTGAAAGCTCATAGATCTTGTTTTTATGCCACAAATTTACGCGATAATTCGGATATATGCAAATATTTTGGTACTTATTCTCTATTTTAACAGCTATTCTTTACTCTTTTTAATCGTGTTGAATAAGAGTCGGTTTTGTATCTATGTTAATGTATTCTGTGCTCTGACAGTCTATTTGCATCTGTTTTTGATGGCATTGAAGATGAACTTATCTATATCTTTTTATTCTCAGTTTGGTTTTGTTTGTGCATATATAGATATGGGAAGATTATCTTACAAAATGTAAGAGAGTTTTGTATGCAAAATAGGTGATAATCTTGAAAAATGAGGTTTGTAACCTTTGGAATATCAAGTAGTTACAAACAGGGTTGTAAAAGACGCCCTTTTACGTTGTAAAACATGCCCTTTTACATGGTAAAAGATGCCCTTTTGCAATGTAAAAGGGCATCTTTTGAAGTGCAAAAAGGCATATATTGATTTATATACTATGATTTCTTTTTACAATTTACTGTTCTTATGATGGATAAAAAGGGGGAGTTAAGGCTTTTATCTCTTTGTTTTTTTATCCTTTTTACCCTTTTCTTTCCCTGGTGTTGTAGCGATTTTAGCCAGTTCTCTGTTCACATGTGTGACGAAGATCTGCGTACCGCCCTTGCTGAAAACTATCTTATACATGCCTCCTTGTTTGTCACGATGGAGATAAGTGTAGGCAAATTTGTTGATGGACCAACATGTGTCATGTTGTGCTGCAGCATCTACTCGGTCGTAGAAATCCTTGTTTGGGATGGTATCAAGAATCAATGTTGCCGCATAATTACCACTGCTGACCGTCTCTTCGTCGGCTGCCATGCTGATAGAGTCGGGGATAATGGGCGTTGCTTGGACAGTTTATATTTCGGGAACCTCACAGATGTGATGCTGTTGAGGTTGATTGACAGCTTCTTCTCTGCCCCTTGTGGTTCGAATTCACTTGCTGCAACGGTGTCACCTTCGCCTTGTCCCTCTATGGTATGGCTGTGCTTACAGGATATAACACCTCCAATGACAAGGATGATTCCGAGGATTATTGTACTGATAATCCGTGATAACTTCGTTTGTTTACTCATTGTTTACTCCTTTCTGTCTCTGTTTGAATCGAGTTTCTTCAGTCGCTTCTGTGCCGTTGGGTTGTCAGGATATAGCTCAATGGCTTTTTGATAGTTGGCAGTAGCTGCATCAACCATGCCTTCACGTTCACATTCCTTTCCCATCATGACGTATTCAACGGACAGTTTCTTTAGGAATTCCTGTTGCTGACGTTGTTCTTCTTTTATCTTTTTGTTCTCTTCTTTCAGTTTGTTGATGATGTTTAGCTTGCGTCTTATAAACCGTTTAGCTGCTGGTCGTTCAATATCATAACGGCTATGGATGGCAAGGAAGAAGCTATGAAGGAAGCTATCGAAGTCGCCTTCATCAAAAGCCCGCGCTGCATCATAGTATTCTTTGTCGGCTTTACTCTGCTTTAGTGCCTTAGAGATGAGGTTATTGTCATTATAATGGCGTGCAAACTGTGCCACTTCAGCCTTTACGAACACTTCATTGCGACGCAATGGCTCCTTAAGGGTAATCCCTTCGAGGCTCGTACAGCGTGATAGTGCCACGTAAGCCTGCCCTCCTGCGAAGACTCCACCCGTGAAATCAATGTTCACATTGCGGAAAGTCAGTCCCTGACTCTTGTGTACGGTGATAGCCCATGCCAGCTTTATGGGGAATTGGACGTATGTTCCGATCTGTTCTTCCTCAATCTTCTGCTCGGTTTCATTGAAGTGGTAGCGTACGTTTTCCCACATCTCACGTTGTACCTGTAGGTCGTTTCCATCTTCAGTGTGCACGTAAAGCATACCTTCTTCTTCATCTATTCCGATGATAACACCCAATGTTCCGTTGACCCATTGCCTCTCTATATCGTTCTTTATGAACATGATATGTGCACCAACCTTGAGGTTTAGCTCGATAGGAGTGGGCAGACTGCTCTCTGGGAATTCCCCTTTTATCTCTCCTTGGAACATGACGGGGCTGCCGGGTAGGCTGTCTAATCCCTCGTTATTTATCCAATCTACTGTGTCACGCTTGGTTGATAGCGTGATGGTGAAGTCTTCTTTTCCTTCATTTTCAGTAGGTGAAAGACTGGCATTGACCCGCTGGTTGATAAGATTGAAGTCGGTATCAGTGACTTGATTGGTACGGATATGATCAAGAATGGAGATGAACGTAGGGTCAGTCTGTCGGTAAACCTTATTCAGTTCGATGCTGACGAGTGGATAATCCTGGAACACCTTTGCATCAAAGAAGTAGCTGCTGGGGTAATAAGGCTGCAGGATCCGACGGTCTTCTTCCTTTAATACGGGTTCCAACTGGTATATGTCTCCCACCAAAAGGAGCTGTTTCCCACCAAAAGGTTCGCGCATATTACGGTTATAGATACGTAGAACCTTGTCAATGAAGTCGATGATATCAGCACGAACCATACTTATCTCGTCAATGATAATCAGTTCTACCTCTCGCAGGAGTTTGCATTTATCACCGTTATACTTCATCGTTCCACGCAGATTGCGTGCCGAATAACGGGTGTCATTGGGCACTAAGGGATGAAAAGGAAGCTTGAAAAAAACTGTGAAGGGTGCTTCCGCCGGCATTAATAGCAGCAATACCAGTGGGTGCAAGGATGATATGTTTCTTTTTAGTGGTTGCAGAAATATATCTTAAAAACGTAGATTTCCCCGTTCCAGCCTTACCAGTCAGGAACAGGGAATTGTGTGTGAACTGGATAATCTGGAGTGCTTTCTGCAACTCCGGATTATCTAAGTCTATAGAATTGATGTCTATTGTTGTTTTCTTTTCCGACATTCTGTTTGCTCATGAAGGAGCTTTTTATATCTCAACGTCCTCACTCTTTGGACGTTTCATGGGCTTGATGGCTCTTGGAGTCTCGTTACTTGAGTTGTTGCCACGGTGCTCTGGTGGCGTTGGTTGTATAGGTTCAAGTTCGAAACCGCCCTCTTCACCGCCTGCTTCACCACCTTCTTCAAGCTCTTCTTCACTCTCTCGTTGCCTCAAGTTACGATTATGTGAACGCAGAGAGTCAGGTATCTGACGGTGAGTAACAGGCTGCTGACAGCCATACATAGATATGTCGATGTCCTCATCTGGGTCTAATTGCCATTTAGCATGGTACTTCTGGAACGCTTTATCACGCATTACGCTGTTGATAAAGTTACCACAGATAGGCAAAGCGGTCTTTGATCCTTGTCCGAGGGCACCTGTTCGGAAGTGGATAGAGCGGTATTCGCCACCTACCCAAGCACCAACAACAAGGTTAGGGCTTACTGCCATGAACCAAGCATCAGAGTGATTGTTAGACGTTCCGGTCTTTCCTCCCCAGTCAGTGTCGGTAGTTGGGAGGTACTGACGTAGTGCCTGACTGGTTCCGCCACCCTCATTAACACCAGCTTTCAGCATCTGTTGCATGAGGAAAGCCGTCTTGTAAGGGAGTGCTTTGTTATGCTCTCGTGGTGCAACATACACCTCATTGCCATCTTTATCGAGGATACGTGTTATGACAACAGGCTCGTGATGCTCACCATCATTAGCCACTGTACAGTATGCATTGACCAGTTCAAGGAGGTTCACGTCGCTTGATCCCAATGCCAATGACGGCTCATCATCAAGCGGACTCTTGATACCCATGTCTTGAGCGGTACGGATAATGTTCTTAATACCCATCTCTTGACCGAGTCGAACAGCAACAGAATTGATGCTTCGGGCAAAGGCTGCCTTCAGAGTTATGCTGTCATTGGAGAATCTTCCATTGGCATTGTGAGGCGTCCAGGTCTTCATCTGTCCCGTCTTCTTATCCAAAACCTGCATACTAATGTACTCATCACGGCGCTTATCACAAGGAGTCAGTCCCTGATTGATGGCTTCTGAATAGACAAAGAGCTTGAAGGTGGAGCCAGGTTGGCGTTCCGCGACAACCTTATCATACTTCCATGTCTTGAAATCAATGTCTCCTACCCATGCACGTACAGCCCCTGACTGTGGTTCCATAGCAACCATTGCGCAGTGCATGAACTTCACCATGTATCGAATAGAGTCCATTGAGGACATCTCTTTCTCTATAGTTCCCTTCTCATAATCGAAGAGTTTAACCTTATGAGGTTTGTTCAGATAGTATAAAACACTGTCCGGATGGTTCGGATACTTCTGTACTAACTTCTTATAGAAGGGCTGACGTTCAGCAATACCCTCAATGAATCCTGGGATTTCATCGCCCTTAGCATCGCGCCAAGGCTGCATACCACGCCAGTGATTGTTGAAAGTTTGCTGCACTTTCTCCATCTGTTTTTTTGCAGCTTGCTCTGCATATTTCTGTAAACGGGTGTCAATGGTGGTGTAAATCCTCAATCCACTGCTGTATAAATCATACCCATTTTCCTTCATCCAGTCCTTTAAGTAATCTGAAATATACTCCCTAAAGTACTGTGCCTGACCGTCATAATTCTCCTCAACATGTATGTCTAACTTAAGAGGACGGTGTGAAAGCTGGGTGTATTGGGCACGTGGCAAGACGTTATGTGTCATCATATTATATAATACGGTGTTACGTCTTGCGATAGAATTCTTAGGATGTGTGATAGGATTATAGTAGGTTGTAGCCTTCAGCATACCTACTAATGTGGCTGCTTGGTCGATGGTCATCCTCGCAGGGGTGGTGTTGAAGTAGGTTCTTGCAGCCGTTTTGACACCGAAGGAGTTGTTTCCGAAGTCGACAGTGTTGGCATACATCGTCAGAATCTCCTTCTTTGAATAGATGAGTTCGAGCTTAACTGCAATGATCCACTCCTTACTTTTCATGATTAACATGCGCAATCCAGGCACATGACCAAGTAAACCGGTGGAGTATTGAGTACGAACACGGAACATGTTCTTAGCCAATTGCTGCGTGATAGTTGATGCTCCACGTCCGTCACCACGGGTTAATGCGTCTTTAATGGCACCACCTATTCCCATGAAGTCTATTCCATGATGGCTGTAGAAACGCTCATCTTCAGTGCTGATGAGGGCATTCCAGAATGCAGGATTAACCTCTTCATACTTCACAGGAGTACGATTCTCTTTGTAAAACCTACCGATAAGGACTGAATCAGCACTATAAATCTCAGATGCAGCATAGGTTGGTGGGGTCTTAATCTCGACAAATCCAGGTGATTTTCCAAACAACCAGAGGAAGTTTGTATCTACCATACCTAAGTAAAGGAAGATTGCTACGATGAAAGATACGATTCCTACGGCAGCTTTTGTGTACCATGCACGGCCCTTATAGAGGTTTATATACCACGGAAAGATGCCTAATAGCCCCCGTACAATGCGTTTTATGATGTGAAAGAGTTTCTTAATCATTGATTGATAGTCTACGTGTCCAGGACAAATTCCTTATCTTTTGTTCTTTACAAAATTACTTATTTACTCGGGTTCTGTAGGAGAGTGCGAGTATATTTTAAGATTTCTTCAATGTTATCAGGGTGAAACCATTTGATATCAACATCTTTTTTATACCAAGTTAGTTGTTTTCTGGCATATCTTCTGGTGTTACTTTGTATCTTGAAGATGGCTTCATCGATTGTAGTTAGTCCATCTAAATATTCAAAAAGTTCCTTATATCCAACGGTGTTGAGGGCATTGAGCTCTCGTTTAGGGTATACTTTCAAAGCCTCATCAACCATTCCTGCATCCAACATAGCCACTACTCGCTGATTGATTCGCTCATAAAGTTCATCGCGATCACGGTTTAATCCAATCTTAATGATGTTGAATGGGCGGTCTTTGATGGTGTCAGAGCGAAAGGATGTGTATGTTTTGCCAGTCTGTAGACACACTTCAAGTGCATGGATGACACGCCTATGATTGTTACGGTCTACTATTTCCCAGTGTTCAGGGTCCAGTTTCTTGAGCAAATTGCACATCTCCTGCAGTCCTTCTGCTTCCAATCGTCGCTTCATCTCTTCCCGAATGGAGGGTAAAATGGTAGGAATATCATCAATACCCTTGCATACTGCATCAATATACATCATCGAACCACCCGACAAAAGAGCTACCTTCGATTCAGAATCATCAATGATTTTCAATGCATCCTGCTCATAAAGGCTTGCCGAATAATAATCTTCTATGTGATGATTCCCCACAAAGTAATGCTTCACCCTTCGTTGTTGCTCTGCTGTTGGGGCTGCTGTCCCTATTGGAATCTCTGCAAATATCTGTCGGGAGTCGGCATTTATGATTGGAATACCATAGTGTTCGGCAATCTGAAGTGTTGCTTCAGTCTTGCCAACACCCGTTGGTCCTGTGATGACAATTAATGTCTTGTCCTTCAAATCAGGTTTTTTATCTGATTAGACCACGCTGTGAAGCCTCAGCAAAGTCAATGATATGCTGAATCTCTGGTGTAACTTCCAGCTCTTCTTTTATCCTCTGAATATTCTCAGCCCGTGTCCCTGTACCATAGAGAAGGCGGTAAGCATTGTGGATAAGATCTATCAATTCGTTAGAGAAACCACGTCTGCGAAGTCCTACAAGGTTTACTCCCATGTATCGAGCAGGTTCTTTACCTACTATAATATAAGGTGGAATATCCATTGAGAAACGACTTCCTCCTTGTACCATGACGTACCCTCCGATGTGGCAGAACTGATGACAAAGGATGTTTGCAGAGATGATTGCACAGTCATCTACTGTCACTTCCCCTGCAAACTTCGTAGAATTACCGATGATGATACCAGACCCTATGACGCAATCATGTGCGATATGCACCGACTCCATCAGCAGATTGTTACTGCCAACCTTTGTTGTTCCCTTTGAAGCGGTACCTCTTGAGATGGTGACATTCTCACGAATAGAGTTGTTGTCACCCACTTCGCAAAGTGTCTCTTCGCCCTTGAACTTCAAGTCCTGTGGCTTAGTAGAGATACTTGCACCAGGGAATATCTCATTGTTGTTGCCGATTCGTGCACCAAAGTGTATGGTTACACTGTTCTGGAAGACGTTGTTATCGCCGATAACAGTATTCCTGTCAATGTAACAGAACGGACCAATGATGTTGTTATCACCCAGTTTTGCCTCTGGATGAACAAAGGCTAAAGGACTAATCTGGTTCATTTCTCGTATCTTGTTATTATTTATTCTTTACTATCTGTGCAGTGAATGTTGCTTCAGCTACCACACGTTCACCAACGAACATATATCCCTTCATAGAGCTGATGCCGTGACGAACAGGACCTAAGAGCTCTACACGGAAGAGAAGAGTATCTCCTGGGACAACCTTCTGACGGAACTTCACGTCGTCAATCTTAAGGAAATACGTCGACCAACGCTCTGGTTCTTCCACCTGAGAGAGCACTAACAGACCGCCACACTGTGCCATTGCCTCCACTTGGAGTACTCCTGGCATCACAGGTTCCTGTGGAAAATGCCCCTGGAAGAATGGTTCATTGCTCGTAACGTTCTTGATTCCGACAACACTTGTAGACCCCATAGCTATCACTTTGTCCACTAATTGCATTGGATAGCGGTGTGGTAAGAGCTCACGGATGCGTATATTGTCCATCAATGGCTCCTCATTTGGGTCATAACTTGGTGCCTGTATCTCGTGTTTGCGTATCTCTTTGCGCATGAGACGTGCGAATTTGTTGTTGACAGTGTGTCCCGGACGTGTTGCAATGATGCGTCCTTTGATAGGTTTTCCTATCAATGCCATGTCACCAATGATGTCGAGCAGCTTATGACGTGTACATTCATTATCCCACTGTAGTGGTTTATGCTGTATATATCCTATGTTGTTAGCATCCATACGTGGCACTTTCAGAAGGTCAGCCAGCTGATCCAGCTTCTCTTGTGGTACCTGTTGCTCATAGATTACTATGGCATTGTCCAAGTCACCACCCTTGATGAGGTTTGCTTGTAGCAGTGGCATGATGTCACGAACGAACACAAACGTACGTGCAGGGGCTATTTCTGTTGCGTAAGTACTGAAGTCATCCAGTGTAGCAAACTGACTACTGATGAACTTTGATTCGAAGTTACACATCGCAGTGATGGAGAATTCCTCATCAGGAAGTATCGTTATGACAGATCCATTATCGTCTTTTATCTCTATCTTCTTACGAATTATGTAGTAATCCTTCGGTGCATTCTGGTCAACAATCCCCACTTCGTTGATCTTATCGACATACATTGCAGCTGAACCATCGAGGATTGGGAACTCCGGACCGTTCACTTGGATGAGACAGTTGTCTATTCCCATAGCGTAAAGGGCTGACATTCCGTGCTCAATAGTGCTCACACGTGCATCACCTTTCGCCAGAACCGTTCCGCGTTGTGTGTCAACAACGTTCTCTGCAACGGCATCTATGATAGGCTGACCGTCCAGATCAATACGCTGTATCTTGTATCCTGTGTTCTCTGGAGCAGGGTTGAACGTTACAGTCAGGCTCAATCCTGTATGCAATCCTTTTCCAAAGAGAGAGAAACTCCCTTTCAGTGTCTTCTGTTTTATTGTATCCATGTATGTTATTTGTTCTTTTTTAGTTCTTCTACTTCCTTCTGTAAGGCGTTTAACTGCTTATAAAGGTCTGGCAGATGTTTGAAGACTGCCTGTGCTTTGAAGTACGGACGCTGTTCCATTGGGGGTGTTCCGATGAGTTGTTGGTTGCTCTTCAGGCTACCAGGTACACCCGATTGTGCTCCGAGGAACACCTTGTCACCAATGTTGATATGCCCAGCGATACCCACTTGTCCGCCAAACATGCACCATTGTCCTACCTTTGTAGAACCTGCAATACCTACCTGCGCTGACATAACGGTGTTCTCTCCGATGTCAGTATTGTGTGCTATCTGTACGAGATTGTCGAGTTTCACACCCTTCCGCACGTATGTGCTGCCCATTGTTGAGCGGTCAACACATGTGTTGGCACCAATCTCTACGTTGTCTTCTATGGTTACGATGCCTATCTGTGGTATCTTATCGTAGCTGTTTGTTGCTGGGTTTGGTGCAAAACCGAAGCCATCAGCGCCGATGACTGACCCTGAATGAAGAATCACATTATTGCCAATCTTGCAACCTTGATAGATACTTACGTTCGGATAAATGATGCATTCCTTTCCCAGTTCCACACCTTCCATGATCGTAGCGTGCGGATAAACCTGGCAACCATCGCCCAAAGTGACGCCGTCACCAATATAAGCAAAGGCTCCGATATAGACATCTTTGCCTATCGTAGCCTTGGGTGAGACGAAGGCAAGTGAGTCAATCCCTTGCTTCTTCGGCTTCATACTTTCATAAAGTTGCAGCAGTTTTGCCACACAGTCACGTGCGTTCTTCACACGAATGAGTGTTGGCTTGGCTTTTTTCTCCAGCTGGATATCTTCATCAACGAGTACTATTGATGATTCAGTCTCGTACAAATAATGTGTATATTTAGGGTTTGCGAGGAATGATATAGCTCCTTTCTTTCCTTCTTCTATCTTGGTAAAGGTGTTAATGGTAACGTTTTCATCACCTTCCACACGCCCTTGGATGAATTGTGATATCTGCTTTGCGGAGAATTCCATTGTTTTATAATACCATTTAAAGTGTTATTAATTGTGCAAAGATATAGTTTTTTTATTAGAATCTCTGATAACAGAGATAATATTTACATATTTTTTTAGAGAGTAGTTCGATGTTTAGAATCTCTGAAGCTACTGTTATATCCTTCAGTGTACCGTCTTTGTAGAGGATACTGATGTGGTCATCGAAAGGATTGTACATGTCTTTCTGCACTTTATTTACTCCCATGAGGTACTGACAGTCGGCTTCTTCAATGCCATAGGTTGCTGATAGGGATGCTTTTAACGCCTGAATCTCTTCTTCTGTGGGTTCTTCTTCCCGTACTTCCACCTTGAACAGTCTTCGGTTGACAATGTTTGAAGCCAGCAGAGACAGTATCTTGTCATCATGATGCTGCCATACTTTCAGTGCACTCCATATGTCGTTGTCGTCCAGTTCGATGTAGTTGTCCAATGCTTTTTCATCTGATTGGAAGCTGGCAGCATCCACATCGTTGTACAAGAAGTACCGTAGGGCAGGGGAAGCAAATAGCTCTGTGCCCTTTGCTGCCAATGCTTTGGCACGGTGCAGGGCATTGATGAGAATGTTTTCACAGCCCACGGTGGTCTTGTGAAGGTACACTTGCCAGTACATCAGACGACGAGATGTGAGGTAATTCTCTATGGAATAGATGCCATTCGACTCTACAACGAGGGCGTCATCCACCACATTGAGCATCTTTATGATACGTGCTGAGCCGATATTTCCTTCCGTTACACCCGTAAAGAAGCTGTCTCTACGCAGATAATCAAGTCTGTCCATGTCTAACTGACTGGAGATGAGCTGATGAAGGAAGCGTTTTGGATATTCATTTGAAGATATTGATAGCCAGAGTCAGTGCTCCGTGCATCTCATTGTTGATGCGGTCCATCATCATCAGTGATATCTCTTCATGTGTGATACCACTGATCAGTGTGTTTTCCAGTACATGTGAGAAAGGACCGTGCCCGATGTCGTGCATGAGAATGGCTGCTTGTACTGCCTCAACCTCGCTGTCGAAGACGAATATTCCTTTCTGTTGCAGTGAGATCAGCGCCTCGCTCATGAGGTGAAGAGCCCCCAGCGAGTGTTGAAAGCGTGTGTGTTGCGCCCCAGGATATACCTCCTGTGTCAGTCCGAGCTGCCGAATGCGTGTCAGTCGCTGCATGAGCGGATGGCGAACAATGTCGAGCAGTATGCCACGTGGTATCTTTATAAACCCGAAGACGGGGTCGTTGATAATCTTATAGTCGGTCATCTTTTCTTGAATTTCTGGTTCTTAATGACGGAAACCGAGCGCATCAGTCCCTGCAAAGGTAATATATTATAATGTAAGAGAAGAAAGATACAGAGAAAAAAGACCCTCGCGATGCTTCTTTGCAGGGAGAGAATGCCTGATGGGATATGGCTGAATCATGTGTTTTCAAGGTTAAGTAAGTCATTGAAAGCAGAACTTTAATAAGAATATATAGCATGGTTCTTTTTCAACTGATTATAATGAAGAATAGGAATCATGTCCTTTAACACTTTAATAAGTCGAAACAGCAAGCTGTAATGTGTTCTCTTTGCGCTCATCATGAGCGGTATTTCTGTGTCCTAAACCACGGAGAAACAGTGTGTCTTCATGCTGACAAACGTGTGCTTTTGGCTCTCTTGGTTTGTGTCTTGTAAGCTGTTTCATGTTTGAAATACCCTCCTTGCAGAATGGGTTAAGGTGAGACTTTTGTAATATAATTTACCTATCGCTTTTTAATCTACGCCCTTTTGCATAGTGAAAGATGCCCTTTTGCAATGTAAAAGGGCATCTTTTGAAGTGTAAAAGGGCGTCTTTTACAACGCAAAAGGGCACCTTTTACAAGCCTGTTTGTAACCTCTTGATAATCCATTAGTTACAAAGCCGAAAATAAGAGGTTTCCCACTGAAAACCAAACAAACACCGTTTGATTTGTGTAAGGATATTTCGTAATGGATAGAAAGCCCACTTTCCTCTGGCTTTACTGCTCGTTCAACCGCTCTAATCTCTCTTCTATTAACGCTTTGAATTGCTCTTTTTGATTGTCACTGATAAACGAAGCCTCAATACATTCCATCCACTTGTCTTTGAATTGGGCGAAATTCGATAGGATTCTGTTGGCTACAACCTCATCAATACCTGTCTGTAACATTGCTTCTCGGAAGTCATATACGAGGAGTTTCTTTTGGAATCCATTGAGCGTTAGTGCCATTTCCTCCCTGTCTTCAGGCATTACCACTTTGGTAGAAACCTGATCGTAGGTAGGAGTAAGTATGTATTTGCCTCCTTTAGGACTGTAGAGAGAGAAGTTCTTAAGGTGCATATCAGCATTACCAATAATCCATGAGAACACCACTTGTTGCCAGTAGTTGACTTTATCTAACTGTGCTATGCTGGAATATTGGTCTATCAAGCGTGCTATCATCTCATAGCTTCCCTGGTATTTCTGTTCCGTTAGTTTCCCACTCAGTTGACACATATCCTCCATTGGGAGCTTCTTGCCGTCCTTGGTCCGGTCTATTCTTCGTGTGATATAGTTTAGTTCACCGTCTGCAAAGCGGATGAGTGCATGTGGAACAACCGGTATTCGTGCTATCTGTGCAAGGTGCATTGAGAGGTCTTCTATCTCTGGTAGATTCTCAAACCTTTCTGTCTGTGGCTTCAGAATGTACTTTCCCATGACGCCCACAATGGTCAAACGCTGTGCATTACCAGCTTCGTCATGCTCAATATCTGCCGATAGCTTAGCCTGAACACCTGTCATTGTTGTTCGTTGTCCCACTACTATCTGTGCAAGGTCATTGATATCTTTGCGTGTATAGGGTAATATGGGGGCTTCTACAGAGCCGAACAGCTCTTTAGCACAGTGTGGATGATAGTCTATTTCACCAGCATTCAGTGGCTTATAACAGCACAAACATCTCTTCATCTCTCTTCCTTTCCTTGTTCTATGGGTACAATACTCACGTTACCTATGCAGTCTTGGCAGCAGGAAAGGAGCAGTCCCATGCGGTCTTTCCTGCTTATTTCCAGTTCCTTTCTGCTATATTGAGCATCCATCCTTCTGGGATTAATCCGTCGAAGAAGGAAAACAGTACATTACTGTGGTATGTCTCTTCACTCAGAGGGAGTGTAAGACTGACGGGGATGGGGCTTTTACTCTTTAAATATGCCTGGTTATAAGTAAAGTTATAGCCGTTTTCATCCTCCATGATAGTACCCGCCAGCTTGTCATTGACGTAAACTGAACCTTGTCTCATTGCTTATAAGGGCTTTTAGGGGTTTCTTTTACGATGGGAACGGGACCTAAATGCAGGCTGAACAGCAGGAGAACCTGGTTCACTTTGTCCATTCTCAATGTTGTTTTTCCTTGCTCCATCTCACGCACGAAGCGTAAACCAACTCCCGATTTGAAGGCTAAATCCTCTTGTGTGAGTCCGTATTCCTTGCGCAACTGCTTGATGGTAAGTGATAATTCGTTTTGTTCCATGCTTTTATACCTTATCGGGTACAAATGTAGTGATAATCTTTTGTTTTGCAAAAGAATACTCCCGAGCGGGTATAAATTTATAGTTTGTTAACCGATTTATACCCGTTCGGGAGTGTTAAGTGGGTCTTTTTTGCTGTCCGCTACGGTCTTTTCGTGTAAGATTAACAATCCTATACCTACTTATGGGTATTGTAACTTTGATTAAATCTTTATAATTTTGCATGCGATGAACCCTATTTACAAGATTATAACGTCTATCCTTTTCTGTGTTTTGAGCATTAATACTATGGCGCAAGACCTCACTGGACATGTCACAAGCAAGGCTGATGACAAGCCAATAGCCTATGCTACAGTCACATTAAAGGAGAATCGGCTCTATGCTTTTACGGACGAAAAGGGTAATTACACGATAAAAAACGTACCCAAAGGAAAGTATACGGTAGTATTTTCCTGCATGGGTTACGCGAGTCAGACCGTGGCTGTCATGGTCAATGCTGGTGGTGCGACGCTGAATGTGCGCCTTGCTGAAGACAATTTGCAGCTGGATGAGGTGCAGGTTGTTGCCCATCGGAAGAAGGATGAGATAACCACTTCCTACACCATTGACCGTAAAACGCTGGATAATCAGCAGATTATGACCCTCAGCGATATAGCCCAATTGTTGCCAGGAGGTAAGAGTGTGAACCCTTCATTGATGAACGATAGCAAGCTGACCTTACGTAGTGGGACATTGGAAAGGGGCAATGCTTCGTTTGGAACAGCCGTGGAAGTAGATGGCATCCGACTGAGTAATAACGCTGCAATGGGCGAGACGGCAGGTGTAAGTACACGTAGTGTGAGTGCCTCAAACATAGAGAGTGTGGAGGTAGTACCTGGTATTGCATCCGTAGAATACGGTGATCTGACCAACGGAGTGGTAAAGGTGAAGACGCGTAGGGGCAGTTCTCCCTTCATCGTTGAGGGTAGCATCAACCAGCATACACGCCAGATAGCATTGCACAAGGGCGTAGACCTGGGTGGCAATGCAGGTTTATTGAACTTCTCTATAGAGCATGCACGCTCCTTCTTGGATGCTGCTTCGCCTTATACAGCCTATCAACGCAATGTTCTCTCACTGCGTTACATGAATGTTTTCATGAAGAAGTCGTTGCCATTGACGCTGGAAGTGGGATTGAATGGTAGTATCGGAGGATATAATTCGAAAGCTGATCCCGACCGAAGTCTCGATGATTATAATAAGGTAAAGGACAATAACGTTGGTGGAAACATACACCTTGGATGGCTGTTGAATAAGCGTTGGATTACGAACGTTGACCTTACGGCAGCTTTTACCTATGCTGATCGACTCTCAGAGAGCTATACCAATGAGAGTAGTAACGCCACACAACCTTATATTCATACGCTGACAGAGGGGTATAACATTGCTGAAGACTACGACAGAAACCCATCGGCAAACATCATTCTTGGACCTACTGGCTATTGGTATCTGCGTGGATTCAATGATTCTAAACCGTTGAATTTCAGTCTGAAGATGAAAGCTAACTGGAGTAAAGCATTCGGTAAGTTCCGCAACAGACTGCTTGTTGGTGGCGAATGGACCAGTAGTATGAACCGTGGACGTGGCACTTATTATGCTGATATGCGCTATGCTCCTTCGTGGAGGGAGTATCGTTATGATGCCTTACCATCGCTGAATAACATCGCAATCTATGCTGAAGACAAGCTCTCTATGGATGTGAACGAACGGCAGAATGCCGAGCTGACAGCTGGAATACGTGAGGATATAACCTCTGTTCCAGGCTCGGAATACGGCTCTGTAGGTAGTTTCTCCCCTCGAATGAACGCTCGTTATGTCTTCCGTTTTGGGCAGAACAGCTGGCTTAACAGTATGACTTTGCACGCAGGATGGGGTAGAAGCGTGAAACTTCCAAGCTTTCAGGTGCTCTATCCATCCCCTTCTTATCGTGATATGTTGGCTTTTGCATCCACAAGCGATGCTGATAACCGTTCCTATTATGCCTATTACACCTATCCATCTATGGCTCGTTACAATGCTAATCTTAAATGGCAGCAGGCTGATCAGTGGGATTTGGGTGTGGAATGGCGTACGAAGATAGCTGATGTCAGTCTGTCTTTCTTCCATAGTAAGGTGTCTAATCCTTACATGGCAACGGATGTTTACACTCCATTCACCTATAAATACACCTCTCCAGCAATGCTTCAGAGGAGTGGGATAGCCGTTGCTGATCGCCGTTTCAGTATTGATCCGCAGACGGGAATAGTAACGGTGAGTGATGCAAGTGGGGTGAAGTCGCCTGTAACATTGGGTTATGAGGAGCGTAATACCTATGTTACCAATACCCGTTATGTCAATGCTGATGCTCTGCAGCGGTATGGTTTGGAGTGGATAGTAGACTTCAAACAGATCAAAACACTGCGCACGCAGGTGCGGCTGGATGGTAAATATTATCACTATAAGGCACAGGATGAGACCCTCTTTGCCGATGTTCCTGTAGGACTTAACACCCGTCAGAGTGACGGAAGACTGTATCAATACGTCGGATACTACCGAGGTGGGGCGGCAACAACAACCAATTACACTGCAAATGCTTCTGCTTCGAATGGTTCAGTGAGTGGTCAGGTGGATCTTAATGCTACTATTACGACGCATATTCCTAAGATTCGCCTCATCGTAGCACTGCGTTTAGAAAGCTCTCTCTATGCTTTCAGTAGGGCAACAAGCAGTCGTGGGTATGTTGTAAGTAGTGGAAATGAGTATTTCGGAATACCTTATGATGGTAAAACGGAGAACCAGACGGTGATCGTTTACCCTGAATATTACAGTACATGGGATGCTCCTGATGTGCTGATACCCTTTGCGGAGAAGCTACGTTGGGCTGAAACGAATGACAGAGGACTGTTTAATGACTTGGCACAGTTGGTGGTTCGCACGAATTATCCATATACATTGAATCCCAACAGACTAAGTGCTTACTGGTCGGCAAACCTCAGTGTGACGAAGGAAATAGGGCGTCATGTGTCGGTATCGTTCTATGCAAACAACTTCTTCAACACTCTTTCACAGGTTCATTCCACACAGACTGGACTCGAGACGAGCCTCTTTGGCAGTGGCTATGTACCAAGTTTCTATTATGGACTATCGTTAAGACTGAAGATATAATGAGGAAAATAAGTTATTGGTTTGTGGCTTTCATGGTGTTGATGGTGGCTGTTTCGTGTGCCGACTACGATGAAGGGCTCGATATTCTCAGCTTGGATGTGCAGTTGGAGTTCCCCTCTTCCTATGATGGAGCACATAACGGACTGCGTGTTGAACTGCAGAATGGGGTGGCAAGTACGTTCGTCGACAGTACGGATGCTGCTGGTGTAGCCCACTTTCGTGTACCATCTGGACTGTACAAGATCAGTTGTTCAGCCCGTAAAGAGACGTATGACTATCGTTATTTCTTCAATGGAAGCAGGGCACAAGTTGTTGTTTCGTCTGACTCATCACGTGTGGTTACACTGCCATTGGTGATGTCGAAGAAGCGAATCGTCCATTGATAGGAGTATAAAACATTAGGATAATTAATTTAAAGTTTATGAATAAAGTAAGTTTTATGGGGCTTATAGCCCTGTTTTTGTCGCTCATGCCATTGCAAAGTCATGCACAAGAGTGGTTAGCAACCTTTCTTGTATTGACCGAAACGAATGGTACGAAGACGGAATTTCCGCTGGATTCACAGCCAGTAGTTACCTTTGAACAGAACAATCTGGTTGTTACCTGTAACGGAAAGACACTTTCCACGGCACTGACAGACGTGTTAGAGTATAGCTTTATACAAAGGAATGTGACGGCAGGTATCAATAATCTGCCTGGTAAAGGCACTGATAAAGAGGCTGCAACACCGTTGTTCTCTTTCCATAATGCTGAAGTCAGCGGTTTGAAAGAGGGTGCTAACGTGGGTATATATGACCTTAATGGAAGGCTTATCAGTGCCGTTCGCGCTGATGCAGCAGGTCATGCGACACTCAATCTGTCGTCTCTGCCTAAAGGAATCTACATCCTTCGCACCCCAACCAAGAGCTTAAGTTCGTTAATCAGTAATCTTTAAAGGAATAAAAACAAACAGAATATGAAAAGAATACTACTTCTCTTTGTTGCAGTAATGGCTTTTGTCTGCAACATTAACGCACAGTCATGGAACATGGTTGTGACACATAAGGACGGTACAGTACAGGTTTTTCCTGCTTCAGAAGTGAAGAATGTGACGTTCCAGACCACAGATAAAAATGCTGATCAGGTCATAATAAAGGAACTTTATACTACAGGTGTACCGTATGATACGGATGCTAAGAAGTTCTTTCAGAGTGATAAAGGATTCATTTTGTATAACAATAGTGGTGAAAAGGCGGTCATCAGCAATCTTGCTGTGGGCATATTAGACCCTTATAACGCTCATTCTGCAGCCAATAGTTGGTATGTTGCAAATGCAACACAGCCTTCTTACGTCGCAGAAGGGTGGGTTCCAGCAACAAATGGTATCTGGTATTTCCCTGAATCACTTGTTATTGAACCTTATTCACAGGTAGTTGTGAGCTGTATGGGCGCAGTTGACAATACAAAGACTTACTCTAAGAGTGTCAATTATGCAAATAAAGACTACTACACTATGTACGATCCAGCTTCAGGATATGACAATAAGATGTATTATCCTACACCTTCTGAAGTCATTCCAGCGTCTCATTACCTGAAAGCAGTGCGCTTTGGACTGGGAAATGCATGGCCTTTGAGTCAGACTTCACCTGCTTTCTTCATCTTCCAGACGAAGAATACAACGCCAGAAGCCTTTGCTAAGAATGTATATAACATCGTTTATGCACCTGGAAAGGCTAAGACTCCAGTGAATGCAGTGCTGAAAGTGCCGACAGAATGGGTCCTTGATGGTGTTGAAGTGTACCAAGATACTAACGTAGGTACAAGCAAAAAGCGCTTTGGAGACGATGTTGACGCTGGTTATGTAGTACAGACTTACCGCACAGGGCACACCGTTTACCGCAATGTTGATGCTGATGCGACGAAGAAGATAGCTGGTAATGAGGGTAAATTAGTCTACAACTACACCCTTGGTAACGACCCCAGCCATATTGATGCAGAAGCTTCTATGAAGCAAGGTGCCAAGATTGTGTACATGGATACAAACAATTCATCAAACGATTTCCACGAACGTACACAGTCTTCTCTTAAGTAATGCAGCGTAGACTCCTATCAATCGTACTGGCAGGGACACTCTTCTCAATCGGTATCAACGCACAAGAACCGTCAAGAGACAGTCTGCTTCACCGTGATTTCAGCTTCATCAGCAATGCTGACCCATGGCTTTTGAGCCGTAATGCAGCTGCTTTGTCACGTTTCAAGACGCAGAATGTCTCCATGGCTGAGCTGTATGTACAGTACGGGAAGGGTGGTTTCGTCAATTATGATGCCTCTCCTCGTGTCCTACAAGCTGGTGCTGAGGTGGCTTCTTTCTATCGTTTGACGGATAAGATCGTCATGTCAGGGAGTATGAAATACGACAATTTCTCTGGTCATGACATGTCAGGTTCAGCCTTTGCGCAGACCTCTCGCTTGCCATTTGACATCGTTGAGGACTCTCTGACACATGCAGGTACGAAGCATCGGGATACCTATCAGCTCGTTGGAGCACTGTCATGGGACTTCTATAAAGGCCTATCTCTGGGTGCAAAGTTCGACTTTACGGCTGCAAACATAGCTAAATACAAGGATCTAAGACACAAGACAAAGCTGATGGATATGACCGTTTCAGCAGGTGTCTATGTCCCTTTGCATGCTGTAAGCATTGGTTTGAACTACGCATATAGGCGCAATACGCAGAGTTTAGCATTCAGTACGTATGCCACAAATGCGCAAGATTATGTGTCATACATCAACTATGGTCCTTGGATTGGGACCCTTGAACAGTTCGGAAATACTGGTTTCACTGATAATAGTAGGGAACAACCACTGTTAAGTGAGTACCATGGCATAGGAATACAGGCTGGTTGGGATATCTACCCAGCCTTTCTTGGTTCAATGATATGGACTATTCCTATCGGAAAGGCTATTACGGGCGCAAATCTCCCTACACGATTGTCTATGCTAACCACCACAGTCACCTCCTTAATTACCATTCCCGATTCTCTCTGAAGCTGTCCCGTCAGGTGCATAACCTTGACTTTAGCTTCTCAAGTGAGAATCTTGTCAATGACATGACAGCCTATCGTATGAATCGGAATACTCAGGGTGCAAGTTATTATGAGTATCTTAACCCTGTTAAAAGTGCGAATAAAGCATGGAATGAGGTGCACATTGGCTATACAGGATATTACAGAATCGTAAGAGAACTACCACTATGGACGATGCAGACAGGACTTAACTTCTCACAAAGAAAGCAGACTGGCTACCTCTATCCATACCTCCGCCGTCAGGATTTACGTACAACTGAACCCTATGTGAGCCTCTCTCGTAATGTTATCATGCGTAAAGGAGTGTTCAGTTTACAGGCTGGTTATGCTTATAAAACGGGCTCTGGAGATGCTTTCGAGGATGAAACGATGGCTAAACCATCAGACAAGCAGAAGGGGATTTCCCGTCATGGATGCCTTCATGTATCGTGAATACAAGTATCTTACGGCACCACAATATGCACTCAACATGGGTGTTAAGTATGCCTTCGTTCTTCCTTCAACGCGTATGAAGACTTATATTGCCCTCGACTTCAGCCATCGTCACGCCTGCGATGACAATGTTTTCCTGGTCGGGAAGAACCATACTGTGGGGCGGCTGACCGTTGGGTGCACCTTCTGATGAGGCTATTCTAAACGCAAAAAGACATAATTAACAATGATAAAAAGAAGATTTTTCAATGCTTTCGTACTCCTTCTGCTGGTTACAGGAGCACTGGCACAGAACGTCACCACCGACAACAGCTTCCGAATAGGACGTCTGAAGAACGGTATGACCTACTATATTCGACATAATAACAAGGAGAAAGGGATTGCCGATTTCTACATTGCACAACGTGTAGGGAGTATCCTTGAGAACCCTGATCAGCGTGGTCTGGCTCACTTTCTTGAGCATATGGCTTTCAACGGGAGTAAGAATTTCAAGAATACAGATGCCTCTCCGAGCATCGTACATTGGTGTGAAGCCCACGGAATCAAGTTCGGTACGAATCTGAATGCCTATACTTCCATTGACGAAACGGTGTATAACGTCAGCGCAGTACCCGTAAAGGACGCTGCTGTTGTTGACTCAACGCTGCTCATTCTGCATGATTGGAGCCATTACTTGGACCTTGATGACAAGGAAATAGACAAGGAACGCGGTGTGATTCATGAGGAATGGCGCACGAGAAGGGCTGGTATGGCATCACAAAGACTGATGGAGCAGGCTCTACCTATTATATATAAGGGGACAAAATACGAAGACTGCATGCCAATTGGTACGATGGAGATTGTTGATCACTTCCCTTATAAGGTGCTACGTGACTACTATCACAAGTGGTATCGCCCCGATCTGCAGGCTATTATCGTTGTAGGTGATGTGGATGTAGACCAGATGGAGAAGAAGATTCAGGCTGTTTTCTCTTCTATTCCGATGCCTGCTAATGCCGCAAAGCGCAACTATTACCCTGTAAATGACAACGACAAGATGATTGTTGCATCGCTGAAAGACTCCGAACAACCCATCATGCTTGTCACACTCTACATGAAACGGGATGCAACACCTGATGCTGAGAAGTCTACAATACGCTATCAGCGTGACGGATATGTGGACGATTTGATATCATACATGGTTGGTGAACGCCTAGATGAGATGCAGGACCGTAACCCAAAGCCTTGTTTGAGTGCTTCAGCACGCATCGGGCAGTTCCTTGTCAGTAGGACAAAGGATGCCTTTACGCTCTCTTTCGGTGCACGACAGGAGAACATCAAGGGTTCATTTGATGCTGCAATCGGTACGATTGAGCAGATTCGCCAACACGGATTCACCCCTTCTGAACTCGAAAGAGCCAAGGCTTTCCGTCGGAAAGTTATTGACAGACAGTTCAATGAACGCAATGATCGTCGTAATTCCTATTACGTTCGACGTGCACAATATAACTTCCTCGATGCTGAACCCATCACTTCCGAGGCTTATAACAAGCAACTTGACGAGCAGTTCTCACGTGAAGTGACACTGAAAGAGGTCAATGCCGCCATGCGTGAAGCCATCACTGACCGCAATCAGGTGCTGGTTGTCTATGCTCCTGACAAGCCTGAGGTGAAGATTCCATCTGATGCTGAACTGGAGAAGATGGTTCTTGATGCACAGAAAAAGACTTATCCTGCTTACGTTGAGAAGCGTTTGGACGAGAAGCTCATCCCTGTCTTGCCAAAGAAAGGACGTATCGTGAGTGAGAAACCAGCCCTGCACGGAATGACAGAGCTTACCTTGAGCAACGGTGTGAAGGTTTATTTCAAGAAGACCGACTACCAGAAAGATGCCGTAGTGATGAACTTCTTCGGGGAAGGAGGCAGCTCTCTCTATCCTGATAAGGATGTTCTCAATACGAAGTTCATCTCCACTGCCGTGAAGGAAGGGGGCGTAGGGCGTTTCAGTTCTACGGAGTTGAACAAGGTTCTGTCCGACAAAACAGTACGTATCAATGCTGGTGTAGGCATAGAGATACAGTCCATCAGTGGGTCATCATCCCTCAAAGACGTGCGTACACTCTTCGAACTCACTTACCTCTACTTCACCCATCTGCGCCGTGATGACCAGGCTTTCAATGCCGAACTCAACCGAATGCGCTCGTTCCTGACCAACCGTGAGGCAAGTCCTAACGTCAGTTACAATGACTCTATAGCCTCTATCGTCTATGGAAACTCACCTCGTGTGCAGCCCGTCAAGGCTTCTTCTATAGATAAGGTGAGCTATGACCGTGTACTGCAGATCTATAAGGAGCGATTCAGCAATGCGTCAAACTTCAAGATGATCATCATGGGTAACATCGAATTGAGTCAGCTTCAGCCTCTCTTGGAGCAGTATATTGCATCGCTACCAGCAACAGGTAAGAAGGAATCGTTCGTGAAAAGTTATCCTGATGTGCGTAACTGCAACGAGACGCATCGCTTTGAGAAGCAGATGAAGACACCTTTGGCACGCGTAAGTATCTTCTATACGTGGGATGAACCATACACAGCGAAGGCTGATCTGGCGTTGGATGTCTTCAAACGGGTACTGTCCATTGCCTATACTGATTCCGTTCGTGAGGAAAAGGGTGGAGTATATGGTGTCAAACTGCAGGAGAGTCTTGAGCAATCAAGCAATCCTCACGCACTGTTGAAGATTGCTTTTGACACTGATCCTGATAAGTATGACGTTGTCATGCCGATTATCACGGGACAGATTGAGCATATTGCACGCAAAGGACCTGAAGCTGTCAGCTTGCAGAAGGTGAAGGAATACCTCCTGAAGCAGTATGACCAGGCAGCCATAACGAATGATTACTGGCTCTTTGTGGCTTATAATCAGTTGCGTCATGGCATAGACTTCGATAAGGATTACAAGTCTTTGGTGCGTAACATCACGTCATCTGATGTGCAACAAGTAGCCCGTAACCTCCTCAACAGCAAACGTCGCATTGAGGTTACAATGGTTTCTTGTAAAGATAAATAGTAGTAGGGAAAACAATACATGCCCTTTTGGCTTCTAAAAGACGCCCTTTTGCAATGCAAAAGGGCATCTTTTGATGTGTAAAAGGGCGTCTTTTACAATGCAAAAGGGCACCTTTTACAAGCCTGTTTGTAACCTCTTGATAATCTATAGGTTACAAAGCCATTTTTTCTTGATTCTGGTTTGTTTTGTCGTTCATGGTAGCTTGTTCTTTGTAAGGTTATTTCTTAAATCCTAATCTTCGTCATATTGTGGGGCAGAAGCACCTGGTATTGATTGCTGCAGCATTACCTTTTATACGATAGGATAGGGGGTAAGGATCTGTAAGAATAGGTATTTCGCACCGTGTTATTTAGACAGACACTTCTCCAGTGAAGTGGCTTTGAAGGCTCTGCCGTTGGTGATTTATGCCCGTTATTCCTCTATTTCAGACAGACTTCTGACGAAGTTATTGGCGAAATTGCTGACCGTCTCAAGTGGTGCATAGCCCACATAACGCAGACTTCGACGAAGATTACGGCGCAGAACAGCCCCGTTGTTACGGACAAAACCAGCAGAGTTCTGCTTGAAATGCCACTCCTGTGCCGTGTCTTTGGCAAGGTCGGAGACACTACGAAGGGTCAGTTTATAAGCCTTCTGGTCGTATTTTGTGACGAAAGGAAGCTCGTCTTCATCGAATCCGAACACCGAAATAAGAATGTTTCCTTGTAGTTCTGCCATGGGATGAAGCATCAGACTGCTCAGCCAAGCATCCAGTTTCACAAAGTCAACCTTATCCCCTCGTGTCCTCAAATACTGTCCAAGGGTGATGATTCCGTCGAGGTCCATTCCCCGTGTGAGCATAGACTGTGAGTTAGAGACAATGAGTTTCAGAATGTCGAGAGCCTCTATTGACGTGTCAATGCTGTGCAATTCGTTGTGAATGATGCCCTTCAGACGGTGATTCAGTAGTCTGCTGCTCAGCTTAACCTTCTCAGGAACCTTCCCAGAGAGCGTTTTGTTATCATTCATCCTTGCTTTTATATCAGCTATGATACTGTCAGGCAGGCGCAATCCCTCGTCAAGAGAATGCTTATTGATACCCTTTACGAAGATAGGGATAACCTGTTGGGCATCCACCATCTGCATCAATCGACGCCATTTGAAGGGTGACATCGGTTCAATATTCGACTGACTGTTGAATGCTCCCGAGCTAAGTATGCGGAAGAAGTTACGCTGTATGACATCCATTCCTGGTGTTTCTGTAGACTGCATATCTCGTTTTCCTTTCTATGAGTGTTACTTCTTGTGTGATTATTGTGCCCTTGAGTATCGGCGTGGATACTGGAAAAGGATGGAGAGTAGGGCAAAAACGCCTAAGACATACGGATAATAAAGGTAAGGAACAATGCTTACCGGATTGATTTTCGCCAATCCTGCTGCCATAAGAATCTGTGCTCCGTAAGGGATAATACCCTGCAGACAGCAGGAGAAAGTATCCAAAATGCTGGCTGCCTTACGGTTGTCGACACCGTATTTGTCGCCTATCTGCTTCGCTATTCCACCCACAGTGAGGATGGCAACGGTGTTGTTGGCAGTACAGATGTCCACCAGACTGACGAGAAAAGCTATTGTCAGCTCAGCTCCCCGCTTGCTATTGACATGGCGTGTGATGATTTTTATGAGGTAATCAATACCCCCGTTCTCCCTGATTATCTCTAACATACCACCTGCCATCATAGTAATAATGATCAGTTCGCCCATCCCTGTGATACCTGTTCCCATGCTTCCGAACCATCCGTAGACGTCATAAGTGCCGTCAGCTATGCCGATGACACCCGTCAGGAGTATGCCAATGGTGAGTACAGCCATGACATTCATCCCCAGAACGGCACAGATAAGAACCGCCATATAGGGGATAATCTTCTGTATGTCAATGCTACCTGCCTGGTGAAGGAGGTGGATATCGGTCCCTAAGAAGATGTAAGCAATGAGTATAACGACTGCTGCAGGGGCTGCAATGAAGAAGTTTACCTTGAATTTATCCGCCATTCGGCACTCTTGTGTACGTGTTGCGACCACCGTTGTGTCGCTGATGAACGACAAGTTATCGCCAAAGAACGAGCCACCAACAACTACTGCGACGACAAAAGGTAGTGATGTACCCGTCGAAGTAGCCACTCCTGCAGCGATAGGGGTGAGAGCTACGATCGTACCAACACTCGTTCCGATGCTTATAGAGATGAAACAAGCAGCAAGAAAGAGCCCCGCCAACAGCATGTTGTCAGGGAGAATGGACAGCGTAAGATTGACAGTTGCGTCAATACTACCCATCTCTTTAGCCGAATTAGCAAATGCACCAGCCAGTACAAATATCCATAGCATCATCATCATGTTGTCCGTACTGGCGCCTTTACTATAGATATCAATGCGTTTATTTAGTGGATAACGACCCGAAATGGCTATTGCAAAGATGCTCGCAATCATGAAAGCCACGGTTATCGGTACCTTATAGAAGTCTCCGGAGACGATAGATGTCACCAGATAGAGTATGATAAATACTACAAGTGGACTGAGCGCTAAGAGTCCTTTTCTGTTTTCTGTCACTTTCTTTATCTTTATTTATTGTACCCAAGAGCGATGATAGAAATCAATATTCTCCTGTGTTAGTAAGTCTATTGGCATGTAATTGACAGGTTCTACCTTCTTTTTAAGTACGATTGCACGGAAGAGTGAATCAACACTGAAGTACCCTTGCTGGTAAGCATGCTGTGCTATGAGGAAGGAAATACTACCAGCACGAAGACAATCGGCATTCTTATGCACCATGTCATAGCCCATAATCTGAACATTATGACGCTTTGTTTTCAGGAGAAACTCGCCTACTATGTGTGCTTTAGAGTTCAGTGCAACGCAGTGATGGACCTCCGGATGCTTGCTGAAGAACTTCTCCAAGATTCCGTCATACTGCTTTTTCTCCTCGTCAAGAGGGAGGTTTACCTCCACAATCTTCACCTCTGGAAAGTTATTCTTCATATAATCACGGAATCCAACCTCACGGTTTTCCTGCTGACGGCTCGCCATCTTTCCGTCTTTTGTCTGTTTCATGAGCATGATTGTCGTCTCTTGACGTGCAATAAGCATGAGCATGTGGGCAGCGAAATGTCCACTTTGGATAGAGTCCTGACCATAGAATGACAGTGGCTGAAGGGCTGGCATATAGGAGTCAAGTAGTATAAACGGGATGTTACGGTCGTGTAATTCGTCTGTGAACTGGCGTGTTACTTCTAACGTTGTAGGCACTAATATCACACCATCAGGGTTATAAGAGAGACATTTCTTATAGGTTTCGATGAACGAATCTGGGCTGAGTCGACTGTAATACATTATCTCCAGGTCGAGATAGAAGTCTCTTCTCTGCTCTATAGCCTTCATGGCTCCCATCTCAATCTCGTCCCAATACGCCTCACTGGCATGCTTCGGAATCAAACAATAGAACTTGTAGCTGCGGTTATATGCCAATGCGCTGGCATACATGTTGGGTTGATAGTTCATCTCTTCGAGTGCTTTCAACTCTTTTTAGTGCTGAAGCCGATACATTAGGGCGTTTGTGGAGTACTCGATCCACTGTTCCTACACTCACACCTGCCCGCTCTGCAATGTCCTTTATCCTTATTTTCTCAGCCATAATACCATATAGTGATTACATTTATGTTGCAAAATTAATAATAATTGTTGGAATGTGTGAAAGCACAGTCATAGTTTTTGATGAAAAGAAGGACTTTTGATGGCAGTTTGGAGAAAGTTTTGTACATTTGCGTTCTATTTCTATTTCAATGTATAAAGACAGGTTACATAAGTTTATTGGTGGGATATTGATGCTCATTCTCTTCTTTTTCGTTGCGGCATGTACGCCACAACACAGTCAGGAAGTGGACGAACTCAATGACAAAGCTTATGTTTCCCATTATCGAAACCTTGATTCCGTTAGGTATTATGCCAAGAAAGCGCTCGCACTTTCCGATGGTTACAGTGCTGGAAAGGCTGAAGCTCTGAACAATCTTGTCTTCTGTGACCTGATGCGGATGGACTTTTCAAAGGCTTATGAACGCTTGGAAGAGGTGTTAAACAGTACTGATAACCAAGTGGAACTGCTGATTGCGGACGTACAATTCATGCGTTTGTGTCAGCGAGAGTCACGAAATAAGGAGTTCTATGACTACTATGAGAAGGCAGTATGGCGTCTTCGGCGTATCCAAGAAGACGAACGTCTGCTGTCAGAGCGCATGAAAAGGCGTATGGTATATGCCCGTTCTGAGTTTTATATAGTCACTTCTATCTATTATTTCTACGTTGGTTTGGAGCAACCTTCCGTCAATGCACTGAAGAATATCAACCCAGATGGAGAGATTCAGACGGATATTGGACAGTTCCTGTCGTACCTTTACAACGTCGGAGCAGGTGGAATCATTACCAATGGGACGCAGGAAGAAATCAATCAGAAGGAGTTTGACTATCTGATACGTTGTTATATGCTCTCCAGACAACACAATTATCCCTACTGGGAGGCGAACTCTTTGCAGGGACTTAGTGAACATCTGCAGAACAAAGCAAGCCGGGATATACTCATAGAGCATAACCTTCCTTCCATACAATACATCAATATAGACCACATGCCAGACAGTTTACTTGCAGGAAACCTGGCACAACGGTCGTTGGATCTGTTCCAAAAGTATGGTGATGTATATCAGATTGCGGGTTCATACCGTACGTTAGCGTCTTGTTATTGGCATATACATGACTATCCATCAGCGTTAATCTGTCTACAGAATGCCCTCCGTAAGAACCGAGCTATCGAACAAGCACCCGACCTTGTGGCGTCTATTCGTGAGCAGTTGAGTGTTGTTTATTCTTCGATGAACGACAAACAGGCAAGTGATTTCAACCGAAATGCCTATCTGGACCTACAGGAACAGACACGTCAGGACCGTTACTTTGAGTCACGAGCAGGTCAATTGGAGCAGACTTCCAAGCAGTTGAACCTGATGATTATGGCCATTGGACTTGCAATTGTCTTCATTATCTTCCTCTTATTGGTTCTTCATTACCTCAGAAGACGCAATGATAGCCGTAAATCATTGGATGATTTGCTTGTTCCTTTGGAGCAATGGAAGCGCGATAATGAGCAATATATGGCGCAATTGGAGGATGAGTACGACGAAGTTTCCGAACAATTAACCATCAGTAAGCTCCATCTTGTTGACAATAAACGTAAGAATCTGGAGCAACGGGCTAAGGTTACGCTTGTCAATAACGTCACTCCGTTTATCGATCGGATGCTTCATGAGATCAATAAGCTTAAGAAAGGCGGTGAGGATGCAGCCATTCAGCAGGAGCGTTACACCTATATCCAGGAGCTAACGGATAAGATTGATGAGTTGAACACGGTTCTTACTGAGTGGATTCAGCTCCGTCAGGGACATCTTTCACTGCATATTGAGAGCTTCCCGTTGCAGAATATCTTTGATATTGTGAAGAAAGGACGCATGGGTTTGCAATGAAAGGAGTGAAATTGAGGGTTGATAACACCCGTGCTGTGGTGAAAGCAGACCAGGTGTTGACGCTTTTCATGGTCAATACGTTGGCTGATAATGCCCGAAAGTTCACTGAAGCAGGCGGCGAAGTGACGATAAGTTCGACCGAAGAACCCGACTATGTCGAGATATCTGTCAGTGATACAGGCTGCGGATTGTCGCAGGATCAGCAGGAAAACATCTTTGATCACAAGATAATCCTCGATCTTCCAGAGAACACTTCACATGGTTTCGGACTGATGAACTGTAACGGAATCATTAATAAATACAAGAAAATTAGCCAGATTTTCTCTGTTTGTACAATTGGCGTTGATAGTAAATTGGGTGTTGGAAGCCGTTTCTTCTTCCGTTTACCCAAAGGAATCAGCAGACTTTTATTGGTTGTTTTACTCTCAGTAAGTTCCTTATTGAGCTATGGAGAGCGCCCAACACATACAACAGACAAGGTGAAAGCCCTTGCCGAACACGATTATATAGGGTTAGCAGGTATCTATGCTGACTCCACTTATTTCTGTAATATCAATGGCGATTATGCCCTTGCCCTTGCCTATGCAGATTCTTGTAGGAACTATTTGAACAAGCAATACCTTCGTTTACATCCTCATGGGAAGTTGCTTTTAGAGAAGATTGGCAGTTTGTCTAACGTCCCTGCCGAGATAAAATGGTATCATGACAGTATTCCAATGAACTATGATATCATCCTCGACCTGCGCAATGAGAGTGCCATAGCGGCGCTTGCACTGCACAAATGGGATTTATATAAGTACAATAACTCTGTCTTTACGCATCTTTTCAAGGAGAAATCGGCTGATAATACCTTAGCTGCTTACTGTCGGATGATGATGAAATCAGAGACGAACAAGAATGTAGCGATTGTCTTGCTCGTACTGTTGCTGCTCCTCATTCTCCCTGTTTACTATCTGATGTATTACCGTCGGCGTCTCTCTTATCAGTTCAGTGTTGAGCAAGTGAAGCGTATCAACAACGTACTGCTTAGCAATGTGAGTGTTGAAGAGAAGCTCCGAAGTGTGGAATCGGTTGACAGTGGTCGTTTCCCAGAGCGTCTTAAGAACATCATTTCACAGATTCAAGAGACTCTTTTCGAGGCAAATGAGAAGAATCAAAAGAGCCAATCGAACATCGAACTACTTGAAGATGAGGCTCGATGTGTGGAATATGAGAACGAACGTCTGCACATTAGCAATAGTATTCTGGACAATTGTCTCTCTACTTTGAAGCATGAGACGATGTATTATCCCTCCCGTATCCGTCAACTTGTGGACCAAAGGGAGAAACAATTGGAGTCGATTGACGAGCTGGCAGTCTACTATAAGGAGCTTTACTCTATCCTTAGCCAGCAGGCGATGCACCAGGTTGAGAACACAAAGCTGGTTGCTCACCCTGTCATCCTTGCTGATTTGGTTTCTGCCAATAAGTTCATTACACCTGAAACACCTGTCCCAGCCATCTTGGGCGACCCTGATCTGCTGGTTTATATGTTTGACATTCTTTTCCTGAAGAATGATAATCAGCCTTTGATTGTTACTTCTGAAGAGAAGAAGGGAGGATATATCATCCTGCATGTGCTCATGTCTGCCTTACGACTGACGGATGAAGCGTGTCGGAATCTCTTCTCTCCATCGGCAGAAAACCTGATGTTTTACATCTGCAGACAGATTGCAAGAGACAACGGAGAGGCTACTAATAAGCGAGGATGTGGCATTTCTGCGTCACGAACAGAGGATGGAACAGTGATTGACATCGTATTGTCGAAAGCAAAATAAACATAAAAAGATATACAGAAATGGAGAAGTTTAAAGTAATTATTGTCGAGGATGTACCCTTGGAACTCAAAGGAACGGAAGGTATTTTCCGTAATGAAATCCCTGAAGCGGAGGTCATTGGAACAGCAGAGAACGAGGTTGCATACTGGAAACTGATTAAGCAGCAACTGCCAGACTTGGTTCTTCTTGACTTAGGATTGGGTGGTTCAACAACGGTTGGAGTGGAGATCTGCCGACAGACAAAGGAACTTCACCCTAATGTTAAGGTGCTTATCTTCACGGGAGAGATACTAAATGAGAAGCTATGGGTCGATGTTCTTGATGCAGGTGCCGATGGAATCTGTCTGAAAAGTGGTGAGTTGCTCACACGTAGCGATGTTGCAAGTGTCATTTCGGGGAAAAGAATGGTCTTTAACCAACCCATTCTGGAGAAAATCGTCGGTCGTTTCAAACAGAGTGTGAACAGTTTGCTGATGCATCAGGAAGCAATGGTAAGCTATGAGATTGATGAATACGACGAAAGGTTCCTCCGTCACCTTGCTCTTGGCTATACAAAGGAGCAGATAACGAACCTTCGTGGTATGCCTTTCGGCGTGAAGAGTCTGGAGAAAAGGCAGAATGAGTTGGTTCAGAAGCTCTTCCCTGGAGGAAACAACGGCATGAGTGTCAACGCAACAAGACTTGTTGTGCGTGCCTTGGAGTTAAGAATCATAGATATTGATAACCTACATTCTGATGAAGAGTAAGCTTGGATACATTGTCCTTACACTTGCAATAGCTCAGATATTACTAATATTTCTGTCGTGGCTGATCACTGCAGCAGCCATTGATTTGCCGTTGCGTTCCCTGCTTAGTACGGAGGGAGTGCGTTGGTTGTTTGGTTCTTTCGTAGCTAATCAGCTAACACCATTGCTCGTTTACTTTATCACTGCAAGCATCGCGGGTGGTGTTTTTGTGCATAGTAAGTTCTATGATGCACTGCGAAATGCTTTCTCTAAGGGGCGGGTTAACACCGAATTGGCTTATCGGGAGCGTATCGGACTGCGCTTGGCATTGGTTGAATTCTTATTGGCAATCGTCATTATGCTTCTACTTACAGTCGTTCCGCATGCCATTTTGCTGAGTGTTACGGGGCAGTTGTTCCCAAGTAACTTCTCGGTGAGCCTCATTCCTACGTTGTCTTTCATACTATTGGTTATGTCATTGTCCTATGGTGTGACAAGCGGAACGATAAACAGCGTACAGAAACTGCAGGAAATGCTGGCTGTAGGTCTTGAGACTACGGCGAAATATCTTCCCATTTATGTGTTTGGCGTGGAGCTTTACATGTCGGTTCTTTATGTTTTCCAAGTGGGAGTACCTACTTAATATGTAATAAAAAATCCCTTTCTGTTTTTAATATGTGCCCTTTGAGGTAGTAAAAGATGCCCTTTTGCATTGCAAAAGGGCATCTTTTGATGTGTAAAAGGGCGTCTTTTACAATGCAAAAGGGCGTCTTTTACAAGCCTGTTTGTAACCCGTTGATTATCCATAGGTTACAAAGTCGGTTTTTATTGGTTTTCGTTCATTCAACCGTTGAGTACCCTTTCTTTTTTGTAAGATTGTTTCATAAAAGACAATCATTGGCTAAATGATATAAGAAGGACTGTTTGTTGCTATCGGGAAGTGCGGAAACCCTCCAGTTGTTCGTATTTCCTTTTCTCCATTTTCCTGCATATTCGGGCTATCCACAGATGGTGTGTAGCAATGAAAAACAGCCCGATGAGTGCCATAACAAGGTTTGTTGCGGTTGGCATTTTGAGTAGTTTGTTACCAATAACGATGGGGAGTAGGGGTACGAGGAGTACGCCTGTGGTGACAAAAATATGGATGTATGGTGTTTCCGAACGTGTCTTTCCCGTCAGACTTTGGTTCAATGGTATTGCCACCTTATTATATATAGCCATCTGGAAGAGTATGAAATAACAGGCTCCCGTTGCGAAAGGGCATAAGAAAGGAGTGTCCCAAAGTTCAGTCTACCCATGAAAACAGCAGGAAGGAACACCAGAAACGGGATGATTTGCAGTACCGAATAGAAGTAATATTTGGCTAATAGCAGTTGATAGATACTCTTTCGCTGCATGATAAGGCATTCCATGTAGTTGCCTTCGTAGCACATTATTTTGCTAAGAATTGTCACTCCATAGATACTAAAGCTGTAAGTGAGATAGAAAGAGTTGGTATTGAGGTCTACATCATTGTTGAAAATAATCAAACAACTGTAGATGATCACTGCTAAGGTACCCATAAAGAACGCTTTACGGATGTTTTTGTTACGCATAATGCTTCGTACTTCCAGCTTAAGGAACTCTCCTGTCTCATGGAAATGCTCTAAGAAGGTGAGGTGAAGGTTTGTATTTGCCTTGCTTTTCCCCCCATTGAACTGTTCTTCATATACGTAACGGAAGATGATTTTACGGTTGATAAAAGCAAGAAGTACCAATATCAGGAGGAGAATGGCGCAGGTTGGTAGACTGTGAGTTGCCATATTATAGCCTAATTGGCTATAGAAATCAGCTTTGTCGCCTAAGAATTCAGTCAGGAAGGGTGGGACAGTAAGGAGTGTATAGACGCCTGCTGGTAGTAACCAACACATGGAGTGACGTGTTGTAAGTGTCTGTGTGAGCAGGAAAAAGAGTCCGTTGATGAGGAAAAAGAGGTAACAAACCACCGTATAACCTATCATAAAGCCAATGCCTTGATGGCTTATTCCAGAGAAAAGACCAAAGGGAATGATGAAAAAGAACCATGAAAGGTTATAAAGACGCGTTACTTCACGGATGATAAGATAGTCTACACTTGCATATTTCGGTATGGGGAGCAAGAGATAGGGGCGTACGAGAAGAATCGTTTTCTGGTTGAATCCTGTCCTTATGACGTAGTCGAGGATAAGAAGAGGTGGCAGAATGAAGAATACAAACTGGTATCCTGCTGTGTTTTCCTCCCTTGCCATGGTTGCAAAGACCATAGCCATAAGACCCAGATAACCACAAAAAATGATAGCCAACACGTAGTAAAAGAACTTAGCTAGCGTGTTGGCTTTCCATTTTAACGACCTTCTGTCTGATAGAAGGAGGTGTTTATGTAGGACTTTTATAGCATCCCAGTATGTCATAGTGTGTTTCTTAGGCTCTGAAAAGGCAGCGAGATTATCTTAAATCGACAATCTCTGCTGAAGGATATCTCTTCTTATTAAAGGTGAAGATACCGTCTGATAGGTTCTTCTTCTGTATGTTTGACACTGTGATAGTGGTCCATTTCTTGCCTTGTTTCATTCTGATCTTCTGCAGTTGATAGGCTTTGCTCACAGTCACATACGCCTCAGAGACACTTCTGTTAGGGTTCGTTGCCTTCATGTAAACAACATATGCACCACCTTCAGAGGTCATATTAAGAGTGTAACCCTGCCTGTACATGGTCATCAAGCTATATGGATTCATTGACAAACGTTGTGCCTCTGTGGGATTAGAGACGTTTACTTCGTTGGTAGACTTCATATATGACCATTGTGTTTACCATCAAACCAAATGGTTGTCTGCGGTGTTGCAGCAACAAACTTTGCTCCTTTCACGGAGATTGTGCCTGATATCCTACCTACATGTCCTGTCTGTGAGAGGGCGAAACGGGCTGTTAAACCACCCTGATTGGACACGATTGCTGTTGCTTTGTCTAAGCATTCTTTAGCCTTAATGGCATTCTGTGCGAAGATGTTGTTGCTTATTACGATGGCAACAATCATCAATAAATACTTAATCTGTTTCATTTTCTGAACCTTTTTAAGTTTATCTTGTGTTTCTAAAATATCCTTTTTCTGTTCTTGCGTTGGTCGTTTGGATTATCCTCTCAGTGTTGTCAGGAGGGCTTCGAGGCTCATCTCGTCACCAATAAGTACCTCACGAGGCTTTGAACCCTGTGCAACTCCAACGATTCCAGCCTTCTCCATCTGGTCCATAAGGCGTCCTGCACGGTTGTAACCGATAGAGAAACGACGCTGAATCATACTTGTTGACCCTTGTTGATTGAGCACAATGGCACGTGCAGCATCCTCAAATAGCGGGTCAAGGCTATGGGTATCAAGCGCACCACCGCCTCCTGCTGCATCATCTGATGCTGGTTCAGGAATCTCCATAGGGCTTACTGGACCGGATTGGTTGGCTATGAACTTCGTAATATTCTCTACTTCAGGTGTGTCAACGAATGCACATTGCACGCGGGCAGGCTCTCCTCCGTTGAGATAGAGCATGTCTCCACGTCCAACAAGCTGTTGAGCACCTGGTCTATCGAGGATGATTCGAGAGTCCATCATGGCACCTACGCGGAAAGCAATACGTCCTGGGAAGTTCGCTTTGATGTTACCAGTGATGATAGTTGTGGTAGGTCGCTGTGTAGCTATAATCATATGAATACCTACAGCACGTGCTAATTGAGCGATACGGGTGATAGGCATCTCTATTTCTTTACCTGCTGTGAGGATCAAATCACCAAACTCATCAATGATAACGACGATGTATGGCATGAAGTCATGACCCTCTTCGGGGTTGAGTTGGTGGTTCAGGAACTTTCTTATTGTATTCCTTTATGTTACGTGCACCAGCTGCTTTGAGTAGGTCATAACGCTCATCCATCAACACACAGAGCCCTTTGAGTGTCTTAACAACCTTCTGTACGTCGGTGATGATGGGTTCTTCTTCGTTCTCTTCCACTGCTGCCATGAAGTGATCAGCGATAGGTGCGTACACACTGAACTCCACTTTCTTAGGGTCAACGAGGACAATCTTAAGCTCATTGGGGTGCTTTTTGTAGAGCAAAGAGGTGATAATGGCATTCAATCCCACTGATTTACCCTGTCCAGTAGCACCTGCTACGAGCAAATGGGGTATCTTTGCAAGGTCAACCATGTACACATCGTTGGTGATTGTCTTACCCAATGCGATGGGTAACTCCATGTTTGACTCCTGAAACTTCTTGGAATTGAGGATTGAAAACATAGAGACGATGTTTGGTTTAGCGTTTGGTACCTCAATACCAATGGTACCTTTACCCGGCATAGGAGCAATGATTCGGATACCAATGGCTGCTAAGCTCAACGCAATATCATCCTCAAGGTTCTTTATTTTGGATATTCTTACACCCTGTGCAGGCGTTATTTCGTAGAGTGTGATGGTCGGTCCAACCGTAGCACGTATGCTTCTGATCTGTACACCAAAGTCATTCAGCACCTTGATGATACGGTCTTTGTTGGCTTCCAGCTCCTCTTTATCCACGTAACTGGTCTTAGAATCAGAGTCATACTCCTTCAATAAGTCGAGTGTTGGGAACTTCCAACGTGTGAAAGGCTCACGAGGATTGATAGGAGTCATAGGCATATTGTTATCTGCAACAGTACGTCCGCTTGCCTTTTCTTCGTTGTTTGGTGTGTCAACAGTCATCGTAAGACCATCTTCTTCAGCCTCTTTTTCACGCTTGTTTATGGCTTTTTTGCTGATGATAGGCTCCATTTCAACTGGCTCAGAAACCGTTTCATCCATCAGTTCTATGGCTTCCGTATGGTTGTTATCCTCCGTTTCATCCTGCACATCATCCTGTTCTGCAGCAGGAATGATGGTATCATAAGCATCATTCGCTTCCTTATTATCATGGCTAACCACCGTAAACTTCACCTTATCACGGATATATCCAATAGGGTTCAGCACCTTCCTGACCACTGTAATGGTCTCAGATGTGATGTAAGTAAGGAAGGCTATCATGATAATAACAAGTATAGCGACCAGTCCGGGAGGCCCAATAAGGTTTTCCATGTACTGCACACAGAATGCACCATGGTCTCCTCCAGGGTTGAAAACCTGGTCCCCCATGAGTGGAGTAAGGAACTTTGCAAAGGTAATGGATAGCCATATCATCACCAAAGCCATGCCCAAGAACCATTTCCAAAGGTTCAGTTTCTTGTATGCACCCATCATTCTTACACTACAAAGAATGATGAACATTGGGATGATAAACGCAGGAATACCGAAGCAACGTGAGATAAGTGCATAGGAAAGGAGCGCTCCTATGGATCCACAATAGTTCTGAAACTCTCTTCCGGTGTTCTCAACCTCACCTGGGCGGAGGTCAGTTACTAAGCTTTGGTCAGCCTGTCCAGTGGAGAAATAACTAAAGAAAGCAATGCAAATAAACAACGCCACGCACAGGAGAATCAGTCCCATGACGAATCCAGTCTTGTCGTTAATAATGTTATTTATTCCTATTGCTTCGCTGAAAGTTTTGCTTTTGCGTTCAGTTTTTTTCCTTGCCATTTACCAATACTTAGTTTTATATCCCTGCAAAAGTAATAATTTCGTGCCATATAAGCATACGATTTCAGACTTTTTTTTTAATTTTGCAAATCAGTATGCAATCTGAAATGAATACAGTACTTTACAATAAGTTTGATAAAAGCAAGATTTCTCAATTGCCAAGGGTTACCTTCCCCGGTAAAATTGTTGTTGTTCTGACTGAAACAGAGGCTGAGAAGGCTGTCGATTACCTGCTGTCGAGAGACATCCTAGGTGTTGATACAGAGACCAGACCCGTGTTTAAGAAGGGGCAACATCGCAAGGTTGCACTCCTTCAGGCATGTGACAGAGAGGTCTGTTTCCTCTTTCGTCTCAACCTGATAGGTATCCCTGACTGTATCAAACGCTTCCTTGAAGATACAACAGTGCCCAAAGTCGGGCTCTCTCTGACGGATGATATGCTGATGTTACACCAACGTTGTGACTTCAAGCCGGGCTACTTTATCGACCTACAAGACTATGTGAAGTCTTTGGGAATAGAAGATATGAGCCTGCAGAAGCTCTATGCAAACGTTTTCCATGAGCGTATTACCAAGCGTGAACAGCTTTCAAACTGGGAGAATGAGATACTCAGTGACAAGCAGAAAATCTATGCTTCAACGGATGCATGGACGTGTATCAAACTCTATGAACGGCTCCATGAGCTGAAATGTACGGGTGATTACGAACTCATTGTCGTTCCTCCAAAGGAGCAGAATGCACCTGTTGAAACTGAAGAAAATAAGAAAACAGCGGCTGTTTAATCCTTAATAAAAGGGTTAAGCGGCCTTTTTTCGTTGATAATATAAGACCATTCATTTATGTATAAGCAAGTATATCTGAAGCGGGGAAAGGAAGATAGCCTTCTTCGTTTCCACCCTTGGATCTTCTCTGGAGCTATTAATAAGATTGAAGAAGGGCTTGAGGAAGGTGACATTGTCCGTGTAATGACGCACGATAACAAGTTCATTGCCATCGGACACTTCCAGATTGGCTCCATCGCCGTGCGTGTTTTGTCTTTCCATGACGTAGCTATTGACGATGAGTTTTGGGAAAACCGACTGCGTGCAGCGCTTCTTGTGCGTCGTTCTATAGGTGTTGTACGTGAACAGGGGGATGAGATCCGACCTTATCCGAACACCACTTACCGTCTTGTACATGGTGAAGGCGATAACCTTCCGGGGCTTGTCATCGATATATATGGCAAGACTGCAGTCATGCAAGCTCATTCCGTGGGTATGCATGTGTGCCGTGAAGTGATTGCAAAGGCACTCGTGAAGGTGATGGATGATCAGTTGGATGGCATTTACTATAAGAGTGAAACGACACTTCCTTATAAGGCTGAACTGGGTCAAGAGAATGGTTTCATCTATGGGGATACGGATAACAACATCGCAATAGAGAATGGTTTGAAGTTCCATATAGACTGGTTGAAGGGTCAGAAGACAGGTTTCTTCATTGATCAGCGTGAGAATCGCAGTCTGTTGGAGCGTTATGCAAAGGGCAGAAGCGTTCTGAATATGTTCTGCTACACGGGTGGTTTCTCCGTTTATGCTATGCGTGGTGGGGCTGAAGTGGTACATTCCGTGGACAGTTCAGCGAAGGCTATTGAGCTGACCAATAGGAATGTAGATCTCAATTTCCCTGGTGATTCACGCCATGAGGCTATCTGCGAGGATGCTTTTAAGTATCTTGACGACCATGATGGTAAGTATGATCTCATTGTTTTGGACCCTCCTGCCTTTGCTAAACACCGTAAAGCGCTGAAGAACGGACTGCGCGGTTACACCCGATTGAACGTCAAAGGCTTCGAGAAAATCAAACCTGGAGGTATCCTTTTCACGTTCAGTTGCTCGCAAGTGGTGACGAAAGACAATTTCAGACAGGCTGTTTTCACGGCTGCAGCACAGGCTGGACGTAAGGTGCGGATACTTCATCAGCTTCATCAACCTGCTGATCACCCTATTAATATATATCATCCTGAAGGCGAATATCTGAAGGGATTGGTGCTCTATGTTGAATAAAGTAAAGCAATTTATTGCTGAAAAGCACCTGCTGAAGGCTGATTGTCTCTATCTTGTTGCGCTCTCTGGTGGTGCAGATAGTGTGGCATTGCTTCTCGTTCTCAAGGAGTTGGGCTATTCCATAGAGGCTGTTCACTGCAATTTTCATCTACGTGGTGAGGAGAGTTTGAGGGACGAGCAGTATTGCAAAGGGCTTTGCGAACGTGAGAACATACCGCTTCATATTGCCCATTTCGATACAAAGGAGTATGCTGACTTGCATAAGATAAGTATCGAAATGGCTGCACGTGACTTACGCTATAAATACTTTTTCCAGTTGAAGGATGACCTTCAGGCTGCCACTATCTGTGTGGGTCATCATAAAGAGGATTCTGTTGAGACTATTCTTATCAATCTTCTGCGGGGTACAGGACTGTCTGGAATGATGGGTATCAGTCCTGATGCAAACAGTATCATTCGTCCTTTGCTCTCCGTCTCACGTCAGGAGATTGAGCAATATCTTGAAGAACGAAACGTAAACTATGTCACTGACAGTACAAATATGATTGATGATGTAGTGCGTAACAAGATACGTTTGAACATTATACCTTTACTTCAAGAGATCAATCCATCGGTAAATGATGCTATTTTAACCACTGCTCAGCACCTCACAGATGCTAATATCATCCTCCAGGACTCACTTGAAAAGACTGTGAAGAAGGGTGTCCTACAGATGGGAGAATCCATAAATTGATTTGTCAGTTGTCAAATCATTTCCTGTTCCTACTTATTTCCTTTTCCATGTGCTGAAACCTATGGGCTTCACAACGGCACAGATTGAAGAGATTGGTCGACATACGGATGGGCAGACGGGACAGATATGGACCTCAACGACGCATGAACTGACGCACGACCGTGGGTTTATTTATGTGCATCAGCGCCAGAAGGAGGGGCGTTCAAAGCTTGTTCTGCCTGAAAAAGGACGTTACGTCTTTGATGATAAATGCTCGGTTCGTCTGTCAGAGACTGATATTCGGGGAGAAGAGGGGACTGTTTTTTCCAGAAATCCTTTGGTTGCCGACCTTGATGCATCGCTTGTTCGTTTCCCATTGACGCTGCGCCGCACTCAGGAGGGCGACCGTTTCGTACCGTTGGGTATGCAGGGAAGTCAGTTGGTGAGCGACTTTCTCACCAATCTGAAGCGCAATCGTTTTGAGAAACGTGACCAGATGGTACTGGTTGATGCTGCAGATGAGATCGTTTGGGTTGTTGGTTTGCGCATCAATGACCGTTTTAAAATCACGCCAAAGACTACGGACAGACTGCGAATAGAACTACTCCAAAGCGCATCTTCTCTTTGATTTCAACACCGTAAGGTAAGGCTTTTGCTATATAAGAAATAACCTTACAAAAATAAAGAGCTGGTAAGCGACGAAATGAATAATAATCAAGAAAAATCAGCTTTGTAACCTTTAGATAATCAAGGGGTTATGAAGAGGCTTGTAAAAGACGCCCTTTTGCGTTGTAAAAGGGCGTCTTTTACACATCAAAAGGGCATCTTTTGCAATGCAAAAGGTGCCCTTTTACCATGCAAAAGAGCATGTATTACTTTCCTATATGGTATTTTTCATTACATAATCCTATTCTGATGCTATCTCTGTCAGCGTTTCTTTGCTTTGCTGAACAGTGATTCATAGAAGGTAATGTACTGTTTTGCCACCTTGATGTGATCATGGTGTTTGCACACATACGCATAGCTTTCACGTCGCAGTTGAGGGATGCGTGACAGATCAGTGACGAGTTTTGTCAGTTCTTCCACACAACTTTCATAGGTTGGAAGGACGTTGATGATGGGCTTTAAGGTTGTCTCTCCGAGTATTTCATAGTTCTCTGGTTCACCTCCACCAATACATATAACCCCATGATTCATAGCCTCTAAGGGGTTCATAGATGGAGTATAGCTATAGAGTTGGTCCATGATGGCATCCGAACCCATCATGGTTCGTACGTATTCATCAAATGGTAAACCCGTCACAACCTTAAGATTGAGCTTGTCGGGGAAGTCTTTCTTCACCTTTTCAGCAGCCCGCAGCATGATGTCTGTACCTTTATAGGCTGACCGGTTCTTGCTTATTCCAATAAAAAGGTTCAGCTTCTCGGGTGTTTCTTGTGGTATGTCGGGTTCCTTTCCAATGACAATGGGGAAAGGAATGAAGGTTGTTTTCTCTGGGAAAAACGGCTCATAGCACCGCCAGTACTCATAGAGTCCCGTCACGATACCGTCACATTGGTCAGCCATCAGTAGGTTCAGACGTCCTTTATCCGTACCAATCCAGTCTTTTCTCTCGGCTATTGCCTCCTCGTTCTGTCGCAGTTCCTTTCCTATGTTGAAGTCACTGTAACGCAAAGGCATGTCCTTTGAGCAGACATAAGCCCAATAAGCATCCATTCCGTAACCGCCTAATACGGTCTTCTGGTTGTGCCTTTGAGGTATTTAAATATCCGATAGAGGCGTTTAGCCTTAAGTTCGAAAAACAAAGGATTGATGAATTGCACGATATCATAGCCTCGCATGCGGGGCAGAAGTGCATAGATCTTTGCCAGAAGGAGCACTCCTCCTAACTTCCCAGGGCGTCTGCTGACATCAATGTCACGTGGATAATTCTTCCAGAAGTCACCATTTGAGATGACAGTCACGGTGTGTCCGAGCTCCCGAAGTCCATGTGCCAGCGTGTTATGTACGTTACTGTATTCACCAATGAGTAGTATTTTCATGGCTGCTCCTTGCTTAATTTTTCCGTTTTCTATCCCTTTACACGTAGTGCCAGCATGAGTATTCTTCTTCCCATAGCCGTATTGACGAGCATACGGAAGCACTGGTACTTCTTCGTATAATGCTTGTCGGGCAGCGGAAAGAGGTCATGTTTTGTCAGACGTTGCAGCACTCTGTCGAGGTGAGTGGCGTCATGTGTCATTCGGATGACATTATATATATAGTCCATCGTCAGTTGTGCGATGCGTCGTTCCATTGCTATCCGTTCGCTGACGGGCAGATGATCAGCCTTGTTTTTCAGTCTGTAGATGACCTGTTCAGCATCCATCAGCCGTCGCATGCGCCACCGTTTGTCCGTCTTATGTGTGATTGAGTCCTTGCGTACACGGTAGTGATAAGCCTTTCCTTCGGTTGAATAGACGTTCTCTGCACGTAACATAAGCTGCGGAGTGAACTCTTCATCCTCGTGCAACGTACCTTCTCGGAAGCGCAAGTCATGCAGAATGGCTTTCCTGAAGACGTATCCACAGGCGCTACCACGTAGGTTATGATGTGCCATGTAGTCTGTTCCACTCATCGGTCCGTCCGCTTCAGAGTGTGGAGTGGACGTTGTTGAACCAGTAGACTGGAAGAGAACCATGTCTGTTTCTTTGTATCTGATGATGTCAAGGCATTGCTCATAGGTGTTTGTCAACAGGTAATCATCAGCGTCAACGAACTGTATGAAGCTACCTTCCGCTATGCCTATTCCCCTGTTACGTGCCCGGCTGAGTCCCAGATTGGACTGTCTGACGTAGATAATGTCCGGAGAAAGCTCAATGAGAAGGTCTATTGGAGACACGTCAGAGCCATCATCAACGACGATGATCTGCCTTTCTGCTGCATTAAGACTTAGTGATAGGATGCTGTTGACACACTCTTTCAGCATGTCAACAGACTCGTTATAATACGTGATGATGAAACTTACGAGCGGTTTCTTCTCATCATCCTGTGTATAAATAGGTTGAGTTGACATAAGCGTTTTAATCCTATTAAGTGGAGAATAGAGAGTTTTAATGTTCCTTTATAGGGTAGAAGAGGGAGGATGGGGTCGACATGTGTGGCTTCATAGACATCCATCTGTATGTTGACCAATGCCTGATAGTAGGCTGGAGTCAGCTCTCCCCATAGATGAAGGTGCGTGAGATGCGCCTCAAGAAGGTTGTTTAGTTCCTTCCCTTTGGCTCTTGCCGTGATGCCTTTGTCGTTCTGACAGTAGTAATAGAGTCCCTTTGAGGTGGTTGCTACGGTCTTTGCACGCTGCAGAAGGTAGGGATAAGTGAACGTATCTTCGAACACTTTACCCACAGGAAAACGTATTTCGTTGAACAGCTCACGCCGAAAAACCTTGTTGCAAGCGTATGTATGGCGATGACCTCCAGCCAACCAGTAGTCCCGAATATCATTGATTACGGCATCAGGGAAGGTCAACAGGTGCTCCTTCGACTTGTTTCCGTAATGCACCAGCGCAGGATATTCAAGGATATCATAGGTGGGGTGGGCAGTAAGCACAGCCACCAAGTCCTTGTAAGTACCGTCAGCAACGAAGTCATCAGAGTCAACGAAGGTTATAAACTCACCCCTTGCAAGCTCTATACCGGCATTCCTTGCTGCTGAAAGTCCACCGTTTGTCTGGTGAATGAGCGTGCAGTCTGTCCTGTTTTGTATCATTTCTTCAGCAATAAGTGCAGAAGAATCCGTCGAACCATCGTCAATGAGCACCACTTCCATCGTGTCATCAACCTGTGGAAGGACGCTCATCAGACATCGTCTGAGCGTGTCCTCAACGTTATAAATGGGTATGATGATGGATAAAAGCATACATATATATTTCTTGCAAATATAATAAAAAACTTTTATATGCGTTAGATGAAGTAATGAAAAATAGTCCTAAGACAGGCGGATATCTACATATTTTGAAGTACACGGGCCTCTTTGGTGGTGTACAAGGGCTTAACGTGTTGATTGGTATCGTACGGAACAAACTGGTGGCAGTGCTGTTAGGACCACAGGGTGTTGGTCTTATCTCTTTGTTTAACACCACTGTTCGATTCATAAGTGACTCCACTAACTTCGGTCTTTCTATGAGTGCAGTGCGCAATATATCAGAAGATTATGACCGAAAGGATGAAGAAAAACTGAAAGAAGGTATCACCCTCGTTCGTTCATGGAGTCTGTTGACTGCCTTATTGGGCTTTTTTGTTTGTATAATACTAAGTCCTTTGCTTAGTAAATACACCTTTTCGTGGAACGGACACACGTTACATTTTATTCTTTTGGCGCCCGTTGTTGCACTAACGGCGCTCTCTGGCGGTGAACTTGCCATCCTTAAAGCTGTCAGAAAGCTACGTTCATTGGCTGTAATATCTGTGTTGAACGTTCTCTTTGCACTTGTTCTGACGGTTCCTCTTTACTATTTCTTCCGCAATGCAGCCATTGTTCCATCGCTGATATTGGTTGCTTTGGTACAGATGATACTGACAATCCTTGTCTCTTATCGTCTTTATCCACTTCGTGTATCGCTCCGTTGGACTGTCTTAAGCAAGGGTTGGGGAATGATTCGGTTGGGAACGGCATTTGTGATAGCAGGTATCTTGGGGTCGGGAGCCGACCTTCTGATTCGTAGTTACCTCAATAATGTTGCCGACATAGAGGCTGTTGGCTTCTATAACTCCGCTTATATGATGACGATGGTCTATGCAGGAATGGTCTTTTCGGCTATGGAAACCGATTATTTCCCACGTCTTTCAGGTGTTAATAACTTAAAGTTTACCTTTAACCAAACTGTTAATAGGCAAGTAGAAGTAACGCTTCTTCTTATCTCACCATTGCTTTCTTTCTTCCTGTTGTTTCTTCCCCAGCTGATACTTTCCCTTTATTCAAATAAGTTTCTGCCTGCCCTTGGCATGGCACAGGTGCTCACCCTCGCCATGTATATGCGTGCGGTGCGCCTTCCTGTAGAGTATATCCCATTGGCAAAGGGCGACTCTCGTTCTTATTTGTTGTTGGAATCAGCTTATGATGTAGTCCTCGTTGTCTTGGTCATCATCGGCTTTCGACAGTGGGGAATACTCGGTGCAGGTGTTGGAATAGCACTGACGGGATTCTTACACTTCGTCCTTGTTTATGTCTATGCCCATCATCATTATGCTTATCGCATGTCGACGGTGGTTCTGTTCTATGCTTTCCTGCAGCTAACATTGGGTATCCTTGTCTTCTTTTGTGTGCGTTCTGATGTACAATGGATAAGGTGGGGTGTTGCAAGTGTACTGTGTTGCGCCAGTTCTGTGGTCTCTTTGCGTGTCATAAAGTCGAAGACTGGTTTGTGGAACACCCTGGTTAGTAAAATAAGAAACAAGTTTTCTCGATCATGACAAAGGTTAGTGTACTCGTTGCAGTCTACAATACGGCTGATTATCTGCCACAGTGTTTGGATTCTTTGTTGGCACAGACGATGACAGATATTGAAGTTTTGTGCGTTGATGATGGGTCGACTGATGCCTCTCCCGCTATCCTTCAGCAGTATGCAGAACGGGATCGGCGTGTTAAACCTACTTTCTTGAAGGAGAATACAGGACTTGCACATGCACGAAACGTGGCACTTCGCCAGGCAACAGGTGAGTATGTCTGTTTCGTTGACAGTGATGATTGGCTTGCAACGGATGCCTTGGAGAAGGTTTATGATACCTTTGAGGACGGTGTTGACACGGTTCTGTTTCGTGTTGTCTTGCATTTTACGGACGGAAGAGAGCAGGAATACAAGATGAAACCCTTTGAAACGCTGACGGGAGAAGAGGCTTTCAAGGAGAGTCTGACATGGAAAATACATGGTGTTTATGCTGTTCGGCGCGAACTTCATCAGTTGTTTCCTTATGATGAGACACTAAAAGCATACAGCGATGAGAATGTAACACACATTCATTATTTGCGTTCCAGAATAGTGAAGCAGTGTGATGGTACGTATTTTTACCGTCAGCATGGGGATTCGGTGACGCATCGTTCGAGTGTAAGACGCTTTGATTCCCTTCTTGCTAAGGAGCTTTTGCGTAATCAACTCATAAATATTGGTGCATCATCTGATGTGATTCGTCGTTATGAGAACGTGCGTTGGCTGAATCTTGTGGGGCTTTACTTCTTCTATTACCTGCATCGTGAGGAACTATCTATGGCTGACAGACTGTATGGAAAGGAGATAATGAAGCATGTTTGGCAGTCGATAGACATACGTTTATTGGACAATAACATTCGTCGGAAGTTCGGTTATATACCCTTTAGATGCTCATGGAAGTTGTTTTGTATGCAAGAAGAGTTATATTTCTGGCTAAGAGGATGTTTCAATAAGAACATAGAAAAAAAGGTTTAAGACTTGTTTCGGGTCTTTGATTATCCTTGATCTCAATGCTTATACCCCATATTTGTACGGTACAAAATAGCTCTGTGTTGTTGAGCTTGTTCTCTTTGACACAACAATGCATGCTCTTTTATATTCTGAAGATTGCTTTTTCTTATTCTAAAAGTTGCTCTTCTTTATTCTGAAGGATTATTCTTTTGTATTCTAAAGGGTGTTTTCTTTATTTTTGAAGGGTTGCTCTTTTTATTCTGAAAGGGTGTTTTCTTTATTTTTAAAAAGTGCTCTTCTTATTCTGAAAGGGTGTCTTCTTTATTTTTAAAAAGTGCTCTTCTTATTCTGAAAGGGTGTTTTCTTAGTTTTGAAAGATTACTCTTTTTATTATGTCATGTCGATAAAGTACGGTATGTTTTACGGTCTTTTACTTATGTGCTGCAGCCCCGCACCAATGGTGTTGATGCCCCGCACCAGTGGAGCTGATGGTAAACACCAATTGTTCGGGAGGGCTAACACATTGTAAAATCTTGCTGTTTTGAAGTAACTTTATTGTTAGAAGAAGGGTGATTCAGCCATAGTTTTCACCAGCTCTTGGGTATAGAGTGTTGGTTTCTGACGAGAAGAAGATATCATTAGCTTTTAAAGACAATACCCTAAGTGGTTTTATAGCACATGCTTTTTTTCTGTCTGCTAATTGGTCAATGGGTATAAGCAGTGATAAGTATGCTCGTCTTTGATAGTAATGAAGGCAGATGAAAACTTAATTTTCAGTTTTACTGTCACTTCTGTCATGCCTTATTTGCTTTTAAATACTTGATAATAAACTGAATACGCGAAGTGTTAAAAGTGACAGCAACTATAATTAAAACTAAATTAGGGGTTTTATAGTAATAATATGGGCAGTGTTTGCAAGTATAATGCACATCATACTTCTCTGTTTTCTCTCCTGTCCAGAAGTGTAGTATTTATGATGCTGTCACGTATGAAAGCTGAATTTATGTGTAGATGATGGCTTGTCCTGATGAGAGTTTGTTGCTTAATCATCATTAAATGGCAAGTACGTTGGAAGGGTAGAGAAGTATTTTAAAAAGTTTTTTCTATGGGAGGAAGCCCTATTTTACCATAGATACAACATTTATTTTGGGACTTATTCTTAAGTTTTTGTAATCAGTGTTGTTTATATGTCATTTATTTCTTATCTTTGTGCAAGATTTATTTAAAAGGATAAAGAGTACGGAAATGGCAAAGATAAAGACAATAGGTATTCTGACATCAGGCGGTGATGCACCAGGAATGAATGCTGCTATACGTGCAGTGACCAGAGCTGGTATTTATAATGGCTTTGAAATAAAGGCTGTTTATCGTGGATATGATGGTTTGATAACAGATGATATTAAGCCTTTCACGACAGAAAATGTCAGTGGCATCATTGGTCAGGGAGGTACAATCCTCAAGACTGCACGCTCAAAAGCCTTTGCAACTGTTGAAGGACGTAAGACAGCATACGATAATCTTGTAAAAGAAGGTATTGATGCCTTGGTGGTTATTGGTGGTAATGGTTCGTTGACGGGTGCAATGAAGTTCGCACAGGAACATGATTTCTGTTGTATCGGTTTGCCGGGTACGATAGATAATGACCTCTACGGTACGGACAGTACCATTGGGTATGATACAACGATGAATACTATTGTGGAGTGTGTTGACCGTATTCGTGATACTGCTCAGAGCCATGAAAGAATCTTCTTTGTTGAGGTGATGGGTCGTGATGCGGGCTTCCTTGCACAGAATTCAGCTATCGCAAGTGGTGCAGAAGCTGCTATTATCCCGGAGGATTCAACGGATGTAGACCAGTTAGCACGATTCATGGAACGTGGTATCAGAAAGTCTAAGAGAAGCTGTATCGTCATTGTCTCTGAGAGTCCAAAGTGTGGAGCTATGTATTATGCGGATCGTGTTCGCAAGGAATTCCCTGATTATGATGTGCGCGTATCAATACTTGGACACCTTCAGCGTGGCGGACGTCCGTCAGCACGTGACCGTATCCTAGCAAGTAGTACGGGTGTTGGAGCTGTAGAAGCCATCATGCAGGGACAGCGTAATATTATGGTTGGTGTAAGAAACAACGAAGTAGTCTATGTCCCACTGTCTGAAGCCATTCGTTCGGACAAGCCATTCGACAGAAAACTCATTAAGGTTCTTGATGAACTGAGTATCTGATGATGAATCAAATAAGCGTGGTTTTCACCTTATTATATATAAGAAATAATAATAAAAAACAATAAAGATATTTATGTCACAGATTAATGGGCGTATCTCCCAGATCATCGGTCCTGTTATCGATGTCTATTTCGATACAAAGGGAGAGAATCCAGAGAAGGTTTTGCCTAATATTTATGATGCCCTGCGCGTAAAGAAGGCTGATGGGCAAGATTTGATTATCGAAGTTCAGCAGCAGATTGGTGAAGATACTGTACGCTGTGTAGCTATGGACAACACTGATGGTTTGCAACGTGGATTAGAGGTTGTACCAACAGGTAGTCCTATCGTCATGCCCGCCGGCGAGCAGATCAAGGGTCGAATGATGAATGTTATTGGTCAGCCAATTGACGGTATGTCTGCATTGCAGATGGAGGGAGCTTATCCTATTCACCGTGAGGCACCGAAGTTTGAGGATCTTTCTACACATAAGGAGATGCTACAGACGGGTATTAAGGTGATTGACTTGCTTGAGCCTTATATGAAAGGTGGTAAGATTGGTCTCTTTGGTGGTGCTGGTGTAGGTAAGACCGTGCTTATCATGGAGTTGATTAACAACATTGCAAAGGGACACAATGGTTACTCTGTATTTGCCGGAGTTGGTGAACGAACACGTGAAGGTAATGACTTGATTCGTGATATGTTGGAATCTGGTGTTATCCGTTATGGTGAAAAGTTCCGTAAGGCAATGGATGAAGGAAAGTGGGATTTGTCACTTGTTGATTCCGAAGAACTGCAGAAATCACAGGCAACACTTGTTTATGGACAGATGAATGAGCCACCTGGGGCACGTGCATCAGTGGCATTGTCTGGTCTGACTGTTGCAGAGGAGTTCCGCGATCATGGTGGTAAGAATGGTGAAGCAGCTGACATCATGTTCTTCATTGATAATATCTTCCGTTTCACACAGGCTGGTTCTGAGGTGTCTGCCTTGTTGGGTCGTATGCCTTCAGCCGTAGGTTATCAACCAACTTTAGCAAGTGAAATGGGTGCAATGCAGGAACGAATCACTTCTACAAAGCATGGTTCAATTACATCAGTACAGGCTGTTTATGTGCCAGCTGACGACTTGACTGACCCTGCTCCAGCTACAACCTTTACGCACTTGGATGCTACAACCGAGTTGAGTCGTAAGATTACGGAGCTTGGTATCTATCCAGCTGTGGACCCATTGGGTAGTACTTCACGTATCCTTGACCCACTGATTGTTGGTAAGGAACATTATGACTGTGCACAAAGAGTAAAGCAGTTGTTGCAGAAATATAATGAGTTGCAGGATATTATTGCTATTTTGGGTATGGATGAGTTGTCAGATGATGATAAACTCGTTGTAAACCGTGCCCGTCGCGTACAGCGTTTCCTCTCTCAACCATTTACTGTTGCTGAGCAGTTCACGGGTGTTAAGGGTGTTATGGTTCCTATCGAAGAAACCATCAAAGGCTTTAATGCTATCCTTAACGGCGAGGTTGACGACCTTCCTGAGCAGGCTTTCCTTAATGTTGGTACGATAGAAGACGTTAAGGAGAAGGCTAAGCAACTTTTGGAAGCAACGAAGGCATAATCACTTCTCTGACGAAATAAAAGTTGAATTGTCTATGTTGACACTTAAAATAGTTTCTCCCGAGAAGATAATCTTCAGTGGTGAGGTGGATAGTGTGTTGGTTCCTGGAACATTAGGGGAGTTTGAAATCCTCACAGACCATGCGCCAATCATCTCTACACTGGATGCTGGTAGGGTAGTATATAGCGTAAAAGGCACGAAAAAGGAGCTTCATATCGTTGGCGGTTTCGTTGAGGTAAAGAAGAATGATGTAAGCCTTTGCGTTGAAGTATAAAGGTTGCTGGCAGATAAGAAGGCGTAGCTTGAATGGATTATAATAAGGTATATAAGAAGTATTATAAGATAAGTCTGTGGCTGATAGCTGCACTTTATCTCATTGGCATGCTCGTCGTGCAGTGCGTTATGCGCTCTTCTTATATTCATATGCTGACCATTAGTGCTGTATTCTCACTCCTTACGGCTTCCATCTATGGTGGAGCTTGGAAAGCAATCGCCATACAGTCTCCTGCTGTTCTGGGTAAATTTTATCTTGCAGCATCTGCTTTACGCATGTTTTTAGCATTCTTAGTCATCTTGGTTTATGCTTTGGTGGTAAAGAATCGACAGGAGATTATCAGCTTTGCGGTTATCTTTATGATATTCTATCTTGTGCTTCTGGCATTTGATACGATCTATTTCGCGAGATTGGAAAAGAACAATAAAATTAAAAACTAACGCATGAAATATCTCAAGCATTTACTTTGTATGGTACTGATGCTTTTCCTTTTGGTTTCTGGTGCAGCTGCGTCAGAGAGCAAAGGAGGCGGAGTTGACCTACAGGGTATATTGTGGGGACACATCAAAGACTCTTATGAGTGGCATGTAACCAATATTGGTGATAAGCCTGTGATTATCAATTTGCCTGTAATTGTGAAAACATCAGACGGTTGGTACACTGGTTGGGCAGAAGATTTTGCCGAAGAACCAATAGAGAAAGGTCCACATGCAGGGTATCGTCCTTGTAAGAACAATCCGAATTTATTCATTGCTACAAAAGGTAACTACGAACGTAGGATTGTTGAATTACAACCAGATGGGACGGAAGTACGACCTTTGGACCTCTCAATCACCAAGTCGGTGTGTGTACTTTTCATTGATGCAATCCTTCTTGTGCTGTGTATTTTGATCCCAGCAAGCTGGTGTCGCAAGCATAAGGTTACGGATAAGGCTCCTAAAGGCTTTACAGGATTGATGCACATGTTTGTAATGTATGTCTATGATGAGGTGATTAAGCCTACATTGGGTAAGGAATCAGATAAGTATGCACCGTATTTGCTTACTTGTTTCTTCTTTATTTTCGTTGCAAACATCATGGGTATAGTACCTTTCCCACCGGGTGGTGGTAACTTAACGGGTAACATTACCATTACATTCTTCCTTGCTATATGTACGTTCTTAGTAACGAATTTCTCTGGAACAAAGCATTATTGGAAAGATATCTTTTGGCCTGATGTACCTGCATGGTTGAAGGTTCCTGTGCCATTGATGCCGGTAATTGAAATATTTGGTATCTTTACTAAACCGTTTGCATTGATGGTCCGTCTCTTTGCCAACATGATGGCAGGCCACGCAATAGCACTTGCTTTGACGTGTATCATCTTTATCATGGCGACGATGGGTGTAATACTCAGTTCGTCAATGACGGTTGTCAGTGTGGGAATGAGTATCTTCATGATGTTACTTGAGATACTTGTAAGCTTCATTCAGGCACTGGTATTCACCATGTTGAGTGCTGTCTTCATTTCATTAGCACGTGTACACGAGGCTGAAGCTGAGTAATAAACGGAAGTGTAGTTGATGAAGTAGAGAATAAATAGGTCATTAGTCTAAAGTGTTTGGCCTGTGATTTAGAATAAATATGTTGTAACAGAGTCTCTAAAAGGATAATTCTTTCATTGTTAATGAGTAGTAAGTTCATTTTGTTGTTGCAGCAGATACAGATTAAAAAGAAATTAAAAACAAAGTAATTAATAAATTAAAAGAAAGAAAACTATGTTGACTTCATTGTTATTAGCAGCAGAAACTGCAAAGTTAGGCGCCGCTATTGGTGCAGGTATCGCAGCCGTTGGCGCAGGTCTTGGTATTGGTCGTATTGGTGGTCAGGCCATGGATGCAATGGCACGCCAGCCAGAAAAGATCGGAGACCTTCGTTCTTCAATGATTATTGCAGCTGCATTGGTTGAGGGTGTTGCCTTCTTCGCAGCAATTATTGCTCTTCTTTGTGTATTCTAAACCACGCAAAGAGAGATTTAACAACTTAGTAAGTAAAGTAATTTAGCAGCTTATGTCATTATTATTGCCAGATGCTGGCTTGCTCTTTTGGATGACTCTTGTCTTCCTTGTGGTCTTCTTCATCTTATGGAAATGGGGCTTCCCATCTATCATCAAGATGGTGAATGAGCGTAAGGAGTATATAGATGAGAGCTTAGCCAAGGCTGAGGAAGCCAACTTGAGGCTTGCTAATATTCAGAAACAAGGTGAGGAGCTGCTTATGGAGGCACGTGAAAAGCAGGCGCAGATACTACGTGAAGCGTCTGAGACACGTGATGCCATAGTTGGTCAGGCACAGGAGAAAGCACACGAAGAGAGTGCTCGTATCCTTTCTGAAGCAAAGGCTGAGATTGAGAATCAGAAGCAAGCTGCCATTCGTGACATACGGTCACAGGTAGCAGAACTCTCTGTTCAGATAGCTGAAAAGATATTGCGTAAGCAACTGTCTACCTCAGCTGAGCAGTCACAGCTTATCGATAGCTTATTGGATGAAGTTGCTTCTTCTAAAGGAACGGAAAGTAAATAATCGCTTATGAATACAGGTGTAATATCTGTTCGATATGCTCGTGCACTCTTGAAGGCGGCATGTGAGCTGGGAATAGAGGATAAGGTGTTTGCTGTTATGCAGACTTTAGCCCAGAATTTCCTGCAGATTCCTGAACTCCACATGACGATAGAGAACCCGATGCTTTCTAAAGAGAAGAAGCGTAAACTACTGGAAACGGCCTGCGGTGACAACTGTCCTGAACTAATTCGGAGTTTTCTCTCTCTTGTAATGAAGGAAGATAGAGAGGATCTGTTGCAGTTTATGGCAAATGACTATGTCACTCTGTACCGCAAAATGAAAAATATCATTAGCGGAAAGGTAATCACTGCCACTCCTGTCTCCGCCCAAATGGAAGACAAGATGAAGGCTTTGGTGCAAGACAGAGCACATGGTACAGTTGAATTCATCACAGAAACTGATCCATCACTCATTGGTGGCTTCATACTTGAGTATGATACATACAGGATGGATGCCAGTGTTAAGAGTGAATTGAATGCTATCCTCACACAATTAAAAAAGTAAATAAGTAATAACATGTCAGATAAAATTAAACCAAGTGAGGTGTCTGAGATTCTCGTAAAGGAGCTTCAAGGCATCAACTCAGAGGAAAAGTTTGATGAAGTCGGCACAGTTCTCACTGTCGGTGATGGTGTTGCACGTGTCTATGGACTTCGTAATGCTGAAGCCAATGAGTTGCTTGAATTTGAAAATGGCACCATGGCGATTGCCATGAACTTGGAAGAAGACAATGTTGGTTGTATTCTCCTTGGTCCAACGGTGGGCATTAAGGAGGGGAGAGAGCGTGAAGCGCACTCACCGTATTGCTTCTATCCGTGTCAATGATAATTTCTTGGGACGTGTAGTGAATCCACTTGGCGAGGCTATAGATGGTAAAGGCGATATTGATTTGACTGATTCTTTCGAGATGCCATTGGACCGTAAGGCTCCAGGTGTTATCTATCGTCAGCCAGTGAAAGAGCCTCTTCAGACTGGTTTGAAGGCTGTTGACTCAATGATTCCTATTGGTAGAGGTCAGCGTGAGCTTATCATTGGTGACCGCCAGACGGGTAAAACAGCCATTGCCGTTGACACTATTCTCAACCAGAAGCGTTTCTATGAAGAGGGAAATCCTGTTTATTGCATCTATGTTGCCATTGGTCAAAAGGCTTCAACAGTAGCAACTCTGGTTCAAAACCTAAAGGAACGCGGTGCATTACCTTATACTATTATTGTCAGTGCAACGGCTGCTGATCCAGCTGCTATGCAGTATTATGCTCCGTTTGCAGGTGCTGCTATCGGTGAATACTTCCGCGATAGAGGTCTATCAGCCCTCGTTGTATATGATGATTTGTCAAAACAAGCGGTTGCATACCGTGAAGTTTCATTGATTCTTCGTCGTCCATCAGGTCGTGAAGCATACCCTGGTGACGTCTTCTATCTCCACTCTCGTCTGTTGGAACGTGCTGCACGTATCAATAATCAACAGGAGATTGCAGAGAAGATGAACGACCTTCCAGAGTGTATGAAGGGTCATGTAAAGGGTGGTGGATCGTTAACAGCTCTGCCAATCATTGAGACACAGGCTGGTGACGTATCAGCTTATATCCCAACGAATGTTATCTCTATTACCGACGGACAGATCTATTTGGAGACCAATCTCTTCAATCAAGGCTTCCGTCCAGCCATCAATGTAGGTATATCTGTATCCCGTGTAGGTGGTTCGGCACAGGTAAAGAGTATGAAGAAGGTTGCCGGAACGTTGAAGATAGATATGGCACAGTACCGTGAGTTGGAAGCTTTCTCTAAGTTCTCTTCCGATATGGACAAGGTCACAGAGATGACTCTTGACCGTGGACGTAAGAATACTCAGTTGCTTATCCAGCCACAATACAGTCCAATGCCAGTAGGTGAGCAGATTGCAATCCTCTATTGTGGTGTGCATGGCTTGCTGCGTGACGTTCCAGTTGATAAGGTTCGCCAGTGTCAGGATCAGTTCCTTGAGAGCATGCGTTCAACCCATGCTGATGTACTTAACGACCTTGCAGCAGGTAATCTGTCAGACGATTCAATCAAAGTCATTGAAGAAGTCATTGCAAATATTGACGGACAATATAAATAAAAGGTATAGAGAATGGCATCTTTAAAGGAAATCAAGACTCGTATGGCAAGTGTTCAGAGCACTCGTAAGATAACAAGTGCGATGAAGATGGTTGCATCGAGTAAGTTGCACCATGCCCAGAATGCCATAGAGAACATGCTTCCGTACGAAGCAATGCTCGAGCATATACTGAAAACATTCCTCGTTTCTACGCCAAACACTGATACTCAGTTCGACGTACAACGACCTGTTAAGCGTGTCGCATTGCTCGTTTTCTCCTCCAGCAGTTCTCTTTGCGGTGGATTCAATGCCAATGTCATCAAGCTTTTGATGCAGGTTGTGGATGAATATCATTCTAAAGGACTGACCAATGAGGATATAGTTATCTATCCTATAGGGCGTAAAGTAGCAGAAGCAGCCAAGAAACGTGGTCTTACCTGTGTCTGTCCTTATCCTGAATTGGCTGAGAAACCTAATGCAGAAGATTGCCGGGAGATTGCCAAAGAGGTGGGGCAGAAGTGGCTTAAGGGTGAGTTTGACAAGGTAGAGATGATTTATCATCACTTCAAGAGTGCTGGTAGTCAGATTCTTACACGTAAGGTCTTCCTTCCAATTGACCTCACTGAAGAGCTGAATGCAGACAAAGAACGCGATCTTACTTCAACTCTTACGAGTAAGGAGGCGCAGGAATATATGAAGAAGAAGGGCATGACGGCACAGAAGAAGAATGATTCTAGCACTGTTACTCCGCTGAATGATGACTTCATTGTTGAGCCAGACTTGCATACTGTCTTACAAACGCTTGTCCCAAAGTTGCTCCATCTGATGGTTTATACGGCACTTCTTGATAGCAATGCCTCTGAGCATGCAGCTCGAATGGTGGCAATGCAGACTGCAACAGACAATGCTGATGAGTTGCTTAAAGAGCTAAGTCTTCAGTACAACAAGTCTCGTCAGGCAGCCATCACATCGGAATTGCTCGATATTGTTGGTGGTACAGTAAACAATTAATCCTCTTTTCGGGAGGTTTATAACCTATATTATAAGGACCGTATCAATGGTTTTAACTGTTGATACGGTTCTTTTTTCGTGTTCATAAAGCGTGTTTCGTTCTTTCTTTGTCAGTCAATTGCTGTTAAAGAAATAACCTTACAAAAACTTATAGAACATAAAGTAGATTTTAGAAGAAAGGACTCTAAAAACGTCTTTGTAACCATCAGAGCATCAATAAGTTGCAAATCACGTTCTAAAAGGGCGTCTTTTGCATTGCAAAAGGGCACCTTTTACACGCCAAAAGGGCATCTTTTACCATGCAAAAGACGCCCTTTTAGAATGTAAAAGAGCCTTGTTTAAAAACCGAATGTAATTTGTTCTTACAAAAAGTGCTTATCCAATCATGATTAAGTAGATGTAGAAGGCACTTGAAACACTGATTTTTTACCTTATGTTTCCTGCCAGATGTTAATCCGTTAAATATTGCTTTTCGTTATGTAAAATGCTTTGTTGATAGCCATGTATGTTGCTTTCATATAGAGCTATATATGCAATCTGTATGTGACAAAGCGTCAAGTAAATTCTATTGTTTTGTATTTTTTTCAATTGTTTATATCCATCTGTCATTACTTTTTTGTATCTTTGCACCCAATAATAACGTGCCACTGTCCTTAGAAATCGTATATTAACAAGGTAAAATCACGTGTATCGTTTTTTAGAAACTTAAAAGAATAAAGTGTGGATTCTGCATATAACAGACTTATAGAGTTAGGTATTCGCCCTTCAATACAGCGAGTAGCCATTATGAAGTATCTCTTGACGCATCATACCCACCCAACAGTGGAGGATGTGTTCCTTGCATTGAAGAAACAGTTGCCGACAGTAAGCCGTACAACTGTTTATAACACGTTGCGCATGTTGTCCGAATATCATGCCGTATCAATGATAACCATTGATGATCATCGCGTATGTTACGATGGTGTGACAGAGCCTCATGCTCACTTCTTTTGCAAGAGATGTGAGAAGGTTTATGACTTTGAAGCAATGGAAATGCCGAAGTACACAGGCAAAATTGGCGAAGGTTTCCGAATTGATGACACCCAGCTTTATTACAAAGGACTCTGTCCTAAGTGCTTAGCAGCTATGGGAGCTGTAGAGAAAGTCAGCTAATAGCAGAGAAATCCTTAAGTTTATTCAATTTATTTTTCAGTCCTTATCGTGGTCTGAAGAATAAGTTTAATATATCAAATTCTATATCCGTATGTCTGATGAAATGGTTATCTTCAGTCGTACGGATAGCGTTTTATTTCATAGTTGTGTTCGTTTATTTCTTCACCCTACTATGTTACATTATCTTAAACGGACGCCTTTATCTTTCATACAACCAAAAAGTTTGGTAGTTTCAGTAGTTATTTGTATCTTTGCATACATTTAGAAAATCAGCAAAATAAGATAGAAAAATGGCTAAGAAATTCGCCGAACACAAGGGACTTGACCTTGTAAGCACAAATCAAGAAGTGTTGAAAGAGTGGGAGAAGAATGACATCTTTCACAAGAGTATTGACGAACGAGAGGGTGAACCACAGTTCATCTTCTTTGAAGGACCTCCTTCTGCCAACGGACACCCTGGTATTCACCACGTTCTGGCACGCTCTATTAAAGATACTTTCAACCGCTACAAGACCATGCAAGGATTCCAGGTTCACCGTAAGGCGGGTTGGGATACGCACGGATTGCCTGTCGAACTGGGCGTAGAGAAGGAGTTGGGTATCACAAAGAAGGATATCGACAACCATAATTCAGATAAGTATATCTCCACAGAGGACTACAATCACAAGTGTAGAGAGAACGTAATGAAGTTCACTGCAGAGTGGAAACAGTTGACAGAGGAGATGGGTTACTTCGTAGACATGGAGCACCCATACATTACTTACGATAATAAGTACATCGAAACACTATGGTGGCTCTTGAAACAGCTCTATAATAAGGGGATGCTTTACAAAGGGTACACCATTCAACCTTACTCTCCAGGTGCTGGAACAGGACTGTCAAGCCATGAATTGAACCAGCCTGGCTGCTATCGTGATGTGAAGGATACAACCGTAACAGCACAGTTTGCTATCCCATCTGCCGACTGGAAGACGCTGGCAGAGAAGGCAAAGTTGCCTAAGGAGACATGGGGTAAACCTTGTTTCGTTGCATGGACCACAACACCTTGGACTCTTCCTTCAAACGTAGCATTGTGTGTCGGTCCGAAGATTGAGTATGATGTTGTTGAGACATATAACCCTTATGATGCTGAGAAACTGACTATCGTTATCGCTTCAAGCCGTGTTTCAGCCTATCTGAAGCCAGAAGGTGAGATAACAGACGGTGGTGAGCTGCCTGCTTATGAGCGTGGTGACAAGTATGTTCCTTATCGTGTCGTAGGCAAAGTGATGGGTACAGAGCTTGAAGGACTGCATTATCAGCAGCTCATGCCTTGGATTAAGCCTGTTGAAAAGGCTGGAGAGTTTGCTCCAAAGTTTGTAAATGACTATGCACAGGCTCATCCAGAGAAAGTATTCACAGGTGAAGACGGACGTGATAAGTTCGTTGAGATGGAGAGTGAAGCCTTCCGTATCATCCTTGGTGACTATGTAACGACTGAAGATGGTACGGGTATCGTGCACATTGCACCAACGTTTGGTGCCGATGATGCCAAGGTTGCCAAGGATGCTAACATCCCTGCACTCTATCTTATATCAAAGAAAGGCGAAACACGTCCGATGGTTGACCTGCAAGGTAAGTACTATCCAATAGACGAACTCGACAAGAATTTCGTCAAGGCGTGTGTTGATGAGAAGGCTTATGGTCATCATGCAGGTGACTATGTGAAGAATTCTTATGATCCAAAGTTCAACCCTGATGGTGTATGGGATAAGAAAGCTTCAGAGAAAGCTGAAGACCTGAATATCATTATCTGTATGGAAATGAAGCAGGAAGGTTCTGCTTTCAACATTCAGAAGCACGTACATAACTATCCACACTGCTGGCGTACGGACAAGCCTATACTCTATTATCCACTCGATAGTTGGTTTATCAAGGATACAGAGAAGAAGGAACGGATGGTTGAACTCAATAAAACGATTCGTTGGCAGCCTGAATCAACAGGTACAGGACGCTTTGGTAACTGGCTTGAGAACCTTAATGACTGGAATCTTAGCCGTTCACGCTTCTGGGGAACACCATTGCCTATATGGCGAGATGAGAACCGTGGTGAGAAATGTATTGGTTCTGTAGAGGAGCTCTATGCAGAGATTGAGAAGGCTGTTGCCGCTGGTGTGATGGATAAGAACCCACTGAAGGAAGCTGGTTTCGTGGTTGGCGACTTCAGTCAGGAGAACTATGACAAGATTGATTTGCACCGTCCTTACGTTGATGATATCGTCCTTGTAAACGAAGAAGGTAAGCCAATGCATCGTGAAGCCGACCTTATCGACGTGTGGTTTGATAGTGGTTCTATGCCATATGCACAGCTTCACTATCCATTTGAGGGTGAAATCAATGCTGAAGGACTGAAGAAGACGGGGCTGACAGAGGCAGAATATCGTGATCAGCTCGTACATTCTTCCTATAAAGGAGTAGCTGTTCCACCAGCATTCTTCCCTGCTGACTTCATCAATGAGGGTGTTGACCAGACACGTGGTTGGTTCTTTACACTCCATGCCATTGCTACAATGGTGTTCGACTCCGTTGCTTTCAAGAACGTTATATCATCTGGTCTTGTGCTGGATGCCAAGGGTAACAAGATGAGTAAGCACGTCGGCAATGTTACAGACCCATTTGAGATGCTGCATAAGTACGGTGCTGACCCTGTACGTTTCTATATGATGACGAACAGTGAGCCATGGGATAACTTGAAGTTCGACCCAGAAGGTGTTGATGAATGTCGTCGTAAGTTCTTCGGTACATTATATAATACGTATAGCTTCTTCGCACTTTATGCCAATGTTGATGGCTACGATGTAGCTAAATGTGAACCTATTAAGGCTGATGCACCCGAGATTGACCGCTGGATCATCTCTAAACTCAACTCTCTTATCAAGGGTGTTACAGCTGAATTAGAGGACTTTGACCCAACACGTGCAGGACGTCTTATTGATGCTTTCGTTAACAATGACCTCAGTAACTGGTATGTTCGTCTGAACCGTAAACGCTTCTGGGGTAAGGAGATGAGCGCTGATAAGAAGAGTGCTTATGACACATTGTATACTTGTCTGATGACCGTTGCACGCCTCTTGGCACCGTTTGCACCTTTCTATGCTGACCAGTTGTATCAGGATCTGGGTGGTTCGAAGGAGAGTATTCACCTTGATCGTTGGCCAATAGCTGATGAATCAGTTATCGATAGCGACCTTGAAGCACGCATGGATATGGCACAACGCATCACGTCTATGGTACTTGCACTCCGTCGTAAGGTGAATATCAAGGTTCGCCAGCCATTAGCTCAGATCATGATTCCTGCAGTTGATGCAACACAAAAGAAGCATATAGAAGCTGTATCCGACCTTATCAAACACGAAGTGAACGTTAAGGACCTTACATTTGTTGAAGGTCAAGGTCTCTTAGTGAAGAAGGTGAAGTGTAATTTCCGCGTCATGGGTAAGAAGTTTGGTAAACTCATGAAGCAGGTTGCAGCACGTATGGATGCTCTGACACAGGATGAAATTGCAGCATTAGAGACTTCTGGAGTATTCAACTTCGAGCTTGATGGACAGCCAATCACTGTTGAAGCAGCTGATGTAGACATCATTTCAGAAGATATTCCAGGCTGGTTGGTAAGCAACGAAGGTAACTTAACGGTTGCACTTGAGGTGGAACTAACGGATGAACTACGTCGTGAAGGTATGGCACGTGAGCTCATTAACCGTATACAGAACCTCCGTAAGGAGACTGGTTTGGAGATAACGGACCGTATTTCGGTAACTATCGAACCACGCAAGGAGGCTCAAGATGCAGTAGAATCATTCGGTGAACTGATTAAGACACAAGTTCTTGCGGATGAAATCACGCTTGCTGAGAATGCTGGAGCTGAGGTTGAGTTCGATGAATTCAAGCTTCATATCGAGATAAAGAAGATATAAATATAAATAAGAATAGGGAGATTGACTCTTAACAAGAGTCGATCCCCTCTTTACATAAGAGCTATAAAAACTTTAAATAACCTAATTCAATTTAACTTATGGAAGCAAAAAAGCGTTATACCGATGAGGAACTCGAGGAGTTCCGCTCGATAGTAAATGATAAATTAGCCGTAGCTAAGTCGGATTATGAGGAGACAATGAAGGTTCTGATGAACAAGAATACGAATGATGTAGACGATACATCACCTACGTATAAGGCGTTGGAAGAGGGCAGTTCTAACCAAACAAAGGAGGAATTAGTCCAAATGGCACAACGTCAACAGAAGTTTATTCAGGCATTGCAGGCAGCTCTTGTGCGCATCAATAACAAGACATATGGTATCGATCGCATCACAGGTGAGCTCATTCCAAAGGAGCGTCTGCGCATCGTTCCACATGCAACACTAAGTGTTGCATCCAAAGAAGCAAACAAAAACCATTAATGTATAGCAATAAAAAGAAGAGCTTGACAGCCGCATCATTGATTGTTCTGCTGTTGATAATAGACCAGATCATCAAGGTGACTGTCAAGCTTCACATGAATTTAGGGGAGGCAATCCATGTCTTTGATTGGTTTCAGATAGAGTTTGTAGAGAACAATGGAATGGCATGGGGAATGGAACTCGGGAGTAAACTCTTCTTGAGTATCTTCCGAATTGTTGCCGTTGGCTTCCTTATATGGTATATATCCGACCGTATCAAACGTGGAGCGCGTATGGGATATATCATTGTTTTGTCAATGATATGTGCTGGTGCTGCTGGTAATATCTTTGATTCCTTGATTTACGGTCAGATCTTTACGGCATCGACACCTTATTATTTACCGGGTGCAACACCCTCTACATTGGTCTCATGGGGCGAAGGTTATGCTCCTATGATGATGGGAAAGGTTGTTGATATGTTCTATTTTCCACTGTTTCATGGTACCTTTCCCGATTGGTTTCCATTATGGGGTGGAGAGTCGTTTATATTCTTTTTCACCCGTATTTAACTTCGCTGACTCTTGTATTTCAGTAGGTGTATTTGCCATATTACTTGCTTTCCGCAAGGATTTTAATGGTTGGACACCCGTTAAAGAGGCAAAGGTTGATTGAGAAAACAAATGAAAAGTAACTGCATAAAGTTCATTACTCTTAGCTGTCTGTTTACAGTTTTAATGTTATTTGTTGGCTGTAAACCATCTATCCCATCTGATATTATTCAGCCATCTGAGATGGAAGACATGCTTTATGACTACCATTTGTCGATGGCAATGGTCAATCAAACAGGCTTTTCTGACGTCAGACAGAAGGCTTTTAAGTTAGCAGTAATGAAGAAGTATGACGTGTCTGAAGAGAAGTTTGACGCCTCTCTCCTTTATTATATGCGGCATACTGATAAGTTACATGACATCTATGAGGACCTTGCAAAGCGTCTTGAGAATGAGGCTAGGGCACAAGGAGCGTCTGAAAGTGAGCTTTCTCAATACGGAGATATAACCTCTAAAGGTGATACAACGGATGTTTGGCGTGGTAATCGTACTCTGATCTTATCGCCTTATGCCCCTGTTGACCGTGAAGTCTTCGACATAAAGGCGGATACAGCTTATCATAAAGGCGACCGTCTTGTGCTCAGTTTCGATTCACAGTTTATTGTTCAGGAGGGGATGCGCAATGCTATTGTTGTGCTATCTGTTACCTATGCCAATGATAGTATCAATACTCAATATCAACAAATATCGTCGGATTCACATCAAACACTGACCATTGACAGTGGCGACTCTCTCCGAATAAAACACATTCGGGGCTATTTCCTGATGCTGAAGGGCCAACAACCGACTACAACCTTCAAACTTTTGATATTGAGGAACATCCATCTTGTGCGTATGCATGTGCGTAAAGGGGAGTCAACAACGCCCAATGACTCTTTGAATAACCAAGATCCAATCCGTACGATAGGTGGAGCACCAGTCACTCCGACGCCTGCACCACCTACTCCAGACGCTGCTCCACCAACGAGAACACCATCGGATGCCATGCGTGAGAGGGTTATTCCAAACCATCCATGACGATGAGGAGGATTGCTGCTAACGTTGTTCTTGCTCCTGAAGGGCGGACAGAACAAGGAGTTGTGACGATAGAGAATGGTGTTGTGAGTTCTATAATGCCCCTGAAAGAAGAGCTTCCTATGACGGAATGGTACGTCGGCACGATTGTCGTAAAGCCTGATTCTGAAGGTAAACGACGTGCTTATATGGATGGAAATCCTTTGGTATAGAACTTTGAAGACTACCTGACAGAGTATTATCTATGCCATGCACATCTCTAATATAAATGATATAATAGTGAGTTTGATAATAAGTTAATGAATTTTTCTTAGGTTTTCTTTTATCAGCATTGTCCTTTGGCTCTCCAGTCCATGTCCCTGTACAGCTTGCAGGTAACTTTGGTGAACCTCGTCCGAACCATTTTCACGGTGGAATAGACGTGAAAACAGAGCGTGAAGTGAACCTCGGTGTCTATTCAATTGCCGATGGTTATGTTTCAGGAGCTATCGTTGAGAAGTTCGGTTATGGGCATGCTTTGATGGTAACACACCCCAATGGCTATACCAGTTATTACTTTCACTTGAATCGTTTCGCACCACAGATAGAAGCAGCTGTGAAGAAATGGCAGTATGCACATCATCAGTTTGCAGCCGAAATACACTTCCGACCGGGTGAATTCCCTGTTGCGAAGGGTCAGTTTATAGCCTTAAGTGGTAATACCGGAGCATCCAAAGGACCACATATCCACTTAGAAATGCACAAAACAAAGAGCAATAATCTTTGTGATCCACTCAATTTCTCAAGTCTTTTATCAAGGATAAGACAGCACCAGCAGTCTATTCTTTTAAGTCTTACCCACAACCTGGGGAGGGAGTGTTCCAACATTCCCCTGATTCTCGTATCTTTACGTTTGATAAGGGACGGTTCCAAGCATGGGGAAAGGTGGGCTTTGGCATAAGAGCCAATGACCATATGGATTCTGTTTATAATAATTATGGTGTGCGTTACACCCGCCTTTACTGCGACGGAAAGCTCGTTTTTGCTTCAGATGTGAACAATATCCCTGTCAGTTGTAACCGTATGGTGAACTCATGGGGCGACTATGACCATTTTCTTCATACGAAAATATGGTTTATGAAGTCATTTATTGAACCCGGAAACACGCTTCCCATTCTTCGGGCTGGTGCTGACAGAGGTATCATTAACTTCAATCAGCAACGTGATTATCACCTTCGTTATGTGGTTAGTGATGCCTTTGGCAATCAGACAGTGAAGGAATTCACGGTCCATGGTGAGCCACAAGCAATACCATCTGTGGCAAAACCAGAGGGAGGAGTTCCTCTTTATTGTAAGAAAGATAATCGTATCAATGCTGATGGTGTGCGATTGAACATTCAGAAAGGGCTTCTTGCTAAGGACGGATGGTTGCTGATGCGTACTGTTCCAATGGGCAATGCACTCTCTATGGGCTATAGTTTCTCGAAAGCTCCCTATCCTTTGTTCAATTATGCAGAGATAAACATCAAGGCAAAAGATGGTATCCGTAATCCCGAAAAGCTTTACATTGCAGCCCGAAATAGTGCTGCAGGAGGTGGCCCGTCAGCCTATTGTGGTGGCATTTATACCAATGGTTGGGTCAAAGGACGCTTCCGTGAACTGTCAGATATCTACTTCCTTACATCTGATGAGACGGCACCTTTGATTACAAAGATGAACCTTGACCCACGCCATCTGTTCTTTAAATAACTGATTCGGGCAGTGGATTGAAAGCTTATCAGGCTTCTGTAGATGGAGAATTTATTCTTCTTGAGTTCGGAAAGAACAAGGAAGTATTCTTCTGCGACCTCACTGAGACACCTGTTCAGCGCACTGGTAAGGAGCGAACACTGAAGGTTTCAGCCGTAGACAACCGTGACAATCGTCGAGAATTTGTAACAAAGATAAAGTATTAACGTTAAAATCAAGATTATGAAGAAAACATTTATCACACTGTTTTTCCTGTCATTGATGTCGTATGCCAGTGCATGTACGAACTTCATTGCGACAAAAGGAGCAACAAAGGACGGTTCAGTCCTCGTTACTTACAATGCTGATGACTACGGTTTGTTTACAAATCTGTGTCATTATCCTGCCGGAACGCATGCAAAAGGTGACCGTCGGGAGATTATTGATTATGATACGCATGAGAGTCATGGCTTTATCCCTGAAGCACCAGTGACCTATAACGTCATTGGAAACATCAATGAGTATCAGGTAAGCATTGGTGAAACAACATACGGGGGTAGGGAAGAGATGGTTGATAAGACCGGAACGATTGACTATGGTTCACTGATGTACCTTGGATTGCAGCGCAGTAAGACTGCACGTGAGGCCATTAAGGTAATGACTTCATTGGTCGAGACCTATGGATATAACTCAGAAGGCGAGACATTTACTATTGCTGACCCTAATGAAGTATGGTTGCTTGAGATGCAAGGATGCGGTGGCGACAAGAAACAAAAGGTGGTTTGGGTTGCCGTTCGTATACCTGATGGTATGATTTCTGGCCATGCTAACCAGAGCCGTATCGGTCAGTTCTCAACCTATAATACTGAAGTCATAACGTCAAAGAACTGCATCAGCTTTGCACGTTCAAAGGGTTGGTTCACCGGAAAGGATAAGGATTTCAACTGGAAGATGGCATATGCTGAGCCAACCTTTGGTGGTCGGCGTTGGTGTGATGCTCGTGTATGGAGCTTCTTCAATCATTTCAAGGACATGTCACATTGGTTGCCATGGGCACTTGGCAAGGATCCGAAGGCTGAAGACATGCCTTTGTGGATTCAACCAGACAAGAAACTGGATGTAGCCATCATGGAAAACTGCATGCGCGACCACTATGAGGGAACAGCTTTAGCACTCGATAATGACATTGCACAGGGTATCTGGGATTGTCCTTATCGTCCAACACCACTGCAATATGAGGTGGACGGAAAGAAATACTTCAACGAACGACCAACTTCAACACAGCAGACTGGCTTCTCTTATGTCGCCCAATTGCGTTCATGGTTGCCTCGTGAGATCGGTGGTATACTGTGGTTTGGCAATGATGATGGGAATATGGTTGCTTACGTTCCTATCTATTGTAGCAATACTGTTCGTGCTGAGTGCTTCAATACACCTGGTGCTGACGCCGTTACCTTCTCTGATAAGAATGCTTTCTGGGTTTGCAACTGGGTAAGTAACATGGTTTATCCACGTTATTCACAGCTTTTCCCAGCCTTAAAGGAGGTTCGTGACTCTTTAGAGAACTCTTATTTCGCAGCACAAAAGGGTGTTGAAGAGAAGGCTTTGTCGCTTTATAACTCTGACAAGGCGGCTGCCGTGAAGTATCTTAATGACTATTCTGTTGAGAAGAGTGATGAGATGATAGCTCGTTGGCGGCAGTTGGCAACCTATCTCATTGTGAAATTCAATGATATGACTGTCAAACCAGAGAAAGACGGTCAGTTCCTTCGCACGAAGACGGGGCTCGGCGAACGTGTTAAACGTCCTGGTTACAGCAATTATTTCAAGCAACAGCTTGTTAAGCAGACGGGAGATAGATTCCTCATGCCTACTAAGTAAGCTGACGGTTGAGATTGTTCTGCACGATCAGTCACGATAGGGGAGAAAGGACTTAATAAGTTCTTATTGTAAAATCAAATCTCCTTTCAAATTTAATAGATGCCCTTTTGCATTGTTGAAGACGTACTTTTGCAACGTAAAAGGGCATCTTCTGATTGTGTATAAAGACTATCAAAAAGGCTGAATTCCATATGCGGAGTTCAGCCTTAAATTATATCTGATAACCAGCTTAAAGGTCAACAATGTTTTAATTTACTTTCCTGTCACTTTTAACATATCATGTAATATGCTGATAATAAGTATGTTTTAATAGGTATATCACATGAAAGTAGTGACAGAAAATCTAATATTGCTCCTCATAAGCTCTACTGAAGTTGTTCATTTCAGCAAAGAAACGAAGAAGATATATGCTGCAAAATACAGCAAACTAAACAGACTTACATCCTATTATTAAGAGAAATAACTTCTGATTAATGTTAGGAAGTTATCTATATTACCATAAGTTGTGATATTCCAATAGGCAAAGCCGCTATATATAGCTATCATTATACAGAATCTTAGCCAAGCTACCATATGCAACAACCGTTCTTCTTCAGTGCATAAATCCCTTATTAAAACATAGAGTTCTCTCAGGAACATGATAATAGTGCCACCCATAGCCCTATTTCCCATATACCTTTCATGAAGATTTCAGTATCTTTCAAGCCTGGGAATATCTTCTCTGCACAGAAACTTGTTAGCAGAAGTATTGCTGCGAAACTGTTTATGAAAACAAACAGTTTACTCTTATTTGTCTTATTAAACAATGTCCACTTATCCATTGTTCTTATGTTTTTTCCTTTTTCCATAATAGAATAGAACTTGGTATTAAGCTGTTGGAATCTTATTATCTTTCCTTTGTTATACTTTAAAGATTTAAACTTGTAGTTACTTTATGAATATCTAATGTAAAATGAGGAATGTTTTCTTTTCAGAGCGTATTATAAATCGGTTCTAATATATAATCCATTCTTGCCTGTTGAATAAATATTTCTTTTGTAGACAAGCATAACTTACCTTCACAGTAAGGATAGAAGGAGGGATTCAAGTAAGGTAAAGACAAATTGATTTATGCTTTTATAAGAATAAAAAGAGCCGCTGCCTCGTGATGAAGTAGCGGCTTTTCCGTTATGATGAGAGGATTAATTCTCCTTCTTTAATGTTACTTCTCAATAGCAGCTACGCCTGGAAGAACCTTACCTTCAATGGCTTCGAGCATTGCACCACCACCAGTTGAAACGTAAGAAACCTTGTCAGCAAGACCGAACTTATTGACAGCAGCAACAGAGTCACCACCACCAACGAGTGAGTAAGCACCATTCTCCTGTGTAGCCTGTGCTACAGCCTTAGCGATTTCGCCAGTACCCTTTGCGAAGTTCTCGAACTCGAAGACACCAACAGGACCATTCCAAAGGATTGTTTTAGAGTCCATGATAATCTTCTTCCATGCTTCGATGCTCTCTTCAGATGCGTCCATACCTTCCCATTCATCAGGAATCTGATCGATTGGGAATACTTTACGCTCTGTATCGTTTGAGAAATCCTTACCACAAACAGTAGCAACAGACAGTGAAAGGTTTACACCCTTCTCCTTAGCAGCAGCAATTACGTTCAATGCCTCAGGCATCAAGTCATCCTCATGGAGTGACTTACCGATCTTACCACCCTGTGCTTTGATGAAAGTATAGCCCATACCACCACCGATGATGAGGTTATCAACCTTGTCAAGGAGGTTCTTAATAACACCAAGCTTTGAACTAACCTTTGATCCACCGATGATAGCTGTGAATGGATGTTTAGCATTCTTCAGCACATTCTCAATGGCTGTAACTTCCTTTTCCATAAGATAACCGAGCATCTTGTGGTCTGCATCGAAGTAATCAGCTATCACTGCAGTAGAAGCATGCTTACGGTGTGCAGTACCGAAAGCGTCATTTACATATACATCAGCGTATGAAGCGAGCTTCTTAGCGAACTCTTTCTGACGCTCTTTCATCTCCTTCTTTGCAGCATCATACTCTGGTGTGCCCTTCTCAACACCAACTGGCTTACCCTCTTCCTCAGGATAATAGCGAAGATTCTCAAGCAAAAGAGCCTCTCCACCCTTCAAGGCTGCAGCCTCAGCTTCAGCATTTCCTGCGTCTTTAGCAAACTTTACGTCAACGCCAAGAGCCTTGCTTACGTTCTTAACAATCTGGCTGAGTGAAAGCTCTGGCTTCACTTTACCCTTTGGTTTGCCCATGTGACTCATCATAATGAGCGCACCACCGTCAGCAAGAATCTTCTTAAGAGTTGGCAATGCACCACGGATACGGGTATCATCGGTTACGTTACCATTCTCATCCAATGGCACATTGAAGTCTACGCGGACGATAGCCTTGTGTCCAGCGAAGTTGAAATCGTTAATTTCATGTCTTGTTTATTATTTATTATGTAATAATTATCTTACCGCAAAAATACTAATTTTTAGCGGATTAGGGAAGTGTTATACTGTCTTTTTTGTAATTTTGTACTAAAATAGGCTACACTTGACAAGGTGACGCCTGGTCTTCTTTGTTATCGGGTGTAGTGTTAGGAATTTTAATAGGATTGAAATGAAGGATTCAGTTATTATCGTTAGTGGTGGACTCGACTCCATAACGTTGCTTTATGATAAGGCTTCAACGATAGCCTTAGCTATCTCTTTTGATTACGGACAGAACCATGGAGCAAAGGAATTACCCTTTGCTGAGTATCATTGTCATAAGTTGGGCATCCCACATATCACCATTCCGCTCTCTTTTATGCATCAATATTTCAAGAGTTCGTTGCTGGATGGTGCTGCAGCAATCCCCGAAGGACATTACGAAGAGGAGAATATGAAATCGACCGTGGTGCCTTTCCGAAACGGGATCATGCTGGCGATAGCAACGGGAATAGCGGAGAGTCATGAGCTGAAGAGGGTGTATATTGCCAATCATGGTGGTGATCACGTTATTTATCCAGACTGTCGACCGGAGTTTATCAGTGCTATGAATGGTGCAACAGAGGCTGGTACGTTTGTCAATGTACGGGTTGAAGCTCCTTATACGAATATCACAAAGACTGATATTGTGCGTCGTGGTGCTGCTTTAGGGATTGATTATAGCAAGACATGGAGCTGCTATAAGGGCTCGGATGTCCATTGTGGCAAGTGCGGAACATGTGTGGAACGCAAGGAAGCATTTGCTGACGCGGGTGTCAATGACCCTACTGTCTATGAGGAATAACACGGTGTTGGATGGTGGAAGCATGTCTTTCCCTTTCTGACATGTAAAACTTAATTGAACGAAAACACAATCAAGCTGCAGTGAATCTACTGCAGCTTGATTTGTTTTGGATGGTATAAGAGTAGGTATAACAGTCTGATCAGCTTTGTGTTCTGATTGTATAAAAGCCAGCGTATCTGCCTGATTTAATTTGTTTTTACCCATATTCTTGCTCCTTATGAATAGCTTTTGAATGGCATTTAAGCATGTGTTGAAGCAAGGAAGTGGGTATTAACACCTGTTTAAAGTGTATTCCTTTCTGCGTTTATATGTGCTCTTTTGTTCTGGTCTATACCGTTTTGTGTCTTCTTTATGCCCTTGTTTTGTCTTTATAAGGCGTGTATGTATGTAGATTATCTAAGTGTGATAAACTATTATCAGACTTAGATAATTAATTATCACGCTTAGATAATACTTTATCACGCTTAGATAATATGGTTATACACGCACAAAAGCAACATGAAGTACTGGAGAAAGCAAAAGAAAAGCAGAGAAAACGATATGTAAACACATACATCTCGTTTTCTCTGCTTATGTTTTTAGATAGTTGACGATGGGGTTTCTACCTTTTAATAGGGTATGTTTTAGAAATCGATAGTAACCCTACCGTTGATCTGTCTGCCTGTAAGATAGTTAGGAACGGCATATTGTTGCCCAGCAATGTCGGTCACCCAGTAATATGAATTGACGTTATTGATTCCGAAAAGGTTCAGACAATCAATGCCCAACCATATGTTTTTGAAGATTATGCTACGGCTTCCGTCACTGTTATCCAGCAGTCTGTAGCTCATACCTATGTCTGCTCTCTTGTATGCTGGAGCACGGAATGGGTTTGCTTCCAGTTCCTTGTGCGGTGCAGAGAATGGTAATCCGTCGGCATATGCAAGCTTCAGTGACATCCGCCAACGTGTTGTTCCTGGGAAATAGTCGGTGAAGTAGAGGTTCAACGCATATCGTTGGTCGGTTGGAAGAGGGATAGTCTTGCCGTTCAACTTCATCCTTGTGTTCATGAAACTTAATGTTAGCCATGAGTCAGCACCAGGAACAAACTCTCCGAAGAGCTTCAAATCGAGTCCGGCAGCATGGCCTGTAGCATTCTGATCGCCGTAATAAGTGACCTTCACATTGTCCACTGAATAAGGGATAAGGCGTGACATGGCTTTGTAATAAGCCTCGGCTGTGAACTTAAATGGTCGTCCGAGCATCTGGAAACGGTATGACATAGAAGCTATGGCATGGATAGAACGCTGTGCCTTTATCTTCTGATTGAGTGTAGCATAGGTGATTCCGTTTATCAAAGAGGTGTCTCTTAACTCCTTATAGAATGGAGCTTGATAGTAAAGACCACCCGCAATGCGGAAGCTAAGGTTACGGTTCCATCCTGGAGTGATGGTCAGTGCTGCACGTGGAGACACCAGACTCTCGCCGTTAAAGCTCCAATGTGAGAAGCGAACACCGTAGTTCAGTGTGAAGAGAGTGGGTATGGAATCACGTGTCTGGAAGTTCCATGTGTCCTGAAGATACGTCTCGAAGCGTTTAGCATTCAGTTCGTTACGTGCACGAAGAGCGTAGATCATCTTCAGATCCTTCCCCGTATGTGGTATGTTATAGCCTGCTGAATCACGATATTCGTACTCTGCAGAGTTCTCAGTAATCTTCTCCAACTTATATGTCAACGCACCTTCAATCTTGTGTTTGCCTGCTCTGTGCTGCATCATGAGCTTTAAGCTCTTCACGTTTGCATTGAGATAGTCTCGTGAATGTTGCATATATGTTCCCACACCAAGGTTCTCTGACGTCTCAGTCTGTGTGAGCCAATACTGTCCTTGTATGTCATATCGCTCCTGTTCACGGGTTGTGAACGCTGAAGCAAGCAGTGAAATGTCAGTTCGGGGAGTAAGATGTCGGGTGATAGCAAGCGATCCGAAGAAGGTTCGGAAGAGGTCTTTCTCCTGTCCATCGAAGTAAACTTTGAACTTCTTTACGTTCTGTAGCGTACCGAAGTTAGTCTCTCTGTCCTCTGGTTTGAAGTTATAATGATTGTCAGAGATATTCCCAATGAAGTCAATCTGCCACCGTTTGTTCGGCTGCCATGATAAATAGGTCTGGTAATCAAGGAACGATGGGCGGTATTCTCCTTCTGTTTGGAGTGATCCAAGGAGGTAACGATTGGTCTTATAGCGTACACCATTGGTCCAAGTAAACTTCTTTGTAGCCAGTCCAAGGTAAGCACTGGCACCTAAAAGGGAGGCAGAAACGGATGCTTCTGTCTTCTTCGGACGTTTGTAAGTGATGTCCAAAGCAGAGCTCATCTTGTCCCCATACTTTGCTTCGAAGCCTCCTGTGGAGAATCCGATGCCGTCAACCATGTCAGGATTGATGACTGATAAGCCTTCTTGTTGTCCACTTCTGACGAGGAAAGGACGGAAAACTTCAACGTTATTGATGTATACGGAGTTCTCATCGAAGGTTCCTCCGCGAACATTATACTGTGATGAAAGCTCCGAATGGGTGGAAACGCCGGCTTGAGTCTGTACTAATTCTTCAACAGCATTGCCTGTTGCCGATGGACCTTGCTTCGTTTTCTTCACGTCAAGTTCCTCTGTCGTACCGTGTTGTTTGGCTTTTCCCTCAACAACAACCTCTTGTAACTGACTGTCATCAGAGAGTTGTACGAGCAAAGTTTGCTTCCCTTTTGGCCAATGAAGTACCCTTGTCTTGGTCTTATATCCAACCATTGAGAAGCGAATCTTGACAGAGTCTTCACTCTGTAGCTGCATAGTGAATTCGCCTTTGAGGTTGGTCATGGAGAGTTTTCCTTGTGAAACGACCATTACAGACGCCAGTTCGATGGGGTTACCGTCCTTGTCTGCTACCTTTCCTTGTAGTGTGAATGATTGTCCAAAGGCTATCTGACTGCTCACAAAGCACAGCAGCAGGAGTATATATCTGGGGAAATTCTTGCTTATCATGTACTTATAACGTTGTACTTATAGATATTATTGTGATATGAACACAGAAAGTAACACGTTCGTTTCCTTACTGGAAAATGATGGAGTGAGGGTATTTTAATGGCTTGATAAAATACTTACAGAATGCAATTTGTCTACATGTCTGTTTTTCGAGGAAATGTTCTGTTTCCCGATTTGTAATGTTCAGAGAATCAATAGGTTATAGATAGCAAAGTAAAAGGGCGTCTTTTGCATAGTAAAAGACGCCCTTTTGCATGGTAAAAGATGCCCTTTTGAAGTGCAAAAGGGCATCTTTTAGAATATGAAAGACGCCCTTCTGCTTTTGATATCATGAATAAGTTTTACATAATCTGTTTTCCTCTTCAATTTAAGCATTACTTATTGGCTATTGCTTCTGTCTATAATTATAATCTTTCCCTTGGTTTTTCATGTTATTGTTTCCCATCTGTGGGGGCGTTGTTGCATCATCTGTTGCGTTATAGTTTCCTATCTATTGAATCGCAGTCTCTCATCTGTTGAACTACAGTTTTCCATCAATTGGATATCAATCTCTTCATCTGTAGTGTTACAGTTTTCCATCTATTGAATCACAGTTTTCTATCTGTAATATAGCAGTTTCTCATCTGTAACATCGTGGTTTTCTATCTATTGAATCACAGTTTCTTTATCAGTAGAGTTGTTATTGGATTTCAGTAGGGTAGTAGTTTTCGCTTATATGTATGCCTATTGTAGTCTGGTTAGGTTTTAAACATGGCTCTTATAAACGCATAAATCCCGGTCTCTGTGCAGAGAACCGGGACTATGTTGTTTGTTTGGAATAGTTTTTTTTGTTGTTCGCTTAAGCTTCAGGCTTTACAGTCTTCGCAGCGTAAACCTCCTCAGAAAGGACAGAGACAGTGCTCTTGTTGAACTTTCCTTTGTGGAAGTAGACAACTCCGTCTGCAAGAGCATACAAAGTGTCATCTTTACCCTGTGCAACATTCTCGCCTGGGAAGTGCTTATTGCCGCGCTGACGTACTATAATGTTGCCCGCAGCAATCTTCTGGCCACCCCAGATCTTAACACCTAAACGCTTTGAAGCTGATTCACGGCCGTTCTTAGAACTACCTACACCTTTTTTATGTGCCATTCTTGAGTCCTCCTTTTTAAGCGTTAATTGATTTAATTTCTACCTGAGTGAAGTGTGTACGATGACCATTCTTCTTTCTGTAGTCCTTGCGACGCTTCATCTTAAACACGATAACCTTGTCGCCTTTTACCAAAGGAGCTACTACCTCAGCTACTACTTTCGCACCATTAACAGTTGGTGCACCTACTGTGACAGCACCGTTGTTATCTACCAACAGCACCTTGTCAAACTCAACAGTCTTGCCTTCTTCCGCATCTTTGATGTGGTTTACGAAGAGCTTCTTGCCCTCCTCAGCCTTGAACTGCTGACCGTTAATTTCTACAATTGCGTACATTTTATTATTGTAAACGGGTTTTTACCGTCAGGCGGCTGAGCATCTTTCCAGCACTTGTTCTGAGCCTAAGACGGCATAATCGGCTGCAAAGTTAATAAAAAATAATGTTATGGAACTTAATAGATATATTGTTTTTGTGTGTTATTAACAATAATTAGTGTATTATTGTCTGCTTTTGGTCGTTAAAGGGTGTGATTTTATCATATAAATAAGTATTTATATAAATGTATTTTCATATTTATTCATGTGTTTTTCCTTGTATTTTCATCAAATGTTGTCTGTTTATCAGGGGACAAAACACCATAAGAATGAGATAAAATAAGCAGATGATGGTTGTGTTTTGCAGGCTTATTGGTATTCAAAACATCTAAAAAAGGAAGTTAGATAAGCAGATGATGGTTGTGTTTTGTTGGTCTATTGGTATTCAAAACATATTTAAAACGAAGTTGGATAGGCTGTTAATGGTTGTGTGTTGTTGACTTGTTGACATTCGAAACATATAAAAAACGAAGTTGGATAAGCAGATGATGGTTGTGTTTTGCTGGTCTATTGGTCTTTAAAACATATAAAATTGGTCTTTAAAACATATAAAAGAGGAATAGGATAAACAACATTAGAATGGTGTGTTGTCTGTTCATTGGCATTAAAAACACCATTTGGGTCAATACAGAAATGGTGCTAAAGCTGCGTATTATACAAACAAATGCCCTGTACACTCCACAATAATGACATCAGAAACGAATGCCGTGAAGGGCTTCCTCATAATTCTTTCCTGTTGAAAGAGGAGCCAATACTTCTTCAGAAGGCCTTACATCATTGTGCTGTTACTGCCGTATATTATGGTAAAAGTGCAGGGCACAGACAGTTATCTCATCCGAAGACGAAGGTCTGATTTACTGAAATGCGACATGACATAGTATCAGATGTCTATCTATGTAGCACTTCAAACGGATGATCGGTCGCAATATCAATCTGGCGTTCATCGTCTTGATAGATGTTATCCAGGTCGAATTCATGTTCATTGTGCATCTTTGCTTTGCGTTTCATCATAGAGTTCTCCTTTCTTTCCCTATGTTTCAAGGGCTAAATGATTAGGTTTGAGTATATGGAATAGCAGATTTCCACCTGTTATCTCCTGTACAAAGATAGTGAAAATGTTGTGAGTTGGTTGTCAATTAATGCGAAATCTTTTCGACAATTCACCTCTTTCTTTCTATAAAATCCGCCCTTAACTCCTCTACAAAGCATTGATTTATTTGTTTATTAAGGTAGGAAATGATATCTTTGTACCAACAAAAGAACAATGTTAATAGGTATGACAAAGGATAAAAAGCAAAGAAATAACGAGGAAATGAAGTGGAAAACGCTTTCTTCCAAGCAACTTATTGACCGTCCATGGATGCGAGTCAGATGTGATAAGGTGCAGTTGCCAGATGGCAGAGTACATGAAGAATATTACGTTCTGTCATATCCTTCATGGGTAAATGTCATTGCAGAGACCGAAGAAGGGGATATCATCTTAGAGAGACAGTACCGACATGGACTGGACATAGTGTCTACTGAGATCTGTGCTGGTGTGATGGAAGAAGGTGAAACACCCTTAGAGGCAGCGCAACGTGAGCTTGAAGAGGAGACAGGTTACACTGGTGGAGAGTGGAAAGAGATAATGACTGTAGCTCCAAACCCTGGTGTTATGGACAATCTTTGCCACTGTTTCTATGCCAAAGGGGTGAAGAAACAGTGAACAGCATCTGGATGATACGGAAGACATTGATGTTTTCTTATGTCCAAAGCAGGAAGTTAAGCAGATGTTGATACGTGGTGAGTTCATCCAAGCACTGATGGTTGCACCGCTTTGGAAGTTCTTTTCAACCGAGGTTTGATTCGTTTTATAAATCAGATAAGGAGTAATTCCTTTAAAAATGAGCTTATGATAACAAAAGATAGTATAGAGTCGGCTTACTGTTTCTTTCATCAGAAGTATCAGGTTTATGCCTATTCAAACAGTGAACGACAAAAGGATGACATTGAATATGCTATCAGTTCGTATGTTGATGAGATGAGTCCTGAGCTTTACAAACGGTTAGCCAATGGGCGAGAGGAGTTCCTTCTCACGCATAACAGGTTTGCTGAAGACATGAAAGAGGCGATAAAAACACTATCCGAGTTGTCTCTTTAGTCTTCTCATGAGCCATAAATAGGCAGGAATAAGGAACAGATCAGCCATTATCCAAGCTACAGGATCGGCATAACAAACGCCCGTCCATGCGAGTGCAGGTACCAACCAGATACTCACACCACAACGTGCTATCATCTCCATGACGCCACTCATCATGCTTAAGTTACTGTATCCAAGACCTTGAATACTGTATCTGAGGATAACAAGAACGCCCAAAGAAGGATAGAACCAGTTGCAAATACGCATCAATCGTGCAGCATTGTTGATTACTTCCTGCTCATTTCCATTGACGAAAAGCATCATCATCTCGTCTGCAAAGGGGTAGATGATGATGACGGTAAGGGCAAAATACGCCAGCATAATCCACATAGAATCATTCACACCAGTCTTTACTCGTTGGAGTTTACGCGCTCCGAGGTTCTGTCCACAGTATGTTGCCATGGCTACACCGATGTTTTCAAGAACACAAGTGAACAGATATTTGATGCGGACAGCAGCCGTAAAGGATGCCACATACACTGTTCCCAGGGCGTTATTTGCGCTCTGCAGCATGATGATACCTATGGAAGTAATGGAGAATTGCAGCCCCATTGGGATGCCATTGTTCAACAATATACTGATTCTTTTGTTATCAAAATTACGCTCATCTCCTGTTGGAACAAGGATTGGCATGTGGCGTTTTATGAACCACCAGCATAACAATGAGGCGAAAATCTGGCTGAGAAAGGTTGCTATACCAGCACCTTCAACACCCATTCCAAGCAACAAAATGAACACAATGTCGAGCAGAATGTTCAGTAAAGAGGATGCTATGAGAAAGTAAAACGGCTGCTTTGAGTTGCCCAATGCACGTATCTGACCAGACAATAGGTTGTAGGCAATGGTGAAAGGGATGGTGCAGAACTGAAGGAAAAGGAACACATAAGCATCATGGAAGACGTCAGCTGGCGTATTAACCATCTGCAGAATCTTGTCACAAAGGAAGCATGTAAGCAGTGTGATAACGATGGCAAGCACCAGAGCGATGCGCATAGCATTGCTCACATAACACCTCATCTTGCGGTAATCACCTGCTCCGAACGCCTGTGCCACAGGTATAGCGAAGCCTGCACAGGACCCGTTGCAGAAGCCCATGACAAGGAACATGATACTACTGGATGCTCCCACGGCAGCCAATGCACCCACACCTATCCATCGACCCACTATTGCAGCATCAATAATCAGGTACATCTGTTGTAATAAATAACCGAGAATGAGCGGTATAGCAAACCTAATAATGGCGCGTGAAGGGGCGCCTTCTGTCATGCTCTCAACGTGTTGTTGTGATTCTGATTGAGACATTATCCTTTGTTATTCTCCTTGTCTTATGATGCTAATGATGTGGGATTGTAATGACTCACATCATTTTCTGTTGGTTGCAAAACCAACTCTTATCTTTTTATATCCCATAGAACGGAGGAACTGCATGAACTGTTGACGTGCATTTTCTTCTGCTATCTTGATGTTTTCAGGTGTAAAACAACGTTTTAACATCTTCCTGTAAGCACGTTTGTAGAGCTGTTCTCTGTCGCCATCGGTCCATGTTCCTTTCTCAAAGAACGACCGTGTGCGTGCTTCATCAATGAAGTTTCGCTCGAGAAGTGTGATCGGTGGGAGCGTAGCGATGATGCTGTCACCTTCAACATGTAGCCATTGAGGACCTGCCTGACGAAGGTCTATACCCAGACGAACGGTTCCGTAATAGATACGAACCAGCTCACTGTCAGAGAAAAAGCCACGACTGACGGTGTCAATGAGCTCTTCATCGTTGATAGAAAGGAACTCCCACTGTCCTATATTCTGTATTTCCTGTATCTGTGTAGGCGTGATATCGATGTGATCATCAGTACTTAAGCCCACTGAATTGCTGGAGTTGAGATACCAGATGACACCTCCCACAATGGCAATGATAACCAATGGGGCAAGCAAAATAGCCAACAGTCGAGGTGTAAAACCCTTCGACGAGCGTTCTTTATAGCTTTGCAGACTGTTCTGGTTCTGCTTTCTGGTTTCTTTTTCAGTTTTCTTTTCCATCGTTTTAGCCCTCCTTTCTTGTGTCAAGTAATGATGGAAGATCATGCAGAGTAAACTTCTTTCGGAACGAAATAGTGATGTCTGCATCCTTATATCCCATCGTTGTGAAGATCGGAACGAGCTGTCGTGCAGCACTTTCCTGTGCCTGTTGGATGATACCCATTTGTGGAATAGCATTTAATATCTGCTTCCTTCCCTGCGCTTCATAGCTTGTCAGCTCGGCATCGGTGAAGTTTCGGCGCGTCAGAGCAACGTATTCCTTCACCCCCTTGTGGTCAATCTTCGTTGAAGTGAGCACAATCTTCGGATCGGGTAGGGTGACAATGAGTTTCTTTCCATCCTTTTGTATGTTCTTTTCACTGAAGGTTGACATGTCAATATATGCCTTCAGCGTGGCATCCATAGGGATAGCTATGCGGCGTTCGCCCAACGGAAGGTTGACACTGAAGTCCTTTTTCATGATCGAACCAGACAGTTTCATCTCGTCGTCATGTGTGATAATCTTGTGAATACGATATTCCGTAGTATAGAGACGTGAGCTTTGTTGCACCTGCGTCACTAGCATTGGAATGGTGTCGAGAACCTCTTTCTTGGCCTCTTCGGTAGCTTTTTTGTTTGTACATGCGCTTGTCAGCAACAACGTACATAGCATTATGACTGTTATTCGTTTCATTTTTATAGTGTATGGAACGGCGCAAAGGTACTAAAAAGATGTGATGTTATTTATCTTTTTACTGATATATCAGTCGTATTGATGTATTTTTTTGTATTTTTGTAACCCCATAAAAGAATTGTATTGAGGATAAAGAAGAATGGAATCATTAAGAGAAATATTCAGAATAGGTAAGGGACCGTCAAGCAGTCATACGATGGGACCACAGCGAGCAGCCGTCATTTTCGCTGGCAGACACCCCGAAGCAGCGCGCTTTGAGGTGACTTTGTATGGCAGTCTGGCTGCTACGGGAAAGGGACATATGACGGATAAGGCTATCATTGACGTACTGAAAAAGGTGGCACCAGTGGAGATTGTGTGGGAACCAGAGGTCTTTCTGCCTTATCATCCTAATGGTATGCTTTTCCGTTCGTTTGGTTCTGAGGCAAAACCAACGGATGAATGGACGGTATATAGCGTTGGTGGAGGTGCTCTTTCAGAAGGAAAAGCAGAGGGAGATTACTTTACTACCACCTCAGTATACGACCTTCATACGCTGAAAGACATACAAGCATGGTGCGAACATCACGGACGTGGCTACTGGGAGTATGTGAAACAGTGTGAAGATGACGACTTCTGGGATTATCTTCGTGAGGTTTGGCACACCATGCAGGCTGCTGTTGAACGGGGATTGGACAGTGAAGGGGCTTTGCCCGGTCCATTGAATCTTGCACGTAAGGCAGCAACTTATTATGTTAAGGCACGTGGTTACAAACCGTCTTTGCAAAGTCGTGGAATGGTTTATTCCTATGCTTTGGCAGTGAGTGAGGAGAATGCATCAGGCGGAACGATTGTTACTGCACCGACATGTGGGGCATGTGGCGTTGTCCCTGCAGTACTTTATCATCTTGCAAAGGGACATGATTTCTCTGAAACAAAGGTTCTTCACGCACTTGCAACGGCTGGCTTGTTCGGTAATATAGTGAAGTATAACGCTTCCATATCAGGTGCTGAAGTGGGCTGTCAAGGCGAGGTTGGTGTGGCATGTGCCATGGCTTCAGCTGCTTCTTGCCAACTGTTTGGCGGTAGTCCTTCACAGATTGAGTATGCAGCAGAGATGGGTTTGGAGCATCACCTTGGTATGACGTGCGACCCAGTATGTGGTCTTGTGCAGATTCCTTGCATCGAACGCAATGCCTTTGCTGCTTGTCGCGCACTTGATGCACAGCTTTATGCATCGTTCAGTGACGGTCAACACCGTGTTTCCTTCGACCGTGTGGTTGAGGTTATGAAGCAGACGGGACATGACATTCCGTCCCTTTACAAGGAGACCAGTGCTGGTGGACTGGCTAAGGAGTATGAGATGTAACGGCTTGTTAGGTCTTCTTCCGAAGGGGTATTGACCCGTTCAGATTCTGTTCTCCATACGTTTGAAAACGGTTTAAGAAGTGATTAATGTAAGATTAATTCACAATCATATTTTGAAAGGTGCTCTTTTGCGTTGCAAAAGGGCACCTTTTACGTTGTAAAAGATGCCCTTTTGACATGTAAAAGACGCCCTTTTACAATGCAAAAGGGCGTCTTTTGAAAGCCTCATCATAACCCTTTGATATTCTATGAGTTACAAAGTCGGTTTTTATTGGTTTTCATTCGTTTTGCTTCTAATCGTCGATTGATTTTTGTAAAGTTGTTTTCCCTGTTGGAGTTTCTTTGTATTTGGGTTCTGAAAGGGTCTTGCGTGCGGGATTCGCTGTACGTCTTCTCTTCCTTATCAGCTGTCATGTGTGGTGAGATGATGCGGAGTTAGAGAAGTGACAGCAGGGGGATTATCAACTATTTGATTATTGATAGACGACATTATCCAACTTAACTCTTAACAGTTTCCCGATGCTTCCCTTTCTACTTTTGGGATTTCCAACCCACTGAAGGGTCTTCCCTTTATAGGTAATGTCGATGCCTAACTTGCCAGACTTATCATAAATGGTGTAAGCGGTATCCTTATTCTTGAAAGAAACGCTGCCCGTTTCCTTGTTATAGGTGAACTCTTCTGATTGGTCGGAATCATCAGAAGGATAGTAGAACTCTACATTTTTCTTGTCATCCATGATGGCATAATTGAGCGTATGACCATTCTTATTATAAAGAATGATACTCTTGTTCATCGCATCTACATGGAACTTGAAATAGTTTTCAACGCTCTCACTCTTAAGGTTTATGGTAGTTGATACGCTCTCAACCATCTTTTTACCATCCCATTCTTCAGTTGTTTGAATGCGAAGAGGGTCGTTTTTTAGGTTATCAGTAAATGTTCTGATAAGTTTAGGCTTGTTATTCTCTACAATATATTTTGAGAACTGGTGCCAGCAACAACCATCTTTTGTCATCGTAGATAACGTCTTTTCTTTATAATCTACGCTGAACATTCCACAGAAATCCTGGGCTAATTCCGTGAAATCGCCACTAAATTGAAAGCCATTCTCCGTTGCTAAATAGATCAGAAAGGATGGTCCTTGATAGCAACTGTTGAACCCGTCCATGATGGCAAAGTCCTTTTTACCGTCAAAATTATAATCTTGATAGAGCAAGACACTGTATTCTCCATAAGGAATCTCAGCTATGTTGGGCTTAATCTCCCCATCATGAAGGTCGAATGACAGCTCATCTGCATCCACGTGGATGAGTTTCTTGTTCGTAATACGGTCATAAACTTCTACCCAACCAGCAGAAGTAAGTGCGGATGTATCAGCAAAATAAACCTTTCCATAGTATTGTTTTGAAAAGCCATCGATGTTAAATGATGCCTGCCCGAGGGCTGAAAGTATCCAACCCGATAATAGAAAACAAAGTAAAAGGGCTTTCTTCATTGGTAGAGGTTAATGTAGTTTGTTGCCGTTTGTATCTTGTTAATCAACTATATGGATACAAATTATTCAAAAAAAAAGGCCCCCTCTCCCTTAAATAAGGGAGGGGGAGAACCTTTAAAATCTATTGATTAGTTCCTCAGGTGTGACCAGTTCCTGTTCACCTGTGGACATATTCTTCAGTGTTATCTTGCCTTCCTGCATTTCAGTTTCGCCTGCAAGGGCAACGAAACCAATGTTTTTGGCATTGGCATAGCTCATCTGTTTCTTCATTTTTGCACTGTCTGGGAACATCTCCGTACGTATTCCGGCACGTCGAGCAGCTGCAATGATTGGCAGACAGTAGGCTGTTTCCTTCTCACCAAAGTTGATAAAGAGGAGTTGAGTGCCCTGAACACTCTCTTTAGGGTAGAGGTCTAAGGTGTTAAGAACATCATAAATACGGTCTGCACCGAAGCTGATTCCAACACCAGAGAGCCCTGGCATGCCGAAGATTCCCGTGAGATTGTCATAGCGACCACCACCAGTTATGGAGCCAATCTGCACATCCAGTGCCTTAACTTCGAATATTGCACCTGTGTAATAGTTCAATCCACGAGCCAAAGTGAGGTCAAGCTGTATCTCATTGTTCAACCCTGATGTCTTCAAAGTATCAAGAATGAAGCGTGTTTCCTCAACGCCTTTGAGTCCAATCTCGCTCTCTTTCAGTACTTCTGCTATGACATCGAGCTTCTCATCGTTGCTTCCTTCAAGCTTAATGATAGGCTGTAGCTTGGCAATGGCTTCCTCTGAGATACCATTCTCACGTAGTTCGGCATTGACATTGTCGAGTCCTATCTTGTCAAGTTTGTCTATTGCAACGGTGATATCTACTATCTTATCTTTCTCACCCATTACTTCTGCAATGCCGGTGAGTATCTTTCGGTTGTTGATCTTTATCTGAACGCGTACTCCAAACTTAGTAAATACGGTGTCAACAATCTGCATTAGCTCCACTTCATTGAGCAAAGAGTCGGACCCAACGACGTCTGCATCACACTGATAGAACTCACGGTAACGTCCCTTTTGTGGGCGGTCTGCACGCCAAACGGGTTGAATCTGATAGCGTTTGAACGGCAGTTGGAGCTCTTCACGATGCATAACAACATAGCGAGCAAAGGGAACTGTGAGGTCATAACGTAGTCCTTTCTCGCAGAGTTTGGTCTGCATCTTGAGCGTATTACGCTCTTTCAGCTCGTCATCACTGACCGATTTGAGGTAATCTCCTGAGTTTAGAATCTTAAAAAGCAGCTTATCACCTTCCTCACCGTACTTTCCCATCAGCGTATGGAGGGTCTCCATTGCTGGAGTCTCAATCTGTTGGAAGCCGTAAAGGGCATAAACTTGCTTTATAGTGTCGAAGATATAATTTCTTTTAGCCATTTCCTCGGGACCGAAGTCACGTGTTCCCTTGGGTATGGAGGGTTTGTTTGCCATTCTTTTTATTATTTTTTTGAAGTTAAAGAAAGCCTCTTGGAGGTTTTTTCTTTGGTTGTTGAGGAGTTGAAAGGGCTATGGATGTTCCGCTAATTGCCTTGTTTTATATCCTTTTTCCCTTGTTGTTGAGGACTCGAAAAGGCTATGGATGTTCCATCAAGAGCCTTGTTTTATATCCTTTTCCCTTGTTGTTGAGGAGTTGAAAAGGCTATGGATGTTTCGCTAAGAGCCTTGTTTTATATCCTTTTCCCTTGTTGTTGAGGAGTTGAAAGGGCTATGGATGTTCCGCTAATTGCCTTGTTTTATATCCTTTTCCCCTTGTTGTTGAGGAGTTGAAAGGGCTATGGATGTTCCGCTAAAAGCCTTGTTTTATATCCTTTTCCCTTGTTGTTGAGGAGTTGAAAGGGCTATGTATGTTCCATCAAATGCCTTGTTTTATATCCTTTTTCCTTGTAGTTGAGGAGTTAAAGGGGCTATGGATGTCCCATCAAATGCCTTGTTCTGTGTTTCTGATTACTGTATTTCGCAGATTCAATTGTATATTTTATCTGTCTACTTATCAGCTTTTCGCACTTCAATTAACCAACTAAACACTCGACTTATCCACTTTTTCAGCATCAACTTGTCGACTATTTACCTGCCAATTGAGCTACTAAACACTTGACTTACCAACGTATTAACCTGTCAACTCGTCAACTATTCACAGTTATTTTACTTCCTTACAATCGTCTGCTCACGGTCAGGACCGATAGAGATGATGCCGATTCGCGTCTCAAGATACTGTTCTAAGAAGCTCACATAGTCACGGAATGCCTGTGGGAATTCATCTTCTGACTTGCATTTGGTCATGTCTTGCTTCCAACCTGGCAGCTCTTTATAGATTGGTTTGACGTCATCTATCTCGTAAGGGAACTCCTCTGTGCGTGTACCGTCAGGCAGTTCGTAAGCTACACAAGCCTTGATTGTCTCGAAACTGTCTAACACATCACTCTTCATCATGATGAGTTCTGTGACGCCATCAACCATCACTGAGTAGCGAAGTTGTACAAGATCAATCCACCCACAACGGCGTTCACGTCCCGTAACGGCACCATATTCATGGCCAAGGTCACGTATCTTCTTACCTGTTTCATCAAACAATTCAGTTGGGAAAGGACCTGCTCCGACACGTGTACAATAAGCTTTCATAATGCCATATACGTTCCCTACTTTGTTAGGACCAATGCCTAAGCCTGTGCAAGCACCAGCACAAATGGTGTTAGAGGAGGTTACGAAGGGGTAAGAACCAAAGTCAACGTCAAGCATTGTGCCCTGTGCTCCTTCGCAAAGGATGTTCTTTCCGCTGCGTAAGAGGTTGTTAATCTCATGCTCAGAGTCGACGAATTGGAAGCCTTTCATGTACTCTATGCCTTCCATCCACAGCTTTTCAGTCTCTTCAAAGCCCTCAAAGTCAGTCCAACCAAGTGCTGCAAGCATCTTCATATGGCGTTCTTTGTGCTCAGAATACTTACGATCGAAGTCGGAAAGGATATCTCCTACGCGCAAACCATTGCGACTTACCTTGTCAGTGTACGTTGGTCCGATGCCTTTTCCAGTCGTTCCAACCTTGTTTTTGCCCTTTGCAGCCTCGTAAGCACGGTCAAGAATGCGGTGAGTAGGCATGATAAGGTGGGCTTTCTTTGATATTTTAAGACGCTCTTTGAGTGGATGTCCACTCTTTTCAAGGTCCTTTGCCTCACCCATAAACAAGTCTGGAGCCAGCACAACACCATTACCAATGATGTTAACCTTACCCCCTTGGAAGATACCAGACGGTATTGAGCGGAGCACATACTTCTGATCTTCGAACTCCAACGTATGCCCTGCGTTAGGACCTCCTTGGAATCTGGCTACTACATCGTAACGGGGTGTCAGCACATCGACAACCTTTCCTTTACCTTCATCACCCCATTGGAGACCCAACAGGACGTCAACTTTACCTGTGTTCATTTGCTTTTCTGTGAGTTTTTATCTTGTTTCTGTGTCAGAAGCTTATTGCGTTGGCGCGAAATAGCAGCCTGACAACGGGAACATATACCATAGATATAAAGTGAGAAGCCATCCTTTCTGAAGCGATGAAGCTTTGTTTCTTTGATGGCATCGGCAATCTCTGGAGACTCAATCTCCGTTACTTTGCCACATACAGTACATATTTGATGGATGTGATCTTCGTTGGCATAACATGCTTCATACTTGGTTTGACCTATGAAACGATGTCTGACAACGAGGCGCAACTCTATGAAGAGTCGCATAGTATTATATAATGTAGCACGTGAGACACGGAAGTTCCGAGCCTCTAACTCTGCTCCTAACTCATCCAGAGAGAAGTGTCCTCCGATGTCATAGACGGCATCCAAGATGGCATATCGCTCTGATGTCTTACGATGATTATTAACTTCGAGATATCCATCTAAGATATCCCGAACCTTTTTTTTGACTATATCTTTAGTCACGACTTACTGATTAAATTCGCACAAAGTTACCATTTTTTAGCGATATAACCTTTATATAGCAATAAAAAAAAGTTAAAAACCGCAGTGTTCGTTCGTGAATACTGCGGTCTTTTCTTATGGCTTATTTCCCAAAATAAATGGGTTAATTTCTTAATATCGAACGAATCAAATCTCAATGTTGACCGATTCTAATCTCAACATCGAACGATTCTAATCTGAATACAGAACAGCTAAAATCTCAATATTAAACTATTCAATCTTCAATATCAAACGGTCTAATTCTGAATATAGAACTATTCAATCTTCAATATTAAATGGTTTTGTTCTCAATATCAAACCACTTTGTTCCCAATACGGACTCATCTGCATCAGAAACGTATTCTGTTTATTCCCCTGTATAGAACTGAATGAGGCGTGTAAGAGCCTGCGTACATACCGGACAGAACTCTGGATGAACGTTGGTTCGCATCCTACAATCGGGGAATCCACGATAAACTCCATGCTGAGCATAGCCTGCTGGCTCATAAGCACCTATCTTCCACTTGTCCCGACGGGCGTTAGGTTTGTCAAGATCAGCGGGTTGTGGTGTTGGAATTGGGGTTTTCTTATTGATGAGATTCTCCCATTTTCCGTGGAAATCAACGAGTGTTGTCAGGTTAGGTTCCCATGGTTCAACATCTGTTGGATACATGTTTATGGTCTCTTTCTCGTATGCATACTCATCGCCTAAGCCTGCAAAGGAGTGTCCGAACTCATGAACTACGACTGGTTTGAAGTAATCATTGTGTGCCATAGATAGGTTATATGAGTTCAATATACCACCACCTCCGTATTTTTCTGTGTTAACCAGTACGATAATGTGTTCATATGGCGTACCAGCCAACCAGTTATGAAGGTCTTTTAGATGCAGTGTTGTCAAATAACGGTCACTGTAGAAGGTGTCGAAATGTGAATGTAGAGCAGTGTTTTTCCATATTCCTTTCGATGGTTCAGACGTTCCACTCTCTGCTGATGGGGCTTTTACGGCAATGATATTGAAGCGTTGACGCATTGATTTAAAGGGCTCATGAGCAAAAAGAGCTTCCATTGCGATGCGGCAATCCTTAATGAATACGGGCATTTCAGCCTCCGTATATCCTTCAGCAATGTATGCAATGTGTATGCAACGAGAAGGGTCTGCTGCATGCTGGAGCGTCTCGTACGGTGTGACATTGCGTTCTCCCATGTGTCGAATGAGGATATCTCGTGGTGCAACAAGGTGTGTCATGGAGACAGTCACCTCTCTTCTGTTGTTCCGAAGTTCAACAGTCACGTCGGCAGAGTCCTTTGGATAAGGTACAAGAAAGACGTTTTCAAATGATTTACTGCTTGGTTTCTTGGCTTCATCGTACGTAAGCCACTCCTGAAAGAGGGTAGAGAAGGAATTACGATAGATGACTTTCTGTGTGCGATGATCGCGAACGGTGATCTGACCGTTGCCCTCTATGGGCAGTTCTGACAGTCTTTCATGCTTTCCGAACCAATGTGGAAGACGGTAAAGTTCGTCTACTGCAATTGCCTGATGCTTGGCATTACCAGAGAAAATGTAGTCGATTCGAAGTGTTGCATCGTCAAAGTATTGTTTGAAATCCTGTGCAACAGCATTCAGACTGATTGTTAATAGTAATAGGATAAAGATTCTTTTCATTGTGTTTATTAGTTATGGTTAAAGTTATTTGTTCTCTAAAGCGTTGTGATCAATAGTGTTGTAGAGGGCGTGTGCAGTCCTACAGCTGCCTTGAAGCCTGCCAAGAGCACGTTGGCAACGATACCTACGATACTGGTTCGAATGATTTGATGGTCTCTTTCCATGTGTTTGAGATTCTTTTTTCAACTCTATCTTCTTTGCAAAGATATTAATAAATATTGGTAAATGGGTGGAATAGGTGTTGATAAAACAGAAATATTTTATCCTTTGTTGGGTAAAATAACATTTATATCCACCGTTCCTGTTGCTGAAAAGGGAATGATGGGGAATGGCAATGTTGCTGAAAGCGCTTCCAGAGGTTCATGGTTTAGATTTTATCTTGTGAATAAACTGCTTCTGCACGCTTGCTTTTAAAGAGATACATTGGGGTCTTCGGTATGCGCAAGGATAAGATATTATTTGTTTAGAAATAACCTTACAATATTTGAGAGGGCTTTTCCTGCAATATAGGAGAAAATGGTTTATTTTCAGCTTTGTAACCTTCAGACTCTCAATAGGTTATAAAAGGCAAAGTAAAAGGTGCCTTTTTGCATTGTAAAAGATGCCCTTTTACACATCAAAAGACGCCCTTTTACCATGCAAAAGGGCATCTTTTAGAACGCAAAAGGGCGTCTTTAAAATGTAGATGTGAATTAGTTTTACAACAATGGTTGTTCTTTACTGATTCATTCCTCTACAGTTATCGTTCTGTAGGATGGCTGAAAGCTTTGTGCTTATCTCACAACGACTTTCTTTCCACCTATTATATATATGCCTTTGGGCAGACTCTTCGTGTCTTTACCTACGTATCTTCCATGCAGATCATAGACTTTCTGTGGCTCGGTTGGAGTAACATTGACAACGCCATCAATCTTTGTTGGCTTCCCAGTCAATACGATTTTCATATCATCCAATACTATCTGACCATGTAGTCTGAAGGTTATCGTCGTCGTTCCGCTGGAGTCGAACGTCCCGTTATAGCCTTTCAGCATATTTTTTTTTCAAATGTATTGGGTTGCCTGCTGCACCGTTTATGACCATGGATAGGGTAGCATTGTCCGATTCAACACCTGCTGCCTTGAAGGAAATCTTGCATTGTCCGTTGGCATTGAACTGTGGAAGATAGAGCGTATAGTCCTTGTCTGGATAGCCAAAGCTACCACATTGATAGCCCGAACCTTGATAGTCGCAATACCATCCACTGTTATTGGGATTGAATGTGGCTGAGAAAGTGTCGCCATCCCATTGTCCATCGTTGCCGCCAGTGCCGTTACAATTATCGAAAGACTCGCTGAATACGGTCGTTTCTCCCGATGGAGTAGGAGTGTCTGTACCCGTAATTGAGAAGTTCAACGTACCGTTAGCGTTGATACTTGTGTTGCTAAGGGTATAGTTATAGAGCTTCTCCTTTCTGAGCTTGGTGCATTGCAACACCATATCGTTGTGGATCATTGTTCACAGTGTTGTTAGCCCACGTGTTACGGTCATAGTCTACGCTGGTCATCACCAGTCCTTGAACAGGATAATAGATGTCCCATGACTCTCTTTCTCGGTTCTCCAGGATGTAATATTGGTTGCGATTGGTCTGGTTATAGACAACGAATGCCTTGCCGTTTTTGTTTGTTGTGGCAACGTTTTGGTATTCTCCCGACTTCAATTCTTCGAGTTTCACCCATCCAACGAAGTTCTTTTCGTATGCAGAATAGTTACATGGCTTGTATCCATTGCCCAAGTAACTGCCTATAGACATTATGCTATAGTAGGCTGGACCATAGTCACCTGAGCCTGCAGTGTTGTATAAATCAGGGAGACCAAGGCCATGTGAATACTCATGACAGAAGATTCCGACACCTGCAACATCGCCGTTGGAGTTGAGTTCTGGCGCACATGCATAGGTGTTTGCCTCACCAGTGGGGAAGCGTTGGGTGTATCCTTGATAGTAAACCAGTGACCATTGGTGTGGCCAAATACGGTCAGCTTCTCCCGTATCAGCCTCTCCGTGGCCTGCATATACAAACATAATGTTCTCCGCAACACCGTCTCCGTCCCAGTCATAGTCCTTGAAATTGACCTGAGAGGCTACCTTTTTGAGTGCTTCTGTTACCATTTCCTCTGGTGCAGCATCGCGTCCGTTGTTGTTATATCCGTACTTTGCGTATCCTTTTGATAGCTTTACAGGACCTACAACATCGAAAGTCACATCGAATTTACCTTGACTTTGTGCCAGGAAATAGTCTCGTGCAGAACCGTTAAAGTTACCATTCTTATAGTCTTTGCCGTTAAGTACGTGCTGATAGAGGGTCTTTGGATCGCTGACAGAGAAGTCTTGATCGGCAAAAGAGACCAATACGACCAATGACTTGCGCTTTCCTGAAACCTTCTGGACGGTTCCTCCGATGCGGGAAGCAGGTCTTGTCATAATGAAATCCTTGGGTTTGGGTGCTTCAGAGAGCTCTGTATATACTCCGTTTACGGGCTCATAAGCAAAGATTCGCTTGTCATCTGTCAGCCAATATTTGGCATGTTCGTCTCCACTAAGGTGTGCTTTGACAGTCGTTCCGTCTTTTAGTAGTAGGCTTTTGGTCACCCCTGGCCATGCTGGAGACGCGTTCATGGCTATTGAACACAGCAATAATACAATTACGATGACCGTGTTTTTTACGTTTTTAGTTCCTATCATGTTGTTCAATCTATGGTTTTGTCGGTATCACATTTCCAACATTATAATACTTAAAGATGCTACAAAGATACTAAATTAATTTCATTTTATTCTTGTTTTAGCATTCGTTTACGATTTATATGTGGGCTTTCCACATCTTATAAGTAGAGTTCTCACATATTATATGTTGGCTATTCACATATTGTAAATTGACTATCTGCATACTATAAGTTGGCTATCCACACATTATATATTGGCTATCCACACATTACACGTAGAGTTCTCACATTTTATATGTTGGCTATCCACACCTTATATGCAGGCTTTCCACACCGTGAAAACATTGAAAAAAGCATTCAATCATTTGGCTGTTTGTTTTTTTTGATGTATCTTTGCAGCCGTAAATCGCCGATATGGCTCAGTTGGTAGAGCAACGCATTCGTAATGCGTAGGTCCCCGGTTCGAGTCCGGGTATCGGCTCTTTATGCGGAATTAGCACATCGGTAGTGCACGAGCTTCCCAAGCTTGAGAGGCGGGTTCGATTCCCGTATTCCGCTCTAAGGTGCTTATAAACAAAAAAGACAACTCTCTTGAGTTGTCTTTTTTTGTTATGTTTGAATTTTAATCTATTTCCTTTTATTTTCTGTTTTATGCGCTTTCAGCATTTATTCCTGCAACAATTAGATGCTATTTTACTATTCTTCAGTGACCTTATAGTCCCAGAAAGCCTTATCAACGATCATGATAAAGAAGGGTTGTGTGGTGAAACTCTGTGTCACACCCTCCTTCATGAAGTACTTCATGACGAGGTGTTTCTTTCTTTTCTTCGTCAAAGAGAGAGGTCTAAGTTCTGTTCTGCGATTGCTTTCTGGTAGGATATAGGCAATAACAAAGCTCTTATTGAAGTCTATAGGAGTTGCTTCTCCACCCTTACCCATGAAGGTTGCCATACCAAACTGCTTCTCAAACTCAGGTTGTGAAGCAATTTTCATGATGGTAGGTTTCGTCTCCTTACCAATATGGAAGTAGTTTTTACCCTCTGTGAAACTAACTTCTTTGTTACTTTCCACAAGGGTTCTGTGCGTACTACACGATGTGCAAAATAGTATTATGGCGCCAAAGAGAAATAATAACTGTTTCATATTTATTGAAAACCTTTATGTTTTTATTAGGGAAAAGTGAGTTGTTCGTCAAAGCAAGACTTCCCATTTATGGATACAAAAGTAATTAAAATAAGTTTATCTTGTGACATTTAATATCATAAAATTGGTTAATTTAACATTTAGCATACCCTTTATAGGCAAATATAAGGTACAGAATATGTACCTTTGTTACGAAGAGTGAGAATCTTTGTAACGTAATATTAATAAATAAAGGTATATTTTTTATGGCACATGGACATGATGTTCTCCACATGATGGAGGGCAATAGTTATGACACAAAAGAGGATTTGGTGAAGGCAATCATCGCACATTTCGGTGCTGATGAGCTTTTTCACACCTGTTCAGTAGAGGGAATGACGGCTTCAGAGTTGGTTGATTTCCTGGCTGAAAGGGGAAAATTCATGCCTGCATCAGCTGGTTTCACAGTTGACAGTAGCAAGATTTGTAACCATTAAGACGGTGAAGAGTCCTTTTATTAATTAATTATTAAGGAGTAAATTATGATTAAGATTTATGGAATGAAGACTTGTCCAGATTGTATTTCTGTTGACAAACAAGTTGAGGGTGACGCTCGTTACGAGGTGATAGATATTGGTGAGCACGTTAAAAACCTGAAGGAATTCCTTCGATTGCGTGATAATAATGCCGTCTTCGATGATGCAAAGAAGTATGGTTATGCTGGTATTCCATGCTTTGTGTTGGAAGATGGCACCGTAACACTGTCTCCTGAAGAGGCTGGATTACACTCGGGCGATGTCCCATCAGGTGCTGCATGCAATCTTGATGGTACTGGTTGCTAAGGCAAACGACAATAAAAAAGAAGAGGCACAACTTGCAGTCACCTGCTTGTTGTGCCTATTCTTTTGACTGACAACAGTCAGTCTACGTGTTTTCTTGTAAGAAGATCAATCGAACTTCACAGCCGTTGATCTTTTCGTTTCCTCTGAAACAATAATCTTTCTACCTAAAATAACTAAAACCTAAATCTATTTACTACTAACCTAAACAATCTATTTTTATGTATGCAAAGTTATAACATATTTCTGAATTGTACAAATTTCAAGATTAAAACATTCGTGTTATATTGCGTTTTTTGATGTATATCAAGCTATAAATCATAAGTTTTCCCCTTTCAATACTTATTATTTAATGATGAGCAATACTTCTTTCTATGAGATTAATAGTGTGCTCTTCCCGTTGGAATAGGGCGTTTTCCTACCAGAAGAGACTATGTATTCAATGCTGAACATCTGCCTTTTCAGATGCAAGATGCTATGTTTGGTTATGCTCATCCCACTTCATCTCGAAGTGAACGTAATCAGTTTTTGAGTCGATACTTTATGTGTCAAACAGCACATAAGAGTCTCTTTTTGTAAAACAAATTACATATCGACTTTTAAAAGGGCGTCTTTTGCATTGTAAAAGACGCCCTTTTGCGTTGTAAAAGATGCCCTTTTACGCGGTAACTAATTAATGAAAAAGAAGAGATATCGAAGCTGATGTAAACTAACTGATAATGAGAGGGAAACGAAATGATTTGCATAATACTGCTCTGTTTGTAAAGGGCAGGAATATGCAGATTTAGGCAGAAGTTCAGTTACCAGAGCGTTACCTTGTTTTGATGTAGGTAACGATGGTATAGCATTCGGTAACTGAATTATTTTCGCTAGTGTGGCTGTTGCTTTGGTCAGCAGTTTTCTGCGTATGTGAGGAACGCTTTAATTCGGGTAATTTTGCCCACAAATATTAAAGCGTATGAAAACAGAGAAAATGAAGGTGTTGCTCTACCTTAAAAAGAGCGGGCTTGACAAATCGGGGAAAGCTCCGATTATGGGACGTATTACCATTGGGCGTTCCATTGCCCAGTTCAGTTGTAAACTCTCCTGCAATCCTGACTTATGGAATTCACGTGAGAGCAGAATGGATGGCAAGAGCCGTGAGGCGGTAGAAATTAATGGGAGATTGGAGAATCTGTTGCTTTCCATTCAATCTGCCTATCAGTCGCTAATTGCCAAAGGACAGCCATTTGATGCAACTGATGTAAAGGAACTGTTTCAAGGCAGTGTACAGGCAAGATGTATGCTTATCGAGAGGCTGGATATGCTCATCAAGGAGAAGGAAAGCCATATCGGTATAGACATCAAGGAAGGGTCTATGTACGCCTATCATTCCACTCGGAAACGATTACAGGAGTTCATTCAGAGGAGGTATCATGTTTCGATTTGGCTTTCTCGCAGCTTACAGAAAGCTTTATCTATGAGTTGCAGGCGTTCTGTCTCGGTGATCTCGGTCATCAGCAAAGCACATTTTTCAGAGTTGCAGCAGATTTGAAGACCGTCTGCAGGCTAGCTTATCGTGAGGGGTTGGCTGATACGCTTCTGTTTGACAAAGTCCATATAGAACGGGGAGACAAGAAAGCGCCCAAGACTCTCGACCAAGAAGCATTGGACAAGTTGAAGGCACTCCGTTTTGATGAATTGGAAGAAGAAATGGAAACCGCTCGTGATGTGTTTCTCTTCGCCTGTTATACCGGTGCAGCCTATTGTGATTTGATAGAACTAAGCAAGAAGCATCTTATCCGTGACGATGAGGATTGTCTTTGGTTAAAGTTCAACCGACAGAAGACAGGTGTGCTTTGTCGTATCAAGCTATTGCCCGAAGCAGTTCAATTAATACAGAAAATGCACAGCGATGAAAGGGAAACACTGATCCCTTACTTCAAATATTCCACTTATCAGTCCTGTCTCAAAGCCTTGCGATTACGGTCAGACATTTCTTTTCCCTTTACTACGCACACTGCAAGGCATACCTTTGCCACACTTATCACATTGGAGCAGGGCGTACCTATTGAAACGGTGAGCAAGATGCTCGGACATACGAACGTAAGTATGACCGAACGTTATGCAAAAGTAACACCGCAGAAACTCTTTGAGGAGTTTAACCGTTTCCTTTCTTTCACCGAAGATTTGCGTTTAACCATTTAACCAAGATTTTTTATGAGAAGTACATTTAAGATACTGTTCTATATCAACAGACAGAAAATAAAGGCAGACGGCAAGACCGCCATTCTCTGCCGTATCACCATAGACGGAAAAAGCATCGCCATTACCACAGGCGAGCAGTGCAAATCCTCCGAGTGGAATAGCCGACAGGGACTGACAACCGACAAGAAAACCAATCAAAAGAATCGGCGAGTTCAAAGAACTTGTAGAAAAGACCTATCAGGAGATATTGATAAAGGACGGAGTGGTAAGTGTGGAACTGCTTAAAAACCGTTTGCAGAGGATAGCCACCATGCCGACAACACTTCTTGCCATGAGCAAAGCAGAACTGCAATCCGTTAAAGAGTGCGTGGGCAAATCGAGAGTTGAGGGAACCTATCAGAATCTTCTCTATTCAGATAAGTTACTTACGGAATTTGTAAAGGATAAGGGAATGACGGATATAGTCATAGCCACTATAACGGAAGACTTGTTTGAAGAATACCGTTTCTATCTGAAAAGACGAGGCTTGGCATCAGCAACCATGAATCGTTATCTTTGTTGGCTGAGTAGGCTGATGTATCGTGCGGTCAGCCATAGGCTCATTCGTTGCAATCCTTTTGAGAATGCCAAGTATGAGAAAGCGGAACAGAAGATACGCTTTCTGCAAAAGAGCGATGTTGCCAAACTCATGGCATTGAGAGTAATTGATAAGGAAGCAGAACAAGCAAGGCGGATATTTATCTTCTCATGCTTTACGGGCTTGGCTATTGCTGATATGGAACATTTGCAATTTGGACACATTCAAACGGCAGCCGACGGACAGAAATATATCCGAAAAGAACGGCAGAAGACAAAGGTGGAGTTTGTTGTGCCCCTGCACCCGATAGCGGAGGCCATCATCGATCAATGTAAGGAAGAACTACCCAGCATGAAAGAAATGCAGACAGTGAAAGAAAAAGGTGACGACTTTATCTTTCACTGTGCTTGTAGCCGTAGCGTGATGAGTGCAAAGCTGAGCATCGTGGGAAAGGCTTGCGGTATCAGAGAACGGTTGTCCTATCATATGGCAAGGCACACTTTCGGTACAATGAGTTTAAGTGCAGGGATACCCATCGAGAGCATTGCCAAGATGATGGGGCACGCCTCCATATCAAGCACCCAAATCTATGCACAGGTGACGGACAATAAGATTTCTGAGGATATGGATAGGTTGATAAGGAAACATCAGACAAAGGAAACGAAGGAGGAAGCCGTATGAATACCTATCACTATCAAACTAAAAAAGACCGTAGCTATTTCGAGTGGGGCGACAATATGCAAATCATTCGCAAAGGCAAAGGTAAAATCGCCATGACAGAGAGCGAACTGGTAGATTTCTTCGGTGTAACATGGAGGAAGCTCAACCATCGTCTGCAACTTCTACTAAAAGTCTCTCCCCTGCAACCCGACGAAAGGGATACAGGGGAGCAGGAAGTCTACGTGAACGGACGACTGCGAGGTTATGCTCCGCTTTATCCACTCACAATCATCATCGCCTTGTCTTATCAATTGGACAGTACGGAAGCACACTTCTTCAGGAAACATGTATGTCAGAGATTGCAGAAACCTACATCCATAATAACACCGATATTCTTAATAGGAAAGACGGATACCTGATGATTATATTTTCTTTTTCTTTCATTGATTATATCTTACTACATAACTACAATAAGGTATAATACGTTGAAAGAAAAAAAGGATTAAAAATTTTTATTGATATACGAATATTCTTTCAATTATTTACTACGCTACTACAAAAAAAGATTTTTTTATTAAAACTGAATTGACAGTGTATAAAAAAACTAAAAAGCACAACCATGAGAATTTATAGTTTATAACACATAAACTAAAAAGAGCCGTATCAAACCCTATAATGAGTAACGATACAGCTCTTTTTCCTTGTTTTTGAGGAGGTTAAAGTTTCTAATCAAGAAGTTCACATTCTTTTTAGATGTTGGGGTTATGTCCCAATAAATATCATAAGTAATATTCTATTACAACTATTTAGCTCATGCAACATATGGTGCTCCGGAAGCCTTTACCTTCAATTTTTTCATAACTTCCATCTTTCATATGATAGATAAAATAACCCCGTACCTTGGTCTGTTGACATACCGAAGATGATGTCATTGCCCGACTTGCAAATGGATACTTACATGACCTGTAGTTCTAGAAGTTCTAAATATTCTTGCAAGTCTTATCTAAATTAATCTCAAAAGCTCTGAACGATTTATCATGAACAATCTGGTGGGTTGCCTTGGGAATATTTAAGAGTATCCATAGAAACCCTTTCCATTTCCACCACCTTATATTATAGGCATATGAAGTTTTACCTCTTCCATCAGATTTACATCTCTGCAAGGGTAAGCATATTAAGACTTGTCAAACTCTGTTCTCCTTCTTATTATATAAAATTTCCTTTGCCCCTTCAGTAACCGAACATTCTGCAATGAAATAGATGTCACCCTTCTCGTCCACAAACGGATCGCAACGGGTGTTCCGCTGGACGACATCGTGACGCGACTGTCACTAATAAGTTTGATTGGCTTGTCTGTTTCGTGTCAGTGTGCAACATGGCTCCAGTTTCGCAAGAATAAGCAGACTTCATTTCCGTGTACATATAAAATTCCATCTCGACGAGAGCCACAGACGGTTCAGGATTATTGTCTTGAGAGGACTTTCCCGGGAATAGTCGGATAAGTCTATTTCTCCTGTCTTCGTCATTGGTGGGTCAATAATCCACACCTTTCCTATACTGGGCAAAACATGCCTTCTTATTGGTTACGAACGTGATGTACGTTGCCTTAACTTTCTTGGAAATACCATGATCGTGCCTCTTGAATGAGCCCTTATCTTTTGGTGCATATTTGTAGAGGTGTTCCGTGTCAGTCACATATACCTTGCCACCGTGCACAAATGAAAATGCACCCTTGGCAAACACCAAAGCATTGTCCGTATTGAGCGAACCAACTGTCAAGTCTTTGAACAGACTGACATATGTGTTCTCTCCAATATTCACGCTATGCATAAATCCTGCCTCGGACTTCGCTGGTGTTGGAGGAACATCTGGAGATCTTTACTACATGAGGAAAGACCTGATAACCTAAGCAACGCCGTATTAGCTGCATTAAATCATCTTCATTTTGTTATAATTTTTAAAATGAATAATAAAATTTACATACTCACTGCGCTCACTCTGGACTTTGTCTCCAGACAATTAAAACTATAATTTAGCCTTAAAGGTTCTGCCTTGCAGTGGCATTTTGAATTCCATGTAGTTCTCTTTGTCAAAAATATTTTCGACCTCGAAACTCAGAGAAACATTGTTATGACAAAATGACTGTTGAAGCCCTATGGTAAACACATCGTTGGAAGGAATGATCCATTTCTTTCGTTGGTCGGGCAGTGTGCTCATTTGCCAGCCCCAATCGAATTCTCCGACATGAGAAACATCAACATAAACTCTGGACAACTCCGTCTTTCCCAACAAACCTTCAACGTGATATTCCATGCCATAGTTGTAATAGAATGAAGGTATGTTGGGAACATGCTTTGTCATACGTAGGATTATCCGAACCTTTCTCATCGTTTAACCATTTTTTGACGGTCTCGAATATCCTGCAATGTAAGATTAAAGTATGCATAGACGTTTGGGGTTATATCTACCTTTAAGTCAGTATCGAAACCAAGCGTACTTGTCTTTCCTAAGTTTATGTATATGGAACGGATGTCAGCGGGGAAAAGTCTTATCATATTCTTCATATACATATAATAAAAATTTGTTTCCCATTGCACACGAGTAAGCCCCAATAGATTTCTCTTGTCCATGATGACCCCTAATGTTCAAATTATCTCCAACTTCTGGCTGAAGATTTACAGAAGGTTTGATACTCATTCCGTTTCCGAATAATTCTCCCGTATCAGGAATTCTTACATTGTGTGAAAACAGATTTTTCCCCTCACACCTTTCCACAATTCATAGCTAAGCCCTTCGCTAAAAGCCATAATACGTTTTGTTCACGTTGGTCTGCTTGGGAGCGAATACGCTTTCTGTCTTGTCTTTTGACAAAGCATCGCTTGTTCTATAGATTTTTTTGACTTCAGATAATAGATGCTTATTGTCAAGGAATTCTGAAAAGCGATTATTAGAAGAAGCAAACAAATAACTTAGTCCGATGTTGTTTGAAGTCATTTTGCTGGGAAATGAACTGGGGTCGAAGCCAAGGTATTCATTCATACGATCGTCCTTAGGTCTATAGTCCGAGAATACGAATTGATCATTCAGATTGAAAGTATGTCGTCCAAGTGTATATTTCAAGTTAAATTTATTTCGCAACTCAAATTGCCAGTCATGGGACTCGTTGAAAAGATTATCCTCTGTCTCCCCATTAGCTGGCGTGACCGTCCCATCCCATTGCGTTCTTGTAGTTGCCGTATCCGTCATGTTAGAACGTATGATGGGAACAACAAGTGTGTTTTTCAGCTCCAAATCTTTGAAAATGAAATTTTTCTTCTCCAAATTCAAAGTAGGCATAATATTAAGACTTTTTGTATAGGCATATCGAGAGTCAAAGTTGAGAGACTGTATGCCTTTCTTATTCCTGTAAAAAGCACATTCCAAATCCAGTTTGTCGAAGTATTGCTTTCTAAAAACCCTATGCCCACATGATAGAATTCTGCGTCATAATAGTCATTGTTTCGTCTCACCTTTCTGTATTCAGAAGCAGGTAGATTAGTCTCAAACACTGGCCATGACATCATATAATTGTTCTTGGATTTGTTCCTGAAGAAAGCAATATTGAATAATATTCCAGATTTTGCAAAAAGTTTCTGGGCACTTGCAAGTGTCTTGAATGTCCCGAATGATGCCAATTCCCTGCGTAAAACCTACTAGGTCACATTCATCCTCTCGTGTCACTATGTTGATAGCACCACCAAGTCCATCACCGCCATATTCTGCAGGAACGATTCCTTTGTACACCTCTATGTACTTAATTACATCAATCGGAATATCGTTAATATCAAAGGAACCGTCAGGGCTATTTAAAGGAAATCCATTGATGTAGACAGCGACTCGCTTACCCTCCAGCCCATGTACAGATATGCGAGAGGCACTTCCTAATCCGCCTGACTTTCTCACCTTGATGCCAGACGTTCTTGTGAGAATTTCTTCTATACCGCTTGAACGTCCCCTCAACTTGGATCCGTCCACTACGGTTACAGCCATAGGACTCTGCCGAATGCGGTTTATTTCCGCCTGCTGGGAAGATCCCCTCACTACAACTTCGTTAAGGACGTTCGCTGATGATTCTAAGAAAAAGTCTTTTTGTGATATTGCCGTTTAACACAATGACTTGCCTTACTCGTTTATATCCAACAAATGAAACCTCAACGATACATGTTCCATTTGAGAGAATGTCAATTTGATAATTGCCTGTTTTGTCAGAAACTGTTTTCTGTTTTGTGTTTTTGATTGATATGTATGCCCCAGATATGGGAAGTCCTGTTTCTTTATCTATGATTTTCCCACGTAATATATTTTGGGCAGACAAAACTGTTGTACACAAACACAGTATCGTTACGATGAATAATCTGTTCATAATTTTATGGATTAATGAGTTCTCGCCATCCTGCCGTATTATAGCGTATGTATTCAGATAAGACCTGTTTTACCTCTTCCTTGCAGATTTCTGTGCTTGAGACAATCTCTCCGATGATCGTTACCCATGTGGAAGAGGAAATCCGAAAGAATAGTGACGAAACTTTTGTTTGTATTTGTGGATAGACTTTTTGCATTTGATCAATATATTCTTTACTTATTGCAACTTGTTCTTCGATAAAATTTTCACGGAAAAACTCTACAGAAGTACCTTTTGATTCAAAGAGTAATAACTTTAATTCTTCTTTATATAAGAAAATTATTTTAAGCGTTTCTCTTAGCAAATCTTTTTGATTTTGTATAGAGAAGTGAAGTTTATCTGTTTTGTTATGTTCTATGCGATAGGAGGACATCCTTTCATCCAAGACTATAAGTAAAGGTCTAAGGACAGTATAAAAAAAATATCATCCTTTGTCTTAAAAATAATTGTATATATTACCTAAGGTAACTCCCTGATTTTTGCCGAAATTGTTCGCATCGAAGTTTTTTTCTAAAGCCATTTTTTAATAAATTCATTGCGAGCTGCTGCGACAATCTTGTTTCTTATATCTTCTTTTAATATTTTTCATTACTATTTTATTAACGGACATCGTTCAGTTTTTGTTCATAAAAAGCGTACTGTTAAAAAAACAGTACGCTCCTTTTTATTGTTGCCTTTATGCGGCTGTGTGATATTTTTCATCATTAATTCAATTTTTGGATACAAAGGTATGGGAAGAATTCTATACTGGCAATACTTATTAATAGGTATTTTTAATCGAATTATAATACTAAATTCAAATGGACTTAAAATAGTAATTCTCCTCCAACATCCTTTCCAAGTCCGAAGCCTTGTAGAGTATCTTCCCTGCAAACTGCGTGTAGGGTATAATCTTCCTGTCTCGGTAGTCCTGCAAGGTACGGGGACTGATATACAGCCGCTCGCACACTTCCTTTCCTGTGAGGAAAAGTTCGCCTGCAAAGAGTGGCTTGTGTGTCTGTGCCACTTCCACAATCCGTTTTCCTACACCTCTCAACGCTGAGACAACCAGCTGCATCTCGTCCGTCTCCATGTTCAAGTCTCTTGCTGTTTCCATCATATCTGTCTGTTTTTAGGTTTGTTCAATTTCGTAAGAAGCAATGCTTCCACATCCTCGCGCTTGTAATAGCACTTGTGTCCGATTTGCGTAAACGGCAGCACGCCCGTATCACGATAATGCTGCAAGGTGCGTTTGCTGATATTCAGCAGCTGGCACACATCGCCGTTGTGCAGCCAGTCCGTGTGCTTGCTTTTCTCTCCGAATGCCTTGTAGCAGCATTCCGCAAGGCTCAAGATTTCATCCCGAAGCTTTGCCCAATTGGTTTCCGTAATGATGTAATAGTTCATAATCATATTTTGTTATTGTTTATTGTTTCAGGTCCTTCCTGTTTCCATCGGCAAAGGTAATGACGTGCGTACACCTCTCAAAGCCGTGAAGAACAACAGGGAAGGATCGGGAAGAATGAGGAAAAAGCAATCCACATCATCGGTTCGCATTTGCGTTTTCCTGCCCCGTCTTCTTCTTTTGTTGCAAAGACAATGCAAGCGAGTACAGAGGAAAGTTCACTTATCCTTTGCCGAGCGCAGCTTGTCTTATGCAAAATTAATATCGGGCATTTCTTATTCCATCACTTTTCATTCAAGTGGCAGTTGTGGCGCTATGACAAGGACAAAAGAGACAGATTGATGTTCTTGCCACTGCACAAATGAGGTTAATAAGGTAATCAAAGCAAAAGAGTGCATCTGAAAGCAAACAACGACATCCGTATTTCTACTAACCTATCTTTCCTGTCATCCGTTTTTTGCTTAATGAGGCGATAAATGCTCTTTTTAACAGCCTGTTTCCCTAAGAATTTTGCAGCAGACAGATGCAACATTATGCAAGAAGGCTTTGAATGCTTGGAAGTTACGCATTCTCACCCTAACTTCACTCTTGGAAACCAATTCAAGGAAATAATGAAAAAGAACGCAGATGCAGGCAATATAGATAACAGAAGAAATCCTCATCGCAGGGGTAGCTCATCCAAGAACGCAGAGATAGAAAACTACCTCTCCACACACTACGAGTTCAGATACAATACAGTATTGGGAAGAACCGAATACCGAAGTAGGAACAGCGGCATATATACAAAAGTCGGTCGTTATGAAATCAATACGCTCCGCAGGGAACTTGATTGCGATGAAGGCATAGCGACTTCCTCCGATAATCTCTACTCCATTATCGAGAGCAGCTTCTCTCCCCGTATCAATCCCGTGCAGGAGTATTTCAAAGCATTGCCACTGATTGATATAAGTGATAGCAGTAGCTGTGATGGTGAGAGTTTCAGGGATAGTAATGTACTTTACCTTTCACCAAAAGCGATTCTCGATTTGGCAAGCTGCGTTGTTGTCCGTAATTCTAACAAATGGTTGCCGTATCTTACCAAATGGCTTGTGGCGGTGGTCGCCAATGCGATGAACGACCGTGAGTGCCGCAACCATACCTGCCTTGTGCTGACAGGCGAGCAGGGCAAGTTCAAAACTACATTCTTGGATTTGCTCTGCCCGTCCAAACTGCACGGTTACAGCTATACGGGCAAGATATATCCACAAGAGAAGGACACACTTACTTATATCGGTCAGAACCTTATCGTAAATATAGATGACCAGCTCAAAGCTCTCAATAAGCGGGATGAGAATGAGCTGAAGAACCTCATTACCTGCCCGATGGTCAAATACCGTATGCCGTATGACAAGTATGTGGAAGAACATCCCCATTTGGCAAGCTTCGTGGCATCGGTGAACGGCAACGACTTTCTCACCGACCCCACAGGCAGCAGAAGGTTTCTGCCCTTTGAAGTACTTTCCATAGACATAGAGAAAGCTAAGCGTATTTCAATGGACAATGTCTATGCGGAAGCCAAAGCCCTGTTAAAGTCAGGTTTTCGCTATTGGTTTGATGATGATGAGATTGCCGAACTATACAGAGAGAGTGAGGACTTTCAAGTACAGACTGCAGAGATGGAACTTTTGCTGCGTTGTTTTGAAAAGCCAACGGAGAATGAAAGTTATTCGTTAATGACCACTACGGAGATACTCACTTATTTGGGTATTTATACTCACCAACCACTTGTTGCCAAGCGGATGGGCGAAGCCTTAAAGAAAGCAGGATACATAAAGGTGAGCAAACGAAGAAATGGTGGTAGCCCCATCTATGTCTACAAGATTAGGAAAATCTTGCCCTGCCCGCTCCTTCAAACTTGTAGTAGCCAAATGTAGTAGAATGTGTAGTATTGTCTTATACTACAAAGTAATACTGATTATCAATCACTTATTACAAAATAGTATGTAGTAAGAAGAAAGATGAAAAAGTTTGGAGGGAAAAACTTTGGAAAAAGGTAAAACCATAAACACAGACAAACATAAATAATTATCATTCAACCCATTAAAGTATCAAAACAATGAAAGAAGAAGATTTATCACTTATCAAGCGATACCCCATTGTGGAGTATCTCGAAAGGAAAGGTATCAAACCTGTCCGCAAAACACCTACCTATGTCATGTACCGTTCACCGCTCAGGGAGGAAACGCATCCGAGTTTCAAAGTGGACACGGAAAAGAACCTTTGGATAGATTATGGCGAAGGTAGGGGCGGAAGCATAATCGACCTCTGTATGCGTATGGAGGGATGCACGCTATCTGAAGCCATCCGCCGTTTGGGGCAGAACGCTCCCGATAATGGCACATATAATTTTCTTAATGACTTCGTGCCAAATAATCCCCAGCCTGCGATGGCTGTAAATGGAGCAAGGAGACTGATAGAAATATCAGACACCCTGCCACCACATTTACAGGATTATCTTACGAAGGAACGCTGTATTGATTTGGAAAAGGCTATGCCTTTCCTCAAATGTATCAGCTATGAGGTAAGGAGCAGACTCTATCAAGCCATCGGCTTTGCCAATCTCTCTGGCGGCTATGAGCTTCGGGACGATAAGACGTTCAAGGGAACGATAGCCCCGAAGGACATTACTCCGATATTCACGGATAGAACGGAGCCAGTATGTATCTTTGAAGGCTTCATGGACTTCCTCTCCTTCCTTTCGATGAAAGAAGAGATTACCAACCACTGCCTTGTGATGAACTCCGTGAGCAACGTGACAAGGACTATCCGTTATTTGAATGACCGACACCTTACCCATATCCGTGCCTTCCTTGACAATGACGAAGCAGGACGGAGGACTGTTCAAGATTTCATAAAGGCAGGCTTCCATGTTGAGGATATGAACATACATTACAAAGACTTCAAGGATCTCAACGAATATCATGTCAGCCGTGTCCGTGAGCAGCAGAAACGGAAAGCGCAGAAACAGACACACATATCAATTACAGGACAAAACAAGAAATCAAAACAAGTCAAACTTAAAATGAAATAGAAATGGAAAAGGAAACTATGATGAGCGACAAAGACCTTTCATGGTTCTTGGGTGTGGAAGATAAAACAGAGAACGAATCTACTTCACAAGAAGCGACTGCGGTTCCTGAAAGAGAAAGACCAACAAGCAAACAGGACACAGAGAATACCATGCACTCCGAGCCTGCACGAAATGCTGAGAACGTAACCGTTCAGAAACGTATCAGTGCCAAGATGAGAAAGAAAACACTCGAAGCCTACAAGCAAGCCTATCTTGTGCCGACCAAGTTAAACAACCGTAAGGCAGTCTATCTGAGTAGGGAGACACAGGAGCGTGCCGACTTTATTGTGCGTAGATTAGGCGACAGGGGCAGCAACCTTTCAAGCTTCGTTGAGAACATCGTGCGTCAGCATCTGGAGGAATATGGTGAGGACATAGAGGAATGGAGAAGATTGTAAACCACAAGGAAAAGGTAGACGGTTTTCTGGAAAAAGGTCTACCCTTTCTTCAAAATAGGTCTACCTTTTCGAGCAAATAGGTCTACCTTTTTTGCTAAAAGGGTCTACCTTTTCTTCTTCGGTTTAGTTCTCTATGAGAATGCCACGAATGCAGTTAGTCATAGAATGCACGGCATTCGTTTTTAAGCTATAAAACGTTTTAAGCGTAAATGGTTTGTTCGGTAGCATTGCAAGACGTCAGTTTGTACCCACAAACTGCTCTTGCTCCCCTCGTCAGACTATGGGGGGGGAGATAAGACCGTAATCACTTCGTTCTCATCGGTCAGTGTTCAGAAATTAAGCAATAACAAATCATCTAAAATGATTAACTTTCAAAGGAAACTTATATGAATAGATACAAAGGAAAAGCTGCCCGATGGCAGCCAAAGGATAAGGAAGAGCAGAAGATGAACAAGACAGAGTTCATCAAGGTAAGATGCACCTTAGAAGAAAAGCAGCGTATTAAGTCAAAGGCAGAAAGTGCGGGACGTAAGTTCTCAGATTACTGCCGTGAAATGCTCCTAAATGGAGAGGTGGCAGCCGTTCCTAAGATGACAGAAAATGAGAGGGAAGCCATTGCCATTCTCCAGCATACAGGAAGGTTCTACGGGCAGGTTTCTAACCTTATCAAGGTAAAGGATGAAAGGTGGGTACATATCACTAAGAACCTTTCGCTATGTGCCAAAGAGGCATTTAAGAGATTCTACGACCCTCATTTTCGTGTGGATGATGAGATATATAAGGTCTTAAATATGAAGAGAGATGATAGGTAAATGCAAGGCAATAGCGCATGGTAGCACAGCTTTGAACTATATATTCAGGGAAGGCAAACTCGGTAGTCGGCTTGCCTTCCATAATCTTGCAGCAGGGAGCCGAAGACTATCTACGAAGAAATGAAAGTGGTCAGCGATTACAACACACGGTGCAAGAATAAATTCCTCCGCATTGAAATCGGTATCGCACCACAAGACGAAAGAAAGCTACCTGTGTCAGAACTTATGCGGATAGCCCATTTGTTTGCCAAACGAATAGGACTTGACAACCACCAATGGGTGGCGGTAACGCACAAGGACACCGATAATAGACACATTCACATCATTGCCAACCGTATCAACCTATACGGAGAAGTCTATGACTCCACCTTTGTGAGCAACAGGGCAGCGAGAGTGTCGGAGGAAATAAGCAGAGAGAAAGGCTTGACCATCGCAAAGGAGGTCAAGGCGAAAAAGCAGCATCAGGAGCCAAAAGCCAGTCCAATAAGAGAGCAGACAAAACAGCAAGTACAACAAATCTGCTATGCCCTGCTTGATAAGTACAAAGGAACAGGCGTTACGGGACACTCTATGTTCCTCTATGACCTTAACAAGAACGGTGTAGTTATCGAGCGCATGAGAAACAAGCTGGGCAAGATCTATGGCTTGAAGTTCTCATACGCAGGGCAATCCTTCAAGGCTTCCGAAATCGGCAGGGAGTTCGGCTACCGTTCCTTGCAGAAAAACTTTGAACCAACCAACAGGGAAGAGCCAAGGAAACCACATCTAACAGTACAAGAGCCGACAGAAAGGAAAGAACGCCCTGATACAGGTTATCAACTCGTACCTCCAAGCCGTTCCTTAATTTTACGAGACAATGACACACCACAAGTACAGAATCCCATTGGTGCGGTGGCAGACACCATCGTTAGCGCAGCCGATGAAGTTGTGGAAGAGTTAGGCGATTTGATTACACCAAGTACACAAGGCAATGACTTAACCGAAGCTGCATGGCAGCGCAAACTCAGATACCAAGCTAACAGAAAGAAGAAACGTGGAAGGGGAATATAAACATAGCAGCATACAAAAAGTGCAGAATAAAGAATATCTCATCAAAAACGCTTGTTATTCGGTAACAAAGTATTATCTTTGCAAACGGAATAACAAGCGTTCTTTGTTAGGCAGAAAACAGCGAAGCCAAGTAGCTCGCTCGTTTCCAAATCGTTACCAGTTTAGTTGTATAAACAAGGTAACTTCTTTATTTTCAACAAGATACATTTTTATAATTATCTTCGCTCGTAAAAGAGCATCTATTAAATCTTAAATGCGAATTAATCTTACATTAAATAGTAGATAGTGGTAGCTCTTGTGGGCACATGTAACCTGTCACATTATTTATAATAAAAGAGAGAATTAAGTATAATAGCACTTAATTCTCCCATAATGATAATTTCTTAGTGACTCCGTTGGGATTCACCCCCACGACCTTCAGAACATTTTTCTGACCTCATTCAGCTAAATGTAATAAGGCTTTTCACTTTCTTAGTGACTCCGTTGGGATTCAAACCCAAGACCTTCAGAACCGGAATCTGACGCTCTATTCAGCTAAGCTACGGAGCCAAATGATACTGCAAAGGTACTGTAAAGTTGGCAAAAGTCAAAATAAAACATAAGATAATATGACCTATAGGTGGTCATGCTACGGTCTTAGGATATGCACAAGATAATGTTTTTGGTAATAGCTGCTGTCAAAAAGTTATAATAAATGAGATAAAAATATCATTATGACCAAAGATTATGTTCTTTATTTTGCAGTTTAATTAATAATATGTAACTTTGTTGGCAATAATGATAATAGGTAGAAGAATATAAAAAGAAAGGGATATAA